>Ga0209051_1002883_pt1 | contig 11815 bp, 10 predicted proteins | sample AraplaCvi_mMS_r2_2_FD_184286 | JGI IMG/M metagenome (GOLD analysis project Ga0209051, IMG submission 184286) | Arabidopsis root microbial communities from North Carolina, USA - plate scrape MF_Cvi_mMS_r2 (SPAdes) (version 2) | ecosystem: Host-associated > Plants > Roots > Endosphere | place...
CCTGCCCCGCAGCGTTACCCGATGGGAGTGCAACGGCGCGGTGACGTCGAGTTCCAGCTCGACGCCGTCGGCGTGTACCCGGGTGTGGTCGGCCGGCAGCGGAGCCTCGAAGTCGAGTACGGCGATGGTGGGCATGTTCGGACCGCACAGCAGCGCGTTGATCCAGGCGTGGCCCTGGTTCGGAATCAGCCCGAGGCGCAACCATCCGCCGACCTCCTGGTCGGGGTCGACGAAGTCGAAGTACCAGCTCTCGCTCCACAGCGGTTCATCCGACTGTTCGTGTCGGCCTTCGTCTTCGGGCATGGGACGCAACGGTTCTGGTTGCGACGGCGGGGGCAGTACGGCCAGTGCGTCGGTGTCGAGGACGTGTTGGCAGTGCCGGGCGATCATCGTCATGAACATTCGGTCGCCGCGTTCGGTGCGCTCGACCAGCATCGGCGACACGATCGACATCATCACGCCGAAGAAGCTCTGGCGCCGTACGCCGTCGCGCACGTCGTCGAGGGTCACCGAGGGGTCCGGCCCGAGTGCGTCGTAGTAGGTGCGCAACAGTGCGTCGACGTGTTCACGGCGCCGTTCGGCCGGCAACGCACATCCCAGGAAGTAGGCGACGTCGGTCATCGCCGGTCCCCAGGTGACGGTCTGCCAGTCGACGACGGTGAGCGGACGGTCGGCGCCCTCCTGGCCGAAGAGCATGTTGTCCAGGCGGAAGTCGCCGTGCACCAGGCCCTGCGGCCGGCCGGACGCGGCTTCGGCGGCGAGGTAGTCGTCGAAGGCTGCGACCAGGCGCTCGCACACCTCGCGATGTTCGGGGCTGACCTCGTCGCGGTACCGCTCCATGAAGCCGGCATACAGGGCGCCCATCAGGCCCTGGTTCAGGGGCGATTCCCGGTTGAGCCACTGCGCGTCGGCGAGGGCGGCGTCGCCCAGCAGCGGACCGTGTACGTGGCCCAGCTGCGTCAGCGCCATCGTCGCCTGCTCCACCGTCGCGCCGCCGATCTCGTCGCCGACCACGGCCGGTGCGGCGTCGCTCAGCAGCAGATCGAACGCACCCGTCAGCGGATCGTAGGCGGCGTGGTGACACTCGGACACTGGTCCGCCCAGCCCGGGTGCCACGTCGGTGTAGAACCGGACCTCGCGTTCGTAGAGGCCCATCGCCAGGCCGGTCTGCCTGCTGCTGGGGTCGGCGGCGGCGACCTTGAGCACCACCGAGGCCGGCCCGACCTCGCCGTCGGCGTAGGTCAGCCCCACCCGGTAGCACTCGCTCATCTGTCCGGTACCGATGCGGTCGACGGTGAAGTCGTCGACGCGTCCCGCGCCTAGGGCGGCGGTCAGCCAGTCGGCGGTGAGATCGGCTGGTCGTTCGATGAGGGCGTTGGCGAGGAAGGGCTGCACGCCGCTCACCTTAATCAGGGGCAGGCGCCCGCGGAACCGTTTTGGAGCAAGAACTTGACAGGCGTCAACTCTGCGGGTGGCAGGTGTCCGACACCGTCGCCGGCACGTCCAGCGCCGGGTTGCGATCGAAGAATCCGAACGGTTTGAGCCAGAAGGAGACGACGTCGACCGGCATCACCGGCCAATCCTCGGGTCGCGTGATGTGGTGCAGGCCGAACACGTACCAGAGCACGACGTCGGTGTTCTCGATGGCCCGGTTGGCCTTGGTCCACTGCCCCAACCCGGTGTCCTCGGCCGACTGGTTGACGAATTCTCCCGCGGGCCAGCGTTCGTCAGCCGAGTTCGGCGTGACCCACAGGGTATGCCCGATGACGTTGGCGCGCTTGAGGACTGGCGATGCGGGGTCGAACATCGCCGGGATGGCGCCGCCGGGCACGAGCTTGTAGGACGGATGGGTGCCCAGACCGTTGGTCACATTCGGGTTGACCACCTTCCATGCGCGCTGGGTTCCGAAGTCGACGTCCTGCATGCCCTCGCTCTCGGTGCGCAGCGGGACGTTACGCGTCACCAGCGACAAGCCGTACGGGTTGTCCGGTCCCATCGGTTCGGCGTAGGACTCCGACATGACGACGGTGTTGTCGGTGCCGTCGACGTCCATGTCGAGCCGGGCCACCAGGAAGTGCTGGTGAAACGGCGCATACGTGCGTTCGTCGACCAGCGTGCCGTTCGGATTCGGGGCACCCGCGGCCAGCGGCGTGGTCACCATGATGCCGGTGGCGCGGACCTCGCATTCGATGTTGCCGTCCTGATACAGCCGCCAGTAGACCAGGTATTCGTAGTTGGCGACCGTCACGTGAAAGGAGATGGTGAGGCGACGCATCCGCCGCACCTCGGCGCCCGAGTCGTGGTCCACGTGCTTCCACAACACCGCGCCGTCCTCCTCGTGGATGCAGATCGCGTTGGTGATGGTGTACGGCTCACCCGTGCTGTCGTGCATCACGGCGTCGAGGTAGCGGATCTCACCGAGGCAGTCGCACCCGAGTTCCAGCGAGGTCGTCATGAAGCCGAGGCCCCACTCGCCGATGTCGAAGGCGGTCCGGCGGTAGTGGTCGGTCGACGAGTCGCGGTACGGAACGATCATCTCGGCGAACGACATTCGATGGGCGATCGAGCGCTCGCGGTCGCCGTCGCGGTAGCGCACGGTGTGCAGGGTCATGCCCTCGCGGTAGTTGAACCCGATGCGCAACGACCAGTTCTGCCACCGCAGCAGGTTGCCCTCCAGGGTGAACGACGGCCCCTGGGGCTGGGTGATGAGCAGCGGCGTGAGCGGCTCGCGGGTCGACGCCGCCCGGATGCGTTCCGGAACGTGTGCTGGCGCGTATTCGCCCATCACGTCCGGGGTTTCGACGCCCCCGTCGTCCTCGACCCGCAAGACCTCCATGGTGTTCAGGTCGACGACGCAGTGCAGACCGCTGACCAGGTGTGCATAGGGGTTGGCGCCGGGCGCGTCCTTGCGCCACGTGTCCGACCACCCGAGTCGGCGGCCGCGGAACTCCGCGGGGGCGACCGCGTCGCCGAAGGTCCAGGTGTCCATGAAGACGTTGTCCAGGTCGGTGATGCCCCGCTTGGCGAGGGCGGCGATCACCTCGGGGTGGCGGCGCAGGAGCTGGTCGCACTCGTGGAATTCGTCGACGGTGAAGTTGGGCTGCACACCGGGAACGTGGACGAACGTCTCGACCCGGTCCTCGGTCAGCGAGACCACCGCCTTGTAGGTGGCGTTGGCGGACCGGTCCAGACAGATCGCGGTGGCGCGGCGGGGCGGCACGCCGCCGCCGCCCTCGAACCGGCGCAGCTCCTCCTTGCTGGGCTCCACCAGCTCGACGGAGGCGAACCGCCAGCCGAGGTGGGAACCGGCGGAGGGGGTGGCCTCCACCTGCCGTTCGCGGCGCAACACTGCAGCGACAGCGGTGAATTCGCCAGAGGAGAGAGGATCGAGTGGGTGCGTCACCTCACCACTCGACCACGTCGACGGCAGGCGCGCGCGAAGATCGCGGGAAACTCGCCCTACCTCTCCCCCGTCGCTTCGCTCGCCCCATCCGGCCTCAGCTCGACGTGAGCGTGAAACCCTCCCACGCCCGTCGCCGGTCGGCGTTGGGGTCGTATTCGAGACGCGAATGCCGGTCGAAGACCAGCACCGCACGCTCGTCGGCGGTGTACCTGGGCCAGCCGTCGCCCGGTGTTCCGGTGCGGCTGAACGCCCGCCACCTGCGCTGCACGTCGTCGGACACCCGGCGCGCCGAGCGTCGGTCGGCGACAGCCGTCATCAGAGACCCGAACCGGGTGCGGTAGACGTCGAACACCGCGAACAGCTCCGTCGCGTGGGTGGCGCCCAGACCCGACAGATGGAACGTGCGCGGCGCGTAGTCGTAGCGGTAGACGTAGGTCGGGGCGTGCTGCCCGTGGGCGGAGGCGATCTGCCATGCCGCGGTCCCGAAGGCGAAGTCGCCGCCCAAGCGAATACAGGCACTGGGGCTCGGGTAGCCGGGGTACGCCTTGGTGATTCGCTCCCGGAGTTCGACGTCGGAGTCGGCGAGGAGCAACTCGATCGCAGGCTCCGTCGTCGGCAGCAGTTGCAGGAAGCGAGTGAACAGCCGCCCCTCGTCGCGGTTGGTGCCGACGATGAGCGGCACCCGGTGAGCCGTGCCGTCACGCATGGCCTGCAACGGATCCTGCGGCAGCAGTTTCGTGCCGTAGGTCGGTCCGACGGGGAAGGCGCCGCGCATCTCGGTCATGCCGAGTCGCATGACGGCGTTCAGTGCGTCGATCAGCTGGGCGGGCCTGGCGTTCATCAACGCGGTGACCCCGTGCTCGGGGGTGGCACCCAACTCGCGCACGAAGTCGTCGGCGAAGGCGGCCGCGACGTCGGGTGGACCAGCCATGCCACTGGCCGGACTCTCCGAAATGACTTGCGCAAAGAGGCCTTTGGCCTCAGGCACTGCCATCAGGGTTGCGACCGCATGGGCACCGGCGCTCTCGCCGAAGATCGTCACGTTGTCCGGGTCGCCGCCGAATACGGCGACGTTGTCGCGGACCCACCGCAGGGCCATGACCAAGTCCCGCAGGAAGAGGTTGTCCTCGATGGGGTGCTCGGGCGTCGACAACGCAGACAAGTCCAGGCAACCGAGTGCGCCCAGTCGGTAGTTCACCGACACGTAGACGCACCCGCGGCGCGCCATCGAGGCGCCGTCGTAGATCGGGGTGGCCGAGCTGCCGAGGATGTACCCGCCGCCGTGGATGAAGAACATGACGGGCAGGGGGGTGTCGGATGGGGTCTCGGGAGCAACCACGTTGAGCGTCAGGCAGTCTTCGCTCATCGGCTGGAAACGACCCACGCCGAGCATCGTGTACTTGCGCTCCTGCGGCGCACAGTAGGTGAACCCGTGGCAGTAGCGAACCCCTGGCCACGGCTGGACCGGCCGAGGGGCGCGCAGCCGCAACGGCCCCACGGGCGGCTGGGCGTACGGGACGGACCGCCATCGGTGAACCCCGTCGGCGGTGAAACCCTCGATGACGCCGCTGTCGACGGTCACGCGAATGGTGCGTTCGTGCATGACCCGACGTTAGCGAACATCACGCCGCCCGACGTGCCTGACGGGCCGTCCGACCTGCGACCGCTACCCTGGTCGCCATGCGCATAGCCCTTCTGGTGGCCGTGTCTGCCCTGGTGGCGGGCTGTTCCGGCGGTGCGGACGGGACATCTGACCGCGCCGAATCGACGACCGCCACCACCGGTGCGACGAGTAGCCAGAACCCGTCGTCGACGTCGACGCGCGCCACCACGCCGGCACCGATTGCCGCTACGCCACCGCGACAGGGCGCGGCAATCGCCGACGTCGTCGCGTGGATCGAGGCCGCGACGCCCGCCGACGTCGCCGGTTACCACTCGATGACCCGCGGCGGCGACACCACCGACCTGGGTGCGGACGTCGCGTTCACCACCGCGGGTGCCGAGACCAACTGCGTCACCAACCGCCGTCTGGACGGTGCGTTGGCCTGCCTGGTGAAGTTGGCCGACCCACCGCCGCGGCCCGCCGGACTCGAGACGGCGTGGAAGGCCAATTGGGTGGACTTCCCTGGCCCGACCGTCGACGTCGGTTCGCTGCACGGCGACCCCGGCCCCTTCGTCGACGGGACGGGTGCGGAGCTGCCGGCCGGGCAGAGCTTGGCCTTCGGCGACTACCGGTGCCGGGCGGATGCGGCGGGCCTGTTCTGCGTCGACTACGCCCATCAGTCGGCGGTCGCGTTGACCACCCGCGGTGTGATTCCGTTCGGATGCCTGCAGAAGACCACTCCGCCGGCGGACATCGGGCTGCGGTTCAGCTGCTGACGCGCCGGTCCGTCGACTTCCATAGGTCGACGACGGTCGAACAGACCAGGCCGAACGCCGCCCCGGCCAGACCGGCGACGGCGGCGGGGACCAGTGTGCCGGGGTCGCTCGCGATGACCAGGACCCCAAATGCCGAGGCAATCGCCAGCAGTGCGAGCAAGCAGTGGGTCCACGGGTGCGGGGCGCCGAACCACGTCGCGACCAGCATGCCGAGCAGCAGGGCCAGAAGGTGCCCGACACTGGTGAAGTCGGCGCCGGCGACCACGGCCGTCACCGCGACGGCGAGCCAGCCGCCGATCCACACCGGTCGCCAGCGTCGGGCAATCGTCGGGGTGAGCGCCCCGAGCACGGCGGCTGCGCCGTAGCTCGTGCCGACGTCCGTCGCGCCGGTGACACTCCTCGGCAACCAGCCATGGCTCACGGCCGCCCACAGTCCGGCCGCCACCAACAGCGTCGCGCCGACGTGCCCCACCGCGAACGCCACCATCAGTCGACGACCGCGCCAGAGCAGCTCGCCCAGTGCGAGTAGGCACACCAGTCCGGGTAGCCAGCCGAGGATCGGTCCCGCGTCGACGACGAATGCGCTGTCGAGCAAGGTCCCGACGTGCCCGTGTCGCAGATTGTGCAGATTGGTACTGGCGTGCAGGATGACGCGGTCGTGGACGGCGGGATCGAGTTCGACCAGGGTCGCCGTGACGACGACGAGCACGACGGCGTAACCCACGGTCACCCGGACGCGGGCCAGTCGAGCCAACATCGAGGGCACCATCGGTACCGACTATGCCCCCGGCGCCTCGGCCTCGACCTCGTCCGTACCTGGCAGATCCCTGCGGGTCTTCACCCAATACATCACGAGGTCGTCGGGCACACCGGGTGTCTTCGCCGAGAAGAGAGGCTTGCGTACCCGTTTGACCGTGATGCCCAGCGCCTCGAAGTCCTCGTCGGAGATGCCGGCCAGGGTCACGTTCGACACCACCAGCCCACCCCTGGTGGCGCGGTCCATCACCCGAGCGGCCACGTTCACGTCGACGCCAAGCCAGTCCGACCCGATCCGCTGCGGACGACCGGTGTGTATGCCGGCGCGCATCATCGGCGTATACCCGCCGACCTCAACGGCTTTCACGGCATTCAAGGCGGTCAGCACCGCCCCGACGGCGGTGGCGGGATCCCGGAAGACCGCCATCGCGCCGTCCCCCATGCGCTTGACGATCCGCCCGCCGGCCTCCAGCAGCGGCGGCTCGGTCACCTGGGTGACCCGCCGCACCAGCCTGAGCGCGGCGTCGTCCCCGGCGCGCAGCGACCAGTCGGAGTATCCGACCAGATCGGTGAACACCAGCGTCACCTCGGGGTTGGCGGGTTGGCCCGACACCCGTTCGGTCAGCGCCTGCCACATCTGCAGGCCCGCCAAGCTGACCTCACGCGACGCGGCGTGACGGTCCAGGATGCGATCGGCCGCCCGGGCCGCGACGCGCGGTCCGCCGACGCCGGCCGCGGACAGCGGGTCCCCGAAGTCCGGGTCGCCGGGCAGCATTCGGCGGGCGCGTCGGACGAGGGCGACGAGGCCTTCGTCGTGGTTGGCGTTCTTCAACCAGTGCAGGGGTCCGCCTCCGTCGCCGGACCGTTCCTCGAACGATTCGGCAGCCACGTCGACCAGACTAGGTGTCCCCTCCGCCGGTGGCAGTAGGGCGTCGCTCACTAGGGCCGGTGCGCCACGAAGCCGACCTTGATTCGCGCAGGTCACGGCGGCATGAAGAGTCGACGCACGAATGGGTGACAACGGCCGCCGCGCCGCTGGGTGATCGTGGACAACGAACGTTGTCACGCCTACGTTGAAGGACGGGCACGACCTTCGTACGGCTGTGAGGACGCGATGACTGCGACGACGAGGACCACCGCCGATCCGCTCGGCCCGGATTCCCTGACGTGGAAGTACTTCGGGGACCTCCGCACGGGCCTGCTGGGCGTCTGGATCGGCGCCATGCAGAACATGTACCCACAACTCGGCGCCGGCGTCGAAGAGCACTCGGTTCTGTTGCGGGAACCACTTCAGCGGGTGGCCCGCTCGGTCTACCCGATCATGGGCGTCGTCTACGACGGCGAGCGCGCCTCGCAGACGGGCGCCCAGATCAAGGGCTACCACCAGACCATCAAGGGCGTCGACGCTCACGGCCGCCGCTATCACGCGCTCGATCCCGAGACCTTCTACTGGGCGCACGCCACGTTCTTCATGCTCATCGTGAAGACGGCCGAGTACTTCTGCGGCGGGCTCACCGAGGCCGAGAAGCGTCAACTGTTCGACGAGCACGTCCAGTGGTACCGGATGTACGGCATGAGCATGCGTCCCGTGCCCGCCAGTTGGGCGGACTTCGAGGTCTACTGGGCGGCCACGTGTCGCGACGACCTGGAGCTCAACCGGGCGACGCTCGACATCTTCGCGATCCGCATCCCCAAGCCGTGGTTCGTCGCAATGCCCACCCCCGTGTGGGACCAACTGTTCAAGCCGATGATCGCCGGGCAGCGGTGGATCGCGGCGGGTCTGTTCGACCCCGGCACCCGGGAGAAGGCGGGCCTGCGCTGGACCCCTGGTGACGAGGTGGTGCTGCGCCTGTTCGGCAAACTGGTCGAGCTGGCATTCGTCGCCGTTCCCGACGAAATCCGCTTGCACCCAAGAGCATTGGCGGCCTACAAGCGGGCCTCCGGTCGGTCGCGAGCCGACGCACCGCTGGTCGAGGCGCCCAGCTTCATGGGTCCCCCGCGCGACCGCCGAGGGTTGCCGGTGCACTATGTCCCCGGTGGGTCGTCTGCATCGGCACTGATCGAACGCGTCGGCTCGCTGGTGCACTCCACGTTCTCCCTCGCAGGCCTGCGCCCGGCGCGTGGTCGGCACGAGCCGGAAAGGGCTGCCTGAAGACATGCTCGAATGGTCAGACGTCGACGTCGCGGTACGCGACGCAGTCCGAGAGTTCGTCGACCGGGAGGTCCGGCCACACGTCGACGACCTCGAGAGCGGCGACATGGCGCCCTACCCGGTCATCCAGAAGTTGTTCTCCACCTTCGGCATCGACGCGATGGCCAGAGAGTCGCTGGAGAAGCGCCTGGCCGCGATGCGCGAGGGCGGCGGTGCCTCCCCCGGCGGTGGATCGTCGGGCGGCATGTTCGGTGGCGGCGGTGCGCAGGCCGGGATGGGCTTCGTGCTGATCAGCGAATTGTGCCGCGTCAGTATGGGTCTGGTGACGGGGGTGGGTGTCAGCCTCGGTTTGACCGTTCCGACGATCGCCTCGCGCGGGACGCTGGCCCAACAGGAGCGCTGGCTGCCCGAGCTCGTCACCTACGAGAAGATCGGCGCATGGGCGATCACCGAGCCGGACTCGGGTTCCGACGCGTTCGGCGGCATGAAGTCCTACGTGGTGCGCGACGGAGACGGCTACGTCCTCAACGGGCAGAAGACGTTCATCACCAACGGTCCCGACGCCGACGTGACGGTGGTGTACGCGAAGCTGGACGAGAAGGACGGCGCCAGCAAGCGCGACCGCAAGGTGCTGACCTTCGTCCTCGACAAGGGGATGGACGGCTTCGTGCAGTCGAAGCCGTTCCGCAAGATGGGCATTCACAGCTCACGGACCGGCGAGCTGTTCTTTCACGACGTGCGTCTGGGCCGCGACCGGCTGCTGGGCGAGACGGAGCACAACGACAAGGGCGACGGCCGCGACAGCGCTCGCTCCAACTTCTCGGCCGAACGCATCGGCGTCGCCGCGATGGCTCTCGGCGTGATCGAGGAGTGTCTGCGGCTGTGCGTCGACTACGCCAAGTCACGCACGCTGTGGGGCCAGGAGATCGGCCAGTTCCAGCTCATCCAGCTCAAGCTCGCGAGCATGGAGGTCGCCCGAATCAACGTGCGCAACATGCTGTTCCGCGTCATCGAGGCCGCCCAGACCGGGACGTCGATCTCGCTGCCCGAGGCCTCGGCGATGAAGTGGTACTGCTCGCAGGCTGCCACCGACGTCGCCATGGAGGCCGTCCAGATCTTCGGTGGCAACGGCTACATGACGGAGTACCGCGTCGAGCAGTTGGCCCGCGACGCCAAGTCGCTGATGATCTACGCGGGAAGCAACGAAGTGCAGATCACCCACGTGGCGCGGGGGCTCCTCAGCGACTAGCCCGGGAACTCTGGTACAGGCAGATCGCGGCCGCCGCCGCGACGTTGAGGCTTTCGGCACTCCCCGCCATCGGGATGCGCACGCGGGCATCGGCGAGGGCCGCCACGTCGTCGGACAGCCCGTGGGCCTCTGGGCCGAACAGCCACGCCGTCGGCACCGACAGGTCGGCGTCGTCCAGGGACGTCTCGCCGTCGAGCGTGGTGGCGAGTACCCGCAGCCCAGCGGCTTTCAACGCGTCCACCAGCGCGGCGGTGTCGGCCATCTCCAGCACCGGCACTCCGAAGATGCTGCCGGCCGAGGCGCGCAGACACTTCGCGTTGTAGGGGTCGACGCCGTCGCCGGCCAGCACGAGGGCGTCGGCGCCCATGGCGTCGGCCAGCCGGATCAGCGTGCCCGCGTTCCCGGGGTCGGCGGTGTCGACGGCGACGGCCACCAGTCGCGGGGCCGACAGCACGTCAGTCGGCGACACCTCGGGCATCCGGCACACCGCGACGAGCCCGACGGGAGTGACGGTGTCCGACAACGCCTTTGCGGCGCGCTCGGTGACCAGCTGAACCGGGACGTCGACCAGCAGATCACCGAACCGCTCGCCGGCCGCCTCGGTGACGAACACCTCGTCTACGAGACCACGCCGCAACGCCGACTCGACGAGGTTGGCACCTTCGGCGAGAAAGCGTGCGGCGTGGCGTCGTCCAACCGGACGCTGCAGCTTGACCGCCGCAGCCACCCGATTGGACTTCTCCGTCAGGAGGGTCAGGCGGCTTCGCCCGACGGTGCGTTCACGTCTTCGGGCAGGGCTGCCTTGGCGACCTCGACGAGGGCGGTGAACGCGGCCTCGTCGCTGATCGCGATCTCCGACAGGTTCTTGCGGTCGACCTCGACGCCGGCCAGCTTCAAGCCCTGGATCAACCGGTTGTAGGTGATTCCGTTGGCCCGGGCCGCGGCGTTGATGCGCGTGATCCAGAGCTTGCGGAAGTCGCCCTTGCGCGCCTTGCGGTCACGGTAGGCGTAGGTCAACGAGTGGAGCTGCTGCTCCTTGGCCTTGCGGTAGAGCCGCGACCGCTGGCCGCGGTAGCCCTTCGAGGCCTTCAGTACGGTACGCCGCTTCTTTTGGGCGTTTAGTGCGCGCTTGACGCGTGCCATGGGGTGTTCCTATCTCGAGCGGGTCGGGGGTGGGGAGCCTGCGAAGGGCTCGGCAAAGGCGACTCAGGTCAGCCGTTGAGCATCTTGTTGATGCGCTTGGCGTCGTTGTCCGCCACCACGGCGCGGCCGTCGAGCCTGCGGGTGCGCTTGGTCGCCTTGTGCTCGAGAAGGTGTCGGCGACCGGCCTTCTGGCGCACGATCTTCCCGGTGCCGGTCTTCCGGAAGCGCTTGGAAGCGCCGCTGTGGGTCTTGGCCTTGGGCATGGAGTCCTCGGTTCTAGTGGTGGATCAGGTCGTGGATGGAGCAGGTGGAGCGTCACTCGGCGGCGCCGCAGCCGGCTCGGCCGGAGCGGGTGCCGCGCGCTGCGCCTGAGGTGCAGCGGCGTCGTGAGCCGCTCGGGCCTTGGTCTTGGCGCCGCGGTGAGGTGCCAGCACCATCGTCATGTTGCGACCGTCTTGCTTGGCGGACGTCTCGACGAAGCCGTAATCGGCCACGTCGGCGCCGAGCCGCTGCAAGAGGCGGTAGCCGAGTTCCGGCCGCGACTGCTCGCGTCCGCGGAACATGATGGTCACCTTGACCTTGGACCCCGCCTCGAGGAAGCGGACGACGTGACCCTTCTTGGTCTCGTAGTCGTGGTCGTCGATCTTGGGTCGCAGCTTCTGTTCCTTGACGACGGTCTGCTGCTGGTTCTTGCGAGACTCGCGCTCCTTGAGTGCCGTCTCGTACTTGAACT
>Ga0209051_1002888_pt1 | contig 11803 bp, 19 predicted proteins | sample AraplaCvi_mMS_r2_2_FD_184286 | JGI IMG/M metagenome (GOLD analysis project Ga0209051, IMG submission 184286) | Arabidopsis root microbial communities from North Carolina, USA - plate scrape MF_Cvi_mMS_r2 (SPAdes) (version 2) | ecosystem: Host-associated > Plants > Roots > Endosphere | place...
TCGAAGTGCCAGATCTCGTTGGCGTAGATCCGGCAGAGGCCGAAGCGGGATCCGTTGGCGTCGAGCCACTGGTCGGCGCCCGTGCCCCCGACATCGACGGCCTGCCCCGTGACGTGCTTGGACATCTCCGGGGTCTGCACGTATCTCCGGGCGGCGGCCAGGCTGCCGTAGGTGACGACCGCGTCGTCGAGCAGTTGCTGCTGGAATTGCGGTGAGCGCCAACCCGAGCTGATCGTCATGGTCACCCCGTCGGCAGCGGCGGCCGTTGCCGCGTTCTGGACGGCGGTGCGCAGCGCCGGATCGAGCCCGCCGATCGACGGGTCGGTGAGGTCGAACGGAGACGCACCGGGATCGGCGGAGGCCGTCCCGGGACTGACCCCGAGGGCGATGGCGACCGCCGTCGCGACGATTACCGCTCGCATCGATCCGACCATACGGAGCGACCGGGTACCGGCCGAAACCGGGGCGTTCAGAACCTCCGGTGGGACTCCGACGATGTTTGCCGTAACGTCATCACACGGGGGATTTGCCAGCAAGACAAGCCCGTGGCAAGGACTTGGAGCGTTACGGATGCCTGCGAACGACGAGGAATCGCGAACTGAACACCAGTTTCACTGGCTGCCGTTCACGGCCGTCTACTGGATCGTGGCGGTGATCGTGGCCATCGCCATGGGGAACGCATGGACGTTGTTCGTCTTCTGGCTGGCCAACCCGGTGGTCCTGGCGGTGTGCTGGCTACTGTGGGTCCACGTGACACCACGCCTGCGAACTGATGAAACTGAGTGCGCCCGAAGGGATTCGAACCCCTAACCTTCTGATACAGTCCCGGCATCCACAGCCGTTCACGCGAGTCCACAATAGTGTTGTTGCACAATAGATTTGCGACGTACGCGTCCACAGCGGTCTATAGTTGTCCACACTGATTTCTGGGCGTTTATGTCGGGAAAGTGTCGGATCTGACGGGGGATGAATCTCGAGATGCGGACCTACTCGCCTGCCAGGTGGCGGCCGCATGCCCTCGGGCTGACGCGCACATTCACCCCGAGGGCCCGGCCGCCGGCGCGGTCAACTCGCCCCGCGGTCCGCTCGATCTCGCCACGCTTATGCTTCGGCGGCTGTGGCGGATGCCATGACCATGCCGTCGGCACGTTGCCAAGGGATTGTCGCTGAGGCCGCCTACTGTGGGTACTCGTGAGGCTCCGGGTGTGACGTTGTGAGTGACGAAGCGGGCGTGCGGGCGAACCTGACGACGTACAAGACGGCTGCGTACGCGCTGGTCGTCGTTCTAGCGGGATTCGGCCTGATGTGGCTGTCAAATGTCCATTGGTTCGAGGCTCACAAGGCGCTGCAAACCACCGTGAATCAGTTCGGTGGCCTCGTCATCACCACCGGCGGACTTGCCATTCTGTGGGACCTTCGCGGTAAAAGGGACTTCATGGAGGAGGTGCTTGAGAAGGTCCGCATCTCATCTGACGTGACCGCCGCGGGAGTTGACCGCGTGACGATGAAGTGGATGGACATCCCGTGGGATGACCTCTTCAAGAACACCAAGCAGGTGTCGGTCTTCATTTCCTACGGAAGCAGCTGGCGAAAGAATAACTGGCAGGCGATCGAGAAGTTCACCGCGGTCAAGGGCAACTCCCTCCGGTTGTTCCTTCCAGACCCCAACGATGAGGCAACCATGCAAGTGCTTGCGCAGCGGTACGACTACAACGCACAGAAAGTTCGCCACGCCGTCCTTGAGACGACGGAGGAGTTTGCAAAGCTGGGCACCAGTTGTGCTGCAGACGTTCGTATCTACTACCGCGCGGGTGATCCCACCTACACCAGTTACTTCTTCGACGACCAAGTGCTGGTAACCCTCTACGCAAACAGGCGACGACGCGGCGACATTCCGACGATGCTTGTGGGGCCAGGTACGTTCTTCGACTTTTTCAAAGACGATCTCGCCGCGATCGAGGATCAAAGCACGCCGGTCGCACTGGCCCATTTCACGAAGGGCGTGGCCACATGATTATTGCTCGGCAATTCGATCTAGTTGACGGCGACGTTTCCTCGGACTTTGAAACGGCCGCGCGGGATGCTGCGGTTGTGGCGTGGGATATCGAAACTAGTGGGCTCGACTGGCGACTCGACCGCATCGGGACCTGCCAGTTGCACGTGCCCGACGTGGGAACGCAGGTTATCCGGATGGATGGGCACCAGCCCGAACGACTTCGCGCGCTGCTCATGTCTGAGCGCGTTTTGAAGGTCTTCCACCACGCGCCATTTGATCTGCGATTCATGCGACATCATTGGAAGGCTGGCGCGCGAAGTGTCGCGTGCACCAAGATTTTGTCGAAGATTGTTCGACCAGAGGCAGTCGCCAGCGAACACAGCCTCAAGCCCACGTTAGAACGATTCCTTGGAGTAGTTCTCGATAAGACTCAGCAGACGTCCAACTGGTTGTCGACGACGTTCACGGAGGAGCAACTCGCCTACGCGGTCCGTGACGTCGAGTACCTTGTGCCGTTACTCGACAAATTGATGAATGAGGCCCGGGCTAATGGCGTAGCCGATATTGCTGACCGGACTTTCGACTACCTGCCTACTCGCATCGAAACTGATATCCGCGGTTGCGGCGATGTCTTCCACTACTGATGTCGCATGGCTCCCAAATCACGGCCGCAGCGCGTCGCAGAGTTGAAACGCATTCACGCCGAGGGTTGCGCCGCCAGTGTTTGCACGGCCAATCCGTACTACGGTCAGCTCGTAAACGCGGCCGTGTGGCGCGGCGGCTATCGGGCGATGCTTGACTCGTTGCTCGAGGGTTCGCCAGCGCGGCAATCGTAGCTCGAGGTCATGGCCATCCGGCGAATCGCATTTCGACGTCGGCGACGGGTGCGCGTCCCCTACTGGCTCGGGGTGGTGCCCGGCGTGACGGTGCCGACGCGGAGTGAGCTGCCGACGTTCACGACGTGTCTAAGAACTTTTTCGTCCTTTCAGGAGGCCGGCGAGGTAAAGAGCTGGTAGCACCCACGACCGGCGAGTGGGCGCTCACTCCGGCGGCCGTTCCGACGCGGTCAACGCGAGTGCCAGCGCGCCTACGGTTGGACCTCCACGACCTGCGGTGACGGTCCGCGGCATGACGATGCGGTGCGTTATAGTCCGAGGTCGTTTTGTTGATCGTTACCCAAGGAAGTCGAGACGCGGCCGCGGTGGTTCCCAGTGAAGAGAGCGCCGAGGAGTTCGTCGGTTTGTTCGAGCGGTTACGGGCGCAGCCGCGCGAGAGCGAGTGGCTGGAGTTCAAGGAAAACCTCGCCGATCCGGATGCGATCGGCGAGTACATATCAGCGTTGGCCAATTCCGCGACGCTTCACGGTGAGACCCGTGGCTACCTGGTCTGGGGCGTTGAGGACGAGACTCACAACGTGGTTGGAACGTCCTTCGACCTCCACGAAGCCAAAAAGGGCAATCAATCCCTTCACTTATGGCTGCTCGGCGCCGTGAGACCAGATCTCGCAATCAGTTTCTCGTCCGGAGTGGTCAACGGTCACCCGGTCGCGATCCTTGAGATACCCGCCGCGACTCATCATCCGGTGCAATTCAAGGGCACGGCCTACATCCGCATCAACAGTCACAAAAAGAAGCTTCAGGACCATCCGTCGCAGGCTAAGCAGCTCTACAAGAACCTCGACGAGACGCCCTTTGAGGCGCGGCCGGCGGCTAGCGGCCTCTCAGAAGATGAAGTGCTCGACGCGCTCAGCTACCGAACGTACTTCTTGCTCCAGGGTCTGCCAGTCCCCGAGTCCAAGTCTCAGATACTTGAGGCATTGGTGGCAGACGAACTGGTCGTGCTGCAGCCCTCCGGACTACACGCGGTGACGAATCTGGGCGCATTGATGTTCGCCAACAAGCTCGGCGACTTTCCATCTCTTGGCCGGAAGGCACCTAGGGTCATCAAGTACAAAGGGACCAACAAGCTGCACGCCGAGCGCGAACAGGTGGGCGTGATGGGCTACGCCGCCGGGTTTAAAGGTTTGATCGAGTTCATCGACAACCTGTTGCCCCGTAACGAGATCATTCAGCAAGCACTCCGGACCACCGTGAGCATGTACCCCGAGGAGGCGGTCCGAGAGATCGTGGCCAACGCCTTGATCCACCAGGACTTCTCCGCATCCGGCACAGGCCCGATGGTCGAGCTCTACGACGATCGCATCGAGTTCACCAATCCGGGTACGCCGTTGGTTGATCCGTCACGGTTTGTCGATGCTCCGCCGAGGTCCCGGAATGAACGGCTCGCCGCGTTGATGCGCAGGTGCAGAGTCTGCGAAGAACGCGGTAGCGGATGGGACCGGATTGCACTTGCCGTCGAGTTCCATCAGCTGCCGGCACCTCTCGTACGAGTCCCCGAAGGGCACACTGCGATCACGCTGTTCGCTCACAGACCCTTGCGCGAGATGGATCGTGACGAACGCCTTCGAGCCGTCTACCTGCATGCCTGTCTACAATTTGTCAGCAACAAGCGGCTCACGAACAGCAGCGTGCGAGAGCGTTTTGGGCTTAGCGACAAGGAGAGCAGCACCGCTTCTCAGTACATCCGTGAGGCGCTCGATGCCGGATACATCGCGGTCTACGACCCTGATGCGGGCAAGAAGCACATGCAGTACGTCCCGATCTGGGCAAAGCCCGACTAGCCTGTCTCGGCTATTTCAGAAGTATTCCGCTCCCGCGACAGAAGTTAGCCCTGAGCTGCAAGTTTCTTTTTCAGATGTATCTGCAAAATGGGCGCAGATCGCGGGGTGTCCGATCGTTCAGCACCGGAACGCGCCGCTGGCGCATTCCGCCGATCGATCACAGCAAGGATCTCCGACGATGGCGCTCAGCGGAATCAGCAGAGAACAGATTTACGCGTCCCTCCGTCGCCGGGGCGACGGGCACGGGGCCGGTTAGTCACTTTTGCGGGGTGTCCATTCGCCCTTCTGCGTATCGGGTGTACCCGCGAACCGGGCACTCAGATCGCCTCCAGAGCGCCAGCGCCGACAACGTGGCCCGGGCTGGTGTCCCGAACCGTTGTTCGACGGCCACGGAGGCCGCCAGCGCCATGCACAGCCACTCACTGCGAGCTACTTCCGTTCACTGGTATAACCATCCGGTGAAGACGCTCCTGACGGCACCGGCCGCGGTCGCCGCAGCCGTGTTACTGGCTCCCGCGGCACATGCGGACAAGACCGACTTCATCGTGGACCTGGCCTTGAAGGGCGTCGCCTTCCACGATGTAGAGGCCGTCACCCGAATCGGCGCATCCGTTTGCGCCCTTATGCGCCAGGGCGCCCCGATCACGGTCGAGCAGGCTAACGGCGGGCGGTCGATAGGCGACGTAATCCACGACATGGGCGGCTACGACCCCAACGACGCGAGCATCATCACCCTTCTTTCGGCAAAGGACATGTGTCCCCAACAGCTCCCCAGGGTCTACGCGGCGGCCAGCGGGGCTCCTGACCCCGGGCTACACGGCAAACTGGTCTGAGCACCCCCCAACTTCCCACTCGCGTTGATCGGCGGCAGTCCATTCCGTGACGTCGCCGTCGCCACCGACCCGCCAAATCTTGCCGGCCAGCTTGCCGCCGAACTCAGCCCGGCGGAACTGGTCGAAAGGCAGACCAGCGCGCCGAAACGCGTCCCACAACGTGTCTGTGCTGACCCATACCGGCTCGGCGGTACGCAATGCCACCTCGAGCTCGTCGTCGACACCAGGAAGCCGCCACCCGTCGAGCTCGGCGACCCGGTTGCGCAGCAGAATCGCGCGTAACCCGTTCATGTCGTCCCTGGCACGAACAGCAGGCTTGGGCCTAGCCACTACGGTCGCCCCACCGCTTGAGCGCGGCGTCTCGCTGCTGCACACCGGGCGGCACCACAAACCCCGTCGACTCCTCCTGGCTCGCCGGCGGCGTCACCTTGATTCGGGCCAACATGCGGGCCCGCTCAGCGCGTGTTTGCCGAATCTCTGCGATCATCGGATGGGCAACCGGCTGGCCCGCTACGCCCTTGACCATGTAGCCCGTCTCGCAGTCGTTGAGGACGTCCTCGAGTTGGTCGATGCGATCGGACAACCTTGCGGCGTCCTCCAAGTACGCGCTTTCTAGCGAATCGAGCGTCATATTCTGCTCAGATACGTCGGTTTGAACCTGTTTCCACAGGCGCCGGCCGGCCCTGCCGAGGCCAGTCGGCGCGCGCGGAATGTCGAGCTCAGTCACCCTTTCGGCCCCAGATCACCGAAGCCCGCGGCCATTCGGTGCTGGCTGAAAATTTCGGAGCCTGGCCCGAGCGCACGCAGCCACACAGGTGCTAAGGCGTTCCGGTGCAGCGTGGACCCGAGGGGGTCACCGGGTACCCCTCCCCATGACTGCGCGGTGTGGTGCTGGCGCTGTGCGGGCCGTGGGCGTCCGTTCACGGCGCGTTGCATTAGTGGGTGCGGGCCGGCGTAATGCTCACGGAGGCAGGAACTCCGCGGCTTTACGCCGGCCCGCGTGCCACCGCGTCGGGCCCAGGAGGAGGTCGACTCGGTGACGGTGCTGGCGCGCGCACCAACCTGTTGGGTCGCGCCGGCGGTCTGTGTGGTCATGGATCGTTACTCGGCAAGCTGGTCGAGCTCGTCGGCCATGAGCTCGTCGAGGACGCGGCGGTGAAGGACGGCACGGTGGGCTTTCTCGTCTGTGCCGTTGGGGTTGGCTTCCATGTCGGCGGCGATGACTTCGGGGGTGACGCGTTCGTCGGCGATGCGGTTGAAGCGTTCGAGCATCGTCTCGGGCTGGTCGACGGCGTGATGGCCGTCTGCGTTGCGGGCGGCCTGCTCGCGTGTCTGCTGTTCGGCGGTGTCGCCGATCTGCTCGAGCTCGGCGGCGCGGGCCGCACGCTTGCGTGCGGCGGCTTTGAGTGCGCTCTGTTGAATGGTGTTGTTGAGGAACGCTGACCACGTTTCCGTGTCGTACCTTGGCTGAGAGGCGGGCGGGCGTCTGCGAACGGCGCCGAGCGGGCCAGAGGGCGGCAGCGGGTCGGCTTCGTCGAGCAGGAGCGCGATTCCCGTTGCACATTCGGCGTCGCGTTCCTGGCGGAGGATGAACGCGGTTCGGAGTTTGTCGACGTCGAGTTTCGGTGCGGACGCGATCGCCATCAGCGCGTCGTGCGCCGCGTCGCGCGCTTCGCGTGCGGCTTTCGGGATGGTGGCGTAGCGGCGGCGGAGTTCGGCGACGGTGGCGGCCTGGCGGGCGGCATCGCCGGCTGATCGGATGGCTGCGGCGCGGGCGGCTACGCGGTCGCGTTCAGCCTTGGCGGCAGCCGCTGCGGCATCTAGTTCGGCGAGCTCGGCATCGACGTCTTCGGGCGTGGTCTTGGCGGCGGTCACGGTGTCAGGTCCCTTCGGGGTTGGTGGTGAGCATGTTGCGGAGCTGCGCTGAGCGATTGGCGATGCTGGTGTCGGTGTCGGTGTCGAATGTCGTCGGGTTGGGCGTTGGGGTTGCCGCGAGGGCGGCGGCATCGACTGCCGGCGGCACGATCGCGGCCAGCAGTTCGGCCATGCCGGCGGCGGCGCGTGCGTCGGCCTCCGCGCGCAACTGCAAGAGCTGAGCGGCTTTCGCGGACTGCGCGGCGCGGTCACGTTGCAACACGGTCTGGGGCGGCGTGGTGTCGGTCATGCTGGCGGGTATCTCCAATCGCGTCCGGTTCTGACGGCGCCGAGCTGAGCGGCGATGCGACGCACGTAGCGTGGTGAGCATCCGCGTTCGGCGGCGACTTGAGCTGTTGTTCTCCAATCGTCCGTCACGTCAACCGGTTCGGTTCCGCTAGCGGTACCGCCCAAGGCGGCGTCGAGGGCCGCATCGAGGGCGGCGAGCGTCTGCGCGTAGTCGCGCTGCGGTGGGAGTCCGCGGTGTTGGCGGATGGACTGAATCGAAAGCACCGCGTTGCGGCAGTTGACCAGGTGGACGACGTCAAGCATCGCGACCGCCCCGCTGGCGGATCGGGTTTCGGTTGAGCCGGCCGAGGAGTTCGCCGAGCTGGGCGCGCTCGGGCGGTGTCATCGGGCGCCAGGTGCGGTCGTGGTGGCAGATCCGTGGATCTCGCCACCCGGGCCGGCCGTCGCCGTTGATGACGACTCCGGTTCCCTTGCAGTATGGGCACTTCCCGGGGTCGCCGTGACTTTCGTCGTCATCGTCGGCAGTCATGGCGCCTGCTTGACGGGATCGACGAAGACATCGCCGTTCGCGTCGATTCGCAGATTCGGCCAGACCCATCGGCGAGCAGCCTCCGCACATGCCGCGTGGAGCGTGCAATTGGCGCCCGATGAGTCCGGAGCGAAGGCGAGCGCCCGCGGGTAGGCGACCAAGCTGTTGCAGCCGGCGCAGATGTGCAGGAGTACGAGCTGACCACTGGACCGGAAGCGTTTCACGCCGACTCCTGTGTTTCGTGGCGGCAGCGGACAGCGGGGTCTGTGTCGGGGATCCAGTGCGTGCCCTGGCAGGTGCGGCAGTTCTCGGCGATGGCGCGACGTTCGACTACGGCGGCGGACTCGGCCGCGGCGCGGGCGGCTTCCCATGCCTCGAGCGCCTTTCGGGCATCACGACATCCAGCGCACGGGGGGTTGTGGTTCCCGTTGTGCCGGCGGCAGAAGCGGGAGGGCGCGACGGCGCGGAGCGACATCCGCGGTTCCCCCAATGAAGAACCCAATGAAGCAGTACCCAAAGGGGGGCTCTCACCAGACCCTATTCGAGCGGGCAATTGGGTCTGGTGAGACCCACCTGGAGGGTCTGGCCAGACCCGATTAGACGGTGGAATGGGGTCTGGCTGGACCCTATTGGTGATCCGAATGGGGTCTGGCTGGACCCTATTCGGATCACCGACGATCGGCAGGAGTAGTCGGTATTCGGCTGACTTGTTGCCGCCGGCGCCGGCGCGGCCAGGGCGAGTGACGACCATGAAGCCATGCCTCACAGCGTCCGCCCGAGCTCGCTTGATCGTCTCTCGCGAGACGTCGAGCTCGGACATGAGGGTCGAGGTTGGTCGATAGGCGCGCGCGCCAGTCCGATCGGCAGTCATTCCGAGATGGACGATGACCTTGCGAACCGTGTCGGACTTGATCGCAGCGCAACAGATGACGGCTGTAATCCACGCCAACTTGGAGAACTCGGAACTGTCGTCGTCTGCGCTGCGGGTGCTCATTCGGGGCTTTCATCTCGGTTCGGATTACCAGCCGTGGCCCGGGGCACCTGTCCGCGGAGCTGGCTGCCCTGTCGGGCGAAGTGCTAGCTAGTGAGCGGCGATTTGGTTGTCGCCGCCTCCATCGCGGTCCTGAGTGCGTCGACGAGAGATTCTGCGTCTTGGACGCTGAGCGAGAGGAGGTGGGTAATTTCGCCGTCGCGCTGCTCGGAGACGAACAGAAGTGGGGCGATCGGGTCAGCGAGGATTGCTACCCGGTATTCGTCAGATGTTGCGTCGGCATGAGGCGCGGCCCCGATTGAGGCAGTCATGCTGCGCGACTTTCCAGTCGGGCGATGAGCTCGGCGATAGCGGCATCGGAGACCAGTCGGCGGTGGCCGATCTTGACGCTCCGCAATTCACCCTTGGCCATGAGTTCGAACACGGTCGACCGGCCAACGCCGAGACGCGCCGCGGTTTCGGGGATGGAGTTCAGCCGGGGTTCCCCGGCTGTCGCGACGGTCGTCATAGATTTCTCCTATTTGATCTGGAATGCGACATTTTAGTGTGGATCAGAGCGGCGTTTTGGAGCGTAGCATGAACGTTCCTGAATGCGAGCGGACACTGTGCGAGAATGTCGCAATGCCGAACATCAACGACGTCGCCAAGGCTTGGCAGCTTGCTTTGGCCGAGCGGGTTGGTAAGGCCGTGCAACAGAGGCGCAAGTCGGTCGGATTGACCGCGCAGGCATTGTCCGCGCGGACAGTAGATTTAGGTTATCCCCTTACGCGAGTTGCGATTTCGAAAATTGAGAGCAACCAACGTTCCGGAAAGCTCGACGTGTCCGAGCTGCTCGTCTTGGCGGCGGCGCTCGACATTCCGCCGGCACTTTTGCTGTTCCCCGATTATCCCGTCGATACCGTTGAGTTGCTACCCGATGACCGAGAGGCCGGCAGCGAATCGGCTGTCGAGTGGCTGTCCGGCGAGAGGACGCTTCCGGCGCGTCGGGCTGATCTTGCGGACGGTATTTATCGAGCTCCACCGAATGCAGGGACGCAACTAGTCGCCGCTATACGCAAGCGAAACATGATGACGCACATGCTTTTTGAGGCCGAGACTCGAGGTGACGACCGTTATCGCGAAGTCATGCAGGAGCTTCGGAGTGATCTGGTTGCGAACGAGTTGGAGGTCCTGGACCTTCGCAAACAGCTCGGCATCGCGGCCGTCCTCGAGAAGGGGAATGAATAGCTATGCCTCGAGAACGCCTGCGGCCGGGAGAGCACGGTCGAATCACCGTCACGACGCGTGGGGGACGTTTCGTCGCGTGGACCCGCTACCGCGACAGTGACGGGCAGTTGCGGATGGTCGAACGCTCCTCCGGCAAGAGTGCCGAAGATGCGCGGCGCTCTCTGCAACGACACCTTCAAGACCGGCGCGCGCCGGTCGACGGTGGCCAGGCCGTCAACGACAAGACGACATTGGGTGAGTTGTTCGAGCTGTGGATTGCAGCGAAGGCAGCTGAGGACGGTATCTCTGCACAGTCGGCGGATCAGTACCGGCAACTGTGGCGGACGCACGGCTCCGTGCAGCTCGGCGCTCTGCGGGTGACCGAGCTGACGACGAGTTCGGCGAACGCTTACCTGACCGGCATGGGTGCGATGACTCAGGCCAAGCGGTTGCGAATGGTGCTCGTCGGGATGTTCGGCCTGGCGGTGCGCTTCGATGTGATCGCGATCAATCCGATCCGTGAGACGAAGACGACCAGGACGACACGCAAGCCGACGCGGGCAGCGACGCCGGCAGAGTTCGCGCAGATTCGCTCGGCGGTCGCGGCCTACGTAGCCCGGAACCGGCCGGGCCCGCGCGACGGCGCCAGCCGGCTCCTGCCAGCCTTCGTCGAGTGTCTTGCTGCGACCGGTGTCCGTCCGAATGAGGTTCTCGCGATCGAATGGCCCGACGTCGACTTGCTCGCTGACCCGCCGACGGTGACGGTGACGGGCACGCTGATCGACCATGGCCGCGTCGAGGGCCGACCGTTGCACCGCCAGGATCGGCGCAAGCACGGCGCCCCGGCGCACACGGTCGTACTGCCGAAGTTCGGCGTCGACGCATTCGCTGCTTTAGTCGCGGATACGGGCGGGCTGGCGGGACCGGTGTTCGTGAACCGCGACGGCGGCTGGATCTCGCTGGCGAATATGCGGCGCTCGCTGCGGGCCGCGTTGCCGGCCGAACTGGCCTGGGTTACGCCGCACTCGTTTCGGCGGACGGTTGCCACCGCGGTTCGCGACGAGCTCGGCGCGGAGGCAGCGCAGCAGCAACTGAGTCACGCGAAGCTGTCGACGACCGAGGCGCACTATTTGCAGCGCCAGACGCATGGGCCCGACGTCCGCGGGGCGTTGCAACGCTTCGCCGGCGGTGACGGCAAATGAATGTGTCGGGAAAGTGTCGGATTCCGCAGTTTGGCGATGTCTTCGTCGCCGGAAAAACCGGTATCCACGCTGATCGATGGTGCGCCCGAAGGGATTCGAACCCCTAACCTTCTGATCCGTAGTCAGATGCTCTATCCGTTGAGCTACGGGCGCGTGCTATTCAGTTGTACGGCTGACGCGAGTCAACCGCGGCGGAGGCGAGA
>Ga0209051_1002890_pt1 | contig 11797 bp, 12 predicted proteins | sample AraplaCvi_mMS_r2_2_FD_184286 | JGI IMG/M metagenome (GOLD analysis project Ga0209051, IMG submission 184286) | Arabidopsis root microbial communities from North Carolina, USA - plate scrape MF_Cvi_mMS_r2 (SPAdes) (version 2) | ecosystem: Host-associated > Plants > Roots > Endosphere | place...
TTCGTCGAGTTCGAAGTCGAACACGTCGAAGTTGCTCGCAATCCTGTCGGGGTTCACCGATTTCGGGATGACGATATTACCGAGCTGGACGTGCCACCTAATCAGCACCTGTGCTGGCGTTTTTCTCCTGGCCTCGGCAATGGTGACGACGGTCGCGTTCTCCAGCAGCGAGCCCTGGCCCAGCGGGCTCCACGCCTCGGTGGCGATGCCCAACCTGGCGTGCACCTCCCGCAACTCCCGTTGCGGCAGAAGGGGATGCAGCTCGATCTGGTTGACGGCCGGCACGATCCCGGTGGCGTCGACCAGGGTCGTCAGGTGTTCGGGCTCGAAGTTGCTGACGCCGATCGAGCGAATTCGACCCTGGTCCCGCAGGTGCGCGAACGCCTTGAAGGTGTCGACGAAGCGGTTGACCTCGGGCAGCGGCCAGTGCACGAGATAGAGGTCCAGGTAGTCCAGGCCCAACTTCTCCATGCTCAGGTCGAATGCGCGCAGCGTCGACTCGTAGCCCTGGTCGGCGTTCCACAGCTTGGTGACGACGTAGACGTCGTCCCTGGCCAAGCCGCCGTCGGCCGCGGCGGCGAGCGCCAGGCCCACCTCCGCCTCGTTGCCGTATGCCGCTGCGGTGTCGACGTGCCGATAACCTGCCTCCAACGCGGCGCCGACGGCGCGTTCGGTCTCGCCGGCCGGGGTCTGCCACACTCCGAGACCGATGGTGGGGATCGAAAGCCCGTCGTTCAACGCGACCGCGGGAACCGAAGTGTTCGGAGGAGTTGCCATGACGGGAAGTCTGCCAGTCGTATCCGTGCCGCACGCGGAGGCCGCGCTTCCGGGTCCGGCGCGGCTGGCGGTCGTCAACGCCGCCAGCCGGGCGATGCTGCGGCTGCTGCCACACCTGCCCGACGGCGCCAAGCGGCTCCTGTTGGGACGCCGCACCGTGACGGTCGACGGCAACACCCTGGACACGACGCTGCAATTCATGCTCGCCGCGCAGCGCACCGCTGGCGTCAGCGGTCTGGTGGCCAGCAGTGACGTCCTCGTCGCCCGCTCCCAGCTGCGCACGCTCTCGGCGATGATCGACGCCGGCATATCGGTCGGCGTGCGTGACTCCACGATCCCCGGGCCGGCCGGGCCGCTGCCGGTGCGGCACTACACCCCGGTCGACGCAGCAGCCGGGCCACCGGCACCCCTGCTGGTCTTCTTCCACGGCGGCGGCTTCGTCGTCGGCGACCTCGACACCCACGACGCCCTGTGCCGGTTGCTCTGCCGCGACGCCGGTGTGCACGTGCTGGCGGTCGACTATCGGCTGGCCCCCGAGCACCCCGCGCCCGCCGCGGTCGAGGACTGCTACGCCGCCTACCGCTGGGCGCTGGAGCACGCGGCCGGACTCGGCGCCGACCCGTCCCGGGTGGCCGTCGGGGGCGACAGTGCGGGCGGGAACCTGTCGGCGGTCGTGTCGCAGGTGGCGCGCGACGAGGGCGTCGCCGTGCCCGCGCTGCAGGTGCTGCTCTACCCGGCCACCGACTTCAGCAGCGACACGAGGTCCAAGACGCTGTTCGCCGACGGGTTCTTCCTGACCAAGACCGACATGGACTGGTTCCGGGACAACTACCTCGCCGGGTCGGCCCTGGGCACCGGCGACCCGCGGGTCTCGCCACTGCTGGCCGAGGACCTCTCCGGGCTGCCCCCGGCGTTGGTGGTCACCGGAGGCTTCGACCCGCTGCGTGACGAGGGAAACCAGTACGCCGAGGCCCTCGCCGCGGCCGGTGTCACGGTCGACCACCGGCAATTCGGTCCGGTCGTGCACGCGTTCGCCAACTTCTTCCCCCTCGGGGGCGCCAGCGCGACCGCCACCGCCGAGGTCGTCTCCGCGGTTCGCGCCCACCTGAGCCGGGCCTGAGGGAGCTGCCGCAGGCCGCCGGTACCCTAGGGCCGTGGCCACGAAACCGAAGAAGACCGCCAGCTACGACCTGAAGGCAGCAGACCGCCGGCGCAACGTGATGATCCAGGTCGGGCTCACCGCAGTCGTCATCATCTTCGCCGTCGCGCTGGTCGCCTACATCGTCACCTCGGGCAGCACCAAACCCGCCGAGGGCGAGGCGAAGTCGATCCGCGTGGCGACGAGCAACGTCATCACCAAGGAGGGCACCACCGAGCCCAAGGCCGTGGTGTCGCTCTACGAGGACTTCCTCTGCCCGGTGTGCGGGAACTTCGAGAAGACCTTCGGTCCGACCATCAGCAAGCTGATCGACAGCGGGGCGATCGCCACCGACTTCTACATGGTCGCGATTCTGGACCGTCCGGCCAACCAGAACTACTCCTCGAGGGCGGGCGCCGCCGCCTACTGCGTGGCCGACGAGGACACCACGCCCGACAAGCAGGCGTTCCGACGCTTCCACGCCGCGATGTACGCCCAGCAGCCCAGCGAGACGGGCACGTCGTTCCCCACCAATGCGCAGCTGATCGAGACCGCCCGCCAGGCCGGCGTCGCCGGGAAGGTGCCGGACTGCATCAACAACGGCCGCTACCTCGACATGGTGAAGGGCCTCGCGGCCGCCACCAAGGTCACCGGCACGCCGACCGTGCGCATCAACGGCGAGGACTACCAGTTCTCCACCCCCGACGCACTGGTGGCCAAGATCAAGGGAATCGTCGGCGACATCCCGGGCGCCACTCCGACGGCCACGGCCCCACCGGCCGCCGCGCCCGCCCCGGCACCGACCGGGAGCCCGACCCCCACGACCACGCGATGACGACGAGCACCGCGGACGAGACCGCGTCGGAGCTGCCGGCGCGGCAGGGTCGCGGCGCCCCGGTGCGCACGCTCAGCGCGGTGTGGGTGCTGATCGCCGGAGCCATCGGTCTCACCGCGGCGCTGACGCTGACGATCGAGAAGATCGAGCTGTTGATCGACCCCTCCTACGTCCCGTCGTGCAGCATCAACCCGGTGCTGTCGTGTGGCTCGGTGATGGTCACCCCGCAGGCATCCGAATTCGGCTTTCCCAACTCGTTGCTCGGCATCGTGGCGTTCAGCGTCGTCGTGGTCACCGGCGTGTTGGCGGTGGCGAAGGTCGCTCTGCCGCAGTGGTTTTGGACCGGGCTCGCCATCGGTACGCTGCTCGGCGCCGTCTTCGTGCACTGGCTGATCTACCAGAGCCTGTACGTCATCGGAGCGCTCTGTCCCTACTGCATGGTGGTGTGGTCGACGACGATCCCGCTGCTGGTGGTGGTGTCCTCGATCGCGCTGCGGCCGTTGGCGGGCAACGGCTTTGCCCGTGCCCTCTACCAGTGGCGGTGGTCGCTGGTCGCGTTGTGGTTCACCGGTCTGATCCTGCTCATCCTGGTCCGATTCTGGGCCTACTGGTCGACGCTGATCTAGACCGGGCCGGGCGACGGCCGCGTTAGGGTAGCCCGCGTGATCTCCAAACTCCTGGTCGCCAACCGCGGTGAGATAGCCATCCGGGCGTTCCGAGCCGCCTACGAGATGAACATCGCGACCGTTGCGGTGTACCCCTACGAGGACCGCAACTCGGCGCATCGGTTGAAGGCCGACGAGTCGTACCAGATCGGCGAGCCGGGGCACCCCGTCAGGTCCTACCTCTCGATCGAGGAGATCATCCGCGTCGCCCGCCACTCCGGGGCCGACGCGGTCTACCCCGGCTACGGCTTCCTTTCCGAGAACCCCGAACTGGCCGCGGCGTGCGCCGAGGCGGGCATCACGTTCGTGGGCCCGGGTGCCCACGTCCTCGAGCTGACGGGGAACAAGGCCCGCGCAATCGCCGCGGCGCGCGCGGCCGGTCTTCCAGTGCTCGCGTCGTCGACGCCGTCGGCCTCGGTGGACGAGCTGCTCGCCGCCGCGGCCGACATGCACTACCCGTTGTTCGTCAAGGCGGTGTCCGGCGGCGGTGGCCGTGGCATGCGGCGGGTCACCGGTCCCGGCGCGCTGGCCGAGTCGATCGAGGCCGCCAGCCGCGAGGCCGAGTCGGCCTTCGGCGATCCGACGGTCTACCTCGAGCAGGCGGTGCTCAACCCGCGTCACATCGAGGTGCAGATCCTCGCCGACGGCAAGGGCAACGTCATCCACCTCTACGAGCGTGACTGCAGCGTGCAGCGCCGGCATCAGAAGGTCATCGAGCTTGCGCCGGCGCCCAACCTGTCCGACGAGCTGCGGGCCACGATGTGCGCAGACGCGGTCGCCTTCGCCAGGCAGATCGGCTACTCGTGTGCCGGGACCGTGGAGTTCCTGCTCGACGAGCGCGGCAATCACGTGTTCATCGAGATGAACCCCCGGATCCAGGTGGAGCACACCGTCACCGAGGAGATCACCGACGTCGACCTGGTCGCCAGCCAGCTGCGCATCGCCGCGGGGGAGACGCTGGCCGATCTTCGGCTCAGCCAGGATTCGATCCAGATCCGGGGTGCGGCCATGCAGTGCCGCATCACCACGGAGGACCCGGCAAAGGGCTTCCGCCCCGACACCGGGCGCATCACCGGATACCGGTCCCCGGGTGGGGCGGGCATCCGGCTCGACGGCGGCACGACCCTCGGTGCGGAGATCGGCGCGCACTTCGACTCGATGCTGGTCAAGCTGACCTGCCGCGGCAGGGACTTCTCCACCGCGGTCGCGCGGGCGCGTCGGGCGCTCGCGGAGTTCCGCATCCGCGGGGTGTCGACCAACATTCCGTTCCTGCTCTCGGTCGTCGACGATCCCGACTTCCGCGCCGGCCGCGTCACGACGTCGTTCATCGACGAACGACCGCAATTGCTGACCGGGCACGCCTCGGCCGACCGCGGCACGAAGATCATCAACTACCTCGCCGAGGTGACGGTCAACTCGCCCTACGGCGATCGCGATCGGGTCTACCCGCAGGACAAACTGCCCGACATCGAGGTCGGGGACGGCGAGTCGGCGCCGCCGCCCGGCAGCAGGCAACGGCTCGTCGAGTTGGGGCCGGAGGGCTTCGCGGCGTGGCTGCGGGACTCGCCGGCGGTGGGCGTCACCGACACCACCTTCCGCGACGCCCATCAGTCGCTGCTCGCCACGCGGGTGCGCACCTCGGGTCTGCTGGCGGTCGCACCGTACATCGCCAGGATGACCCCGGAGCTGCTGTCGCTGGAGTGCTGGGGCGGGGCGACCTACGACGTCGCCCTGAGGTTCTTGAAGGAAGATCCCTGGGAACGTCTCGCGGCGCTGCGCGAGGTGGTGCCCAACATCTGCTTGCAGATGCTGCTGCGCGGTCGCAACACCGTCGGCTACACGCCCTACCCGGAGACCGTGACGACGGCCTTCGTCCAGGAGGCCACGGCCACCGGGATCGACGTCTACCGAATCTTCGACGCGCTCAACAACGTCGACTCGATGCGGCCGGCGATCGACGCCGTCCGGGAGACGGGCACCGCGGTCGCCGAGGTGGCGATGAGCTACACCGGCGACCTGTCCGACCCGGGGGAGACGCTCTACACGCTGGACTACTACCTGCGGCTCGCCGAGCAGATCGTCGAGGCCGGCGCCCACGTGCTGGCGATCAAGGACATGGCCGGCTTGCTGCGTGCGCCTGCGGCCAGCACCCTGGTCTCGGCGTTGCGCAGCCGGTTCGACCTCCCGGTGCACGTGCACACCCACGACACCCCCGGCGGGCAGTTGGCGACCTACACCGCGGCGTGGCAGGCGGGCGCCAGCGCCGTCGACGGCGCGTCGGCCCCGCTGGCGGGCACCACCAGTCAGCCCGCGCTGTCCTCGATCGTCGCCGCAGCGATGCACACCCCGTACGACACCGGGCTGTCGCTGCGCAACGTGTGCGAGCTCGAGCCGTACTGGGAAGCGCTGCGAAAGGTGTACGCGCCGTTCGAGTCCGGGTTGCCAGCCCCGACCGGTCGGGTGTACAGCCACGAGATCCCCGGCGGGCAGCTGTCCAACCTGCGACAGCAGGCCACCGCGCTGGGGCTGGGCAACCGGTTCGAGGACGTCGAGAACGCCTACGCCGGCGCCGACCGGGTGCTGGGCCATCTGGTCAAGGTCACGCCGTCGTCGAAGGTCGTCGGCGACCTGGCGCTCGCGCTCGTCGGTGCAGGCGTCACGGCCGACGAGTTCGCCGCCGACCCCGCGCGATTCGACATTCCCGAGTCGGTCATCGGGTTCCTGCGCGGCGAGTTGGGGGACCCACCCGGCGGCTGGCCGGAGCCGCTGCGCACCAAGGCGCTGGCCGGCCGTTCGCCGGCCAAGCCGACCGCGGAGCTCGGCGCCGAGGACGAAGCCCTGCTGGCCGAGCCGGGCCCGGGCCGGCAGCGGACGCTGAACCGGCTGCTGTTCCCCGGGCCGACACGGGAATTCGAGGCGCACCGCGAGGTCTACGGCGACACCTCGCGGTTGAGCGCCAATCAGTTCTTCTACGGCCTGCGCTACGGCGACGAGCACCGCATCCAGATCGACCGCGGGGTCGACCTCATCATCGGGCTCGAGGCCATCTCCGAGCCCGACGAGCGGGGCATGCGGACGGTGATGTGCATTCTCAACGGACAGCTGCGTCCAGTCGTGGTGCGCGACGAGAGCATCGCCGACACCGTGCCCGCCGCGGAGAAGGCGGATCGGACGAACGCCGACCACGTCGCGGCGCCGTTCGCCGGCGTGGTGACCGTCGACGTCGAGGCCGGTGCCAGGGTCGAGGCGGGCGAGACCATCGCAACCATCGAGGCGATGAAGATGGAGGCGGCCATCACCGCGCCCAAGGCGGGCACCGTCGAACGCGTGGCAGTCTCGGCGACGGCTCAGGTGGAGGGCGGAGACCTGCTGGCGGTGATCCACTGACACGGATCATCGGGGGTCGGTTCGGCGGACGTCGAATCGCGGTGCCGCAGAGCCGTTCCGGGACCGGTACCCGCCCCACCACCGACCGGGTTCGCGAATCGCTGTTCAACGTCCTGGCCGCGCGGCTGGACTTCGCAGGCAGTTCGGTTCTCGATTTGTACGCGGGCTCGGGAGCGCTTGGGCTGGAGGCACTTTCGCGAGGAGCCGACACCGCCGTCTTCGTCGAGGCCGACCGCCGCGCGGCCGCCGTCATCTCCGAGAACGTGGCGGCGCTCCGTGCGACGGGCGCGAAGGTCCGGTGCGGCACCGTGGCCTCGGTGCTCGCGACGCGCACCGATCCGCCGGCGGATCTGGTGTTCGCCGATCCGCCGTACGAGGTCTCGTCGGCCGACGTGGCGGCGGTGCTCGCGGCGCTTCTCGACGGGGGCTGGGTGGCGCCCGGCGCCGTCGCGGTGGTCGAGCGCCCGGCGTCCGCGCCCGCACTGGCGTGGCCCACCGGGTGGACGGCGGGACGGGACCGTCGCTACGGGGACACCCGCCTGGAGTTCGGCGAGATCGCGTAGCGTCGTCGGACATGAGTGGCGCCGTATGCCCGGGTTCGTTCGATCCCGTCACCCTCGGTCACGTCGACGTGTTCGAGCGTGCTGCCGCACAGTTCGACGAGATCGTCGTCGCGGTGCTGGTGAACCCCAACAAGTCGGGCATGTTCAGCGCCGACGAGCGCATGGAGCTGATCCGCGAGTCGACGGCGCACCTGCCGAACGTGCGGGTCGAGAGTGGCACCGGGTTGGTCGTCGACTTCGTGACCTCACGTGGTCTCTCGGCCATCGTCAAGGGGCTGCGCTCGGGCACCGACTTCGAATACGAGTTTCAGATGGCGCAGATGAACAAGCACGTGGCGGGCGTCGACACGTTCTTCGTGGCCACCAACCCGCGCTACTCCTTCGTCTCGTCGTCACTGGCCAAGGAGGTCGCCCAGCTCGGCGGCGACGTCTCGGCGTTGCTGCCGGAGCCGGTCAACGCGCGCCTGCGCGCCAAGCTCGCCGCGCGCTGACCCGAGCTCGCCCGCAGGACCGCGCAGGGCGAATGCGCGACTCACCGGCGTGGCGTACCGAGTCACACGAGTAACACCAGGCACACTGGTAACGACCAACTAGGCCGGGAGGGTGTTGCCGTGTACCGAGTATTCGAGGCGCTTGACGAGCTCGGAGCCATCGTCGAGGAAGCCCGCGGTGTGCCGATGACGGCCGGCTGCATGGTTCCGCGAGGCGACGTGCTCGAACTGCTGGACGACATCAAGGACGCCATTCCCGGCGAACTCGACGACGCCCAAGACGTTCTCGACGCCCGCGACGGCATGCTGCGCGACGCGAAGGCCCACGCCGACTCGATGGTCGCCAACGCGACCGCCGAGGCGGACTCGCTGCTCAACCACTCCCGCGGCGAGGCCGACCGCATCCTCGCCGACGCCAAGGCCCAGGCCGACCGGATGGTCGGCGAAGCCCGCCAGCACAGCGAACGCATGGTCGGCGAGGCCCGCGAAGAGGCCAACCGCATCATGTCGACCGCCAAGCGCGAGTACGAGGCCAGCACCGGACGCGCCAAGGCCGAAGCCGACCGCCTCATCGAGAACGGCAACCTCTCCTACGAGAAGGCCGTCCAAGAGGGCATCAAGGAACAGCAGCGGTTGGTCTCCCAGACCGAGATCGTGCAGACCGCGACCTTGGAGGCGACTCGCCTCGTCGACACTGCCCATGCCGAGGCCGACCGCCTGCGCGGCGAGTGCGACATCTACGTCGACAGCAAGCTCGCGGAGTTCGAGGACTACCTCAACGGCACGCTGCGCTCGGTTGGACGGGGTCGTCACCAACTGCGGACCGCCGCGGGCACGCACGACTACGCCCAACGGTAGACACGCCCCGGTCCCGATCGGATTCGGGACGGTGGGGCCGCCGCCGTAGGATCGACGGATGGCCGGTAAGTCGAAACACACTGCCCGTGACCGCGCGAAGGTCGGCCACCAGTCGCCCTTCGTGCTCGACATTTCCCGGCTCGGCATGCGGCCCGGCTCGATGATCACCTACTCCGACACGGTCCCCGCGCCGTCGCGGATCGGCATCGAGCTGATCGCGATTCCGCAGGGCGCTCCGGTGACCCTCGACCTGCGACTGGAATCGGTCTCCGAGGGCGTGCTGGTCAGCGGTCCCGTGTCGGCGCCGACGAGTGGTGAGTGCGCCCGCTGCCTGACCCCGGTCTCCGGTGACGTCGAGATCTACCTCACCGAGTTGTTCGCCTACCCCGACAGCACGACCGAGGCCACCACCGACGACGACGACGAGGTGGGCCGCGTCGTCGACGACACCGTGGACGTCGAGCAGGCCATCATCGACGCCGTCGGCATGCAGCTTCCGTTCTCCCCGGTGTGCCGTGAGGACTGCCCCGGCCTGTGCCCGGAATGCGGAGTTCCGTTGGCCGACTTCGAGAACGACCCAGAACCGCACGGCCACGACGTCATCGATCCGAGGTGGGCCAAGCTCGCGGCGATGAAGACCGTCGAGGAGGACCAGCCCGACCCGGCAGCCGGGGGCCGCGAGTGACCCTCGACCGGACTCCTCTGCTCGAGGCGCTCGGCGTCGACCTTCCCGACGACCTGCTGACCCTCGCGCTGACGCACCGCAGTTTCGCCTACGAGGCGGGCGGCCTGCCCACCAACGAGCGGCTCGAATTCCTCGGTGACGCCGTGCTTGGGCTCGTCGTCACCGCCGAGATCTTCACCAGGTATCCCGACCGCAGCGAGGGGGAACTGGCCAAGCTGAAGTCCGCCGTCGTCAACACCCAGGCGTTGGCCAAGATCGCCAGGACGTTGACCCCCGCCGGCCTCGGCGCCTACCTGCTGCTGGGCCGCGGCGAGGTCGGAAGCGGGGGCGCGCACAAGGCCAATCTGCTCGCCGACGCGGTGGAGTCGCTACTGGGAGCCACCTACGTCCAGCATGGACACGAGGTCGCCCGCGACGTCGTCATCCGGTTGTTCTCCGACGTGCTGGAGTCCGCCGCGAACCTCGGTGCGGGCCTGGACTGGAAGACCAGCCTGCAGGAGCTGGCGGCGGTCCGCAGGCTGGGCGTCCCGGCCTATGTCGTGACGTCGACCGGCCCGGAACACGACAAGCACTTCACCGCCCGAGCCGTCGTCGGCACCGACGACCTCGGCCACGGCGAGGGCCGGACCAAGAAGGAGGCCGAGCAGCAGGCGGCCGCCGCGGCCTATGAGGCGATCAAGGCGCTCGTCCCCGAAGAGCGGGATGCCTGAGCTACCCGAGGTCGAGGTCGTCCGCCGCGGTCTCGCCGCCCACGTCGTCGGGCGCACGATCACGGCGGTGCGGGTCAACCATCCCCGCGCGGTGCGGCGGCACGTGGAGGGACCGACCGATCTGACGGCGCGCCTGCTCGACAACGTGATCACCGGGACGGGCCGGCGTGGCAAGTACCTGTGGCTGACCCTCGACAGCGGGGAGGCGCTGGTGGTGCATCTCGGCATGAGTGGCCAGATGCTGCTCGGCGAGGTCGCCAAGACCGAGCACCTCCGGGTCGCCACCCTGCTCGACGACGGAACGGCGATGAGCTTCGTCGACCAGCGCACGTTCGGCGGGTGGATGCTGACCGAACTGGTCACCGTCGACGGCACCGAGGTGCCCCTGCCCGTCGCTCACGTCGCGCGCGACCCGCTGGACCCCCTGTTCGACCGGGCCGCGGTCGTGAAGGTGTTGCGGGGCAAGCACTCCGAGATCAAGCGCCAGCTGCTGGACCAGACGGTGGTCTCGGGCATCGGCAACATCTACGCCGACGAGTCGCTGTGGCGGGCGAAGGTCAACGGTGCGCGCATCGCGGAGACGCTCACCAAGCCGACACTGGCCGCGCTGCTCGACCATGCCCGTGACGTGATGACCGACGCCCTCGGCCAGGGCGGCACGTCGTTCGACTCGCTCTACGTCAACGTCAACGGCGAGTCGGGTTACTTCGACCGGTCGCTGGACGCCTACGGCCAGGAGGGCCAGCCGTGCCGACGCTGCGGCACCATCATCGTGCGCGAGAAGTTCATGAACAGGTCGTCGTACTACTGCCCGAAATGCCAGCCCCGACCACGCCGTTGACACATCAGTACCGCCGGCACGGCACCGCCGTCTGGGCGACGAGGAGAGGACTTCCATGACCGATCTCTGGGTCGAGCGCACCGGGGTGCGTCGCTATATGGGCCGCAGCAGCCGAGGGGCGGAGGTGCTGGTCGGCTCCGAGGACGTCGAGGGCGTGTTCACCCCCGGCGAGCTGCTCAAGATCGCGCTCGCGGCGTGCAGCGGCATGAGCAGCGACCACCCCCTGCGGACGCGCCTCGGCGACGACTACGCCGCCACCGTCCACGTGTCGGGCCCGGCCGACCGCGAGCAGGAGCTCTACCCGTTGCTCGAGGAACGGCTCGAGGTCGACCTGTCGGCGCTGTCGGAGGACGAGATCCGCAAGCTCGTCGTCATCGTCGAACGCTCGATCGACAAGGTGTGCACCGTCGGCCGCACGCTCAAGACCGGCACCGAGGTGACGTTCGAGGTCGTCCAGAAGTGACCCAGCCGTCGGACCAGGACGTCCGCCTCAGCGCGTGGGTGCACGGCCGCGTCCAGGGCGTCGGGTTCCGATGGTGGACGCGGTCGCGAGCGCTGGAACTCGGACTGACGGGGTTCGCGGCGAACAAGGCCGACGGACGCGTGCACGTCATCGCGCGCGGACCCCGCGCGTCGTGTGAGCGGTTGCTCGAACTGCTTCGGGGAGGCGCCACCCCGGGCAGCGTCGACCTGGTCGTGGACGACTGGTCCGGGCCCGGCGATCCGATCGAGGGCTTCACCGAGCGATAGCAACCTCGCAGGTAAGCTCGCACGTCATGCATCTGAAGAGTCTGACGCTGAAGGGCTTCAAGTCCTTCGCCTCGCCGACGACTCTGCGCTTCGAACC
>Ga0209051_1002904_pt1 | contig 11753 bp, 11 predicted proteins | sample AraplaCvi_mMS_r2_2_FD_184286 | JGI IMG/M metagenome (GOLD analysis project Ga0209051, IMG submission 184286) | Arabidopsis root microbial communities from North Carolina, USA - plate scrape MF_Cvi_mMS_r2 (SPAdes) (version 2) | ecosystem: Host-associated > Plants > Roots > Endosphere | place...
CGACTGGATGCGGGTCGACGGCGAGAACCTGGGCACCGCGCCGATCGAGCGAATCCTGTTGCGGCACTGCGATGTCCTCGAGGCCGCCGTCTACCCCATCCCCGATCCGGCCGTCGGCGACCGGGTGATGGCCGCGCTGGTTCTCACCGACGGCGCGGCCTTCGACGCCAAGGCGTTCGCCGCCTTCCTGGCCGGTCAACCGGATCTGGGGCCCAAGCAATGGCCGTCGTTCGTGCGGATCGGCACCGCCCTGCCACGTACCGAGACCTTCAAGGTGCTCAAGCGTGTGCTGTCGGCGGACGCGTTGGACTGCACCGACCCGGTGCACGCCATCGGTCGGTAGCGTGGAGCCATGGGTTACCGCGAGACGGTGCCACCGGCTGGCTTGGAGGATCTCGTCGAGACGGTCTGGACGGCCGACGGCGGAGCGGATGCGGTCCGCATATTGCCCGACGGGTGCATGGACCTCATCGTCGTCGACGGTCGCGTGGTGATCGCCGGCCCAGACACTTCGGCCCTGATCACCTCCCGCGGCCCGCAAACGCTGACGGGCTTGCGGTTTCGGCCGGGCGTCCTGCCGCGGTTGCTCGGCGTTCCTGCGGTGCGACTGGTCGGGCAGCGCGTCCCACTCGACGACGTCCGTCCGGTGCGCGATCAGACCAGCCTGGTCGCGGTGGCGGCAGAACTGTCGAGCCGGCGGCAGCAAACGGAGACCGCACCCTGGTCCTTGGACGTGTTGAGGTACGTCACGACCACGCTGGCGACGGGTGCGCCGGTCGAGCAGATCGCCCGCGACACCGGCTGGTCCAGCCGCACACTGCAGCGACAGTGTCAGGCCGTGTACGGCTACGGCCCCGCCATGCTGCGCCGCATCCTGCGCTTCCGCCGTGCCACGGTGCTGTTGCAAGCTGGCCGACCCCCCGCCGACGTGGCCGCCGTCGCCGGATACGCCGACCAACCTCACCTGCACAGGGACGTTCGGGCGTTCGCCGGGACCACCGTGACGGCACTGGCGACCGGCCAGCGTTAGCCCAACGGCGCGAACAGGTCCACCGACGTTCCGTCGGGATCCCGCACCGTTGCATAGCGCTGGCCCCATGGCGCGTCGTAGGGCTTCAACGTGCCGGGATGCCCGGCGGCGGTCAGCCTTTCGAACATGGCGTCCACGGCTGCGGGGACGCCCAGCTCGAAGGCGATCGCCACCCGACCGGGGCCGGTTGGCGGCGTCCACCCCGGGTGCATCCCGGCGATGACCTCCTCGGTGTCGAATGCCAGTCGGTTGCCGCCCGGCAGGACCACCTCGACGTGTGGGCCGTCGGGATCGGGTATCTCCAGACCGAGCAGACGGTAGAACTCCACCGACCTGGCCACGTCATGGGCGACGATCTCGACGACGACGGATTGTGCTGAAACGTTCATCCGTCAAAGGTTAGGCGGGGGCGGAGGGCACGTCGTGAACGAATCGGACACGGCGCATTGCAGCCGAGCGCAGCCCGAGCAAATGATCGTCACTTGATGTCGCGGCGGCCTCGAGCCTCGCCGGTAGTGCGAAGGGAGACATTGAGTAGTTATACCCACCCTGAACAGGGGGTGTTTTGGGCTACGCTTCGGTCCGGAATGGACGGCCTCATCGCTTGCCAGCAGTCTCCACGAATCACGTTTCCGAATACGAGGAGTTAACGAATGAGAACTTCGGCGCTCACTGGTGTGGCTGCGGCCGTCACCGCCCTTGCCGTGGTGTTGTCGGGCTGCGGCTCGGACAGCAAGACCGCGACGTCCAGCAGTTCCGAGAGCAAGTCGTCGAGCACGGAGACGACCTCCTCGAAGAAGCCAGCGGCGACCGAGAGCCCCGATGCTGCGAAGGGCCCGAATCCGACGATCGCGGACTACATCGCCGAGAACAAGATTCAGGAGACTGGGATCAAGATGGGCGATCCCAATGCCCCCGTGGTCAACTTGCCCGTGCCGGACGGCTGGAAGGTTCTCCCTCCGGAGCAAGCACCCGAGTACGCATACGGCGCGATCGTCTACACCGGACCGGAATTCGAGGCAGACCCGCCCAACATCGTCGCCCTGATGTCCAAGCTGGACGGTGACGTCAACCCCCAGAAGATCATCGACTTGGCACCTGGTGAGCTCAACAACCTGCCGGACTACAAGCCGGGCAATGAGGGCGAGACCAGCACGTTGGGCGACTATCCGGCCTACGTCCTCGGCGGCACCTACACCCGGGACGGCGCAACGCGCTTCATCGCGCAGAAGACCGTCGTGATCCCAGCCGCCAACGGCCTGTACGTGTTGCAGCTCAACGTCGACGGACCCGACGCCGCGGGCGACGTCCTGGCCTCCGCGACCGAGAAGATCGACAGCGACACCACGATCGGCTGAGACCTCCGCCAAACCCGAACGCCGCCACAGTGATCGAGCCTTGTGGCGGCGTTCGGCATTCCAGCGGCTTCAGCCTCGAATGTCGTCCAAGCGCCGAGAGGCCGCCTCGAAACCGGTGACCAGTTCACTCATGATCTCGGCGACGGGACGAATCTCGTTCATCCGTCCCACGATCTGGCCGACCGGCATGGCAACCGCAGTCGGGTCCTTCGCCTCGTTCATGCGTTGATGCGCCTCGCTGACGAGAATGTTCTGCAGCGGCATCGGCAACGGCTCCGGCGCACCGTCGGCGTCCCAGGCCTCCGTCCACCGCGACTTCAGCAGTCGCGCAGGCTTTCCCGTGTATATCTTGCGGCGCACGGTGTCGCTCGAGGTTGCGGCGAGCATGGCTTCTTGAATCACCGACACACCCGAGGACCCCCGCACCCCGAGGTCGTACTCGGCCGCGGTGAGGAACGCCGAACCCATCCACACACCCTGGGCGCCGAGCGCCAGCGCCGCCGCCACCTGTCGGCCGGTGCCGATGCCGCCTGCGGCCAACACCGCGGCCTTGCCGTCCAGGGCGTCGACCACCTCCGGCACCAAGACCATCGACGCGATCTCGCCGGTGTGACCGCCCGCCTCGTGCCCCTGGGCGATGACGATGTCGACCCCGATGTCGAGGTGCCGCAGCGCGTGCTTGGCACTTCCGGCCAAGGCCGCCACCGGAACTCCGGCGGCGTGCACCTGGTCGATGACGTCCTTCGGCGGCGTGCCGAGCGCGTTGGCGATCAGCTTGATCGGATGCTTGAGCGCCACCTCGACGTGCGACCGGGCGACCGAATGCAGCCAGCCGAGAACGCCTTCGGACTTCGCCTCGTCGTCGGCAAGGGGCGGCACCCCGAGGTCGGCGAGCGTCTTCTCGACGAATTCCCGGTGGGTCTGCGGGATCAGCTTGTTGATGTCGACGCTGGTGCCCTCCGTCGGCACCTTGGCGGGCATCACGATGTCCACGCCGTACGGTTTGCCGTCGGTGTTCTCGTCCATCCACTGCAGGACCCGCTCGAGTTCGTCGGCCTGGTTGAACCGGACGCAGCCCAGCATGCCGAGTCCTCCCGCGCGGGTGACCGCCGCAGCGACCTTCTCCGACGGAGTGAAGACGAAGATCGGGTATTCGATGCCGAAACGCTCGCAGAGTTCGGTCTTCACAGTGTCATCTCCCGTCGCTTCGCTCGCCCCATTAGCGAGCTCCTACGTGTTTGGCGTGAACGTCGTCGGCCGGACGTTCCTCGGTGGTGTCCTTGGCCCAGCGGTAGTCGGGCTTGCCCGCCGGGGAGCGCTTGACCTCGTCGACGATCCAGAGGCTGCGCGGCACCTTGTATCCGGCGATCTCGGTCCGTACGAAGGCGTCGAGCTCCGCGAGCGTCGGCCTGGCTCCCTCACGGGGGTGCACGACGGCCGCGACGTGCTGTCCGAAGCGCGGGTCGGGCACCCCGACCACCAACGCGTCGAACACGTCGGGGTGACCCTTGAGCGCGGCCTCGACCTCTTCGGGGTAGATCTTCTCGCCGCCGCTGTTGATCGACACCGAGCCGCGGCCCAGCATCGTGACGCTGCCGTCGGCTTCGACCTCGGCGTAGTCACCCGGAATCGCATACCGCACACCGTTGTACGTGCGGAACGTCTCGGCGGTCTTCTTCTCGTCCTTGAAGTAGCCGACCGGGATGTGGCCGCACTTGGCGATGATGCCGCGCACGCCAGAGCCCGGCGCGACCTCGTTGCCGTCCTCGTCGAGCACCTTGGTGTTCTTGTCGATGGTGACGCGCGGCCCACCGGTGTGCGACTGGCCCTTGGCGACGATGCTGGTCCCGCCGAACCCGGTCTCCGACGAGCCGATCGAATCGGTGATGATCCGGTTGGGCAGCAGCTCGAGGAACTTCTCCTTCAGGCTGGTCGAGAACAGTGCCGCGGTGCTGGCCAGCAGGAAGAGCGACGACAGGTCGTAGGTGTTGCCTTCGTCCTGGTGGGCGATCAACGCGTCCAGCAGCGGCCGCGCCATGGCGTCCCCGGTGAAGAAGAGCAGATTCACCTTGTGCTGGTGGATCATTCGCCAGACCTCGTCGGCGTTGAACTCCGGTGCGAGCACCACGGTTTGCCCGGAGAACAGCGACATCCACGTGGCCGACTGGGTCGCGCCGTGGATCATCGGCGGGATGGGCAGCCGGATCATCGGCGGATTCGCCGCCGCGGCCTTGGACAGGTCGTATTCGTCGGCGACGGGCTCACCGGTGGCAAAGTCGGTGCCGCCGAACAGGACTCGATAGATGTCTTCGTGACGCCACATCACGCCCTTGGGGAAGCCGGTGGTACCACCGGTGTAGAGCAGGTAGATGTCGTCTTCACTGCGCGGGCCGAAGTCACGTTCGGGTGAACCCTGCTCGAGCGCGGAGTAGAACTCGACGCCGCCGTACTTGTGGAAGTCGCCGGCTGGATCTTCTGTACCGTCCTCCACCACCAGGATGGTCTTGACCTTCGGCACCTCGGGGAGCACGTTGGCCACGCGATCGGCGTAGCGGCGCTCGTGCACCAGCGCGACCATGTCCGAGTTGTCGAAGAGGTACTTCAGCTCACCCTCGACGTAGCGGAAGTTGACGTTCACCAGGATGGCGCCAGCCTTGACGATCCCCAGCATCGCGATGACGATCTCGATGCGGTTGCGGCAGTAGAGGCCGACCTTGTCGTCCTTCTGCACGCCCTGGTCGAGGAGGTAGTGAGCGAGGCGGTTGGCCTTCTCCTCCAACTCGGCATAGGTCAGTTGTTGGTCGCCGGAGATCAGGGCGACGCGGTCTGGCACGGCATCGATGGCGTGCTCGGCTAGATCGGCGATATTCAGGGCCACGAGACCTAAACTAGAACCTGTTACATTTTGTGACAAGTCTCCTGCATTGACGCTGAAAGGCGGACCCCCGTGACCGAGCCCAAGAATGAGCCCGACGCCCTCATTGAGCAGCGCGGACACACGCTGATCCTGACCCTGAACCGGCCGGAGGCGCGCAACGCGCTTTCGACTGAGATGCTCTCGATAATGGTCGAGGCGTGGGACCGCGTCGACTCCGATCCCGAGATTCGGTCGTGCGTCCTGACGGGTGCCGGCGGCTACTTCTGCGCGGGTATGGACCTGAAGGCCGCGACGAAGGCCCCGCCAGGCGATTCGTTCAAGAGCGGCGGCTACGACCCCACCCGTATCGAGGGGCTGCTCAAGGGCCGTCGGCTTACCAAGCCGTTGATCGCCGCCGTCGAAGGCCCCGCGATCGCCGGTGGCACCGAGATCCTCCAGGGCACCGACATCCGCGTGGCAGGCGAAAGCGCCAAGTTCGGCATCTCCGAGGCCAAGTGGAGCCTCTACCCCATGGGCGGGTCCGCAGTGCGGCTGGTGCGCCAGATCCCGTACACGATCGCGTGCGATCTGCTGCTGACCGGCCGCCACATCACCGCCGCCGAAGCACTGTCCTACGGGCTGATCGGCTACGTGGTCCCCGACGGGTCGGCGCTGGACAAGGCGCTCGAGATCGCCGAGGTGATCAACAAGAACGGGCCGCTGGCCGTGCAGGCGATCCTCAAGTCGATCCACGACACCGAGGGCATGCACGAGCTCGAGGCGTTCAAGGTCGACACGAAGATCGGCATCGGCGTTTTCATGTCCGACGACGCCAAGGAAGGACCGTTGGCGTTCAAGGAGAAGCGGGCGCCGAACTTCCAGATGAAGTAGCGAGGATGCGTCGAACGTGACGCCACCGCGACTTCCCGACCCTTTAGCCGCAACCACGTCACGCTCGGAGACGTGTCGGACCGCGGATGAAGACTCACCTCATGGTGGGACCCTTCATCGGTAGCGAGGCCGTCACGGCCGGCTCCGTGACATCGCACGCCCTACGAGCGAAGTTCACTGCGCTGCACCGCGACGTCTACCTGCCGGACGGGGTCGAGCCGACGGCCGCGATGCGAGCGAGAGCCGCCTGGCTGTGGTCGAGGCGTCAGGCTGTGGTCGCCGGTGCCTCAGCCGCTGCGCTACACGGCGCGAAATGGCTCGACCCACGCGCGCCCGCCGAGCTTCTCTACGACAATCGCCGTCCGCCGACCGGTATCACCTGCTGGTCGGACGCCGTCGTCGACGACGAAGTGGTCCTCGTCGACGGAATTCGGGTGACGACGCCGGCGCGGACCGCGGTCGACTACGCCTGCCGCTATCGACTCGACGAAGCCGTGGCGGCCATCGACGCGTTGTCGAATGCCACCCGACTGAAGATGGCGGAGATCGAATCGATTGCCGAGCGCTACGGCGGACGGCGCGGCATCCGCCGGGCGCGCCGCGCAATCCTCCTCGTCGACGCCGGCGCGCAGTCTCCACGCGAAACGTGGTTGCGCCTGTTGGTGATTCGCGCCGGGTACCCGCGCCCGGACACCCAGGTGCCGGTCCGCAACGAGTACGGGATAGCGATCGCGCACCTGGATCTGGGCTGGGAGGAGCGACGGCTGGCACTCGAATACGACGGCGCCCACCATCGCCTCAGCCGCGAGCAATTCGCCTACGACATCCGCAAGCACGAGCAGGTGAGGGAAGCCGGGTGGCGAGTCCTGCGCGTGACCTCCATGGACTCCCCAGCAACGGTTCTCAACCGTCTGAGCGAGCTTCGGGCTAGTCGAGCACCCGAGCCGTCGGGGTGAACACCACCGGCATCGCCTCCGGTCCGCTGACGAAGTTGGCGGGCCGCAACGGCACGACGGCGTCGTCGGCCAGCCGCAGGTCGGGCAGCCGCTCCAGCACCCGCTTGGTCATCATCGACAGCTCGAGGCGCGCCAGTTGGTTGCCGAGGCAGAAGTGCGAGCCGAAACCAAAGGCCAAGTGGCTGTTGGGGCTTCGGTCGATCCGGAAGTTCTCAGGGTCGCCGAACACGGCCTCGTCGAAGTTGGCGGCCTCGAACATCAGCATGATCTTCTCGTCCTTGCGCAGCTCCGTGCCGTGGAACGTGGTGTCCGCGGTGAGCGTGCGGCACATGTTCTTCACCGGCGAGGTCCAGCGCAGCATCTCCTCGATCGCGCCGGGCAGCAGGTCCGCGCGCGCCCCATGGTCTTCGCGCGAGCGCTCATCCGCGACCAGCGCGTCCCACTGATCACGGTGTCGCAGAAGCTGTTCGGTGCCACCGGAGAGGGTATGGCGGGTGGTCTCGTCGCCACCGATCAGGATCAGCAGGGTCTCCATGACGATCTCGTCGTCGGCCATCCGCTGGCCCTCGACCTCGGCGTTGACCAGGATCGAGAACAGGTCCTCTGTCGGTTCCGCGCGCCGCTTTCCGATGCTCTCCATCGTGAACGCGGTGTACCCGGCGAACGCCTCCATCATGGCTTGGGCCGAGGTCTCGTCGATGTGCGAGCTCAGGCCCGTGACCAAGTCGTCGGACCACTTCAGCAGCATGCCCCGCTCCTCGGGCAGCACGCCGAGCATGTCGCCGATGACCGCCATGGGCAGTGGCGCAGCGATGTCACGGACGAAGTCGCACTCCCCCCGCTCGCACACCGAGTCGATGAGGGTGTCGCACAGGGTGGCGATCGACGGCACCTTGTCCATCACGCGCTTTCGAGTGAAGCCGGAGTTGACGAGCTTGCGGCGCAACACGTGTGCGGGGTCGTCCATGTCGATCATGTACGGCATCGCCGGCGTTTCGGGTCGGATACCACCGGTGTTGGAGAACAGCTCGGGGTTGCGTTCGGCGTCGAGCACCGACTGGTAGCTCGCCGCAGCGGCCAACCCGTTGCGGTCGCGAAACACCGGTTGGTTGGCCCGCATCCACCGGTAGGCCTCACGGGCGCCGCCGTCGGCGTAGAAGGTGCCGTCGGTGAAGTCGACGTCGGGCCGGGTGCTCAACAGGGAAGTCATCGAATCTCCTTGGCGTCGGCGAACGTCATCTCGACGTTCTCGGCGGAACTCGAGATCATCGCGCGTTTGGGAAACCCTAGCGACGCGAGTTCCTCCGCGTAGGGGTGTTTGCCAAGTCGGACTCGTGCTCCGCCGGGTCGGTAGCGGACGCCGGACAGCTTCATCTCGCCGGCGGTTTCGCGGGTGACGCCGTCCATGTGGGAGTAGGTCGGATGCACCTGGGGCTTGGAGGTCAGAGCCGACGGCACGGGCAGCCCGGGGCTGAAGTCCATGCCGACGGCGAACTGACCGTCGATTTCGACGTCGAAGGAGAACCGATGTCCGTCACGGATCGTGAAGTCCGCCAGCACCTTCGGATAACCCCAAATCGTCCGTCCCGCCTCGCACGTGAAGGCGCCGTCCACCGGCAGATGATGGATGAACGCGCCGGCGGACTGCAGCGCCTTCAACCCGGTGGCGTGCGACCCGGGTGGGTTCACCATCACATTGGTGCCGTACTCGAGGTACTCCCCCAGGTCGCCGTCGACGTAGTGCATGAGCATGAGGACGACGACGGCCCGACGAGGCCGGTAGCGGCACACCTGCATTCCGCTGTAGTCGATCATCCGCTGGGCGGCGTCGGCGTCCACCGAGAACATCGCCATGTGCTGAGTCGCGGAGCGAATCCGAACGGGCATGGTCACGACTGATCCTGCGATGGTGTGCTCGGTCACACCACGAATCTAGAACGTGTTCTAGACAACTTGCAAGAAGTGTCTACACCAGCGCGGCCAGATCCCTGATCTGCTCGGGCGAGCGGGCGCCGACCACCATCATCGTGACGCCTGCCGCCTCCCAGGCCGTGATTTGCTCACGCACGTAGTCGAGGTTGCCGACGATCGCGGAGTCGTCGACCAGTTCGTCGGGGATGACCTTGGCCGCCTCGTCCTTGCGGTCGCTTCTGAACAACGCGGTGACGTCGTCGACGACCTCGGAGTAGCCCATCCGGCGGTAGACGTCGGCGTGAAAGTTGGTGTCCTCGGCGCCCATTCCGCCCATGTAGAGCGCCAGATGCGGCTTCATCAGCTCCATGACCTCCGCGCGGTCGTCGGTCACCACGACCTGCGCCGTCGCACAGATTTCGAAGGTCTCCCGCGTCCGGCGGGCCCCCGGCCTGGCGAATCCCTCGTCGAGCCACTCGTTGTACATGCCCGCGATTCGCGGTGAGTAGAAGATCGGCAGCCAGCCGTCGCAGATCTCAGCCGCCAACGCCACGTTCTTCGGGCCCTCGGCACCCAGCATGACCGGGATGTCCGACCGCAGCGGATGGGTGATCGGCTTGAGGTTCTTGCCGAGACCCGTCGTTCCCGCACCGGTGAGCGGCAACGGGTAGTGCGGGCCGTCGCTGTGCACGGGCGCCTCACGGGCCCAGACCTGGCGCAGGATGTCCACGTATTCACGGGTGCGGGCCAACGGCTTCGGGAACTTGGCGCCATACCAGCCCTCCACGACCTGCGGCCCGGAGACGCCGAGGCCGACGATGTGCCGTCCACCGGAGAGATGGTCCAAGGTCAGAGCGGCCATCGCGAGGGCGGTGGGTGTACGCGCCGACAGCTGGAGCACCGACGTGCCAAGCCGCATGCGCGTGGTCTCGCGGCCCCACCAGGCCAGCGGCGTGTAGGCGTCCGAGCCCCACGCCTCGGCGGTGAACACGGTGTCGAAGTTCGCCTCCTCGGCGGCCGCGACGAGTTCCGCGTGGTTGGTCGGCGGCTGCGCCCCCCAGTAACCAAGCTGCAGTCCCAGTTTCATTGACGCCAACCTTCCCGGGCCTCGCTGCCCGTTCTTGCCTCGATTGTTAGAACCTGTTCTACTCGACTCCGTGACCACCAGCCAAAGCAGCCCGGTGCAGCCCTCACCTCATACGAAAGACCGCGAGCCGCCGCTCTCAGCTCCGCTGAAGCTGTCATTCGACTACACCCGTTCAGTCGGATCGGTGCTCGGACGGTTCTTCACCGAACTCCGCGACCGACACGTCGTCGGCGTCCGTGGATCGGACGGCCGGGTGCTCGTTCCGCCCGCCGAGTTCGATCCCGTCACGTATGCACCGTTGACCGAGATCGTACCGGTGGCCAGCGTCGGAACCGTGACGTCGTGGACGTGGCAACCCGAGCCGCTGGAGGGCCAACCCCTCGACCGTCCGTTCGCGTGGGCGTTGATCACCCTCGACGGCGCGGACACCGCACTCATCCACGCGGTCGACGCCGGATCGCCGGACGCGATCGCCACCGGGGCGCGGGTCCACGTGCACTGGGCCGACGAACCCGTCGGCGCGATCACCGACATCGCGTACTTCGAGTTGGGCGACACCCCCGAGGATGCGCCAGAGGAGACCCTCGACCGCGACCCCGTGACGATGATCGTCACCCCGTCGCAGATCGAAATCCAGCACACCGCATCGCATCCCGAGAGCACGTTCCTCCGGGCTCTCGAGCAGGGCAAGCTGCTGGGCGCCCGCTCAGGCGCCGGCGGCAAGGTGTACTTCCCGCCCAAGGAGGCGGACCCGGCCACCGGCCGCGAACTCGACGAATTCGTCGAGCTGCCGGACAAGGGGACGGTGACGACGTTCGCGATCATCAACATCCCGTTCGCCGGGCAGAAGATCAAGCCGCCCTACGTCGCCGCCTACATCCTGCTCGACGGTGCGGACATCCCGTTCCTGCACCTGGTCACCGAGATCGAGGCGGCCGAGGTTCGGATGGGCATGCGGGTGGAGGCGGTGTGGAAGCCCCGCGAGGAGTGGGGGCTCGGCATCGACAACATCGACCACTTCCGGCCATCGGGTGAGCCCGACGCCGATTACGACACCTACAAGCACCACCAGTAAGGCGGGCTCACAACGTGACTGAAGTAGCAGTGGTCGGATTCGCACATGCCCCGCATGTGCGCCGCACCGAGGGCACCACCAACGGCGTCGAAATGCTCATGCCGTGCTTTGCCGAGCTGTACGCCGACCTGGGCATCAAGCAGACCGACATCGGCTTCTGGTGCTCGGGATCATCGGATTACCTTGCCGGACGGGCCTTCTCGTTCATCTCCGCGATCGACTCGATCGGCGCCGTTCCGCCGATCAACGAGTCACACGTAGAAATGGACGCCGCGTGGGCGCTGTACGAGGCGTACATCAAGATCCTGACCGGGTCGGTGGACACCGCCCTCGTCTACGGCTTCGGCAAGTCGTCGGCGGGCATCCTCCGGCGAACGATGGCGATGCAGTCCGATCCGTACACCGTCGCCCCGCTGTGGCCGGACGCGGTCTCGACCGCCGGCTTGCAGGCCCGGCTCGGACTGGAATCCGGCAAGTGGACCGCCGAGCAGATGGCCCAGGTCGCCCTGGACGCCATGAATGCCGCGCCCCGCACCGACTCCGTCGAGCCGGCCCAGAGCGTCGAGGAGTTGTTGGAGCGGCCGTACT
>Ga0209051_1002906_pt1 | contig 11751 bp, 14 predicted proteins | sample AraplaCvi_mMS_r2_2_FD_184286 | JGI IMG/M metagenome (GOLD analysis project Ga0209051, IMG submission 184286) | Arabidopsis root microbial communities from North Carolina, USA - plate scrape MF_Cvi_mMS_r2 (SPAdes) (version 2) | ecosystem: Host-associated > Plants > Roots > Endosphere | place...
GCTCGTATTCTGACCTGATAAGGCGATGGGGCCACCACCCCAATAGACGGCCGGTTCTGCTGCCCCTCACCCTCCCGCCAAAAGCGCCCCATCCTCGAAAACCTCCGCAAGCACCCGCGTCCCCATATCCGCCTCTTGTTCCGAAAGCCCCGAGAACCCAAGCAGCAGCCGCGACCGGTCCGTCGAGACCACGTTCATGCGCGACAGCGGCATCACCACCACGCCCCTTTTCAGCGCCGCAGCAGAGACGGCGGTGTCATCATTCCAGCTGCCCGTGCTCCGCACCGTCAGATTGATCCCCTGATCCGGCAGCAGCACCGTCACATGCTCCGCCGCTCGTTCCCTCAAAAACCCCGCCAGCATGTCGCGTGATGCGCGCAGCCGTTCGCGCAGGCGCCGTAGATGCGCCGGAAAATAGCCCTCCTCCAGGAAATCGGCGATCACCCGCTGCTGGAAGCTTGGCGGGCAGCGGTCGACGGCGGGGCGCACGGCGCGGAAGGCGGGCACGAGGTCGGCGGGGACGACTAGATAGCCGATGCGCAGGCTCGGCAGCAGCGCCTTGCTGAAAGTGCCGGTATAGAGAACGCGGCTCGCCTTATCGAGCCCGTGCAGCGAGGCGATCGGGTGGCCCTGATAGCGGAATTCGCTGTCGTAATCGTCCTCGATGATCCAGCAGTCGTTCTCCTCCGCGTAAGCGAGAAGCCCGAGCCGGCGCGAGAGCGACAGCACCGAACCGACCGGATACTGGTTGGAAGGCGTGACGTAAAAGGCGGCGGGCGGAGCGATCGAGCCGTCGAGCAGCCGGGCAATATCGATCCCGTTGCCGTCGACCGGCAGGCCGGTGACTTCGATGCCGTTCAGCGCCAGGCATTGCCGGGCCGGCGGATAACAGGGGTCTTCGACCACGGCCCTGTCACCCGGCGTCATCAGCACGCGAAAGGCAAGGTCGAGCGCCTGCTGCGTTCCCGCCGTGATGAAGATCTGCTCGGGGCTGCAGCGCACCCCGCGCGAGACGGCGAGATGGGCGCTGATCGCCGCCCGCAGCGAATATTCGCCCTGGATATCGCCATAGCCTTCGAAGGCATAGTTCATATGCCGTGTCGCGATGCGGTTCAAAAGCCGCGCCGTGCGCTCGTCATGGGCGATGCGGCCGGTGACGAAGGGCAGCGCCTTCTGCGGCTCCAGGCTCGGCCCCCGCGTGAGGATTACCGTGGCGGCGGCCGACACACCGCGGCGGATCGGCTGGCTGCTGCCTGCGCCCGGCGGTTCGATGCGCGCCGCCCCCTCGGGAATGGACGAGGCGATATAGGTGCCGGAGCCGTGGCGGGCGACCGCAAAACCTTCGGCAATCAGGATCTCGTAGGCTTCCGCGATCACGCCGCGCGAGACCGCCCATTCCGTAGCGGCCAGTCGCGTGGATGGCAGCCGCTGCCCGCCTGAAAGCCGCCCTTCCGCAACGGCATTCCGTAACGCAAGGTAGAGCTGGCGCGGCAAGGGCGCCGATGACGAGGGATCTATATCTGGCCGGAATGCTGCCGATGGCCCCTCGCGTCTTCTCACAGCAGTCATCGGCTCTCCTGCGTCCATGCACTTGTTCCCGTGGTTCATCTCGCCTGACGCGATCCAAGTGGCCCACAGGAACACGACAAAGTGGCTCTGTCAAACATATCGGAATTACATCTAGTATGAGCCACTTTCTAACGGGATTCGCATCGCAGTGCCTGACGGAGACGACATGGATCATCGAGAACTCGACGTGCCCTATTTCAGTCAGTGGGAAACGCCCGAGATGACACTGCCGGTGCTGGCCGAAGGTGCCGTTGCGCTGCACCGCGATGCCAACTGGAAAAACTCGGGCGCAGAAACGATCGAGGAATATGCGCGCTGGGCGGTGAACGTCTGCGGCATGGCCTGCCTGAAAATGATCCTTGCTGCCCGCGGCGAGGCGCATCCGATCCTCTCGCTGGCTGGGGCCTGCACCAGCTATGGCGGCTATGTCGTCAACGAGGCCGATGCCTCGATCAAGGGGCTGATCTATGCGCCCTTCGTCACCTTCGTGCGCGAGCGCTTCGGGCTTGTCGCCGAGGTGCGCACCGAGCTCCCGACGCAAACCATCCCCGAAATCCTCGCGACCCATCGCTTCTTCATCGCCTCGGTCAGCAGCTCCATCCGCTGGCCGGAGCGGGAGCCGCCGGGCAAGGGCGGCCACCTGGTGCTGGTAACGGCCGCCGATGAAGACAGCGTGCGCTTCCACAACCCTTCCGGCCACGAGCGCGCCACCCAGGCCGATGTCACCCTGCCGCTTGCAACCTTCGACCGCTTCTTCGCCAACCGAGGCATCGCGGTCAGCTTCTAGAGGTTTTGTTTTCGCGCAATTCCGGAGGCAGAACCGCTGCACACTCTTGCCGGAATTGCTTACTTTTCAGGAGAATTCCAATGAGCCCTTCCCCATCCAGGCTGCGCATCGCCGTGCTCTTCGGCGGCCGTTCCAGCGAACACGACGTCTCCGTCATGTCGGCCACCAATGTCATGCGTGCGCTCGACCCGGAAAGATACGACGCCCTGCCCGTCTTCGTCACCAAGGATGGACGCTGGCTGCAAAGCCGCTTTGACGATGGCGAACTCGCCAAGCCCTCTTCCGGCACCGAACTCTGCCTCCTGCCTGGCGGCCAGGGCCGCTTGCTGGCGATCGGTCCCGACGGAAAGGCGACCGAGGCCGGCAAGATCGACATCGTCTTTCCGGTGCTGCACGGCCTGCATGGAGAGGATGGCGCGGTCCAGGGCCTCTGCCAGGTGGCGCGCGTGCCGCTCGCCGGCTGCGGCATCCTCGGCTCGGCAACGGCACTCGACAAGGATATCGCCAAGCAGCTCCTGAAGGCGGCAGGCCTGCCGGTGGCCCGCTCGGTGACGCTCGATCAGGACAGCCCGCCTTCGCTCGAAACCCTCGAAGCCGCGCTCGGCCTGCCGGTCTTCATCAAGCCCGCCCGCCAGGGCTCCTCCGTCGGCGTGCGAAAAGTCTCCGGCAGCCAGGAATTCGCCCCTGCCCTTGCTGATGCCTTCAGCCATGACCGCAAGCTGATCGCCGAGGAATTCATCGCCGGCCGCGAGATCGAATGCAGCGTGCTGGAGGATACGAAAGGCGGCCTCTTCGTCTCCCGCCCCGGCGAGATCGCGCCCGCCGAAAGCCACGGCTTCTACAGCTACACCGCCAAATATCTCGACGAGAATGGCGCTGCCCTGAAAGTGCCGGCCGAGCTTCCCGCCGATGTCGAAGCGAAGATCCGCGACATGGCAGCCCGCGCCTTCCGCGCACTCGGCTGCGACGGCATGGCCCGCGTCGATTTCTTCCTGATGGAAGACATGCGCTTCGTCGTCAACGAGGTGAACACCATTCCGGGCTTCACGGATATCAGCATGTATTCCAAGGCGATGGCCGCAAGCGGCGTGGCCTATGCCGAGGTCATCGACAAGCTGGTGGAGCATGGGCTGGCCAGAGGGGCGTGAAAGCTTGCCTTGCCCCTTCTCTCGCCGGGAAGAAGGGGCGGAAGACCCCGCTCACCGCAAAGCCAGCGCCTCCAGCGCCGCCCGCATCCCGCCATGCGCGGCACCATTGCGCTGCAGCATCAGCGCCTTCGCTGCTTCGCTCGCCTTGTCGGGATGGCCGCCATCGAAGGGTGGTGCGGGATCATATTCGATGCCGAGCTGGATTGCCCGGGCGACATCGCCGCCGGCAAGTTCGGCGATGATCGTGAAGGCGAAATCGATGCCGGCCGTGACCCCGCCCGAGGTGATGATATTGCCATCGCGCACGGTGCGCGCCTTCTCATGTGTCGCGCCGACGAGCGGCAGCAGATCCGTATAGGCCCAATGCGTCGTCGCCCGCCGCCCCCGGAGCAGGCCGGCGGCGCCAAGCAGAAAGGCCCCGACGCACACGGATGTCGCATATTGCGCCTGCCGTCCCTGATGGCCGATGAAATCCACTGTCTCGGCATCGTCGAGTGCATCGACGACACCGGCGCCGCCCGGAACGCAGATCAGGTCGAGCGCCGGGCAGGTCTCGAAACTCTGCCCCGGAAGGAAGCTCAAACCCCGGTCGCTCGCCACCGGCTCCAGGTTCTTGGCGATGACATGCGTCTTGACGTGAGGAAAGCGCGATGGAGCCGTCAGCGACGGCGGTGTTGAAAGCCGGCTGAGCACCTCGAACGGCCCGGTGAAATCGAGCTGGGTGATGCCGGGAAAGATCACGAAACCAATGTTGAAATCAGCCATGCCACTCCCCCCGAAATGATGCATGCGATTGCCTGGACGATCATCGCATTTGCCGCCGATGGCTGCAATGGCGAGCTGTTGCGGCCGGCCCTGCCCGTCCTTGCCGAGCATGCGTGTCCGCACGCTTACGCCCCGATTTACACCGGCATTTACGGTTGCGTACTTCCGCCGGCAGTTTCAGCCGTGGCACCCTTCGGCCCCGGAGCTCTGGGCTGGAGGTGACGCATGTTGCGCCTGGTGTTTGCATTGACGATCAGCCTGCTGTCGGCGGGTGCGGCTGCCGCGCGGGACCATTCCGCGGCGCAGGAAGTGGAAGAGCGCCTGGCGCGCAGCCGGGCGACGGAAGCGGTGATCTGGGGCATGCCGGCGGTCAACACCCTGCTCATGTACGACCAGATGATCGCGGCCGGCGGCAAGGCCGGCGAGATCATCTACTGGGGCCGGCCGCTCGACTGGCACAATCAGACGCTGACGCCCAACCCCGATACGCTCTATTTCATGGGCTTCTACGATCTCGGCAAGAGCGGCCCTGTCGTGGTGGAGATTCCGCCCGCCGGCGACGACGGCTCGCTCAACGCCAATTTCGTGACCCTGTGGCAGACCTCGCTCGAAGATGCCGGCCTGCTCGGCATCGACAAGGGCGCCGGCGTCAAGTTCGTGATCACGCCGCCAGGCTTCGAAGGCAAGCTGCCCAGGGGCCTTCAGCGGCTCGCCGCCGACACCAGTACCGGCTATTTCCTGATGCGCTCCAACCTCAGGAGCCATGGCGAGGCAGATGTCGAGAAATCGATCGCCTATGGCAAGCGCGTCAGGTTCTACCCCCTGTCCGAGGCAAAGGCGCCTCCGCAGACGGTCTACCGCGACATCAAGGACGCCGACTTCGATTCAACCATCAAATACGATCCGAGCTTCTTCACGCTGCTTGACCGTGTCGTCCAGAGCGAGCCCTGGCTGCCGCGCGACCGGGCGATGATCGACCAGCTGCGCTCGATCGGCATCGAAAGGGGCAAGCCTTACGCGCCCGATGCCGCAGCAAGAAAAGCCCAGGAGGAAGGCATTGCCGATGCCAGGGCCTGGATCGAGGCGCGTTATGATGCGGGCTTTCCGGCCTTTTTCGAAGGCACGCACTGGACCATGCCGGCCCTGCCGGATGCCGTTCAAGGCCAGTCCACCACTTATGCCGAACCGGACAAATATGCCGTGGATGCACGCGGCATCGGCTACAGCTACGCCTATATCGCGATCAAACGGCTTGGCGTCGGCCAGTTCTACCTGATCAACATCAAGGACAAGACCGGCAAGAGCTATGACGGCGCCCGCGCCTACAAGCTGCATGTGCCGGCCGATGTGCCGGTAAAGCAATATTGGTCCGTCACCGTCTACGACCGTGAGACGCACGCGCTTCTGAAGGGTGCCGATCGCGCCAGCCGCGCCTCCAATGCCGCCGAGATCAAGAAGAATGCCGACGGATCGGTGGACATCTATTTCGGGCCGAAGGCGCCCGAAGGCATGGAAACGAACTGGGTGCCGACCATTCCCGGCCGCCGGTTCGAGCTGATGTTCCGCCTCTACGGACCAACGCAGCGCCTGTTCGACAAGGCCTGGACGCTGGCGGATGTCGAACCGATGTGAGGAGAGCAAGGTTATGGCTGCGAAGAAGACAACTCTCACTGCCGCGTCAGTGGCTCTGCTCCTCATGTCGGGCGCAGCATCCGGCGCCGATCCCATCAAGGTCACACCGGATAATTTCGTGCGCGCCGAGAGCGACATGTACATGGCGGCATCGTCAGGGGAAGCCGGTCTCGGAAAACTCTTCCACCGCCGCGAACCCTTCGATGTGAAACACCAGACGGTCGTTCGCGGCAACCGAGATACGCTCTATTCCAGCGGTGTCTTCGATCTCGATGCCGGACCAGTGACGATATCAATGCCGGATGCGGGAAAGCGCTTCATCTCGCTGATGGTTGTCAATGAAGACCACTATGTCACCGATGTCTTTCACGGGGCCGGCAGCCACACATTCACAAGGGATGGCGTGGGCACGCGTTACGTCCTGATTGCCGTACGCACCCTGATCGACCCGACCAAACCAGGCGATGCCGACGAGGTGCACAGGCTGCAGGATGCCATCAAGCTCGATCAACCAGGCGGGCCAGGTACGCTCGACATGCCCGCCTGGGACAAGACGAGCCAGGATACGGTGCGCAACGCGCTGCTGGCGCTCAATACGACAATGGAGAGTTTCAACAAGGCCTTCGGCAAGAAGAGCGAGGTCGATCCCGTTCATCACCTGATCGCAACGGCCGCCGCCTGGGGCGGCAATCCGGACAGCGAAGCGACCTATCTGAGCGTCACGCCCGAGAGGAACGATGGCAAGACCCTCTACAGGCTGCATGTTCCCGGTGACGTGCCGGTGGACGGTTTCTGGTCGATCAGCCGCTACGACGCGGCAGGTTATTTCGTCGAGAACCCGTTCAACGCCTATTCGGTCAACAATATCACCGCCGCCAAGGGCGCGGACGGCTCCGTCGACATCCAGTTCGGGGGCTGCGACGGCAAGCTTGCGAACTGCCTGCCGATCGAGGCCGGCTGGAACTACACGGTCCGCCTTTACCGGCCACATCAGACCATACTGGACGGAAGCTGGAAATTCCCGGCTCCGCAGCCGGTGGACTGAACGGCAGCAATGCGGCCGCCTCGAAAGGCCTTCCTCAACCCGTGACCGATGGATGTGTTTTTGCGACTATTGGCAACTTTAACGGGCCGACTGGGGAATTGTTAATGCCAGGCTGTTAACACCCGCCACCATCGCAATGATGGATTAGAGCATGCAGCCAAATATTGATTGCAAATCTCCGGGCTCAAAGCTGGCTTACACGACGCTTGGCTTATTGGCGGGACTCGCCTTCTTCGCGGTCGGATCATCGCCGCTTGCGGCGCAGGGCACAACTCCTGCCCCAGTCACTGATAACGCCGGAACCGTCGGCGAACGCGTGCAGGCCGCCACCGAGGCGCTGGTGCAGATGTTCGATTTCGGTGCGGATCTAAGCCCGAAAACGCTCATCGAGACCTTGCCTGGCGACTGGGCGATATTGCCGCCGGATCACGGCCTGCCGGCAAACAAACTGAAGACGTGGTGCAAGTTCAATAGCATCAATCTCAAGCAAACCGATCCACGCTATCCGATCTTTGACGGTCAGAGGGGCCCGGAGGGCATCGCCAGGCGATTTGAATTGCGCCTGTCTGTCGGTGCAGCCATCTACTGGATCTCCAATGTTCAGGATGAGATGCATGTGCTGGGTTATGACAAGCCCGAAGCCACTGAAATGGCCGGCACGCGGCGCAACCTGGTCATAAAGAACAGCGTTCAGCAAGGCGAGGTCTTTCCGGTAAACGATGATGTGGTCGGCTTTATCAATCCAGCCACCTCCACCACGCCGACTTTTCTCGTCCGATGCCCGGGTGAGCCCGAGGATACGGCAAGGACCGAGCGAAATATCCAGACCGTGAACACGATCGCGGAAACGCTGGCGCAACGTGCCGCGTTTTTCTCATATGGCCGGATGGGTCGGTCCCCTTTGTCAGCAAGATGCAGGGCAGCTGGACATTGGTCGATGAACCCGCCCGCCCCGAGGTGAGAAACAAAACACTCGCTGACCTATGTCATATCCGCCGCGTCGAGATGCGGCCGGATCATCAGCCTCTGCCGATCCTGACCGCGCATGTCGCCGACACTTCTTCCGAGCAGGATCGCCCGGTGCCGGCACTACAGGATGAATTCGAATTGCGGCTCGCCGGTGACGGTGAGCTGCTGCGGGTGGCCTTGCATGATCCGCTTACCGAGGTGAAACAGGATCCCGAACGCTTTCGCGCTCCACCCGCTGCGAAAGACGACCTGGTGGCCAAACGCCTCCAACAAGCAGCCATTGCGCGCTACCGTCAGGCGACATTGTCCTTCGTATCGCCGGTGACGCTTGTTTCGATCGACGACGACACGTTTATTGAAACCCCGAAGAACCCATGGAGCCAGGCTTCCAGCTACGGCACTGGGCCTGCGGCCTTCAAACGTTATTGGATGAGATGCCCTGAAAACTGACCTGCTGAAATCGTCGCCGTGTCCGTCAGCGATGCGGCAAGCGATAGCGACAGGATGGGCGAGGTCTTCGGTCACTGCGCAATCGGCGAAGCCTGATCCCGAAGCTGCGCCCTCGCCGCGCGCATCTCGGAAAAACGCGGCAGCGGGCGCAGGCTGTCGAGGTCGTTGTCGTTTTCCATCCATGCCAGCAATTCCCGGCCGCTATTGCGAAACACGCGACCCTTGGCTTTCGAAAGCTCTTCACCAACAGAAACGGTCGGGTGCGTCATCTCCCCGCGCCCTGAAACTGCCTTGGAACTAATGACCTGCGAGACTGTTCAAGCTATGACGTTGAGACGACGCTGACGTGCCCGGCTGATTGGGTAAGCGGTGCTTTTTGAGGAGCCTGTCATCATGAAGATTTCGTCCAGATTTCGTTCGGTCGCCGTTGCCGTCATCGCCACTGCGGGAGTTGGCTTTGCCAGCACCGCGCATGCGGATAGCGGTACGATCCGCTTCTCCGTCTACAAGGCCGCCTTCTTCGTCGGCGGCTCCGGAGGCGACGGCACGCTGACCTTCCATGGTCACCGATATCCAATTTCGATCGGCGGCATCTCGGGCGGCCTCGCCTTCGGCGCTTCCAAGACCTATTTCCAGGGTACCGTGAGCCACATACGCCGCGCTCAGGATGTGACGGGTGTGTACGGTGCAGCGGGCGGCGGCGGCGCGCTCGGCAAAGGAGCCCAGGTGATCGTCATGACCAATGACAAGGGCGCCCAACTGGAACTGACAGGCAAGCAGGTAGGCCTGCAGATCAACGCCGATATCAGCGGCATGAGCATCTCGGTGAAGTAAGGCCGTCGCTCGGCCTGGCGCCAGGGACGGTCATTGCAAGCTGATATCTCCGGCGCTCCGTTCACGCGGAGCGCCATCTCGGTGGCATATGCTGCCGAAACCCGCGCAACTGTTCGCGGTCCTCGCCGATTTTATCACCGCGCGACCGCCTATTTCCAAGCGGGCTCGTTTTTCTTCTCGTAGTCGCCAAACGCCTTCTTCAGCCCGCCCAGCACTTCGGCTTCGGTCTCGCCATCCGTTTGGCGATTGCGAGCCAAACCTTCGACCACCGGTCCCGGTTCCCGATATCGCGCACCACGGCTACAAGGTCCCGTCCGGGACGCTATATCCGATGCCATGTCCTGCCTTGTCCGCTACCGCCAAGCCTATCCGAAGGAGGATTTGATATGGCTACCGTCAGCGTTCGTTATATCGTCGACGACGTCGATGCAGCGATTGCATTCTATACGCAGTCGCTCGGCTTCGCGCTTACCATGCACCCGGCTCCGAGCTTCGCCATGCTGACCAGGGGTGACCTGCGCCTGCTGGTGAACGGCACGACGGGCCCCGGCGGCGCCTCCCAGCCAATGCCTGACGGGCGACGGCCCGAGCCCGGCGGATGGAACCGCATCCAGTTGGAGGTCGAAAACATCGAGACCGAGGTCGCGCGCCTGAAGGCATCAGGCGCCGGCTTTCGCAACGACATCGTCGCCGGGATCGGCGGCAAGCAGGTCCTCGTCGAAGACCCGGCCGGCAATGCGATCGAATTGTTCGAGCTGCCGAAAAAGCAGTAGAAGCAACGCACTAAACAGCATAGTTTATACGATGGTTGAGCTTCCCTTCCGCCGCTTTCGACCTGCTGCTGTGCCCGGACCGCAAGCGAGCGGCGGGTTCCGCCAAATATGGTTGCCCCCGATCGCATATGGGAACAATATACCTCCGCGATGCGAGATTGCCCCTCGGCCGAAGCCGACCGAGGCGACGACAGTCGATGTGTTCCACCTATCCAGACATTGAAATTCTCGCGGCTGTGTCGGTCTTGCGATCCTAACCTGGAACTCCGGCCCAAGAGGGCCGCGGGAGGAGAACCTGTTATGAAAATCGTCCTTATCGGAGGCACCGGCCTCATCGGATCGAAGACTGCGGCACGTCTGCGCGAGAAGGGCCACGAGGTGCTGGCCGCTTCCCCGAAAACCGGCGTCAACACCATCACCGGGGAAGGATTGGCAAGCGCGCTGGCCGGGGCCGACGTGGTCGTCGATCTCTCGAACTCGCCGTCCTGGGAAGATCAGGCGGTGCTGGACTTCTTCGAAACATCGAGCCGCAACCTGCTCGCCGCAGAACGCGACGCCGGCGTAAAACACCATATCGCGCTCTCCATCGTCGGATCGGAACGACTGCCGCAGAACGGCTATTTCAGGGCCAAGCTTGCCCAGGAAAGGCTCATCAAGGCATCCGCCATTCCCTACACGATCATTCATTCGACCCAGTTCATGGAGTTCCTCAAGGGCATCGCCGATGAAGCGACCGTCGGCACTGTCGCCCGGCTCTCGCCCGCGGCCTTCCAGCCGATAGCCTCTGACGACGTTGCCGACATCGTGGCGGACGTTGCCCTTGCCAAGCCGATCAACGGGATGATCGAGATCGCAGGCCCGGAACGCTTCGGCATGAACGAGATCATCGGCCGTTACCTGAAGGCGATCAACGATACGCGCACGGTCGAGGCGGATGTCCACGCGCGCTATTTCGGCTCGGAGCTCGATGATCGCTCGCTCGTGCCGGACGCGGGCGCGAGGCTCGGCAAGATCGGTTTTGCAGACTGGTTTCGCCTGTCCGGGCAGCCCCGCTAGCCCGGGGCTCCCGACACGCATTTCGCACGGCAACGAAGAGGGTTACGACGATGAATTATGCCCTATCCGCATTGCTGGTGGCAGCCGGCATCTGCCTCTCCGGCACTCTGGCTATCGCCGCCGAGGACACGGCGAAGGTAAAATCGCTCATGAGCAAGGATCTTCCCGACTATCCGGGCAAGGAGGGTCTCATGATCTCGGTCGATTACGGGCCGGGAGGCTCCTCGCCCATTCACAAGCACGAGGCGGACGCCTTCGTCTACGTGCTGGAAGGCTCGATCGTGATGCAGGTCAAAGGGGAAAAGGAAGTGACCCTGCATCCGGGCGATACGTTCTACGAAAGTCCTTCCGACATCCACCTGGTCAGCCGTAACGCCAGCAAGACGAAACCGGCGAAGTTCATCGTCGTGCTGGTCAAGAAAAAGGGCGCTCCGGTGGTGATGCCCGTCAAATGACATCGCGACGGCACCGGTCGGAAGCCCGGAAAGCATGATGCGTGGATTGCAGATACTTGGAAACAGGGAGCGGATCGATGAAGGTAACGGTCATGGGAGCAAGCGGGCGCATCGGAACGCGCCTCGTGGAAAGCCTCAGGCAGGCAGGGGCCGAAGTCGTCCTCGCATCCCCGACGTTCGGCGTGAACAGCGTGACGAGGGAAGGCCTGAGGGCCTCGCTCGCCGGCGCGGACACTGTCATCGACGTGACGAACGCGGCATCCTTCGG
>Ga0209051_1002908_pt1 | contig 11748 bp, 8 predicted proteins | sample AraplaCvi_mMS_r2_2_FD_184286 | JGI IMG/M metagenome (GOLD analysis project Ga0209051, IMG submission 184286) | Arabidopsis root microbial communities from North Carolina, USA - plate scrape MF_Cvi_mMS_r2 (SPAdes) (version 2) | ecosystem: Host-associated > Plants > Roots > Endosphere | place: USA...
GAGGTCAACGGTGGGAGCGGGACTCCACTTGCTGTCCTGGCGTAGGCCGGGACGGTCGCACGTGCCAGTCTAACAGGCATGACCGAGGTTCCCGAACTCCCCGAAGACAGCGCCGAGCCAACCGTCCGCGAACTCGCCGAGATTCCCGCCGTCGAGGTGATCACCAGGGCGGCGGTGATGCTGATGAGCGCGGCCGCCGAGAAGCTCGGGCTGTCGGAGGACGATCCCGAGGAATCTCCGCACCGCGACCTTGACGAGGCCCGCAGGTTGATCACGGCGCTGGCCGGCCTGGTGAAGGCGTCGGTGGAGTATCTCGGCCCGCACGCCGGACCGGTGCGGGACGGCCTCAAGCAGCTGCAGCTCGCGTTCCGGGAATCCTCCGCCTTTCCCGAGGAGCCCGGCCAGGGTCCTGGCGAGAAGTTCACCGGCCCCGTCTGGTAGTCACTGCCAACACTTTCGCGGCTTGAGCGAATATTGTCGCGGCCTATGACGCTGACTACGCCAAAGCAGCATCGAACGTCGACCTTCCGGTGGGTGCCCGCGGCCGCGGGGTGGCTCGTCGGCATCATCGCGACGCTGTCGCTGATCGCCAGCATCTCGCCGTTGGTGCGATGGGCCATCAGGGTGCCCCGCGAGTGGGTCAACGACTACATCTTCAACTTTCCCGACACCAGCTTCGCCTGGGCATTCGTCCTTGCCCTGCTGGCAGCGGCGCTGGCCGCTCGCAAGAGCGTCGCGTGGTGGATCCTCGTCCTCTACATGGTCGCCGCGATCGGCTGGAACGTCGGCGACATCTCCACCGGACCCGAGTCGGTGATGGAGGACATCGGTGAGGTGATCGGCCTCGTCTTCCACGTCGCGGCGATCGCCTTCCTGGTGCTGGCGCGCAAGGAGTTCTGGGCGCGGGTGCGGCGCGGCGCCCTGATCAAGGCCGCCGCGACGCTCGCGGCAGGGATGGCGGTCGGCATCCTCGTCGGTTGGGGATTGCTGGAGATGTTCCCCGGCTCGTTGGAGCGCGACGAACGGCTGCCCTATGCGGCCAACCGGGTCGTCGTGTTCGCCGGGGTGGACGCCGACGCCTTCGACGGCCACCACCCCCACGTCTTCGTCAACGCGCTACTCGGCTTGTTCGGCGCCGTGGCGCTGATGGTCGCCGCCGTCGTGCTGTTCCAGTCGCAACGGGCGGCGAACGCCCTCACCGGTGAGGACGAGTCGGCGATCCGGGGAATGCTCGAGGTGTGGGGCAAGAACGACTCCCTCGGGTACTTCGCGACTCGCCGCGACAAGTCGGTGGTCTTCGCCCCGAACGGTCGGGCCGCGATCACCTATCGCGTGGAGGTCGGCGTCTGTCTGGCCAGCGGTGACCCCCTCGGTGACCCCCGATCGTGGCCGGCCGCCATCGGGGCGTGGCTGACGCTGTGCCAGGCCTACGGATGGGCGCCGGGTGTGATGGGTGCGAGCGCCGCTGCCGCCCAAGCCTTCCGGGAGGCCGGGCTCAACGCCCTCGAACTCGGTGACGAGGCGATTCTGTACCCGGACAAGTTCAAGCTGTCGGGCTCGGACATGAAACCCGTGCGGCAGGCCGTCACCCGGGCCCGGCGCGCGGGCTTGACCGTCCGCATCCGTCGCCACCGCGACCTGACCCCCGAGGAGATGGCCGACGTCATCACCCGGGCCGACGAGTGGCGCGACACCGAGACCGAGCGCGGCTTCTCGATGGCACTGGGCCGCCTGGGCGATCCGGCCGACGGCGATTGCATGCTGGTCGAAGCCGTCACCACGCAGGAGGACGTGGTGGCCATGCTGTCGCTCGTGCCGTGGGGTTCCAACGGGGCCTCCCTGGACCTGATGCGGCGCTCGCCCCAGTCCCCCAACGGCACCAACGAGTTGATGGTCAGCGAACTGTGCCTGCAGGGTGCCGACATCGGCGTCACCCGCATCTCGCTGAACTTCGCCATGTTCCGGTCGGCGTTCGAGGAGGGAGCCCAACTCGGTGCCGGTCCGGTGGCGCGTTTGTGGCGGGCGCTGCTGGTGTTCTTCTCCCGCTGGTGGCAGCTGGAGACGCTCTACCGGTCCAACATGAAGTACATGCCCGAATGGGTGCCGCGCTTCGCCTGCTACGAAGACGCCCGACTCATTCCTCGCGTCGGCGTGGCCTCGGTGATCGCCGAGGGCTTCCTGGTGTTGCCGTTCAGCCGGCGAGCCGAACAGCACACCGGGCAGCACACCGGACTACACACGTCGGCGCCGGATGCGCTGGTGCTGTCGGGCCGTCTGCATCCCGACGGCAGCGCCCCCGACTTGACCATGCTGGAACTCGACGGGCCCGCCGAGGAGCACGTCACCCGGCTGCCCGAACAGGTCCGCGTCCGGATGGCCAAGTTGAAGGCGTTGCAGGACCAGGGAATCGACGCCTATCCCGTCGGCAAGGCGCCGAGCCACACCGTCGCGCAGGCGCTCGAGACCTCGGGCGAAACCGTGTCGGTCTCCGGGCGGGTGCTCCGTCTCCGGGACTACGGTTCGGTGCTCTTCGCCGACCTGCGGGATTGGTCCGCCGAAGTGCAACTGCTGCTTGACAATTCGCAGTTGAGCGAGGGCAGTACCGCCGACTTCACCAAGGCCGTCGACCTCGGTGACCTCCTCGAGGTGACCGGCACGATGGGCGCGAGCAAGTCCGGCACCCCGTCGCTGCTCGTCGAGCGGTGGCGGCTGATCGGAAAGTGCCTGCGCCCCCTGCCGGACAAGTGGAAGGGGCTGACCGACCAGGAAGCCCGGGTGCGCACCCGGTACGTCGACCTGGCGATCAACACGGAGTCGCGTGACTTGATCCGAGCGCGCAGCGCCGTCCTCCACGCGATTCGAGAGACGTTGTTCGACAAGGACTTCCTCGAAGTCGAGACGCCGATCCTGCAGCAGATCCACGGCGGTGCGAACGCACGGCCCTTCGTCACCCACATCAACGCCTACGACTTGGCGCTGTACCTGCGGATCGCGCCCGAACTCTATTTGAAACGACTGTGCGTCGGCGGGGTGGAACGGGTCTTCGAGTTGGGCCGCGCGTTCCGCAACGAGGGCGTCGACTTCAGCCACAACCCGGAGTTCACCCTGCTGGAGGCTTACCAGGCGCACGCCGACTACAACGTGTGGATCGACGGCTGCCGGGAGCTGATCCAAAACGCCGCACTGGCGGCGAACGGGGCCCACGTCGTCATGCGTCCGCGGGAGGACGGCACGCTCGAACCCGTCGACGTCTCGGGTGAATGGGCCGTCAAGACCGTGCACGGCGCCGTCTCCGAGGCACTCGGAGAACACGTCGCGGCCGACACCGATCTGGCCACGCTGCGGCGCTACGCCGACGCCGCGAAGATCCCCTATCAAACCCACTGGGACCCGGGTGCCGTCGTGCTCGAGATGTACGAGCATCTGGTCGAGGATCGCACGGAGAGTCCGACGTTCTACAAGGACTTCCCGACGTCCGTCTCGCCGCTGACCCGGCCGCACCGCAGCCAGCCCGGGGTGGCGGAGCGGTGGGATCTGGTGGCGTGGGGCGTCGAGTTGGGCACCGCGTACAGCGAACTGACCGATCCCGTCGAGCAACGTCGCCGATTGCAGGAGCAGTCGTTGCTTGCCGCCGGCGGCGACCCGGAGGCAATGGAGCTCGACGAGGACTTCCTGCAGGCCATGGAGTACGCGATGCCGCCGACCGGTGGCCTCGGCATGGGCGTGGACCGCGTCGTCATGCTGATCACCGGTCGCAGCATCCGTGAGACCCTCCCCTTCCCGCTGGCCAAACCCCGTTAGGCCACGTCGATCCCCGGGTCGCTCCGCTCCCGCCCTCCGGACCTTCACAGCCGACCGTCAGCTTCGCCGTCCACGATGACGTCGTGACATCGTGGTTGGCCGCCGGAGACTTTCGGCAACAGCACCTCTCGTTGATGCACGGCTGGTTGCCGCTGGTGATCCAGGCCGTCACCGTCGCCGTTCTGGTGGCCGCAGTGGGCAGGCGGAGCCGTCGGTGGGGCTTCGTGTGGTTGCCCTCGGCGGTGGCCGTCGGCGTCGTCATCGCCGCGACCTCCTACTGGGTGATCACCTCTCAGGGCATGTCGGACGACCCAGCTCCGAACTTGCTGTGGGTTTGGATCGTGGTCACGGGCTTTGCCGCGGTCGTGCTGTTCGCCGGATGGCGCAACGCCGGTTGGCGGCGTCGGACGGCGTCGGCCGTGGGACTGCCGATGTCCGCCCTGTGCGCGGCGTTGGCCCTCAACCTCTGGGTCGGCTACTTCCCCACCGTTCAGACCGCGTGGAATCAGCTCACCGAGGGGCCGCTGCCGGACCAGGCCGACCAGGCCACCGTCGTGGCGATGCAGAGCAAGCACCAGGTGCCCGCCAAGGGCGTGGTGGTGCCGGTGAACATCGACTCCTCGGCGTCGGGTTTCAAGCACCGCGGCGAACTGGTGTACCTCCCACCCGCCTACTTCGCCACGAACCCGGCGCCGCACCTCCCGACGCTGATGATGATCGGCGGCGAGTTCAACACCCCCGGTGACTGGCTGCGGGCGGGCGACGCGATCAAGACCGTCGACGACTACGCCGCGGCCAACGGCGGCAACGCGCCGGTGCTGGTGTTCGTCGACACCGGCGGCGCCTTCAACAACGACACCGAATGCGTCAACGGCCCGCGAGGCAACTCCGCCGACCACCTCACCAAGGACGTGGTGCCGTTCATGGAGGCCAACTACGGCGTGAGTGCCGATCGCGCGCACTGGGGTCTGGTCGGCTGGTCGATGGGCGGCACCTGCGCCGTGGACCTGGCGACCATGCACCCGGACATGTTCAGCACCTTCGAGGACATCGCGGGCGACTTGGCGCCCAACTCCGGCAACAAGCAGCAGACCGTCGACCGGCTGTTCGGCGGCAACGCCGCGGCCTATGCGGCCTTCGACCCGACCACCGTGATCACCAAGCACGGCCGGTACCAAGGTGTCTCGGGTTGGTTCGCCATCAACGGGTCGACTCCGTCGGCGGGCCCGACGGTGGTCAACGCGGTCAACGCGAACGGCACCGGCCTAGGCGGCAAGGACGCCGCGGTGCGCGTCAGCGATCAAGCGTCGGCGGCCAACTCACTGTGCGCTCTCGGTGAGTCCAACGGCATCCGGTGCGCAGTGGTGACGCAGCCGGGCAAGCACGACTGGCCGTTCGCCGACCGTGCGTTCGTGGCGGCGTTGCCCTGGCTGGCCGGTCAGATCGGGACGCCCGGAGTGCCGCGGTTGGGCCTGCCGGGGACCACTCCCCTGGCCGCGCACGTTCAGTAGTCGGATTCGGCGGCGAGGATCTCGGCGAGGAACGCGTCGGGTCCGGGACGCGCCAGCCGCGCCCGGGCGACGTCGCGGACGCGCTGGCGCAGGGCCGCTGCCTCCACGGTGACGGGCCGGTCGGCGCCGACGCTCACCGTCGCGGTCGACCACCCGTGGTCCCACGCCTGCAGCTCGGTGATTGCGTCGTCGCGCTCGCCGACCAGTGGCAGTGCGACCGTCCCGTCGGCGTCGAGGACGCCGGCGGCGCCGACGGAACCCGCACGCAGTCTCACGGCGATTCCGCCGGCCGACGCCCCGTCGAGCAGCGCCACGCGCATCGTCGCAAGCACCGATGCGTCCGCGGTCGCGGTGTCCGAGACGGCGACGGACCATTCGACGGTGTGCTCGGCCGCGTCGAACGTGCGGGGCGGCACGGCCACCCAGTCCACCGACGCCACACCGGTCGCGATCGCGGTCCCGCTGCGGTCGGCGCCGACGCCGGCGGCCAGCGCGTAGTCCTCGCGTCGTCCGGCGACAGCGGCGCTCGGTGCCGCGGGCAGGTCGGCAGCCCACACCCCCGTGTCGTCGGCCAGTTCGACACACGCCCGCACCACGTCCAGTACGCGGGGGTCGCCGCCTCCCTCGAGCGCGGCCAAGGCCAGGCGATGCGGCGCCAGCAACCCCTCGACGTCGGAGTCCAGCGTGTCGTCGGTGAAGAACTCTTGTGCCTCGCTGACCAGCAGGGCCAATTCGCCGTCGAGCAGCGACCGGTCGAGGCCCACGATTCCGTCGCGGCTGCTCTCGGGCCACCACCGACGCAGCCAGTACCCGACGGCCAAGCGTCGCAACGGTTCCAGTGCGTCAGCGCGCACGTCGACGTCGGCCACGTCCGCGCCCGCAACCACGGCGGCGTGGCCGGCCCGACCCAGCACCCGCCACAGCCAGTCGGCGGCGGCGACGTCGGTCACCGTCATGCGGGTGGCGGCCGCACCGGCCGGGTCGTCGACCGTCCACTCGAGCACCGCGCCGCTGACTTCGAGCACCGCCACCGCTGGCACGTCGGCGACGACCGGGCCGCCGCTCCAACCCGCCGGCGTGGCCTCGACTCTCACCGGGCCACCTCGTTCTCCTGCAGCTCCAACATGGCCTTGATGCGTTGGCGGTGGTCCAGGTTGACCGAACGTGCGACGCCCTCGAGCAACGAGCGCAGATCGTCGACGTCGACGCAGGGCTCCTGCCAGACGTCGCGCCCGTGTAGCCGTGCCCAGAGTCGCCTGACGTAGGGCTTTGCGAAGTCGGCGAGGTCGTCGACCACCTGTCGCTGGCGCGGATGCATCGGCCCACCCTCGACCAGGTAGCGGCGCGCGTGCAGCACGTAGGCCTCCTTGCGCAACCGCGCCTGAATGTCACCCGACAAGCCGTACCGGGTCACGGCGGCCGCGTCGAGTGGTGCGAGGTCGACGGCTACCTCGATGCCCGCGACGAGCGCTGCCTGCTTGTCCTCGGAGAGCAAACCCCATGGTGCGCAGGCGCGGTCGACCTCCTCGGCACACAGCAGCGGGATGTCGGGGAGTTCGTCTCGGTCGAGCGCTCGGCGCAGCGTCGCCCGCACCCTGTCGACCACGCTGCGGTTCAGCGGCGGGGCGCCGTCCACTCTCGTCGTGACCGGCGGTGGTGGTTGGGGGGCAACGGAACTGAGTCCGACGTCGACGATCGACCACGGCAGCCGGGCGTCGGTGCGGGCCTTGGCGCCGACGTCGTAGGGCGTCGCGTCGGCGACGAGCGTCGACCACATCCGTTGTCGGGCCGTCTCGGCGTTGTGGCCTTCCGCGTCGCCGAGGACCGTGGTCAGTCCGGACAGGAAGGGACCGGCGACGGTGTTCCCTGGTCGAACATCGCGCCAACTGAGCTCGAGTTGTCGGGCGAGCTGCGCTACGACGTCGTCGTCGAGGTAGCGGTTGAGTACCTCGACGCCCGTCCGGTCGCGGTCGTCGTGCACACCCCGCAACACGGCCTCGGTGGTCTCGCGGTCGCCCGGCACCGGAGCGCCCCGGGTGACGGCGAGTTCGTAACAGACCGGAAAGTAGAGCTCCTGAGCGTTGCCCGCCGTGATCCGCAACCGCCGTCGTTCGAGCTTCAACAAGGCGAACCACGCTGCGGTGTTGCGTAATTCGGGTGCGGCATCCACCAGCAGAGTTCGCATCGACGCACCGGTCTCCTGGGTCACCACCGGCGAGGAGTACTGAGGGTTGGCGCGCAACCGCAGCACCAAGGGGTCGAGGATCCGCTTGATGGTGCGCCGCAGCGGGGCGCCGTCGGTGCCGCTGAGCACCTCGACGCCGGGACCGATGGCGCGCCAGGCCTCGTCGATGACCGAGCGTCGCGGCAACGCCACGACGTCCTGGGCGTCGACGTCGGCGGCGATGGTCATGTGGAGAGAATAGGCGCTGGTGTGGTGAACACGGCTGCCAGAAGTTGGGATCGGTAGGCGGTCGACGGCCTGCACGCTGACCGGGTGTCCAATGCCTTGCTCGCCGCCATCGTGTTCCTGATCGCCTCCGCAGGAGGTGTGATCCTCTGGATGTCGTCGTCCCGCGGGTTGAGCGAATCGGGCTCGGACTCGACCCGTCACCCCACCGAGGTCGGGATCGGCACCGGCCACCCACGTGGTCATCTCGCACCGTCCACCGCGAAGGACGCCAACGCCGCCCAGTACACCGGGCTGGCGCCAGGGTCTCCGGAACGCCAGCGTCGCAGGCACTCCCGCTGCCAGTGGTTGACCGCCCGGCCGGCGTCGTCGTCGGCGTGCGCGCCGTCCACCGCCACGACCAACTCCCCCATCGGATCCGACGTACCGCCGGCGAAGCGCCGGTAACCGGCCGTCGTCGGCAGAGACCACAGCGTGGCCGTGACCAGTTGGGCCCCGCAGAGCACCATCGCCGCGACCAACCCCGTCGCCTCGTCGAACCGGTAGTCCCCACCGGAGGCGCATGCGATGAGCGCGACCCGGGGCGGCATCGTCATCCGCCGCGACATGATCACCGCGGCGGTCAGCGGACTCTCCTCGGCCAGCTGCAGCGACGCCTGATCCGCACGCCCCGAACGGTCCTCGGCGGCACTGGCGTGTCCGACGTAGAGCAGACGGCAGGGATCCTGGTCCAGCATCGCGGCCAGCCAGTCCCGGTCGGCGTCGACGCGCCGGAACAGCTCCGTCGACGCAGACACCGCGGGAAGGACGCGTCCGGTCGCCACGCCGTCGGCGAAGTGTCGTGCCAGCAGCGCATCCGGTGACGGCCTGCCGAGAACCGAGCCCAGCGCCGAGTCGGGACGTTGCCCGGGGACGCGGGGGTCGAGGACCAGCAGGGGTGATCGATGACGGCGCTCGGTCCAGGTGGTGCGCGGGCGGGAGGCGTTCACGATGTTGGATGGAGCGGCCATCAGCAGGTCGGCCAGTTCCACCAGGCGGTGGACGTTTCGCTCCGAGGACACGGCCAGCAGAGCCCACGGCACGCGTCCCAGTCGGGCGCTCGGAGCAACGAAGAGCGCCGCACCGGGGGTGTTGGCCTGCTCGAGGAGCAGGCGCCAGGCCTGCGCGGACACCAGCGCCGACCCGAGTCGCAGGGCCAGGGCTTCCTCCGTGTCGGCGGTGGCGAACGGTCCGGTGACCAAGGCCCTGGCCAGCGCGTCGGCGACGGACTCCCCCGCGACCGGCTCGGGCAGTGCCGCGGCAAGGTCGTCGAGTCCGTCTCGGATCTCGGCGGAGTGAATCAACCAGGTCACCGTCTGCGACGGGTCCCCCACGATCCGGAGACTGGCGTAGGTGGCCGGCCCGACGTCGGCGAACCGCAAGACCAGGGTCGTGTCGGCTATGGCCATGTCTCCCAGACCGATTCGGCCGCGGTGACGCACTGGCCGTAGCGTTCGAACGCCAGCTGTCGGTAGTGGTCGAGCACCGGTCCCGTGGTCGGATCCATCCGCAGCGGCGGTAGTGGACCCAGCCGTGTGAGCCCGGTGCCGTCGGTGATCGGCGGCCCCGCGGCGACCAGCGCCAACTCGTCGACGTCGGTGATCGGGGCGGCGGCCGTGGACACGCTCGACCACTCCAGTGCGGTGGCATGGGGGTCCTCGGCGCTGAAGGTGCCTCGCGCACTGTGATATTCGACCAACTGGCTGACCAGGTCGGAGTTCTCCCACTCCAGGGCAACGGCGAAGGCGCCGGCCAGCAGCGGTGCCGAGACGCAGGTCGCCCACTGTGCCCGCGCTTCGGCGTTGGCGACGGAGTACCGCACCGAGTCGACGGCAAGCGCGGCGGGCACCTTCAACTGGGCGGCGCGCTCGAGCTTCCGCATCGCCGCTCGGTGCCGGTCGGTGCCCGGCTCGGCCCTGGTGGTCCCGCCGCCCGCCTGGTACTTCGCCTCTGCGGTCTCCCAGTCGTCGTCCGGGTGGCCGGCACCGTCCAGGCCAAGGTCGGCCAGCGCCTCGGCACGCCAGACGTTGCCGAGGTGGTCGTCGAGGCGGGCATAGGCCAGCCAGCTGCTGCGCGGTGAGGAATCCAGGCAGGCCCGCGCTTGAGCCACCATCTCGACGGCCTCGGAGTGCCTGCCGCGGAAGATGCTGATCCAGCTGCGCTGCAACAGGATGCGATGGATGTGCAGGGGCTTGCCCAGCTCGCGCCAGTGCCTCTCGGCGTGCTCCCAGCATTCGTCGGCGACCTTGAGCCCGCCGGCTGACAACCTGGTCAGACCGAAGAACAGCCAGCATCGCGACACGTCGTTGGCCCTGGCGTAGCGGGCGATCACCGGATAGGCCTCGTACATTCGAGCTTCCGTGGCGACCCGGTCACCGGCAGACCAACTCGCGGCACCGCGTTCCAGCCGGGCGCGTGCCGTCGCCAGTTCCCAGCCGCGGGCCGCGGCCCGCGCCTCGACTCGACGCAACCACGGTTCGGCGTCGTCGAGGCGACCGGTCTCGATGCAGAACCGGGCGTAGCCGATTCCGCCGAGCACCAGGAGGTTGTCCGCCGATTCGCCGGTGTCGGTTGACGATTCGACGTGTCCGATCACCTCATCCCACAGTCGTACCGATCGCACGTGCAGGTCGTCGCCACACAGCCCCTCGGCGCACACGATGCGCGCGTAGGTCAGCAAGTAGGCGTGTTCGGTTGTCAGATCGGCGAATTCGTCATCCCCGTCGTCGAGGGCGGCCAAGGAGGCGGCGGCCGCCTCGTGGTCGCCGATCGCCGCGGCGAGCCCGGTCTCGAGGAAGCCGGCCCTGCGCCCGTATCGACGAATCAGGTGCCGAGTCTCGGTGGGCGTCATGGTCGACTTCGCCACCACGTCGGCGGCGGCGGTGCCCGCCAGGATCGACGAGTACACCGCCAGGCACGCCCGAATGCGCGCGGCGGCCTCGCGCACGCCGTCGTAGGCGGTTCTGACCAGATACAGCTCACCGAGTTGGGCCAGCGTCTCCAACATCCAGTCGTCACGGTCGGCCTCGTCGATCCGGGGCATCAAGGAAAGCAGCAGTTCCTTGGCCGCCGTCTCGTCGCTGGCGAGGGCAAGGTGGCGGGCCCGCTCCAGTTCCCCGGGGATCGACACGGCTGCATCATAAGTCGCCGCGGTGGCGCCATGGGGAGGTCGGCAATGGTGAAAGCGGCGGACGTGCGCTGCACGTCCGCCGCCTCCCCCGGGGCGACCCGTCAGTTGCAGGTCACCTTGATCTCGAACTTCTTCGAGATCATCCCCGCCATCGGGTTCTTCATGTCGGCTCCCTGAGCTTCACCGGTGATGGTGTACGTGCTGCCGTCGACGGCGACGTCCGCCGAGCCGCTCTTCATGCCGCCCATCTGGGCGACGGCGAGCGCGCTGCCGTCGACGACCAGGCCTAGGGACTCGACGGCGGGTGGGGTGGCGTCGGACATCACGACCGCCACGCCCTGCTGACCGCCGACCGTGCCGCTGGCGACGTTGATCTTGCCGCCGGCCTTGACGCAGGTCACGGTGCTGGTGTCGAGGCCCGGCAGGTCCTGACCCTCGACCTTGACCTCGGTGTTGCCACTGGTGCTGACCTGGGTGCTGCTGCCGCTCGCGGCGGGAGAGCTCGAGCCGGGCGTCGAGCCCTTGTCGTCGGAGCAGGCGACCAAGACTAGGGCCGTTGCCGCGATGCCGATACCCGCCGTCACGATGTTCTTCATGGGTAGTCCCTTCGTTCCGCAACGCCGGGGATGGCGTCGTCGTGAGGCAAGTACACGAGGGTCGACGGGCTACCGATCCCAACTATTGCGGGGACCAGATCGTCCGGCGGAAGATGTCGGACCTCTCTCCTAGAATGGGGTCATGTCCACGGCGGCAACGTCTTTGAGCTCCAAGGAGCGTCTGGCGGTGTTGTTCGAGGAGATGGCCGAGTTGGCGGGGCAGCGCAACGCGATCGACGCCCGGTTGGTGGAGATCGTCGC
>Ga0209051_1002909_pt1 | contig 11746 bp, 9 predicted proteins | sample AraplaCvi_mMS_r2_2_FD_184286 | JGI IMG/M metagenome (GOLD analysis project Ga0209051, IMG submission 184286) | Arabidopsis root microbial communities from North Carolina, USA - plate scrape MF_Cvi_mMS_r2 (SPAdes) (version 2) | ecosystem: Host-associated > Plants > Roots > Endosphere | place: USA...
GCGGTCGTCTCGGTCACCGCTCGGCGCTCAGTCAACGTCAACCCCATCGATCGGGCTTACGCGCGCACTTTCAATGAGGCAACGAATCACCCATTCGCGCGCATTTCTGATGAGTCAACGCGGTCGGTGGGTAGGCCTACATTCGAACGTATGAGCGAATCGAATAGTGATCCCCACGCCGCGGCCGCGGCGGTCGACGCGATCACCCTGGCCACCCGCGAGGAGAACGCCGCCGGCGCCCGCCGCCTCTCGGCGATCGGCGACCTGTGGGAACTGCGAGCCCCCGACGACGACATCGAGAAACGGTATTGGGCGATCGACGGCTATGCCGGCCTGGTGGTCGAGGTCGCCGCCGCACTGGGGGTGTCCCGCAAGCGCGCCCAAGCCCAGGTGGATCGGGCGGTGATGCTGCGCACCCGCCTACCCAAAGTCGCGGCCGTGTACGCGAAAGGGCTGATCGATGCGGTGCTGGTCGCGATGATCGTCGCCCGCACCGACCTGATCATCGACGACGACGTGGCTCAGCAGGTCGACGCCGACCTCGCCGCGAGAATCGTGGCGTGGGGGCGGTTGTCGAAACCGAAAATGGAACAACGCATCGACGCCATCATCGCCGCGTCCGACCAGGCCGGGGTGCACGCACCCAAACCCCCGTCGCAGGCCCGCTACCTGGATATCCGTTCGTCCGGGCCGGGGTGCGCCAGCATCAACGGCGCCGTGGACGCCGCGACCGCCGCCGTCCTCGACGCTGTCCTGGATGACTTGGCCCGCGGGGTCTGCAAGGACGATCCACGGTCCCATGATCAGCGCCGCGCCGCCGCCATCGACGCCCTGGCCCGCGGGCAGCGACTGGCATGCCAATGCGGACAGCACGACTGCCCCGCAGCCGCCGCGGTCGAACCCCTGGGCCCGACGGTGGGGACCCGCCCAGTGATCCACGTGATCGCCGGCCCTGGCGCCCTCGACGGCGAGGCGCCGGGTTTCCTGCCCGGGTACGGGCAGATCCCCGCCGAGCAGGTCGCCCGCCTCGCCGACGGCGCGACCATCCGCCACGTGGACCTGCCGCCCGATGCGGCCGAGCCGCGGTACCGGCCCTCGGCCAAACTCGCCGAGTTCGTGCGGTGCCGGGACCTGACCTGCCGCTTCCCCGGCTGCGACCGGCCCGCCGAAGCCTGCGACATCGACCACACCACCGCGTATCCCGCGGGGCCGACGCACCCGTCAAACCTCAAATGCCTGTGCCGGTTCCACCACCTCCTCAAAACCTTCCACAACTGGCAGGATCAGCAGTTCCCAGACGGGACCGTCGTATGGACCGCCCCCACCGGACACACCTACATCACCAAACCCGAAGGCGCCCACTGGTACCCACAACTGGCCACACCCACCGGAACACCCGACATCACCGAACAACCGCCACGCACACCCGCGCGCGGGCACTGCATGCCCAAACGCAAACGCACCCGCGCCCAGGAACGCCAACAACTCGTCAACCAAGCACGCACGGCCAACGAGGAACGCATCGCAGACGAACAATTGCGCCGCATCGAAGTCGAAAAGGTCCGGGCAGCAGAAGAAGGCTGGAATGAACCCGCGCCGTTCTAGGGAGCGCCTGCCATTGCGGCGTACCCGTCTGCGAGTGCTCGGAGCTGCGCCGCACCGTCGCCCGCGTAGGACGAGCCGTGCATGAGCGCGAGTGTCGTGGGATTCAGCCCGGCCAGCTGCTCGAGCGTCGGTGCGAGGTTCGTCGTCAGTCCGGTGGCGTGGAAGACGGCCTCCGCCTCGAGTGCCGGGGCTACGCAATCGGATTCGGTCAGCGCCGGGCAGTGTCCGGTGTGGGTGAAGAGGTCACCCGCGAGCAGGGTGGAGGTCGTCTCGTCGAACCACAGCCCCGCCTCCCAATTGTGCGGAACATGCGGTGTGGCAATGAATCTGAGTCGGTGCCCGCCGATGTCGAGCGCCGTGTCGGGGGCGGGGACGGGAGGTCGGTCGCACATGTCGACCAATGACAGCATCAGAGCCAGACCGCCGTGAACGACCTCGGCATGCGGTGCCGCGGCCAGCATGAGGTTCATCGCGCCGCATTCGTCGGCTTCGAGGTGCCCGAACGAGATCCAGCGCAGCGTGGGCAGGGCGATGACCCGGCTGATGGCGTCCGAGACGAGTGGGAACAGTTGTCGCTGCCCGCAATGGAAGAGGAACGGCTCGTCGCCGGTCAGGAGGAACTGGTTGAACGTGAAGCCGTTCTCGGTGATGTCCGGAATCCACGTGGAGAGCCGGTAGATGTCGGGGGCAATCTCGTCGACTGCCGTATACGGGTCGGCATTCATCTCACCATGGTGCGCCCTGGGCGAGAGCTGCAGCAGTGCATTCGGCGAAACGCCTGGCGGTCGAGCGGTCGATCTGGGCGAAATTAACTGCGATGCCGTTTATTTCGGAGCCGGGCTGCTGCGGAAAGGTCGACAGCGGCGCCAGGATGAGGCCCTCGGCCGCAAGCTTGTCGGCAACATCGCGGTCGCGGTGGTGGGCGGGCAGCAGGATGGCGACGTGCAGCCCCGCCTGGACGCCGAGCACTTCCATGCCGGGGCAGCGTGCCTCGAGTTCAGTGATGAGAATATCTCGGCGGCAACGGTATTCGCGGCTCGCTCGCGCCAGGTGCCGCTGCAGCTCGCCGCCGGTGATCAAGGCGGTGAGGGCCATGCGCGTTATGGTGGAGACCGCGATGCGGTGCTCGCGAAGGTAGGTCTGGACCGCGTCGTGCAAGGGCAGTGGCGGTACCAGCCATGCGGCGCCCAGGCTCGGCGCGAGCATCTTGGACGCGGTGCCGACGTAGGCGACGTGTTCTCCGGCGCCGGGAATCGATCGGATGGCGGGCAGCGGTGCGACGCCGTAGCGGAATTCGCCGTCGTAGTCGTCTTCGATGACGATCGAACCGGTCCGTTTGGCCCACGCAACGAGCGCGGCCCGCCGATTCACCGAGAGCCGGTGTCCGAGCGGGTACTGGTGAGCCGGCGTGGTGTAGACGATGCCGGGGTCGTCACCGAGTCTGTCGACGCAGAGGCCGTCGTGGTCGACGGGGACGAAGACCAGATCCAAGCCGGCGCGGCTGAATTCGTCGGCGGCGGCGGGGTAGCAGGGTGATTCGAGATAACAGCGGGTGAGGCCACTGACGGCCGCCAGTGTCTGAAAGGCCGCGGTTGATCCGGGGACGTCGAAGACGGTGTCGGTGTCGACACCCCGATTGGTGCGCAGGTGGCGCGACATGGCGGCGGTGAAGGCTTCGTCGGCGTCCTGCCACGGTGAGAGCGTCGTGGGTCGGGTCGACGCCGCGGCCCGCCACGCGCGGGTCCATGCCCGCATGTCGATGAGGCCGGTGTCCGGGGAGCCTGGGCGCAGATCGACGCCATCGGTTCGGTGCGCCGTGACATGCGCGGCCGGCGCAACGGTCGTCTTCTCCAGCCGAGGTGCGCGGCTGGACAGTCCGGCGCGGGCGGCTGCGGTGGCGCCGACGGTTGTCCGGGTTCCGGCACCGGGCACGCCTTCGAGAAATCCGGCGGCGACCAGTTCGTCGTAGGCGGACGCGACCATCGTCCGCGAGGCGCCGAGTTCGTGTGCGAGGGCGCGAGTCGACGGCAGCCAGTCGCCGTCGCCGACCTGTCCGGCGGCGATCAACGCCACCAGTTGGCTCGCGATGGCCCTGGCGCTGAGGTCGGTGGGATCGAGGGGTAGGTGTACCGCCCGCGTGTGCCGCGCCACTCAGTCAGAATACTGGCCTGTAAAAAGGCGGCATTTCTGGCTATTTCGATGAGGCCGCAATCATGGTGATCTGGACTTATGGAAAAGGTCACCCGTAAGTACGGTCGTCAGTCCACGGCGCGCGCCGCTCTCGAGGACTTCCTCGATGGGCAGTGGTGGGGCGTGCTCAGCGTCGGCGATGTGGCCCGTCCGAACGGCAAGGTCCGGCCGCTCGCGGTGCCGACGCTGTACGTCCGTCACGGCGACCGGATTCTCATCCACGGCTCGACCGGTGCGGGCACGCTGGGTACCAAGGGGACTGGGAAGCAGGTTGCCTTCTGCGTGACGGCCATGGATGCACTTGTGGTGGCGCACAGCACTTTTGACTCCTCGGTGCACTACCGCTCCGCGGTGCTGTACGGCGAGGTGGAACCCGCGCGCCGGGCGGACCGGGCGGCCCTGCTCGAGCGCTTCAGCGAGCTGCTGATCCCCGGCCGTACCGCCGAGGTGCGTGCGATGCTGCCGAAAGAGGTCGCGGCGACCAACGTCATCTCGCTGCCGATCGTCGACGGCGACTGGGTGTACAAGGTCAACGGTGGTCCACTGGCCGAACCGGACGAGGAAACCACCGCCTGGGCGGGCATCGTGCCCTTCTCCGTCGCCTACGGGGAGCCGCGGCGGGCGGAGTGGTCGACGGCCGAATTGCCGGACTCGGTGCGGGCGATGGTCGCCGCTGGAGGCGCCTGACCAGCGTCGATGGCCTCCTGTAGACATTTTTGGGGAATTGGGAATAGATCGCGAACTGCCCAGGTTGGACTCACCGACAACAAGTTGAGTGCACCAGGCTCAAGTTCGGCTTGACAGACGGCCTCGTCCGATAGCAAGCTTGAGCGCAGTTCGCTCAGATCATCCAACAATGTCTATCAGGAGGCATCACTATGGCTCGTGCGGTCGGTATCGACCTCGGGACCACCAACTCTTGCGTCTCGGTGCTGGAGGGCGGCGATCCCGTCGTCGTAGCCAACTCTGAGGGCTCCCGTACCACCCCGTCGGTCGTCGCGTTCGCGCGTAACGGCGAGGTGCTGGTCGGCCAGCCCGCGAAGAACCAGGCAGTGACCAACGTCGACCGGACCATCCGTTCGGTGAAGCGGCACATCGGTACTGACTGGACCATCGACATCGACGGCAAGCAGTACACCTCGCAGGAGATCAGCGCGCGCACGCTGCAGAAGCTGAAGCGCGACGCGGAGGCGTACCTCGGTGAGGACATCACCGACGCCGTGATCACCGTCCCGGCCTACTTCAACGACGCACAGCGTCAGGCCACCAAGGAAGCCGGCCAGATCGCCGGCCTGAACGTGCTCCGCATCGTCAACGAGCCGACCGCGGCCGCCCTGGCCTACGGCCTGGACAAGGGCGAAAAGGAACAGACCATCCTGGTCTTCGACCTCGGTGGCGGCACCTTCGACGTCTCGCTGCTGGAAATCGGCGAGGGCGTCGTCGAGGTCAAGGCGACCTCCGGTGACAACCACCTCGGTGGCGACGACTGGGACGAGCGCATCGTGCAGTGGCTGGTCGACAAGTTCAAGGGCACCAGCGGCATCGACCTGACCAAGGACAAGATGGCGATGCAGCGTCTGCGTGAGGCTGCGGAGAAGGCCAAGATCGAACTGAGCTCGAGCCAGAGCACCTCGATCAACCTGCCGTACATCACCGTCGACGCCGACAAGAACCCGCTGTTCCTCGACGAGCAGCTGACCCGTGCCGAGTTCCAGCGCATCACGCAGGACCTGCTGGACCGGACCCGTCAGCCGTTCCAGTCGGTGATCAAGGACGCCGGCATCTCGGTCTCCGACATCGACCACGTGGTCCTCGTCGGTGGCTCGACCCGTATGCCCGCCGTCACCGAACTGGTCAAGGAACTGACCGGTGGCAAGGAGCCCAACAAGGGCGTCAACCCGGACGAGGTCGTGGCCGTCGGCGCCGCGCTGCAGGCCGGTGTGCTCAAGGGTGAGGTGAAAGACGTTCTGCTGCTTGACGTCACCCCGCTGTCCCTCGGTATCGAGACCAAGGGTGGCGTGATGACCAAGCTGATCGAGCGCAACACCACCATCCCGACCAAGCGGTCCGAGACCTTCACCACGGCCGACGACAACCAGCCGTCCGTGCAGATTCAGGTGTTCCAGGGTGAGCGCGAGATCGCGGCGCACAACAAGCTGCTCGGCAGCTTCGAGCTGACCGGCATCCCGCCGGCCCCGCGCGGCGTGCCGCAGATCGAGGTCACCTTCGACATCGACGTCAACGGCATCGTGCACGTGACCGCCAAGGACAAGGGCACGGGCAAGGAGAACACGATCAAGATCCAGGAAGGCTCGGGCCTGTCGCAGGACGAGATCGACCGGATGATCAAGGACGCCGAAGCGCACGCCGAAGAGGACAAGAAGCGTCGCGAAGAGGCTGACGTCCGCAACCAGGCCGAGTCGCTGGTCTACCAGACGGAGAAGTTCGTCAAGGACCAGCGCGAAGCCGAGGGCGGCTCGAAGGTTCCCGAGGACACCCTGACCAAGGTCGACGGTGCCATCGCCGAGGCCAAGACCGCGCTCGCCGGCACCGACATCGCCGCCATCAAGACGGCCATGGAGAAGCTGGGCGTCGAGAGCCAGGCCCTGGGCCAGGCGATCTACGAGGCCACTCAGGCCGAGCAGGCCGCCGGTGCGGGTGCGGGTGCTCCGAGTGGCGCTGCCGCAGACGACAACGTCGTGGACGCCGAGGTTGTCGAGGACGATCAGGAGAACAAGTGAGCCAGGACGATTCGCACGAGCCGGTGACCATCACCGACAAGCGGCGCATCGATCCGGAAACCGGCGAACCACGTGAGGGCGCTCCGGCGCCGGCCCCTGAGGGGTCGGCGCCGGGCTCCCCGGCCTCCGGTGAGGCCGCCGAGTCTCCGGTGTCCGACGAAGCCGCCGAGCTCAAGGCAGACCTGCAGCGGCTCAAGGCCGAGTACGACAACTACCGCAAGCGCGCGGGCCGTCAGGAGCATGCCGCGGTAGAACGAACCAAAGGTCTTGTCGTGCAGCACTTCTTGCCGGTGCTCGATGATCTCGAGCGGGCCCGCACGCACGGCGATCTGGAATCCGGGCCGCTGAAGTCGGTGGCGGACAAGCTCTCCGGAGTGTTGGAGGGTCTCGGCCTGACATCGTTCGGTGAAGAGGGCGACGCCTTCGACCCGTCGCTGCACGAGGCCGTTCAGCACGAAGGCGACGGCTCCAACCCGGTGTTGGGGACCGTCATGCGGCGCGGCTACAGGCTCGGTGAGCAGGTGCTGCGGCACGCGATGGTCGGTGTCGTCGACGCCGAACCCGCAGCTGATACGCCCGACACGCCCATCAATACCGACGCTGCGACCGAACAGAAATCAGAATCAAACGAGTAACCGAGCGACGCTGAGGAGGTGACGCGACATGGCTCAACGTGAATGGGTCGAGAAGGACTTCTACAAGGAACTCGGCGTCACCTCTGACGCCACCAAGGATGAGATCAAGCGCGCCGCGCGCAAGGTGCTGGCCGACAACCATCCGGACCGCAATCCGAACAACCCGGCGGCCGAGGAACGCTACAAAGCGGCGACCGAGGCCAAGGAAATTCTGACCGACGACACCAAGCGTGCCGAATACGACGAAACCCGGCGGCTTTTCGCCAACGGTGGATTCGGCCGCCGGTTCAGCGGCGGCGGAGGCGGCTTCGGAGGTTTCGGTGGCGACTCGGCGGAGTTCAACCTGGGCGACCTGTTCGACCAGGCGGGGCAGACCGGCGGCGCCAACATCGGTGACCTGTTCGGCGGCCTGTTCGGCCGGGGCGCGCAGCAACCGCGCCCCAGCCGTCCGCGCCGCGGCAACGACCTGGAAACCGAAACCGAGCTGAGCTTCCTCGAAGCGACCAAGGGCGTCGCCATGCCGCTGCGCCTGACCAGCCCGGCACCCTGCACCAATTGCCACGGCAGTGGCGCGCGTCCGGGCACCAGCCCGAAGGTGTGTCCCAACTGCAACGGCGCCGGTGTCATCAACCGCAACCAGGGTGCGTTCGGCTTCTCGGAGCCGTGCACCGAGTGCCGCGGCACGGGGTCGATCATCGAGTACCCGTGTGACGAGTGCAAAGGAACCGGTGTCTCCACCCGGACTCGCACCATCAACGTGCGCATTCCTCCGGGTGTGACCGACGGTCAGCGCATCCGCTTGGCCGGCCAGGGTGAAGCAGGTCTACGCGGGGCGCCATCGGGCGACCTGTACGTCACCGTCCACGTCCGTCCCGACAAGGTGTTTGGCCGTGACGGCGACGATCTCACCGTCACCGTTCCGGTGAGCTTTCATGAATTGGCATTGGGGACAACGCTTTCCGTGCCGACTCTGGAAGGCAAGGTCGGCGTCAGGGTGCCCAAGGGCACGTCCGACGGCCGCATCCTGCGGGTGCGCGGGCGCGGTGTACCCAAGCGCGGCAGCGACGGCGGCCATGGCGACCTGCTGGTCACCGTCAAGGTGGCCGTGCCGCCCAACCTCGAGGGTGAAGCGGCGGAGGCGCTGGAGGCGTACGCAAAGGCAGAGCGGGCCAGTGGATTTGATCCGCGGGCCGGTTGGGCAGGCTCGCTATGAGCGCCCGGCGTAAAGCATCCGAGGAAGCCCGGACCTTCCTGATCTCGGTGGCCGCCGAGCTGGCCGGTATGCACGCACAGACGTTGCGGACATACGACCGGCTCGGCCTGGTCAGCCCCCAGCGCACGTCGGGCGGCGGTCGACGGTATTCGCAGCACGACGTCGACCTGCTGCGCGAGGTGCAGCGGCTGTCCCAGGACGAGGGCGTCAACCTGGCCGGCATCAAGCGCATCATCGAGCTGACCAATCAGGTCGAGGCGCTGCAGGCCAGGCTCGCCGAGGTCACCGCCGAGCTCGAACGCGTCCGCAAGCCCAGCACCGCACTGGTGCTGTGGGAACCGCGGCGGCGGGGGAATCCGCAGCGGGGCTAGGTACGGCTGCGCGACCTATGGCCCCTCTTCTGGGGCTCCGCCGTCTAGATTCTCGAGGTCGCGTCGACGCTGCTCCAACTGTGACGAAAGTAGGCGGTATCCGTCCTTTCTGTCGGATTCGGTCAGGTCTACCAGGTCGTTGACGACTAGCCGAGCGTTGCTGAACAGCCTTTGTGCCTCAGGAACTTGACCTACTTCTCCTACTAGCTCGCCGAGGACGCTGTAGTAGGCGGCCAAGTTGCGGGCGTACTGTTCGTCTTCGAGGCACGCTGCGACAAGGTCGTATTGCAGGTGTCCGGTAACGAGCCTCGCCAGAGAGGTTATGATCGAGAAGTCGCCCAGTAGCGTTGCGGGTATTGATTCCGCGAGTTGTTCTGCGTTCGCCTCCTTCAATATCGAATCAATTGTAGTGGCGATATTCTTGAGGTTGGCGGCGATTGCGGTGGCAACAATTGGTCTAATTGCCCGATGTGATGTGCACACGCGATTGAGCACAACGAGAGTGTGATCTAGTTGTGTCGGAGACAGTGCGTTGAACATTTCTCTAAATATGGCATGTGTGTTATCCGCGTTTTCGGATATTGCCCTCGCGATTAGAGCTTCCCCGACTCTGTCGGGTCGAAGTGGGATCAGGCGGTGTGAATCGCCGTAGATGTTGTACAGCCAACCAATTGTGGCTCGTCTAATTTCTGCGCGCGCATCTGCGCTTCCGTACACCACATTCATTAGACTTTCGGCTTCGGCTTTATTATCTGCGCCGACCATTGTTATCAGGGCTACTGCCAGACGTATCTGACTTCGCGATGCGCCTGTTACCGGAGCGGTACCCCAGTAACGTTCCTCGTGGTCCAGAACTCGCTCGATAGGTTCGATTTTCGATTCGGCTTCCCGCTCGTCGGGCGCAAGTTCCGTCGCAAGAACGCAATCGAACGCTTCGAATAAGACTTCCAAAGCTGTGCCGTAGCGGAAGTGCGAAAGATCTGGAATTTCGAGTTGTGTGGCGTTCTCGTGGAGCCACGCCGTTGAAAATCGATCAACTGCCGTTGCGTAAAGAGTTTTGCGTTGCTCATCGGTAAGGGGACTCTGGGTTACGCTGCAGTCGTCGGCGGCATCGAGCACGGTTCGCAAACTAGCGGGGCAGTGTGAGCGTAGCTGTTCGAGTGGGTCCACACTGCGAGGGCCACGGGCTCTAGTGAGCAGCATTATTCGGGCCGGCGCCATTGGTGTCGATCTCGTAGTCAGCGACGTGAAGAGAGCGCGCAAATCCATCACGTTCACGTTCTCCGCGTAATCAATGACGATCAGGCGTGGCGCGTGTACCTCTGATACCTGTACTGATCCTTGCCAAAAGCCGACAACCCAGTCTCGTGAGTACATTTCCTTGCATAATTCTAGTGCGAATCGCGTTTTTCCCGCCCCGGCTTGTGCCGGAACGTTCCTTATTGAAATCGCCTGCGGCGACTCGCACCAATCCACGGCTTCTTGGAGGTCGAGGTCGTGAAACAGATGTGGAACTACTCCGAAGTCAGCTAGTAGAAGATCGGATGGCTTAGATTTGGGCTGGCGGTTAAAATCTGCCCAACCGCGTAGTAGGCAGTCGGTGTCACGGTCGTGCGGCAGCACCTTCCACCACAGGGTTCGGCTACGAATTGCTGACACCGGATTTTCGCTCGCGATAATGCGGCCCTGGTCTTTTAAGTCGCTATCGATGTCAGAGTCGATAAGCAGCGAGGCGATTGGCGATGCCCATGCCCCGAGATCGGTCCCTACATCGCGAGAGGCAGTAATAACACCGACTACTGCGCGGCGTGTCGGGCAGACTACAGGAGCGCCGGATAGGCCTCGCGTGGCTTGTCCTTCTCCAAAGATGAAGTAACCATCACCTTCAGACCCGATGAAGCGGAACTTTCGTGAAGTTCCTATCGGGGTTTCATCTTCCCTTGGCGCAAACCCATACGTGAAACAGTCATGCTGCCCAGTCGGATTGATTGCCACAACCGGTGCGCAAGGATGTGCGTCGGCCGACACCTCGAGCACGGCGAGGTCAGGGAAGGGCCAGGGAAACTCTCCGACTACGCCGAGCTGAGATCGAGCGCGGACGACTGCTTCCAATCCTTCACCGATGAGGTTGCTAGCTGGAAATACGAGGAATGTGTTGTCCGCCCCGATGACATGTGAACATGTGATGACTCGGTTGGGGGTCGCGAAAAAGCCAGTCCCAAGTGATGGTCCGTTGAGGCTGTGGATCCGTACCAAATAGGGACGAAGCGCGTCGGCGACTACCTCAATCACAATGAATCGCGAACTTGAGACCTAGGATTTCCATTTCAAGGTGACCTTCAAGGTGGCTTCTCCGCCGCCTTCGACAATCAATGCCGTGAGCTTCCCCGACTTCGTCGTCAACTTAACCCCAAGTTCGACGCTTGCCTCGGCTGGCTTGACTTGCTCCCAGATTCTGGCGAGTTCACTAGTTATCGCCTCCAGCGCGTGCCGGACGCCATCGAATGACATGACATCAGCCATTCCGACGTTTTGGGGACCACTCGATTCGACGACTTCTACCAGCACCTGCGTATTGCCAAACTGCACTGGCAGCAAACGTGTGGGCACTCGTCCTCCTGGGCTTTCAGCTCTCGATCCGCTTGCGCTAACACAGTATGCGGATTTGCTGGCCAGCGTGTCCGTCTCTGGAAAATAGTCGAATGTGACCATTGCGGACCGCGTGAACGCGCCTATCTGGTGTTCCCGACGAACACGAGCCCTGTTCAGCATCCAAATCGTGGCCCGCCGCGAATGTCGTTCAGTGAGAACGTGGCGGAGCCAACTAGCGGGCACTGTTGAGGTCCGTTTTGCGGATTATAGCGCTAGCTGTAACTCCCAGGCAGGTTGTGAACGGCGTGGTGAGCGCGAATAGGTGAGGACCTCCGGTATCGGTGTGGTTACCACACGCACATCGCTACCGAGAGGTCCTCATGGTCCACGCTAATGCCT
>Ga0209051_1002911_pt1 | contig 11739 bp, 12 predicted proteins | sample AraplaCvi_mMS_r2_2_FD_184286 | JGI IMG/M metagenome (GOLD analysis project Ga0209051, IMG submission 184286) | Arabidopsis root microbial communities from North Carolina, USA - plate scrape MF_Cvi_mMS_r2 (SPAdes) (version 2) | ecosystem: Host-associated > Plants > Roots > Endosphere | place...
CTCGGCATGCGCGGTGTCGCTCGACTGGTCGTAGGTGACGTAGTCGGCGCGCAGGAAGACGTCGTCGCGCTTCAACTGCACGTCGCCGCGCGCCTGCGCCAGGCCCCCGATGTGGCTCACCACGTTGTCGGCCGTGAGCGTGATCACGGAGGTCGGCGCCGACGCGGCCTCGTGCGGCGGCTCGGGCGGCGGCGTCTTGCGCACCGGCGGCAGCGACTGCGCGGCGGCGTTCATGCCGGCCACGCCGAGCAGCGCCGCGACGGCGAGCGGCGCGGAGGCGAAGGGAGGGCGACGACGCGGACGGGGGGAGCGCAGCACGCGTTTGGCGAGGAGGCGGCAGGTTGGCGAAGGCCCGGCGCCAGGCCCGCCCGCGCGGCGGACGACGTCGATGCGTCGACGCGGTTCGGCGGGATCCGGCCCGCTGACGACGCAGGGGGATTATTAGAATGGCGATTATCCACGACACCGTCCGGCACCCGCGACCGGCGGCTCCGCCGCGCGCCACGCGTCGCGCGCCGCCCACGGCCGAGCGCCCAGCCTGCCCCCCGAATGACCCCTGCCGCCCCCGTCGCCGCCGCCAGCGCGGCGCCCGCCCTCCTCGCCTGGCCCGAGCCGGCCCGCGAGCAGGCCTTCGAATCCTGGTTCCACGCCATCGCCCCCCGCCACGGCCTCGCGCGCGAGACGCTGCGCCTCGCCTCGGCCGACGCCAGCGCGCGGCGCTACCTCCGCGTCGAGGGCCGGGACGGCAGCTTCATCGTGATGGACTCGCCCTCGGCGGAGGACAGCATCGCCGCCTTCGTGCGCATCGCGGCGCTCATCCAGGATGCCGGCCTGAACGGCCCCCGCGTGCTGGAGCAGGACACCGCGAGCGGCTTCCTGCTGCTGGACGACCTCGGCGACCAGCCCTACCTCGGCGCCCTGCACGCGGCCGACACCGCGGCCGCCGACGCCCTGATGCGCGACGCGATCGCCGCGCTGGTCCAGTGGCAGCTGCGCGTCGACCCGGCCACGCTGCCGCCCTACGACGACGCGCTGCTGCGCCGCGAGCTGCAGCTGTTCCCCGACTGGTGCGTCGAGCGCGAGTTCGGCCACGGCTGGACCGAGCGCCAGCGCCAGGCCTGGGACGACGTGAGCGGCCGCCTGGTGGCCAGCGCGCTCGCCCAGCCGCAGGTGGCCGTGCACCGAGACTGGATGCCGCGCAACCTGATGGTGTGCGCCCGCAACCCGGGCGTGCTCGACTTCCAGGATGCCGTGCGCGGCCCCATCACCTACGACCTGGCCTCGCTGCTGCGCGACGCGTTCATCTCCTGGGACGAGGAGCGCGAGCTCGACTGGGCGGTGCGCTACTGGCAGCAGGCGCGCGCCGCCGGCCTCCCGGTGGACGCGGACTTCGGCGAGTTCTGGCGCGCCACCGAATGGATGGGCCTGCAGCGCCACCTCAAGATCCTCGGCATCTTCTGCCGCCTCAAGCACCGCGACGGCAAGGCCGCCTACAGCGCCGACCTGCCGCGCTTCTTCGTCTACGCGACCAAGGTCGCGAACCGCTACGCGCCGCTGCGGCCGCTGCTGCTCATGCTGGAGCCGCTCACCGGCACCGCGGTGCAGGCCGGCTACACGTTCTGAAGTGCGCGAGGGGACAGGCCGGAGGCCAGTCCCCGCCCGCGGTCACAGGCGGAAGGTCGAGACGACCGCCGCCAGCTTCCCGGCCTGCGACTTGAGCGACTCGGCCGCCGCGGCGCTCTGTTCCACAAGCGCGGCATTCTGCTGCGTCATCTGGTCGACGTGCGCCACCGCCTGCTGGATGTCGACGATGCCGGCGCTCTGCTCGCCGGCCGCGGCGCTGATCTCGCCCATGATGTCGGTGACGCGCTGCACGCTGGCCACGATCTCGCCCATGGTCGCGCCGGCCCCCTGCACCAGCCGCGCGCCGCTGTCGACGCGTTCGACGGACGCGCCGATCAGCGTCTTGATCTCCTTGGCCGCGTCGGCCGAGCGCTGCGCGAGCGAGCGCACCTCGCCCGCGACGACGGCGAAGCCGCGCCCTTGCTCGCCCGCGCGCGCGGCCTCGACCGCGGCGTTCAGGGCCAGGATGTTCGTCTGGAACGCGATCCCGTCGATGACGCCGATGATGTCGGCGATCTTCTTCGAGCTCGCGTCGATGTCGTTCATCGTCGAGACCACCTGCGCCACGACGCTGCCGCCGCGCTGCGCGACCTCGGCGGCGCTCGACGCCAGCTGGTTGGCCGTGCGCGCCGAGTCCGCGGACGAACGCACGGTGTCCGTGAGCTGCTGCACCGCGCTGGCGGTGCGTTGCAGGTGGCTGGCGGCCTGCTCGGTGCGCTGCGAGAGGTCGGCGTTGCCGCTCGCGACCTCGGCGCTCGACACCTCGATGCTGCCGGAGGACTCGCGCACCTGGCCGACCAGGCCGAGCAGCGCCGCCTGCATCGCGGCGAGCGCGCGCATCAGGCGCGCCGGCTCGTCGCCGCCCTCGGCGACTACGCGCCCGCCCAGCTCGCCGGCGGCGATGCGCGTCGCGACCGCGACGGCGTGCTCCAGCGGGCCGCAGATCGAGCGCAGGGTGAGCCACATCAGCGGCAGGAAGATCGCCAGCGTCAGGCCCACCAGCGCCAGGCGCGCGCCGGCGGCCAGGCGCGCGCCCGCGGCGATGTCGGCGCGGATGCCGGCGGCGGCCGCCTGTTGCGACTTCAGCACCGCGGTCAGGTTCTCCTGCGCCACGTCGAGTTTGGCCGAGGCCTGGCCGGCGTAGGCCAGCGCCGCGGCGGCGTCCATCTTGGCGTCGCCCAGCTGCAGGGCGACCGGGTCGACGATCTCGACGACCTCGGCGAGCAGCTTCTTCTGCCGGGCGATCAGGGCGGCCAGCGCGGCGTCGCCCGCGTGCGACCGGACGAGCCCGTCGCCGCCCGCGTTCAGCGCCTCGACCTGCTTCTTCCAGGCCTGGTGCAGCGGCTCGACGCCGGTGGGGTTCGAGACCGCGATGGCGATCATCTCGGCCTGGTAGCGGCGCACGCTGGCCATCGCCTCGCGCAGCGCGCCGACCTGCTGCGCGGTGGCGTCGGCCTGGTCGAACTGCTCGGTGATCGTGGAAATGCCGCCGTGGGCGGAGAGCATGCCCCAGCCGGCCTGCACGAGCAGCGAGATCGTGACCAGGGACATGACGAGGTAGAAGCGGGAGCGGACGGAGATCTGGCGCAGGGAGAACATGGCGGGGCTCGGGCGGGGGGCGTCCCTTGTTCTCGGCGGACCGAGCTCTTCATGAACTCCCCACGGACATCGAAATCCGGCCGGATGGCGGCCCAGTTCGCGACGACAACGCAGGACATGGATCCGGCACCGGCCGATGCGAGCGCTCGCCAACCTGTTTCGCGCGGACGAATTCCCCCAGCACTCGCGGGCCTGCCCGACAGCCGCTACCCTCACGCGCCATGAGCAACCTCTTCGACCCCCTGCAGCTCGGCGACATCCACATCGCCAATCGTGTCGTGATGGCGCCGCTGACGCGCGACCGGGCGGGCCCCGGGCGCACGTCGCGCGCGCTCAACGCGGAGTACTACGCGCAGCGCGCCGACCCCAAGTCGGGCGCCGGCCTGATCATCACCGAGGGCACGCAGGTCGACGCCCTGGGCCAGGGCTACCTCGACACGCCCGGGATCTACAGCCCCGAGCAGCTCGCCGGCTGGAAGCTCGTCACCGACGCCGTGCACGCCAAGGGCGGCAAGATCGTGGCGCAGATCTGGCACGTCGGGCGCATCTCGCACACCTCGCTGCTGCCGGCCGGCCAGCAGCCGGTCTCGTCGGTCGCCCGGCCCGCCAACACCAAGACCTTCACGCCCGCCGGCTTCGAGCCGGTCTCCGCGCCGCGCGCGCTGAGCACCGAAGAAGTCGGGCAGGTCGTCCGGCAGTTCCGCCACGCGGCGCGCGTCGCGATCGACGCCGGCTTCGACGGCGTCGAGGTGCACGGCGCCAACGGCTACCTGGTGGAGCAGTTCCTGCGCGACTCCCTGAACGACCGCACCGACCAGTACGGCGGCTCCATCGAGAACCGCGCGCGCTTCCTCGTGGAGCTCATGACGGCCGTCTGCGCCGAGATCGGCCCCGGTCGCGTCGGCCTGCGCCTGTCGCCGGTCACGCCGGCCAACGACATCGGCCAGGACCGCGCCCCGCAGGAGCTGTTCGAGCACGTCGTGCGCCAGCTCGCGCCGCTCGGCTTCGCCTTCATCGAAGTCGTCGAGGGCGCCACCGGCGGCCCGCGCGACTTCGCCCCCTTCGACTTCGACGCCCTGCGCAAGCTCTGGCCGAACGCCTGGATCGTCAACAACGGCTACGACCGCCGCAGCGCGATCGACGCCGTGGCGAGCGGCCGCGCCGACGCCGTCTCGTTCGGCAAGCTGTTCATCTCCAACCCCGACCTGGCGCGCCGCCTGCGCGAGGATCGCGAGATGGCGCCCTGGGACCAGAAGACCTTCTACGGCGGCGACGCCCACGGCTACACCGACTACCCGCCCCTGCCGGCCTGACGTCGCGCCTGCGCCATCCGCGCGCGCAGGAGCTCCAGCAGTTCGACCTCGCGCGGGCCGGGGAGCAGGCTGAACTCCTCGCCCGCGGCGACGCTGCCCGGGCGCAGCACGCCCAGCCAGGCGCCGCACCAGCGCGACTGCCCCACCATCCTCGCGGCGTGCGGGAAGCCGAGCGAGGCGTCGAAGCGCGCGTCGGGCAGCCGGGGCGCGGCGACGACCAGGTCGCACTGCGGGAAGCGCAGCACGTCCCCCAGCCACAGCTGCGACTCCTGGAGGCCGTCGAGCGACAGGTGCTCGTCGAACATGCCGGGCACGATCGGATCCTCCGGCGCGGCGACGCGCGCCTGCGCGCGCATCGTCTGCCACACCGGCCAGTGCAGCGTCGGATAGGCGTAGAGCGCCTGCGAACGGGCGTGCTCGGCGTCGGTCGAGAAGCCGAGCGGGCCGATCTCGACCCGCCCCCCGGCCGGCGCCAGGCGCAGCGGGCCGACGGGCTCCGGGAGGGGGACGTTGACGGAGCGGACGCGCATCGACATGCGACCCATTCTGCCCGGTGCATGATGGCGGGATGCCGATCCGCGACCTCGCCACCCTGCTCGCCACGCTCGCGCCCGAGCTCCACCCCGGCGCCTGGGCCTGGTGCGCGCTGCCCGGGGCGCAGGCGCTGGACGGCGTCGAGCCGGTGGCGACGATGCGCGAGGCCGAAGGGCTCGGCGCGGTGGTCGCCGAGGAGGCGGCGCTGGCCCGCGGCTGGCCGGTCGCCTTCCGCGCGGCCTGGATCACGCTGCGCGTGCAGTCCGACCTGGCGGCGGTCGGCCTGACCGCCGCCGTCGCGCGCGCGCTGGCGGACGCGGGCATCGCCTGCAACGTCGTCGCCGGCGTGCACCACGACCACCTCTTCGTGCCGCACGAGCGCGCGCAGGCGGCGCTGCGCGCGCTGCAGGCGGACGCGACGCGCTGATCCCTTGCGCCAGCGCAAAGGCGTGGCACAACTCGCAACAGTCGAGCAGGCTGCGGGGACCCTGGACCCGGGGGAGCGCTCCTATACTGGCGCGCCTGTCCGACGGCCCCGCCGTCGCACGATCCGCCCCGCCCGACAAGATGATCCCCGCCCCCGCGGCCGCCCGACCGGCCGCCCTGCCGACGCTGCGCCTCGTCGACGTCGCCTGCCGGCGCGGCGAGCGCCTGCTGTTCGCCGGCCTCGGGGCGACCGTCGCGCCCGGCGAGCTCGCATGGCTGCGCGGCGGCAACGGGCGCGGCAAGACCAGCCTGCTGCGCCTGGTCGCCGGCCTCGCGGCGCCGGAGCGCGGGCAGATCCTGTGGGACGACGCGCCGGTGCGGGGCAATGCCGACTACGCGGCGGCCCTCACCTTCATCGCCCACGCCAACGCGCTCAAGGACGACCTGACGGCGCTCGAGTCGCTCGCCTTCCTCGCGCGCGTGCACGGCCGGCCGGCCGACGGGCCCACGCTGCGCGCGGCGCTGGCCCGGCTCGGCCTCGGCGGGCGCGAGCGCATGCCCACGCGCAGCCTCTCGCAGGGGCTGAAGCGCCGCGTGGCGCTCGCCCGGCTGGCGCTCGAGGCGCGGCCCGCCCTGTGGGTGCTCGACGAGCCCTTCGACGCGCTCGACGTCGCCGCCACGGCCGCGCTGCACGAGATCCTCGCCGGGCACCGCGCCCGCGGCGGCAGCGTGCTGCTCACCAGCCACCACCTGCACCTCGACGCGCAGGCGCAGGTGACGCGCACGATCGACCTCGACGCGCTGCCCGTGGGGGAACCCGCATGAACGGCCCCGGGGTGGGGACCGGCCTGCGGCCTGTCCCCGTATTCGCTCGCACCCGCGGCATGAACACGGGGACAGGCCGCAGGCCCGTCCCCGCCGCCCCCGCCGCGCCATGAGCGGGCTGTTCATGGCGGTCTACACGCGCGACCTGCGCCTCGCCTGGCGCCGCCGGACCGAGGCGGCGCTGCCGCTCGCCTTCTTCCTGGTCGCCGCCAGCCTGTTCCCGCTGGGCGTCGGCCCCGAGCCGCAGGTGCTGCGGCAGATCGCGCCGGGCGTGGTCTGGGTCTGCGCGCTGCTGGCGGCGATGCTGTCGATGCCGCCGCTGTACGCCGCCGACTTCGCCGACGGCTCGCTGGAGCAGTTGCTGCTCGCCCCCGGCTCGGGCCTGGCGGTGGCCGCGGCCAAGGCCGCCGGGCACTGGACGATCAGCGGCGCCCCGCTCGTGCTGGGTGCACCGGTGCTGGGGCTGCTGCTCGGCCTTCCGCCCGAGGAACTCCCGGTGCTGTTCCTGTCTCTACTGCTCGGGACGCCCGTGCTCAGCCTGCTCGGCGGGGTCGGCGCGGCGCTGACGCTGGGGTTGCGCAGCGCCGGCATGCTGATCGTGCTGATCGTGCTGCCGCTCGCGATCCCGGCCCTGATCTTCGGCGCGGGCGCGGCGGCGGCGTTCGACGGCGGGCAGTCGCCGCAGGCCCACCTCTCGCTGCTCGGCGCGCTGCTCATCGCCTGCGCGGTGGGCGCGCCTCCCGCCACCGCGGCCGCCCTGCGGATCGCACTGGAATGACTTCGCGCATGATGTACGCCTGGACCGCGCCGACGGAACAACCGTGAACTCCCCCACCGCCGCCCCCGACCTCCACCGCAAGCCGGCCTCGCGCCTGACGTGGTTCACGTTCTCGTCGCCGGTCAACTTCTACCGGCTCGCGGGCATCCTGGCCCCGCTGTGCTTCGTCGCGGCGGCGATCTTCGGCGTCGCCGGCCTGTACATGGGCTTCTTCGTGGCGCCCACCGACGCGACGCAGGGCGAGGTCTACCGCATCATCTTCATCCACGTGCCGGCGGCCTGGCTGTCGATGGTGATGTACGTGGCGCTGGCGGGCTGGTCGGCGCTCGGCTGGTTCCTGAACGCGCGCATGGCCTTCATCTTCGCGCGCGCGATCGCCCCCACGGGTGCGCTGTTCACGCTGCTGGCGCTGTGGACGGGCTCGCTGTGGGGCCGCCCGACCTGGGGCACCTGGTGGGTGTGGGACGCGCGGCTCACGTCCGAGCTGATCCTGCTCTTCCTCTACCTGGGCTACATGGCGCTGGTCGCCGCGATCGACGACGTCCGCCGCGCCGACAAGGCCGGCGCGCTGCTGGCCATCGTCGGCGTCGTGAACGTGCCCGTCATCTACTTCTCCGTCATCTGGTGGAACACGCTGCACCAGGGCGCCACGCTCACGATGGGCGCGGCACCGAAGATGGCGGCCACCATGCTGTGGGCGATGCTGCTGCTGACGCTGGCCTGCTGGGCCTACGCGTTCGCGGTGAGCTTCGTGCGCGCGCGGGCGATCGTGCTCGAGCGCGAGGGCAGCAGCGCATGGGCGCGCGCCGCCATCGGCGACGCCCGGGACTCCTGAACATGCACTGGCACGACGCGAACGAATTCTTCTCCATGGGCGGCCACGGCGGCTTCGTCTGGGGCGCCTACGGCGTCGCGGCGCTGCTGATGGCCATCGAGCCGCTGCTCGCCTGGCGCCGCCACCGCGGCGCGCGGCGCGCGATCGCCGAGCAGCTCGCCGACGAGGCCATCGCCCGCGCGGGAGCCCGCCCATGACCCCGCGCCGCAAGCGACTCGCCCTGATCGGGGGCATCCTGGTCGCCACCGCCGCCATCGCGGTGCTGGTGCTGAACGCCTTCCGCTCCAACCTCGTCTTCTTCTACTCGCCGACGCAGGTCGCCGCGCACGAGGCGCCCGAGAACCGCCTGTTCCGCATCGGCGGCCTGGTGCAGCAGGGCAGCCTCAAGCGCGAGGGCGTCGACGTCGACTTCGTCGTGACCGACCTCGCCAAGTCGATGCCGGTGCGCTACCACGGCATCCTCCCGGACCTCTTCAAGGAGGGCAAGGGCGTGGTCGCGCAGGGCAAGCTGGGGCCGGACGGCGTCTTCGTCGCGCAGGAGGTGCTGGCCAAGCACGACGAGAACTACATGCCGCCCGAGGCGGCGGAAGCCTTGAAGAAGGCGCAGGCCAACGGCGCGAAGGGCATGGGCCAGATGGCGATGGAGAAGGACAAATGATCCCCGAACTGGGCCAGGTGGCCCTGCTGCTGGCGCTGGCCGTCGCGCTCGTGCTGGGCACGCTGCCGCTCGTCGGCGCCTGGCGCGGCCGCGCCGACTGGATGGCGCTCGCGCGCCCCGCCGCGCGCGCGCACTTCGTGCTCGTGGGCGTGGCCTTCGCCTGTCTCATGGCCTGCTTCGTGCGCAACGACTTCTCCGTGCTGTACGTGGCGAGCAACTCCAACAGCGCGCTGCCGCTGCCCTACCGCATCGCCGGGGTCTGGGGCGGGCACGAGGGCTCGCTGCTGCTGTGGCTGGCCATGCTGGCGCTGTGGATGCTGGCCGTCGCCCAGTTCAGCAGCCGGCTGCCGGCCGCCTTCGTCGCGCGCGTGCTGGGCGTGATGGGGCTGGTCGCGATCGGCTTCCTGCTGTTCATGCTCACCACGTCCGACCCGTTCGACCGCCTGGTGCCCGTGCCGATGGACGGCAACGACCTCAACCCGCTGCTGCAGGACCCGGGCATGGTGGCGCACCCGCCGATGCTCTACATGGGCTACGTCGGCTTCTCGGTGGCCTTCGCGTTCGCGGTGGCGGCGCTGATCGAGGGCCGGCTCGACGCCACCTGGGCGCGCTGGACGCGCCCGTGGACGACGGCCGCGTGGTCCTGCCTCACGATCGGCATCATGCTCGGCAGCGCCTGGGCCTACTACGAGCTCGGCTGGGGCGGCTGGTGGTTCTGGGATCCGGTCGAGAACGCCTCCTTCATGCCCTGGCTGGCGGGCACGGCGCTGATCCACTCGCTGGCGGTGACCGAGAAGCGCGGCGCCTTCAAGTCGTGGACGGTGCTGCTGGCGCTGCTCGCGTTCTCGCTGTCGCTGCTGGGCACCTTCATCGTCCGCTCGGGCGTGCTGTCGTCGGTCCATGCCTTCGCCACCGACCCGCGGCGCGGCCTGTTCATCCTCATCTTCCTCGGCATCGTGGTGGGCGGCGCGCTGGCGCTGTACGCCTGGCGCGCGCCGTCGGTGGGCCTGGGGGCGCGCTTCTCGCTGGTCTCGCGCGAGTCCACGCTGCTCGGCAACAACATGCTGTTCGTGGTGGTGTGCGCCTCGGTGCTGCTCGGCACGATGTACCCGCTGCTGCTCGACGCGCTGGGGCTGGGCAAGCTCTCGGTCGGCCCCCCCTACTTCGAGGCGATCTTCCTGCCCCTGATGGTGCCCACCGTGCTGCTGATGGCCTTCGGCCCGCTTGCGCGCTGGAAGGAGGCCTCGCTGGCCGACCTGGTGCGCCGCCTGCGCTGGGCGGCGGCGGCCTCGGTGCTGGCGGCGCTGGCCACCGGCCTGGTGCAGGGCCGCATCGCGCCGGTCGCGACGCTGGGCTTCCTGATGGCCTATTGGGTCGTCGCCTCCATCGTCACCGACATCGTCGAGCGCCTGCAGGGCGGCGACCGCTCGCAGGCCGTCTTCGCGCGCATGCGCCAGTGGCCGCGCTCCATCGTCGGCATGTGGCTCGCGCACCTGGGCGTGGCGGTGTTCGCGTTCGGCGTGAGCATGGTGCGCACCTACGAGGTCGAGCAGGACCTGACGATGACCTACGGCGCGACGGCCGACGTCGGCGGCTACCGCTTCCAGTTCGTCGACGTGCACGCGGTGCGCGGCGCCAACTACGAGGCGGCGCAGGCCGACATGGTGGTCACGCGCGACGGCGCGCACGTGGCGGACCTCCACCCCGAGAAGCGCCGCTACCTCGCCCAGCCCGGCAACCCGACCACCGAGGCGGCCATCGAGCCCGGCATCACGCGCGACCTCTACGTCTCGCTCGGCGAGGCGGTCAAGCCCGACACCTGGACGCTGCGCCTGCACGTCAAGCCCTTCGTCGACTGGATCTGGGGCGGCTGCCTGCTGATGGCCTTCGGCGGCCTGCTGGCGATCAGCGACCGCCGCTACCGCACGCGGCCGCGCCGCCCCGCGGTCGCCGACGAGTCCGTGGTGGTGCCGCCGGCGCCCACGCCCGTGACGCCGCGCCCCGTCGCCACGGCGACCTCGGGCGGAGACGCGGCATGAGCCCGCGCACGGCCGCTCCGGAGCGGGCCCGCACCGCAGGCCGCAGGCCGGAGGTTTCCTGATGACGCGCGTGCTGAAGTTCGCCGTGCCGCTGGTGCTGTTCTTCGCACTGGTCGGCTTCCTCGCGCGCGGGCTGAGCCTCGACCCGCGCGAGGTGCCCTCGCCGCTGATCGGCAAGCCCGCGCCGTCGTTCGCGCTCGCGCGCCTGGACGAGCCCGGCGCCACGATCCGCCGCGACGACCTGCTGGGCAAGGTCTGGATGCTCAACGTCTGGGCCTCCTGGTGCGACGCCTGCCGCGACGAGCACCCGCACCTGGTCGCGTTCTCCAAGCTCAACGCCGTGCCCATCTTCGGCCTCGACTACAAGGACCAGCGCGAGCCCGCGCGCGCCTGGCTGGCCCAGCGCGGCGACCCGTACCAGGCCTCGCTGTTCGACGCCGACGGCCGGGTCGGCATCGACTTCGGCGTCTACGGCGTGCCCGAGACCTTCGTGATCGACAAGCAGGGCGTCATCCGCTACAAGAAGATCGGCGCGCTCACGCCGCAGGCGCTGCGCGACGAGGTCATGCCGCTGCTGAGGAAGCTCAATGGCTGACGCCGTCCGCCCCCGCCGCCTCCTGGCCGCCGCCGCGCTCGCGGCCGCGGCGCTCGCCGCGCACGCGCAGGGCGCCTCCGCGCCGACCCCGGCGCCGCTCGCGGTGCCCACCGCCGCCAACCCCGCGCTCGAGGCGCGCATGCTGGCCATCACCAGCGAGCTGCGCTGCCTCGTCTGCCAGAACCAGACCATCGCCGACTCGCACGCCGACCTCGCCGCCGACCTGCGCAGGGAGGTGCGCGAACTGCTCGCCCAAGGCAAGTCGGACGCGCAGATCCGCGACTACATGACGGCACGCTACGGCGACTTCGTGCTCTACCGGCCGCCGCTGAAGGCCACCACCGTCGCGTTGTGGGCCGGCCCGGCCGTGCTGCTGGCGATCGCGATCGCCGCGCTGCTCGCCACCCTCGCACGCCGCCGCCGCCTGGGCGACGAGCGCTTCGAGGCCGACCCCGACTGGGACGACGAGCCCGACGCCCGCGATCCCGCCGTCTCCCGCACCGGAACCCCCGCA
>Ga0209051_1002913_pt1 | contig 11736 bp, 10 predicted proteins | sample AraplaCvi_mMS_r2_2_FD_184286 | JGI IMG/M metagenome (GOLD analysis project Ga0209051, IMG submission 184286) | Arabidopsis root microbial communities from North Carolina, USA - plate scrape MF_Cvi_mMS_r2 (SPAdes) (version 2) | ecosystem: Host-associated > Plants > Roots > Endosphere | place...
GTCGCAGGAAAAACCCGGCACGGTGAGCGAGATCGCCGCCGCCGAGCGTCTTGAAGCGGCGCGCGCCCGCGTCGGCCAGAGCATGCAGAACCCGCTGAAGGACATTTCCTTCGACACGATTTCGGGTGCGGGCGAACATGCGGCGATCATGCATTACCGCGTGACGACCGAGACCAACCGGATGATCGAGGCCGGCGAACTCTTCCTGATCGATTCCGGCGCGCAATATATCAACGGCACGACCGACATCACCCGCACGGTCGGCATCGGCAGGGTAACCGAAGAGCATCGGCGCTTCTTCACGCTGGTGTTGAAGGGCATGATCGAGATCAGCACGGCGCGTTTCCCGAAAGGCACGCGCGGCTGCGACCTCGATCCGCTGGCGCGCATCGCGCTGTGGCGGGCAGGCGCCGATTTCGCCCACGGCACGGGCCATGGCGTCGGTTCCTACCTCTCGGTGCATGAGGGCCCGCAGCGCATCTCCAGGCTTTCGACACAGGAACTGCTGCCCGGCATGATCCTTTCGAACGAGCCGGGCTATTACCGGCCCGGCAGCTTCGGCATTCGCATCGAGAACCTGATCTATGTGCGCGGCGCCGAAGAGATCGAGGGCGGCGATACGGCGATGCTCGGTTTCGAGACGCTGACCTTCTGCCCGATCGACCGCAGCCTCGTCATTCCAGAGCTTCTGACCCATGACCAGCTGCATTGGTTCAACGACTACCACCGCCGCACACGCGAGGCGCTGATGCCGCTGATCCACGATCACGATGTCAGGGCATGGCTCGAAAACGCGACGCTGCCGCTGGAATATTGAGAACGGCGTCGACGCGCCGGCGCTGCAGCCCTCAGGCGCCGATCGTGTGGCGCCAGGTCATCACGACGATCCAGGCGGCGACCAGCATCCATGTATGCGAAACGCGCAGGCCGACGAAGAGGGCGACGATCAGCGCCAGTTTCGACTCCCAGCCGCCGATGAAGAAGGCGGGGGCGACCAGCGTCGTCAGCACGGCGGCCGGCACGGCATTCAGCGCCGCCTCCATGCGCGGCGGAATGCTCTTCATTCGGGTGATGAGGATGTAGCCGCCGATGCGGGTGGCGAAAGTGGCGACCGCGGCGGCGAAGATGACGAGCGCCATGTGAAGATCGAATTCCATGGCTCAAACCTCGTGCACTTCGGATTGCAGGGCGTCGGCTTCGAGATCCGGCGCTTGCGGCGGCAGCGGCAGCAGGGCGGCAAGCACGATGCCGACGGCGGCGCCGAGGCTGACATGCCAGGGCGAGCCGACATAGCGATAGGCGAGGACTGATGCGACGGCGCTGACGAGCGCCACGGGCAGAAAATTGTCGCGCTTGCGGAAACCAAGGACGATGCCGAGGAAATAGGCCGGCAGCAGGATATCGAGGCCGATCGCCTTGGGATCGCCGATGAAGCCGCCGAGCATGCCGCCCAGGACGCTGATCAGCACCCAGGGAACGTAGATGATGATGCCGAAACCGAAATACCAGGCGAAGCTGACCGGCAGACCCGACTCGCCGCGTTTCACCGCTGCGGCAAATTGCGGATCGACGAGCAGGAAGAAGGTGAAAAATTTCTGGACCGGCGTGAACTGGCCGATATAGCGCGCCATCGCCGCCGAATAGAGCACGTGGCGGAAATTGACGGCGAGGATCGACAGCACGATCAGCCAGGCATGGACATTGTGGCCGAAGAGTTCGATGCCGACCATCTGGCTGGCGCCGGCATAGACGGTGGCGCTCATGAAGGCGGCTTCGGAAAGCGACATGCCGTTTTCGACGGCCAGCGCTCCGAACAGGGCGCCAAAGGGCGCCGATGCCAGCGCAACGGCAAAGCCGCCCCGCAAACCTTCAACAAAGTCGGCGCGATTCATGTGATCTTGTCCGGTTGGAATTCAGGTTTCCCCTTATGGTCTATGGCTTGCAACGGCAATTGAATTTCCTTGATTGACCAATCGATTTCGCTGAACCATCAAACTTCCGAGTGCATTCGGCCAAGAGGAAACCATGAAGAAGATCGAATTTTCCAAGGAGGCGAAGGCGGCGATCGTTTCAAGCATCCGCCGCTATTTCGAGGCGGAGCTCGACCAGCCGATCGGCGTGCTGCCGGCGGAGTTCCTGCTCGATTTCTTCGCGGACGAGATCGGCGCCCATTATTACAATCAGGGTCTTCGCGATGCGCATGCCGCCCTTCTGAGGAAGATGGAGGACCTGGCGGAAGACATCTATCTGTTGGAGCGCGAGGAGAAGAACAAGGGCACTACCGCATAGTTCTACAGCGTTCCCTACGCATCTGAGAAGGAGCACGGCGCTGTCGCCATAACGGGACGCGGCGGCGCCGCGGCCCGCAAGATCGCAGAGGATCAGCCCTCGCGCTTCATCCGCTCCCGGCGAGCGATTTCGGCCTCCGAGGGCTGCGCCAGCTCGAACGTGCCTGTCTTGATTGCGCCCGCACGCTCATAGACGCTCATGATGACGCCCGTCGTCGATACGCTATTGGCGGTCAGCTTCAGCGCCTCCGGCTTGGCGCCTTGACCGAAGAGGCGTTTGCCCGGGCCAAGCACGAGCGGGAAGGTCTGAAGCCGGAATTCGTCGATCAGGTCGTGCGCCAACAGGGTCTGCAGCAGGCCGCTGCTGCCCTGCGTCAGGAGGGCGGGACCGTCCTCCTGCTTCAGCCGGGCGATTTCGGCAGCGACGTCGCCACGCAAGGCGATAGAATTCTCCCAGTCGAGCGGTTCCGTGGAGCTGGTCGCGACATATTTGGTCACGGCGTTGAAGACCTGGCCGATCGGATCGTCCTTCTCGACGAAGGGCCAATGCGCGGCAAAAATCTCGTAAGTCCTGCGGCCGAGCAGCAGTTCGAAGGGGTCGGTAAAGATCCCGCCCATGAACTGGCTCATCGGCTCGTCCCAATAATTGACGGTCCAACCGCCAAGCGTGAAGCCGCCGGTCGGATCCTCCTGTGGCGCGCCCGGCGCCTGCATGACGCCATCCAGGCTGACGAAGGCTGCAGCAACAAGCTTTCTCATCTCTCAACTCCCATTGTTGGTGTGTTCAGAGCCAAGGACGGATCGGCTTGCACCGATCCGACATTCGACGCGTGGTTTTTTAGGCGCGATCTGACTTAATCTGACAAGACCTTGGCGCTGTCGATGATCGCGATGCCATGCGCCCGCATCTCCTCGATGGCGGCGGCGACACCTTCGGGCGTGATGCCGCGGCTTGCATCCTCGATGAAGCGCACGCGGACACCCGGCATCATCTCCAGCGCGTCGAGCGCGGAGAATTTGACGCAATAGTCGGTCGCGAGCCCGCAGACGTCGAGGTCGGTGATGCCCTGGTCCTCGAGGAAATCGGAAAGGCCGGTCGAGGCATCGCGGTCATTGTCGCGGAAGGCCGAATAGCTGTCGATATAGGGATGCTCGCCCTTCTGCTGGATCAGATCGATCTCTTCCGATCTGAGCGCAGGATGCAGTTCCGCATCGAGCGTACCCTGAATGCAGTGGTCGGGCCACATCATCTGCGGCTTGCCCGAGAGTTCACCCATCTCGAAGGGGGCCGCGCCCGGATGGGCGGAGGCGAAGCTGCCGTGGCCCGGCGGATGCCAGTCCTGCGAGGCGACGATCAGATCGTATTTGCCGCTATCGATCAGCCTGTTTGCGACGGGAATCACCTTGTCGCCATCAGGTACCGGCAGATTGCCGCCCGGGCAGAAGCCGTTCTGAATGTCGATGAGCAGCAGCGCTTTCATCAAGCCCAATCCCTTCGCTTTATTGCAGTGTAAGACGCCAAGCACACTCAATGCATCAACTAGTGGATTTCCAGGCGCGGCGGCGCAAGTGTTAATTCTGGTACTAGCGGTAGTAAGTCGTCAAAGTAGAGAGCTCTAATGCAATCATCGCGATAGTTGGCGGCGGCTCTCGTGTTGAAATGGAATGGAGGGAAGGTTCGTGGATAATCTCCGGATCGCAGACGCGGCCAAAGACGGCGGCGATTGCCGGCAAATCGCTTTGACCGCTAAGACGCTTTTGCGCGGCATCGGTGGATCGAGGCTCCCCCGGCAGAGCCCGGATCTCGGCCGGCTAGATCGCAACCGCGGTGTCGGCTGCGGAATCACCTGCCGCGGCGGAAGCGCCGTAGGTATTGCGGTAGGCCTGAAGCGCCGTCTGCATGTCGCTCAGCACCTTGGTGAGCAGCGGATCGCTATCGCCGGATGTACTGATTTTGCTCGGATCGGCGGCGAGGAATTCCGACTCGGTCAACTTGCCGTCGCCATTCGTATCCATCGCGGCGAAGACACCTTTGGAAGTGTCGTCGCTTTGATCGCTACCGTCGCCCTGATCGTCGCTGTCGTCGGTTTTCTGCATGGACAGCATCAGCGACAGGATGTCGGCGGTGATCTTCTTGACGATGTCGGTACTGCTGTCGTCGCTATCGCCGTCGGTCGCGACCGTGCTTGATGTCGAGGACTGCGATGCGGCGGCGAGCTCGTCCGCCGAAATGACGCCGTCACCGTTCTTGTCCAGGCTTGAAAGCGGAGACTGATACTGTGTCAATGTGCTGCCGAGAGATGAAACACTGGTCACTTGAACCTCCTTTGAAAAGTTCGTCGTGAAGCCCGCCTTTCATGGACGGGCAGTCTCCGGGCTAAGCTGATTTGCGCAAAGCGTCAAAGCGACGTTTTGACAGGGAAGAAGGTGCGATTGACGGCGTGGGGCAACGCACGTTAACCTTTCGGTTACCAAAGCTGTTTCATTGAAATGATTGGCGTTTTTAGCGATCGACGGGTTCGGGCGAGCGAAAGTCCATCTCTGCGAGCGCACGCGATGGCGCCATCGCGGCTTGTTGAAGGGGCAATGGGCGGTGCGCCGGGTCTCCGCCCACTGCGGCATTTCGTCCAGCTTCCCGGAGCGCGATGCCAGATCGATCTTGCTCAGGACTGCGATTTCTGCCTTTCTTGCCTCAGAAGCAGGAACCGAAGCCATGTCCGAAGCGGACCCCGACGAAAAGATCGATGCGACCTTCCGCAACGGATCGCTGACGGCGACCGGGATCATCCTCGGTTTCTCCCTCAATTTCATCAGTCTCTGGGTATCCAATCCGAATGACTGGAGTCGCATCGATCTGCTGCCGATGTCGTTCCTGACGGTCGGCATCGCCATTCAGGTGAAGGTGTTTGCCGATCTTCTGGCGCGGGACTCGCTGGTGGCTGTCAAATATGACCGGGCTCGCCGGCTTTTCCTGATCGGATTGTCGATCGTCGCCACCGGGATGGGAATTGCCCTGATGAACGATATTCTCGGGCTTGGAAGCATGCGGATGCTCGGCTGAAGGTGCTGACGCAAGGTCAGACGCGTTCGACGAACCCGTCCAGCACCCGCTTCTGTCCGGCCCGGTCGAACTCGATCGTCAGCTTGTTACCTTCGATGCCGGTGATGTTGCCGTTGCCGAATTTCAGATGGAACACGCGATCGCCGAGGGTGAATCGCGACGGTTCCGACGAGGTCGATTTCGCCACCAGCTCGCCGTCGATCGTGCGCCCCTTCGGGCCGCTTTCGCCATAGCCGATGCGTTCGACGGCGTGGCCGGAGCGGGTGCCCCAATTGTCGCGGGTGGCGTCGGTCTTGTTGGCCTGGGCGCGTTTCCAGCCTGGGGTGGAATAGGAGTTGGCGAAGGGCTCGGCCTTGTCGAAGCGGGACTGGCCGTAGCCGCCGCGGCCGTAACCGCCATAGCTCTGCTCCATTTCGGCGACCTCGACATGGGTTTCCGGCAGTTCGTCGAGGAAACGCGAGGGCAGGGTCGACTGCCAGAGACCGTGGATGCGGCGGTTGGAGACGAACCAGATATGGCAGCGGTGCTTGGCGCGGGTTATGCCGACATAGGCGAGGCGGCGTTCCTCCTCCAGGCCGGCGCGGCCGCTCTCATCCAGCGAGCGCTGGTGCGGGAAGAGGCCTTCCTCCCAGCCGGGCAGGAAGACGGTGTCGAATTCCAGGCCCTTGGCCGAGTGCAGCGTCATGATCGAGACGGCGTCGAGGTTCTCGTTGGTCTCGGCATCCATGACGAGGGAGACGTGTTCAAGGAAGCCGCGCATCGACTCGAAGCTCTCCATCGAGCGGATCAGTTCCTTAAGGTTCTCAAGGCGGCCGGGCGCTTCGGCGCTTTTGTCGTTCTTCCACATGTCGGTATAGCCGGACTCTTCGAGGATCTGCTCGGCAAGTTCGGTATGCGGTGTGTTTTCAAGCAGTTCCTGCCATCGGCGGAAAGATTGAATCACGTCGAAGAGGGCCTTTCGCGCCTTCGGTTTCAGCTCGTCGGTCTCGATGATGTCGGCCGCTGCCGCAAGCATCGGGATGTCGCGAGCGCGCGCGTAGTCGTGCAGCGCACGCACCGTCGTATCACCGAGGCCACGCTTTGGCGTATTGATGATGCGTTCGAAGGCGAGGTCATCGGAGGCTTGAGCGACCAGGCGGAAATAGGCCATGGCATCGCGGATTTCCAGGCGCTCGTAGAAGCGCGGGCCGCCGATGACGCGGTAATTGAGGCCGAGGGTGACGAAGCGGTCTTCGAATTCGCGCATCTGGAAGGAGGCGCGCACGAGGATCGCCATGTCGTTCAGCAGATGCTTGCTGCGCTGGAGCTGTTCGATCTCCTCGCCGATGGCGCGGGCTTCCTCTTCCGAATCCCAGGAGGCGTGGACCTGAACCTTGATGTCGTCCGGATCGGAGCGATCGGTGAACAGCGTCTTGCCGAGCCGGCCTTCATTATGGGCGATCAGATGGGCCGCGGCGCCGAGAATATGTTCGGTCGAGCGGTAATTGCGCTCGAGCTTGATCACCTTGGCGCCGGGGAAATCCTTCTCGAAGCGCAGGATATTGTCGACCTCCGCGCCGCGCCAGCCGTAGATCGACTGGTCGTCGTCGCCGACGCAGCAGACATTCTGCGGCTCGCCCTTGGCGCGCTGGGCGAGGAGCCTCAGCCACATATACTGGGCGGTGTTGGTGTCCTGGTACTCGTCGACCAGGATATAGCGGAAGCGGCCGTGATATTCCTTCAGGAGATCGGGATTCTTGCGGAAGATCGCGATCGGATGCATCAGCAGGTCGCCGAAGTCGCAGGCGTTCAGCGTCGTCAGGCGGTTCTGATAGGCAAAATAGAGATCGCGGCCGCGGCCATTGGCAAAGGCGCGGGCGTCGCCCTCGGGAATATCGGCAGGCCCGAGGCCTTTATTCTTCCAGGTGTCGATCATGCCGGCGAACTGCTTGGCCGGCCAGCGCTTGTCGTCGAGGCCTTCGGCCTGGATCAGCTGCTTGATCAGGCGGACGACGTCGTCGGTATCGAGAATGGTGAAATCGGAGCGCAGGCCGACGAGCTCGCCGTGGCGGCGCAGCAGCTTGACGCCGATCGAGTGGAAGGTGCCGAGCCAGGGCATGCCTTCGACGGCGCCGCCGACGAGCAGCGCAATGCGCTCCTTCATCTCGCGGGCGGCCTTGTTGGTGAAGGTGACGGCGAGGATCTGCGAGGGGAAGGCGCGGCCGGTGTTGAGAATATGGGCAATGCGGGTGGTGAGCACCCGTGTCTTGCCGGTGCCGGCGCCGGCGAGCACGAGGACCGGGCCCTCCAGCGTTTCGACGGCATCTGTCTGCTCAGGATTCAGCCCGGCAAGATAATCCGGCCGCTTGCCGCCGTCGCGGGCCGCCATGGCGCGCGCGGCGAGGCCTCCAGCTGCAATGCTCCCTGTTGCAGGCGCCTTTCCCAACGAAGCCTGAGGCGGCTGCGGCTTGCGCGCCATCTCGCCCGGCTCTTCATCAAAGAAGGGAATATCGTCGAAACTATTGCTCATGGCGCGTAATGTAGTGATTCGGGAAGGAAAGACCAGAAAAGATGTTCTGCTTTCATTCCCAAGTGGCCGCTATCCCAAGCGGGATGCTCTGGGCAGTAAGGGCGCCGCGAGCGCGGCTGCGATCGCCACGCCGGCGAACCGGGCGAAAAAATTCAGATCGCAGCCTGTCGGAAGCGATGCCGGCGCGACGTCCTTGAAGCATCGGGCTTCGATCATCGGACGGGGTCCGGATCAATACTCGTCAACAAGGAGGCCGTTTCATGCCGAAGGTCGTTTCAAATCTCTGGTTCGCCGAGCAAGCGCGCGAAGCCGTCGAATTCTACACGTCCGTTATCCCCGACTCCCGGATCGGCCGCATCACTATATTGCCGGCGGAAACGCCGAGCGGGCCTCCCGGCAGCGTCGAGCTGATCGAGTTCACGCTCGGCGACCAGGCCTTCCTGGCGATGAAAGCCGGGCCGCTCGATAGCTTCAACCATTCCTTCTCGATCGCGATTCTCCTGGAAAGCCAGGCCGAGATCGATCGGATATGGGAGGCATTCCTCGCCAATGGCGGCACGCCGGAGGCCTGCGGCTGGCTGAAGGATCGCTGGGGCCTTTCCTGGCAGATCGTGCCGCGCATGCTTTCCGAGATGGTCGCCGATAGCGACCGCGAGCGGGCGAGGCGCGTGACCGAGGTGATGCTCGGCATGATCAAGATCGATATCGCCACGCTGGAAAAGGCGTTCAACGGCTGAGTCGCGCCGGTGGCATATCGTTACGAAAAACGGGCGGATGGCTGTGATGCGCCCGTCTTTATCATGTCAGGTGCGGATGGGTATGCGCTGTCCAGCATCGACTTTGCGCAGATTGGCTGCCAAGCGTCGATTTTTCCAGGGCTCGAATCACGGGCGACATTGCACACCCTTTTCATCTTTCTGTCACGTCGCGAAATGTGCTGATACCGCAAAAGCCCTTTTCTCAACTACAATAAGAAACAGTTTCGTAGAGTAAAAAAATAACCGGTGCATGCACGTTTTTGTGCATTGCCAGAAACAGCCGGTGAGCGTGGAATATACCTGCGAAACTATTGATTCTTAGGAATGTCGTGGCCATCTCCTTTGGTATGACGACCTAGAGCCTGTGGCAGTAACCTTGAATGGAGGGCCCATGCTGAGCGAATCCGTATTTGATGCGTTCACCCGCAGTTATGATGCGCGCCGCGAGACTGATATGTCGATCGCGGAGTATCTCGACCTTTGTAAAAAAGAACCGCTTGCCTATGCCAATGCGACCGAGCGGCTGCTCGCCGCGATAGGCGAGCCGCAGATGGTCGATACCGCCAGGGACGCGCGCCTCGGCCGGATCTTCATGAACCGGACCATCCGGATCTATCCAGCCTTTGCCGGCTTCCACGGCATGGAAGAGACAATCGAACGCATCGTTTCCTTCTTCCGGCACGCAGCCCAGGGGCTCGAAGAGCGCAAGCAGATCCTCTATCTGCTCGGCCCGGTCGGCGGCGGCAAGTCATCGCTGGCGGAGCGGCTAAAGCTGCTGATGGAGGTTCATCCGATCTACGTGCTGAAGGCCGGTGACGAGATCAGCCCCGTTTTCGAAAGTCCGCTCAACCTCTTCGACCCCGACACGATGGGATCGCTCCTGCAGGAGCAATACGGCATTCCCCTGCGTCGCCTGAACGGACTGATGAGCCCGTGGTGCCTGAAGCGACTCGACGATTTCGGCGGCGATATCTCCCGCTTCCGCGTCGTCAGAGTTCAGCCTTCGCGGCTGCGCCAGATCGCCATCGCCAAGACCGAGCCTGGGGACGAGAACAATCAGGATATCTCGTCGCTGGTCGGCAAGGTCGATATCCGCAAGCTGGAGACCTATTCCCAGAACGATCCCGACGCCTACAGCTATTCGGGCGGCCTCAACCGCGCCAATCAGGGCGTGCTCGAATTCGTCGAGATGTTCAAGGCGCCGATCAAGATGCTGCATCCGCTGCTGACGGCGACGCAGGAGGGGAACTATATCGGCTCCGAGAATATCGGCGCCATACCCTTCTCCGGCATCGTCCTTGCGCATTCGAACGAAGCGGAATGGCAAACCTTCAAGGCCAACAAGAACAACGAGGCCTTCATCGACCGTATTTGCGTGATCAAGGTGCCCTATTGCCTGCGCGTCACGGAAGAGCAGAAGATCTACGAAAAGCTGATCGAGGGATCGGAACTGGCCGATGCGCCATGCGCCCCCGCGACGCTTGAAATGCTGGCCCGCTTCTCCGTGCTTTCACGTCTGCGCAAACATGAGAATTCGACGTACTTCTCGAAGATGCGCACCTATGACGGCGAGAGCCTGAAGGAGACGGATCCGCGCGCCCGCAGTGTCCAGGAATATCGGGATGCCGCCGGCATCGACGAAGGCATGGACGGCATATCGACCCGCTTCGCCTTCAAGGTGCTCGCCTCCACCTTCAATCACGACACCACGGATATTGGCGCCGATCCGGTTCATCTGATGTATGTGCTGGAGCAGTCGATCCGCCGCGAGCAGTTTTCCGACGATGTCGAGAAGCGCTATCTGGAGTTCATCAAGGCCGATCTTGCGCCACGTTACGCAGAGTTCATTGGCAATGAGATTCAGAAGGCCTATCTTGAGTCCTATGCGGATTACGGGCAGAATCTGTTCGACCGCTACGTGGATTATGCCGATGCCTGGATCGAAGACGTGGACTTCAAGGATCCCGATACCGGCCAGCTTCTCGATCGCGAGCTCCTCAACCAGGAACTGACGAAAATCGAAAAGCCGGCGGGAATCGCCAATCCGAAGGATTTCCGCAACGAAATCGTCAAGTTCTGCTTGAGATCGCGGGCAGCCAACGGCGGAAAGAATCCGTCATGGACGAGCTACGAGAAGATCCGGGAAGTCATCGAGAAGCGAATGTTCTCGCAGGTCGAGGATCTTTTGCCGGTCATTTCCTTCGGTTCGAAGAAGGATTCGGAAACAGAAAAGAAACACAGCGAGTTCGTCTCGCGCATGGCTGCGCGGGGCTACACGGAGAGGCAGGTTCGGCGCCTCGTCGAATGGTACATGCGCGTCAAACAGGCAAGTTAATGTGGAGCCAATATGCACATTGTCGACCGTCGGCTAAATCCGCGCGGTAAAAGTCTGGAAAATCGGCAACGGTTTCTTCGGCGCATGAAAGGCGCCGTGCAGCAGGCGGTAAAGCGTTCTCTGCAAAACCGGAACATTCGCGATGTGCTCGACGGCGGTGAGATCAGCCTGCCGATCGATGGAATGGCCGAACCGAGCCTTCGAAGGGGCGACGGCGGCGTCGCCGATCACATCCTGCCGGGAAACAGGGCCTTTGTCGAAGGCGATATCATTCCACGGCCGCCGGGCAGGAAGGGTGGAAAACCAAAAGATGCAGGCGAAGGCGATGGCGAGGACGGCTTCCGTTTCGTGCTGACGCGCGAGGAATTCCTCGATGTGTTTCTGGATGACCTGGAACTGCCCGACCTTGCCAAGCGGCGTCTGACCGAAACCGAGGAGGAAACTCCGTCGCGGGCCGGCTATTCCGTATCGGGATCGCCGTCCAACATCGCCGTCGGTCGCACGACGAGGCTCGCGATGATGCGCCGCGTCGCGCTTCACCGTCCGCGTCGTGAAGAGATCGAAGCCCTGCAGCGACAGATCGAGGAATGCGAGGACGACGAAAGCCGCCTGACGCTTGAGGCAAAACTCAAATCCCTGACGGAAAAAAGCCGGCGCATTCCCTATATCGATCCGCTCGACGTGCGGTATCGCCGCTTCGAAAACGAGCCGAAGCCTGTGGCGAAGGCCGTGATGTTCTGCCTGATGGACGTCTCAGGCTCCATGTCAGAGCACATGAAGGACCT
>Ga0209051_1002914_pt1 | contig 11736 bp, 8 predicted proteins | sample AraplaCvi_mMS_r2_2_FD_184286 | JGI IMG/M metagenome (GOLD analysis project Ga0209051, IMG submission 184286) | Arabidopsis root microbial communities from North Carolina, USA - plate scrape MF_Cvi_mMS_r2 (SPAdes) (version 2) | ecosystem: Host-associated > Plants > Roots > Endosphere | place: USA...
ATCCCGTCACCGTCGATCTCGGCGACGATCTCCACCAACCGGGCGTCGATCGCGTTGCGCTGCCCCGCCAACTCGGCCATCTCCTCGAACAACACCGCCAGACGCTCCTTGGAGCTCAAAGACGTTGTCGCCGTGGACATGACCCCATCATGGCAGGGGGGTATGACACATACGTCGACCCGCTAGAACCCGCCGAAATCCCCGCCGCCGCCGAAGTCGCCGCCCCAACCGCCGGAGTCACCGCCGCCCCAGCCGCCGGAGTCGCCGCCACCCCAACCGCCGCCGGCGTCGCCGCCCCAACCACCGCCGTCGCCGCCACCGGTGTCGCCGAAGTCTTGGCCGCCCTGGTCACCGCCGCCGTCGAGCTGACCTTGGTCGAAACCGTCCTGGAAGCCGTCGCCGTATCCGTTCTCGAAGCCCTGGGCGTCATAGCCGACGCCGCCCATGCCCGAGAAGAGCGTGCTGAACAACAACACCGAACCGACGCCCCAGGCGCCCGCGACGAGCGCCGGCTTCCACCACGGCTCGGAGTACCAGCCCGCGGGCACGGGGCGCCCGGCGACGCGGCCGCCGGGGTAGTAGTTCGGGGTGCGCTCGGTCGGCGACGGTGACGCCTCGATCTCGCGGCCCTCGAACTCCACGCGGCGCGCCTCGGTCACGGTGCCCGCCGTGTTCTGGCCGGACAGCGTCTCGAGCTCGGGCCCGGGGTCCATGTTCATCGCGACGCGGGCCGCCCGTACGTAGTACAGCCCCTCCATCGCGGTTTGCTTGGCCAGTTGCGCCTGCTTGGCGGTGGTGGCCTGTTCGATCTGGGAGCCCGCCGCGGTGAAGCGCTCAGAGGCGTCGGCCAGCGCCTGCTTGGAGGCGTCGTCGGTCCCGCTCAGGTTGAGCACCTGACCGCCGAGGCGGTCGATCGCGCGACGCGCGTCGGCCTTGGCGTCGTCCAGGGAGGCGGCGTTTCGCTTCCCGGAGGCCTTGGACGACGCGATGACACCGAAGGCGATGACGGCGACGAGTACCACCACAAGCAGCAGCAGAAAGCTGTTCATGGCGTCCAGCCTACCGACAGGAAACGCTGCCGAACCGGGTCGGATGAGGGCGTTCTCAGAATGCGCGCAGGCCAGCCTCGGCGCAGGCGGCGTCGTCCTCGGCGCTGGCACCGCTGACGCCCACGCCTCCGACGATGCGACCCTCCGACACGATCGGGATGCCGCCCCCGAAGATGACGAAGCGGCCGCCGCCGTTGGCGTGCAGGCCGAACAGTTCACCGCCCGGTGCGGCCAGGACGGCGAGTTCGGCGGTCGAGATGCTGTTGGCGACCGCGGTGTACGCCTTGTCGACCGCCAGCACCGGTCCAGCGATCTCGGCGCCGTCCATCCGGCTGAAGGCCACCAGGTGACCGCCCGCGTCGACGACGGCCGCCGACACCAGGATCGACCGTGCGGCCGCTTCGGCGTGCGCGGCCTCGACGATTCGGTGGGCGGTGGCGAGGTCGAGGGTCATCCGGTCATTCTGACCCGCTCGTGGCGTCCCCGTCGCCCGTGCTCGCCGTGTCGTCGCCCGGGCTGGCGGTCGACGGCGTCTCGGGCACCGCAGTCGACGGTTCCGAGCTGCCCTCGGTCGACTTCGGGCGGGTGACGTCGGCGGTGCCGGCCGGCTCGACCTTGTTGCCGGTCTTCATGACGTCGCTCTCCGGTGTCTTCTCGGACTTCTTCTCGGGCTCGACGTCGGCCCCGGGCTTGGGTGTGGACGTGGGCGTCGGCGTGGGGGTGGCGGCGGTCTCGGGATCCTTGCGCGGGGCCGTCTCGACGTCTGTGGACGAAATAGCTTGTATCGCAGCTGGCTTCGACGTCGGCTCCGCGACCGCCGCGGTGTGCGGTGGGGCGACCGCCGCGTCCGGGGTGATCGGCGGCAGCTCGTGCAGTGGCGTGCCGATCAGCGGTCCGCCGCCGAGGACGTGTTGCACCGCCACCACGACGGGGTTCTCGAAGATGCCGTTGACCAGACTGATGACGAGGGGATTCCCCTTGGCGGCGGCGATCAAGCGACGCTGTACGACGGCGATGGGTCCGCCGCGATAGTCGGTGACCTCGTCTGGGAAGAACGCGATGATGGCGGCCCGCTGGCCCGGGTCGGCCGTTGCGTCGAGCAGTCGGTTCCGGACGACCTGGATGAGGCCGCCGGTGACGAAGTCGCTGATGAATTGGTGCTGGTCGGGGTCGGTGAAGAGCTGCAGAAAGCGGTGCGCCTCGGATTGGTAGACCCCGCCCTCGAAGAAGTCGTTCAGAATCTGGGTCTGGTCGGGGCTCCGCAGTCGCGAGGTGGCCTGCTTCTTGAGGACGCCGGCGATCCCGCCGGTGAAGAAGTCGCCGATCACCTCCTGCTGCTGCGGGTCTTGGAACGACAGCAGCAACTGGCGGTAGATCGTCGTGGATAGATTCGCCAACACCGGGGTGACGGCCGGGTCGAAGAGGGTGCTGACCGGCGGCGGTTGGACAACCTGCGCGACTCTGGTGGAGGCCGCGGTCAGCGCGACCTCGGTGGCGTGGACGACGCGAACATCGTTGGGCGCCAACGGCGAAACGACGGCGGTCACCGACGCGACGGTCAGGGAGGCGGCGACGAGGCCGGCCCATCGTGACGGCGCGGTGCGCCGGTGGCGGGGCGTTCGGGCTTGCGTCGAATGGCTCACGGTGGGCTCCCTCGCCGGCGATGTCAACGGTTGGTGACATGACCGTAGGCCGCAGACGCCCCCAATGTCAACGATTGATGACTTGCGGCGCTCTCGTAGCCGCGGCGGGCCTGACGGGGGGCGGACGTCGGTGCCGTCTCGCAAACTCTTGTGCGCCCGGGTTCCGACATGCAACATATGTCGCACGCGACAATTTTTGCGATGGGGGTCTGCATGAAGTCTCGAGTGCGCGGCGTGGCCGCGGGAATGCTGTTGGTGGGCAGCGCCATTCTGGCCGCGCCGGCCGCGCATGCCGGTCAGGTCGTCGACCAGCAGGTGACTCGCGCACCCGCGCCGCCGCGGCCCGCGGTCCAGATGTTCGACTGCCAGGGCTCCACGGGTGACCGCGGGTGCGGCGCCGGCTTCTTCTGGCGCGATGGCTGGCGCGGTTTCGGTTGCTACCCATGCTGACTCGTCGGCCGGCGCTGCGGCGCTCTCGACTGCTGGTCGCCGCGACGGCCGCCGTCGGTGCCACGGCTCTGGCGTTTCCGGCACTCGCCGCGGCAGCCCCCGTCGACTACGGCAGCTTGCCGGTCGACCCCAACGTGATCACCGACTCGGCGGCCTACCACGCCGAACCGCCCGTGCAGGATCCCGACGGCAAGCCTGGCATCGAGGTCGTCTACACGCATCGTGACGGCACCCGGGCCATCACCGACATCGTGTTGGTGCTGCCGGACGCGGATGCGGCAAATGTCGCGCTCGACGTCAGCCGCGGCGAGGTACTCGACGACATCCCCGGCGCGTCGTCACGCCCCATCGCGATCGGGCGGAACGGAACGCTGATCACCGGCCGGGCGACCAACGGCCAGGACGCCAGCGTCCTGATCTTCACCGAGGGTCCCATGGTGGCGGCAGTCCGTTTCAACGGAGCCGCAGGTGATCCCGTCCCGCTAGATCTGGTTACCGACTACGGCAAACAGCAAGACGCCAACATCCTCGCGGCCCTGGGCACGTGAGGGCGCGACGCCTCAGGTCCCGTCGCCTGCCGTAGTGCTCGTCGTCGACGTCCCTCCGACGCCGTCGACGACGGGGCGTGTCGCCCCCTACGCGGCGGCGTCCCCGGCTCCGGTGCCGCTACCCGACTCGCTCGAACCGGCCGTGGTGGTCGACCCGGTGCTGTCCGTCGTCGTGGTGGTCGTGGTGGTCGTGCCGCCGGTTCCTTGAGGCGCCGATCCGTCGGTGGCGCCGGGGACGGCCTTGTTGCCGTCGGACGTGACGGTTGGATGCAGGCCGTCGCCGCTCGACGAGGGATGCGACGTCGTGGAGGGCGGGTTCGACTTCGTGGTTGGAGGGGTGGACGGGGGAGTCGACGATGATGGCGTACTCGCTGCAACGGTCGAGCCTGGGGTGGACGTGGACTCCGGGTGAGAGGTGGGCGTCGACTCGTCGTCGGCCACCAGCGCCAGCCGCGACTGAGAACTCTTGGTTTGCGGCGCGACCGACGGCGCGGGCGCCGCGGTCACCAGGTTGCCGAGCGGGTTGGGCAGCGCCGTGGGTGCGGTCCCGCCGGAGAGCAGGTTGGTCACGCCCTGGCTGATCGCACCGGGCATGCCGGCGAGCGCAGCGATGACGTTCTGTGGGGGAGTGATGAGCGAGAACGCCACCGGGGTGGCCGGATTGGCGTTGACCCGATCGGTGTAGCCCATGTCGACCAGAAGGCGGAGCATCGGTTCGACGGCGCTGATGAAGGGTTCGGTGAAGGGGGTGAGTCCGGTTTGGGTCGACAGTTCCCGCAACGGTCCGAGCAGCGGGAGGGCGTGGTAGTAGAGGACGTAGGTGTCGGTCGACTCGACGCCGTCGACGGTGTGCTTGACCGTCGTCACGTAGGCGGGTGTGGTCCCCGGGGCAACGGCGTTGTAGGCCTCGTCGGGATGTGAATACCGCACCGCGAGAATGGTGTTGAGGAGTGACAACGGATTGAGGTACGCCGGGAAGTCGCCGTAGGGGTCGTACTCGTTCACGACGTAGGTCGTGTCGTACCGCGTCGGCTGGCCCGCGCCCATCGCGTCGACGAGGCCGGGGACCGGGATTCCGGGGAAGCGTTGGAAGATGCCGCCGTTGGGGGCGAAGGGATTGGCGATTTGGACGAAGCTGATCTGGGTGGGCGACGGGGCGTCGGCCGGCTTGAGACCTTGCAAATTGCGGCGCTCTTGCTCGACGGCGAGCGTCCCCGCCGAGTAGCCCACGACGATGATCTTGGGTTCCTTGCCGTAGGTGTTCACGATTGCCGTGTTCAGCAGCGGGGTGCCGGCGTCGCGGCTGGCGGCCAGGTTGAGCCCCGAGTCGTACTGCAGACCCTCGTATTGGTAGCCCGACGGCACGACCGTCCCGCTCAGCTTGGGTGGTACGCGAACGCCGGTGTTGTCACCGAGGCCGCCCACCCCGATCACCGTGTTGGCCAGGTCGACCGCCGAGCTCATGGCCGTGACGTTGGTCGCGTGGCCTGCGACCAGCGCGCCGGAGATTCCTGCCGCGGCCACTCCCGCCAGCGTGGCCTTGCGAGCGCCATGCGCCTTCGGCTTCCGGTGCTTTGCCATGAGTCCCCCCTCGAGCACTAACCAAGCGTCAGTGCGCCCGTGGCGGAGGGTACTCGAATAGCTAACTTGATCACCACGTTTTTCGACGATCGAATATTCATCCGGTGCGTGTCGAGCACGACCCCGCGAGGCGTGATTCGGGGCCAGTCGGCCATATCGGGATGCTGTCGTGCTGAACGGCTCGGGGTGGACCCACTCGAGCGGGACCTCGGCGAAACGTTCATTCGACGGCGAGCAGCGCTCTTGGCGATGTCCACCCGCGGTGACTCGTCATTGCCGAACTACCGTCCGCCGCGCTCGTGACCCAGGTATCGCGTCGTCGATCCGGTTCGCGGGAACGACTAGCGCATTTGCCCGCGAAAGTCTGCGTCTGCCGTGGCGAACTACTGCACTTTGCCAAAGAGCTACTGCAATTCCCCTTAGACGCTTCCTCTGGAGCCGGGGCGTGGGGTACTTATCGACGGCGACGACAGCGTCGTTCAGGTCAGTGTGGTTTCCCAACCTTGGATGGGGTCGCGTCGTGGGTTTGAGTCGTTACGTGGGTCGGGTCGGAGCACTGGCCGTGGTCTTGGGCGTCGGAACGGTGGTCGTGTTTCCGCAGACGGCGCTTGCCGATGGCGGCGAGGGCGCAGGGGGCGCGACGGGTGCGTCGTCGCAACAGGATTCGTCGACCTCCACCGGAACGGCGGACGCGGACCCACAGGTCGCTGCGCCAACCGTCGCGGCGGTCGACAACTCCGGAGACGCCACGTCGACCTCGGTTGACCACACCGCGCCGTCGAGCACCGTGAGCGCTCAGACGAATACCGGCGCCGGCACCACGACGTCCACCAGCGGGACGGCCGAGCCGTCGACGTCGCCCGCGGTCACCGAGCCGGTCGTCATCGAGACGGCGTCAGAGCCCACTTCTGCGCCGAACTCGTCCGTGCCCGCCGCGCCAACTGAGTCCCCGGTCCCGACCGTCAGTCCGACGGCCGCCGTCGAGCACGCACCGAAGTCGACGACGGAGGCGGAACCCACGTCGTCGGCGGCGATGCTCGCGAAGTCGACCACGGAACCGAGCCCGGAGCCACTGCGGAACGTGCGCGTAAGCGCATTGGCGCCTGCCTCGCCGACCGTTGGTACTGACTCAATCGGCGAGGCAATGCGTTTCGCCACCACGTCGACGGCGCTCGCTCCACCAGCACTGGCGGTCGCCAGCGATCCGCTCAGTGCGCTCTTGGCGGTGCCGGTGTCGATCGTCTCGGCACTGGTCAACGCGGTCCTGACGCCCTTCTTGGGTTACGCCCCGATCGGACCGGCTCAACCACCGGTGCTGTGGGCGGTATTGGCTTGGGTACGCCGTGAATTCCAGCGAACCTTCGGAAATTCGACGCCGACGGCGGTCGCGCAGAACGTCACCATCAGCCTGCTTACCCCGACTGCGGCGAGCGGCCCGATTGGTCTCGGTGCCACCGACGCCGACGGCGATGCGCTGACCTACACCGTGCCCGCGCGCGGCGCAATCGGCGGCCCCACCCACGGCACCGTCACCGTCGACCAGACCACCGGCACCTTCACCTACGACCCGGACGACGCCTACGCGTTGACCGGCGGTACCGACTCCTTCACCTACACCGTCAGCGACGCCGCCGCCCGGCCCAGCTTCTTCGGCATCCCGCTGTCGGGAAGCCCGACCACGGCGACGGCGACCGTAAATCTCCGGCTCAACCGGGCCAACGTCGCGCCCGCCGTCACCGGCGACGACCGCACCACCGTCGAGGACACCCCGATCACCATCGCGGTCCTCGGCAACGACACCGACGCCAACGGCGATCCGCTGACAGTCAGTGGTGTGACCCAAGCAAGCCATGGCACAACGACTTTCACCGCATCCGGGGTCACCTACACTCCGAACGCCAACTTCACCGGCACCGACACCTTCACCTACACCGCGACCGACGGCTCGCTAACCTCCATCGGGACCGTGACGATTACCGTCACCCCGGTCGACGACTCCCCGGTCGCGGTGAACGACACCGCGACGGTCGCCGAAGACAGCGGCACCACGCTGATCGACGTGTTGGCCAACGACACCGACGTCGACGCCGGACCCAAGACCATCACCGGCGTCACCCAACCCACCAATGGCGCGGTCACCTTCACCGGCACGACCGTGAGCTACACGCCGAACGCCAACTACAACGGCATTGACACCTTCACCTACACGCTGAACGGCGGCTCGACGGCCACCGCCACCGTCACGGTCACCCCCGTCGACGACGCGCCGGTGGCGGTGAACGACGCCGTCACCGTCGCCGAGGACAGCGGCGCCACGCTGATCGACGTGTTGGCCAACGACACCGACGTCGACGCCGGCCCGAAGGCGATCACCGGCGTCACCCAACCCACCAACGGCACGGTCACCTTCACCGGCGCGACAGTGAGTTACACCCCGAAGGCCAACTTCAACGGCACCGACACCTTCACGTACACCCTCAACGGCGGCGCCACGGCCACCGCCACCGTCACCGTCACCGCGGTCGACGACGCCCCGGTGGCGGTGAACGACTCCGTGACGGTGGCCGAGGACAGCGGCACCACGTCGATCGACGTGTTGGCCAACGACACCGACGTCGACGCCAGGCCCAAGACGATCACCGGGGTCACCCAACCCGCCAATGGCGCGGTCACCTTCACCGGCACGACCGTGAGCTACACGCCGAACGCCAACTTCAACGGCACCGACACCTTCACCTACACGCTCCACGGCGGCGCCACGGCCACCGCCACCGTCACCGTCACGGCGGTCAACGATGCACCCGTGCCCGGGAACCAGACCTATACGATCTCAGAAGGTACGCCGCTCACCTTCAGCCTGTACGCGGGCGCCACCGATGCCGAAGGTGATCCGATCGAGTGGACGTTCGTCGGTTTCCCAACCAACGGAACGCAGACATTCGGGGATTACTCGCTCGGTCTCGTTACGTACACCCCAAACCGCGGTTTCACGGGAACGGACGGCTTCAATTACCGCATCAGAGACTCCTCGTATGCCGGCGCGTTCGGCACCGTCACCATCAATGTCGTCGCGGGCAACCACCCGGTGGCGGTGAATGACACCGCGACCGTCGCCGAGGGTGGCACCACCACGATTGCCGTGACGGCCAACGACACCGACGCCGACGCCGACGGCACGGTGGACACCACGACGGTCGTCATCACCCGACAGCCCTCCGCGGGAACCGCCACCGCCAACGCCAACGGCACCGTCACCTACGTCTCCAACGGCAGCGAGACGTCCGCCGACAGCTTCGCCTACACAGTCAAGGACAACACCGGCGCACTGAGTAACGAAGCGACCGTGAGCATTACGGTCACCCCGGTCGACGACGCACCGGTCGCGGTGAACGACGCCGCCACCGTCGCCGAGGGCGGCACCGCCACCATCTCGGTGACCACCAACGACACCGACGCCGACGGCACGATCGACACCACGACGGTCGTCATCACCCGACAGCCCACCCATGGAACCGCGACCGCCAACGCCAACGGGTCGGTCACCTACGTCTCCAACGGCAGCGAGGTGACCGCCGACGGCTTCGCCTACAGGGTGAAGGACGACACCGGCGCGTTCAGTAACGAAGCGACCGTGAGCATTACGATCACCGCGGTCAACGACGCACCCGTCGGCAACCCCGACTCCTACACCGTCGGGCAAGGCGCCACCCTCGTCGTGACTTCGCCCGGGCTGCTCAGCAATGACACCGATGCGGACAGCCCCGCATTCGGAATCGTCGACGGCACCCCGCCTTCCCATGCCTACTCATTCCAGCTGCTCGACAACGGCTCCTTCACCTACACGCCGATCGCCGGCTACTCCGGTCAAGACACGTTCACCTACCAACTCACCGACGGGATCAACACGTCGGCGTTCACGACGGTCACCATCACCGTCACTCCCAGTGCCGGGAACGTTGCCCCGGTGGCCAACCCGGATTCCTACGCCATCGACGAGGACACGGTGCTGACCATCGGCGCTCCCGGTCTGCTGGCCAACGACACCGACCCGGAAAACGCGGTGTTGGTCATCTCGGCCGGCACCGTCCCCACCCACGCCGCAGGCTTCGACCTGAAGTCGGACGGTTCCGTCACGTACACACCGGCAGCCAACTACCACGGGACCGACTCGTTCACCTACCAGGTGAGTGACGGCAGCGCCACGTCGGCACCCGCCACGGTCACCATCACCATCAGGTCCGTCAACGACGTACCCGTGACAGTCGACTCCGTCATTCCGATCGGGAAGAACGGCTACGACGCCTTCTCCCTGACCAACCGATCCGCCGACGCCGACGGCGACACGCTGACTGGGACCGTCGTCACCACCACCACACACGGCACCCTGTACTTCGACACGGAGAACGTGGGGTTCGCCTACCGGCCCAATGCCGACTACGTCGGCACCGACTCCTTCACCTACAAGGTCAACGACGGGACCGTTGACAGCAACATTGCCACGGTGACGCTCAACGTCAGCTAGACGTGGAGGTGTGTTGGGGGCCCTGAAACGCAGAAGACCCGCCCCCCGGGGGGCGGGTCTGCGGAGCGGGCGACGGGAATCGAACCCGCGTAGCTAGTTTGGAAGACTAGGGCTCTACCATTGAGCTACGCCCGCGTTAGCACTGCACGGGAGACTGTACCGGCGAGGACGTATTCAAATCCAATTGATGCCCGCGCAAGGCCAGCCCGTAGTATTCCGTCGGCAGTGAAACACGGGGTGTAGCGCAGCTTGGTAGCGCATCCGCTTTGGGAGCGGAAGGCCGCAGGTTCAAATCCTGTCACCCCGACCGGAACGTCGACACCCGTCGAAGAAGACACAGACATGCAAGGAGTAAGCCCGTGAAGAGCACCGTCGAGAAGTTGAGCCCGACCAGGGTTCGCATCAACGTGGAGGTGCCGTTCACGGAACTGCAGCCCGACTTCGACCAGGCGTTCAAGGAGCTGGCCCGGACCATCCGGATGCCAGGGTTCCGCCCGGGCAAGGTTCCCGTGAAGCTGCTGGAGTCGAAGATCGACAAGCAGGCGATGCTCGACCAGGTCGTCGGAGAGGCCGTTCCGGCCCGTTACAGCGAGGCCGTCGCGAGCGCCGAGGTGCAGCCGCTGGGGCAGCCCGAGATCGAGGTCACCAGCAAGGAGTACGGCGGCGACCTGACCTTCACCGCCGAGGTCGACGTCCGGCCCGAGATCGACCTGCCCGACCTGTCGGCGCTGGCCTTCACCGTCGACGCCATCGAGGTGTCCGACGACGAGGTCGACACCGAACTGCAGAACCTGCGCGCCCGCTTCGGCACGCTCACCGGCGTCGACCGCCCCGCCCAGGACGGCGACTTCGTCTCCATCGACCTGTCGGCGACCGTCGACGGCGAGGACGTCGAGGAAGCCAAGACCGAGGGCCTGTCCCACGAAATCGGATCGGGCAACCTGATCGAGGGTCTCGACGAGGCGATCAAGGGTCTCTCGGCCGGGGAGAGCAAGGTGTTCACCACCAAGCTCGTCGCGGGCACGCACGCTGGCGAAGAGGCCGAGGTTACCGTCAAGGTCAACACCGTCAAGGAGCGCGAGCTCCCCGAGCCCGACGACGAATTCGCCCAGCTGGCAAGTGAATTCGACACCATCGACGAGCTGAAGGCCAGCCTCGTCGACCAGGTCAAGCAGGCCAAGCGCATCGGCCAGGCCGAGCAGATCCGCGACAAGGCGCTGGAGACCCTGCTCGAGCAGGTCGAGGTGCCCCTGCCCGAGGCCATCGTCCAGGCCCAGGTCGACGACACCGTGCACAACGCGATCCACGGGCTCGACCACGACGAGGCGAAGTTCGCCGAGGCGCTCGAGGCCGAGGGCAGCACCCGCGAGGAGTTCGACGCCGACAACCGCTCCAATGCCGAGAAGGCCGTCAAGACCCAGCTGTTGATGGACGCCGTCGCCGACCAGCTCGACATCCAGGTCGGTCAGAACGACCTCACCGAACGCCTCGTGCTGATGTCGCGCCAGTACGGCATCGAGCCGCAGCAGCTCCTGCAGGTGTTGCAGCAGAACAACCAGCTGCCCACCATGTTCGCCGACGTGCGCCGCGGACTGACCATCGCCGCGGTGGTGCACGGGGCGACCGTCACCGACTCCGAGGGCAACGAGGTCGACACGACGGAGTTCTTCGGTCCGACCACCCCGCTCGGGGCCGAGACCGATGACGCCGACGAGACCGACGAGGTCGACGAGACCGCTGACGAGGCCTCGGACGCCGACGAGTCCAAGTAACCCCGAAGTGACGCTGTGAGCGAACTCCCCCCTCTCGGGGAGTGCTCGCCGCGCAGCTTTGGTTAGTGTCAGTGAACGAGTACGCAAACTCGAGAAAGCAGGTATTCCAGCCGTGACTGACATGCGTTCGGGCGCGTCGGGGCTCAACCTCACCGACTCCGTCTATGAGCG
>Ga0209051_1002916_pt1 | contig 11729 bp, 5 predicted proteins | sample AraplaCvi_mMS_r2_2_FD_184286 | JGI IMG/M metagenome (GOLD analysis project Ga0209051, IMG submission 184286) | Arabidopsis root microbial communities from North Carolina, USA - plate scrape MF_Cvi_mMS_r2 (SPAdes) (version 2) | ecosystem: Host-associated > Plants > Roots > Endosphere | place: USA...
GTCCGCCTGTTCGGCGAGATCGCCAACGGCGAGTTGGGGCGCACCATGTACGCGCTCTACGAGCCACCCGCTCCGGCCGGATTCGCCGACGACCCGGACCGCCGTGGATTCGCCGGCGTCGAGGTCCTCGAATGCGACGATCCCGAGGCGCCCACGGAGGCGCTGATCGTGGAGAAGCAGCCCAAGGACGGTGAGATCTTCGACCAGGTGCCGTTCGCGTTGACACCGGGGCCGCCGATCAACACCCGCCCCATGCAGGAGTCCATCGAGGCCACGGCCGCCCTGATCGGCGCGGGCCTGCCCAACCTGCCCGCCGACCCCGTCGTCGACGTGTTGCTGCGCCGTCCGCCGCGCACCGCGAGCGGCCGCCCGCTCCCCCGCACCGGTGTGGTCGCCGCCGACATCACCGCCGCCCTGCTCGACTTGGACTCCTCGTACCTGGCCGTGCACGGGCCGCCGGGCACCGGCAAGACGTTCACCTCGGCTCAGGTGATCAGTCGACTGGTCGAGCAGCACCACTGGCGCGTCGGGGTGGTCGCCCAGTCGCACGCCGTGGTGGAGAACCTGCTCGGGTGCGTCGTCGACGCGGGCGTCGACCCCGACCGGGTGGGCAAGAAGAAGAGTCCGAATGCCCGGTGGAGAGACGTCGCCGAGAAGGACTACGCCGCGTTCGTCGCCGATCCTGCCGGCGGTGTGATCGGCGGCACCGCATGGGATTTCGCCAATGCGGGCCGCATCCCCCGCGGCGCGCTCGACCTCCTGGTCGTCGAGGAGGCCGGCCAGTACAGCCTGGCCAACACCATCGCGGTCGCCAGCGCCGCGCGCAACCTGCTGCTGCTCGGCGACCCGCAGCAGCTGCCGCAGGTCAGCCAAGGCACCCACCCCGCACCCGTCGACCATTCTGCGCTGGGCTGGCTGGTCGACGGCCACCACACGTTGCCGCCCGAACGGGGCTACTTCCTCGAGTTCTCCTATCGCATGCATCCCGACGTCTGCGGACCGGTGTCGCAGCTGTCCTACGACGGCCGCCTCCGTGCGATGGAGTCGGTCAGCGCGGCGCGTCACCTCGACGGCGTGGCCCCCGGCGTACGCGTGCTCGACGTCGACCACGACGGCAACTCCACCGACAGTCCGGAGGAGGCCGACGCGATCGTCGCCGAGATCCGCCAGCTGCTCGGCCGGTCGTGGACCGACGGGTCGGACACCACCCCGCTGGGCCAGGAGCACGTGCTGGTCGTCACCCCGTACAACGCCCAGGTGGTGATGCTGCGGCGACGTCTGGACGCCGCCGATCTGGGTGACGTGCAGGTCGGCACGGTCGACAAGTTCCAGGGCCGGCAGGCCCCGGTGGTGTTCGTGTCGATGACCGCATCCTCGGCCGAGGACGTGCCGCGCGGAATCTCGTTCCTGCTCAACCGCAATCGCCTCAACGTCGCGGTGAGCCGCGCCAAGTACGCTGCGGTGATCGTGCGGTCGCGGTTGCTGACGGACTACCTGCCTGCCACCCCGGCCGGGCTGATCGAGCTCGGGGCGTTCCTGTCGCTGGCCGCGCCGTCGGCGTGTGGTAGACCCACGCAGTGAGTGACGACCTGACCGACCTGACCGACCAGCTCGCGGCGATCGTCGGCGCCAAGTACGTCAGCACCGATCCCGACGTGCTGTCCGGCCGCTGCGTCGACTACACGGGCCGCTACCGGGGCCGGGCGAGCGCGCTGGTGCGGCCCGGGTCCGACGCGGAGGTGGCCGCGGTCCTTCGGACCTGTCGCGACGCCGGGGCGTACGTGACGGTTCAGGGCGGGCGCACCTCGCTGGTCGCGGGCGCGGTGCCCGAGCACGACGACGTGCTGCTCTCCACCGAGCGCCTCACCGTCGTCGGCGAGGTCGACGTCGTCGAGCGCCGCGTCCGCGTCGGCGCGGGCGTCACCCTGGCCGCCGTGCAGGCCGCCGCCGCCGACGCAGGCCTGGTGTTCGGCGTCGACCTCGCCGCCCGGGACTCGGCCACCGTGGGTGGCATGGCCTCGACCAATGCAGGCGGGCTGCGCACGGTCCGCTACGGCAACATGGGCGAGCAGGTCCTGGGCCTCGAAGTGGCCCTCGTCGACGGGTCGGTGGTGCGCCGCCACAGCGAAGTGCGCAGCGACAACACGGGTTACGACCTCGCCTCCCTCTTCGTCGGCGCCGAGGGCACCCTCGGGGTGATCACGAGTCTGGACCTGCGCCTGTACCCCGCCCCCGCCCACCGCGTGACGGCCGTGGCGGGGTTCGACGACCTCGACGCGCTGATCGCCGTCGGACGCGAGTTCCGCGACGTCGACGGGATCGCCGCGCTCGAGCTCGTCGACGCCAGGGCCAGCGCGTTGACCGCCGAACACGCCGGTGTCGCTCCTGCCGTCGACGGGGCATGGCAGCTGTTGATCGAGCTCGCCGGCGACGTGGACCTCACCGAGCGGCTCGCCGAGCTGCTGGAGAGCGCAGAGCTGACGGGCGAGCCCGCCGTCGGCGTCGACGCCGCGACGCAGTCGAGGCTGTGGCAGGTCCGCGAGGCGATCGCCGACGTGCTCGGCGTCTACGGGCCGCCGCTGAAGTTCGACGTGTCCCTGCCACTGTCGGCGATTGGCGAATTCGCCTCGGCGGCTACGGCATTGGTGGCCGAACATGCACCGGAGGCCATTCCCGTGCTGTTCGGCCACGTCGGCGAGGGCAACCTGCACCTGAACCTGGTGCGCTGCGTGCTCGACACCGACCACGAACGGGCGCTCTACGCGGCGATGATGGCCGTGATCGCCGAGCATCGCGGCAACGTCAGCAGCGAGCACGGCGTCGGGACCCGCAAGCGGGACTATCTGACGATGTCACGTACCGATGCGGACGTCGCGGCGATGCGAACTCTCAAGGGCGCCTTCGACGCCAGCGGCACGCTGAACCCCGCCGTGCTCTTCGGAGCCAGTTAGTCGCGGAAGCGCATCGAGTGCTTGCCGTAGGTGCCCGCGTCCTCAGCCGGGGGCTCCTCGCGGCGTGAATGCCGACCGGCCGACCCGTCGGCCGACGCCGTCGGCGACACCTCCTCGGCAAGGTGGAAACCGTCGAGCCCGAATCTGATCGGTTCGGGATTCGACGAGGTGACGAAGCCGTCGACCGGGTCGTCGAGCAGATCGATCCACGGAGAGTGCCCGTTGCGCGCGGGAATGGGTTCCGGGGTTCGGTACCGCGCGCCGAGGTCGATCAATTCGGGCACCGTGTCGGGGTCGTGGTCGACGACGTCGTCCGCGGCATGCCACGTCACGGCCGGGGCGGGCACCGGGGGTCCCACGCGGATGGCGAGCGGCGAGGTGGCGCTGCCGTCGGCGGGGGGTGCGTCGCGCTCGAGCACCTCGGCGTGGCGCTGCACGGCGCGGTCGGGGTCGTCCCATTCCTCGTCGTCACCGGCGGACCAGTCGACGGTGTACTCGACGTAGTCGTCGTCGTCGGGGAAGTAGTCGGGTTCGACCGGTCGACCGACGCCGCGCGGCGCGTCCTCCAGTGCGGAGGGGTCGCCGAAGCCACGCAGGAACAGCGCCGCGACGACGCCGAACAGGGCGATGAAGGCGGGCAGCAACAGCGACCGCGACAACGCCTCGGAGAACGGTTCATGCAGGACGCTCGGCAGCTGGGTGACCGCGCCCTGCCGCACCCCGGGATCCGACTGGTTCGGCAGCGCCGCACTGATCTGCGACGTCATGAGCGCGGCGATGCCCGCGCTGCCCAGCACGCTGCCGACCTGGCGGGTGGTGTTGTAGACCCCCGATCCCGCACCGGCCAACCGCGGCGGCAGGTTGCGGGTGGCCGTGGCCGCCAGCGGCGACCAGATGAACGCCATGCCGACGCCCATCAGGATCAGCGGCAGCACCAGCCGCCAGATCGGGGTGGCAGGCGTCATCTCGAACGACAGCCAGGTCAAGGCGATCGCCACCGCAGAGAACCCGAAACCGATGAGCGGTCGAGGGTGGGACCGGTCGACCAGCTTGCCCACGAACGGCGCGAGCCCGCCCGAGGCGATCGCCATCGGCGCGGTCAGCAGGGCCGACCGGGTGGGCGACAGACCGCAGACCGCCTGGGCGTAGAACATGACCGGGACGATCATCGCCGTGACCGCGAAGCCGATGACCGCGATGCCGAGGTTGGACAGACTGAAGTCGTTGTCCCGGAAGATCTTCAGCGGGATCAGCGGCTCGGCGTCGTAGATGGACTGCCAGTAGACGAAGGCGCCCATCGCCACGACGCCCGCCACCAGCGTGCCCCAGATCCACGGGGCCCAGTGGTGCGACTGTCCCTCCTGGAGCGCGAACACGATCAGGAAGAGGGCTACCCCGGAGAGGAGCACGCCGATCACGTCGTACCCGTGCTTCTCGGTCGGCAACACCGGGACGAAGATCAGCGCCAGCACCAGACCCAGTACGCCGATCGGCACGTTGACGATGAAGATCCACTGCCAGCCGAGGCCGTCGACCAGGACGCCGCCGGCCAGCGGACCGACCAGCGTCGCCACGCCCGCGGTGGCGCCCCACACGCTCAGCGCGACACCGCGCCGCTCCGGCGGGAACACCCGGGTGATCGTGGACAGCGTTTGCGGGGTCAGCAGCGCCGCGCCGACGCCCTGGACCACGCGCGCGGCGACCAGTACCTCGATGCTGCCGGCCAACCCGCACCACAGCGACGCCGCGGTGAACACGCCCAACCCGACCAGGTAGAGGTTGCGCGGGCCGAACCGGTCGCCGAGGCGCCCGGCGAGCAGCAGGGGCACCGCGTAGGCCAGCAGATAGGCGCTCGTCACCCAGATCACCGCGTCATAGTCGGCGTGCAGCGCGTCCATGATCGACGGGTTGGCGACCGCGACGATCGTCGCGTCGAGCAGGATCATGAAGAACCCGACCAACAATGCCCACAGCGCGTGCCACGGGTTGCCGGTGCGGGGCCTGAGCACCCCTGGCATCGGCGGGATCTTCATCATCTGCGGCTTTCGTTCGACCAAGCGGGGGGTTGCCAGACCGCCGACGCTACGGATCAGCCGGATGGACGACAAGTCAGCCGCGGGCGCCTCAGGCGGCGTCGGGGACGGCGCCCGAGGGCACGGCGTCGTCGTCGGCCGAGGTCGTCGACCCCACCGCGAGCAGGGCGAGCAGCGCGACCACCGAACCGGCGGTCATGACCGCGGCGAGGGCGAGCTCGTCGTTGCCGAGCACACCGACCAGCGGCGCAACGGCCGCCCCGAGTCCGAACTGGCCCGCACCAAGGAGCGCCGCCGCGGTGCCGGCCGCGTCGGGGTGCCGCGACAGCGCGACGGCCGGCGCGTTCGGGATGACGAAGCCCATCGCGGCCAGGATCGCCCACACGGGCAGCACGAAGGCGTAGATGCCGCCAACGCCGGTCGCGGCCAGCGCGACGAACACCGTTCCTGCGGCCACCGACGCGCCGAGTGCCCACACCGTGATGGTCTGCGGTGTGAAGCGTCGCAACAGCACCACGTTGAACTGGGTGGCACCGATCAGCGCCACGGCACCGGCGCCGAACACCAGGGCGAAGCTCTGTTGGTCGAGCCCGTGCCGGCCCTGCAGCACGAACGAGGCACCCGCGATGTAGGCGAACAGACCGGACATGCCCAGCGCCGCCACCAGGACCAGGATGACGAACCGCCGGTCACCCAGCAGCTCGCCGTACGTACCGAGGATGCCGCGGACGCGCAGCGGGCGGCGGTGGCTCGTGGGCAGCGTCTCGGGCAGGGCCAAGGCGGCCAGCAACAGGAGCAACCCGGCCAGCACCACCAGCACGGCGAACACCCAGTGCCAGGAGAATTTCAGCAGCACCGCCGCGCCGAGGGACGGCGCGATGACCGGGGCGACGCCGAGGACCAGCATCAGCCGCGACATCACGGTGGCAGCGGTGTTGCCCGTGAAGAGATCGCCGACGACGGCAAGGGCGACGACCATGGTGGCCGCCGCACCGACGCCCTGCAGCCCGCGCGCGACGCCCAGGACCGCGACGTTGGGCGCGACCAGGCAGATGAGCGACGCCAGCATGTGCAGGACGATGCCTGCCATCAGCGGGCGGCGGCGGCCCAGCGAATCCGACAGCGGACCGATCACCAGCTGGCCCAACGCCAGACCCGCCAGCGTTCCGGTGAGCGTCAACTGCACCACCGACGACGACACCACGAGGTCCTCGGCGATCTGTGGCAGCGCCGGCAGATACATGTCGATCGTCAGTGGCCCCAGGGCCACCAGCAGGCCGAGCACCACGATCACCCGTAGCCGGCTCGGCGTCGCGCGGTCGTCGGGCACCCCCGATGCCTTGGATGCGCTGTTCTCGAGGTCCACGTATCCAGATGCTGCCATGGAAGTGGTTAGCAAGGGTTACGAGGATTTTCTTCCCAGGGCGAACGGTGACCGCCGTCACCGCCGGGCACGCTGGTGCCCCACAGTACGTTGGAGTAGTACGACGACGGACTAGCCTGGACGGGCCAGTCCGCGAACGGGGAGGCCCAGAATGAGCGCTCGCTCCGGTGCCAAGAGCCAGGTACCCGCCAAGATCGACGACGATCCGAGCGTTGCCGCGCGAGCGCTGTCGCAGATCATCGAACGCGGCGCCCGCGTCCAGGCCCCGGCGGTCAAGGCCTACGTCGACCGCCTCCGTGAGCACAGTCCCGGTGCGACACCGGCCGAGATCGTCGACAAGCTCGAAGGCCACTACCTCGCCGCCGTCATGGCCAGTGGTGCAGCCGTCGGCTCGGCGGCAGCGTTCCCCGGCATCGGCACTCTGGTCGCGATGTCGGCGGTCGCCGGTGAGACGGTGGTGTTCCTCGAGGCGACGGCGGTCTTCGTGCTCGCGGTCGCCGAGGTCCACGGCATTCCGGCCGACCACCGCGAACGCCGGCGTGCCCTGGTGCTGGCGGTGTTGGTCGGAGACGACGGCAAGCGGGCGGTCGCCGACCTCATCGGTGCGGGCCGCACGGGCGGCGGGTGGCTGGCCGACGGCGCGGCGTCGCTGCCGTTGCCCGCGGTGTCGCAGCTCAACGGCCGGCTGCTGAAGTTCTTCGTCAAGAAGTACGCGCTCAAGCGCGGTGCCATCGCGTTCGGAAAGCTGCTCCCCGTCGGCATCGGTGCCGTCATCGGCGGCGTCGGCAACCGGGCGATGGGCAAGAAGATCATCTCCAATGCGCGCGGCGCGTTCGGCAGTCCTCCCCAGCGGTGGCCTGCGACGCTGCACGTGCTGCCCGGGTTGGAGAAGTAGGGCGCGCGTCCCCCATGGACGTGCGCACGCCGCCATCGACGTCGGCTCCAGTCGAGTAAGGGCGTTGACCGTCGCCGGTCGCCAGCGAAGCGATAGCCTTCATATGGCGAACGAGCGAGCGGCAGACGGCACGCCCGCGGAGTTAGAAGGAATCGAGGCGAGTAGCTGCCGTGAGCAGTTCACCTTCACCATTTGGACAGAACGAGTGGCTCGTCGAGGAGATGTATCGCAAGTTCCGCGATGATCCCTCGTCGGTCGACTCGAGTTGGCACGAGTTCCTCGTCGACTACTCCCCGGAGCCGTCGACCGAGTCGAGCTCCCCGCCGACGACGAGCACGGCGAGTACGAACGGCAACGGGTCGGCCCCCGCGAAGACCGAACCCAAGACCGAGCCCAAGAGCGACGACAAGCCCCAGACCACGAGTCCGGCCAAGGCCGCGACCAACGGTGCGGCGAAGGCCGAGGCGAAGAGCGCCGCCAAGCCCGCTCCCAAGCCGGAGCCGGCGGCTGCCAAGCCCGCCAAGGCCGAGCCCGCCAAGGCGGAGGCCGCGGAGGCACCCGACGAGGACCAGGTGTCGATCATCCGCGGTGCGTCCGCCGCGGTGGTGAAGAACATGAACGCGTCGCTGGCAGTGCCGACCGCCACCAGCGTGCGGGCCATCCCCGCCAAGTTGATGATCGACAACCGCGTCGTCATCAACAACCAGCTCAAGCGCACCCGTGGCGGAAAGATCAGCTTCACCCACCTGCTGGGCTACGCGATCGTCCAGGCCGTCAAGAGTTTCCCGAACCTCAACCGCCACTTCACCGAGGTCGACGGCAAGCCGAACGTCGTCACACCGGCGCACACGAACCTCGGCCTGGCGATCGACCTGCAGACCAAGAACGGGCGCCAGCTCGTCGTCGCCGCCATCAAGGGCTGCGAGACCATGCGCTTCGGCCAGTTCATCGCCGCCTACGAGGACATCGTGCGCCGCGCGCGCGACGGCAAGCTCACCGCCGAGGACTTCTCCGGGGTCACGATCTCGCTGACCAACCCCGGCACCATCGGCACCGTGCACTCCGTGCCGCGGTTGATGAGCGGCCAGGGAGCCATCATCGGTGCGGGCGCCATGGAGTACCCCGCCGAGTTCCAGGGTGCGAGCGAGGAGCGGATCGCCGAGATGGGTCTCGGCAAGCTGATCACCCTGACCTCGACCTACGACCACCGCATCATCCAGGGTGCGGAGTCCGGCGACTTCCTGCGCAAGATCCACGAGCTGCTGCTCTCCGACGACTTCTTCGACGAGATCTTCCGTGAGCTGAGCATCCCCTACGAGCCCGTCCGGTGGCGCACCGACAACCCCGACTCGATCGTCGACAAGAACGCGCGCGTCATCGAACTGATTGCGGCATACCGCAATCGGGGTCATCTGATGGCCGACATCGACCCGTTGCGGTTGGACAAGACGCGCTTCCGCAGCCATCCCGACCTCGACGTGCTGACCCACGGGTTGACGTTGTGGGACCTCGACCGGGTCTTCAAGGTCGACGGCTTCGCCGGCGCCGAGTACAAGAAGCTTCGCGACGTGCTGTCGGTGCTGCGCGACGCGTATTGCCGCCACGTCGGCGTGGAGTACACCCACATCCTGGAGCCCGAGCAGCAGAAGTGGATCCAGGAACGCGTCGAGGTCAAGCACGACAAGTTCACCGTTGCCGAGCAGAAGTACATCCTGAGCAAGCTCAACGCCGCCGAGGCGTTCGAGACGTTCCTGCAGACGAAATACGTTGGGCAGAAGCGCTTCTCGCTGGAGGGTGCCGAGACCGTCATCCCGATGATGGACGCCGTGCTGGACCAGGCCGCCGAACACGGCCTCGACGAGGTGGTCATCGGCATGCCCCACCGCGGGCGGCTCAACGTGCTCGCCAACATCGTCGGCAAGCCGGCCTCCCAGATCTTCTCCGAGTTCGAGGGCAACCTGAACCCGAGCCAGGCCCACGGCTCCGGTGACGTGAAGTACCACCTCGGCGCGACCGGCAACTACCTGCAGATGTTCGGCGACAACGACATCGACGTCTCCCTGGTGGCCAACCCCAGCCACCTCGAGGCCGTCGACCCGGTCCTCGAGGGACTGGTGCGCGCCAAGCAGGACGTCGTCGAGCCGGCGACCGGTCCCGACGGCCCCGAGAAGTTCACCGTCGTGCCGCTGATGCTGCACGGTGACGCGGCGTTCGCCGGTCAGGGCGTGGTGGCCGAGACGCTGAACCTCGCGCTGCTCCGCGGATACCGCACCGGCGGCACGATTCACATCATCGTCAACAACCAGATCGGCTTCACCACCTCACCGCAGGACTCGCGCTCCTCGGAGTACTGCACCGACGTGGCGAAGATGGTGGGAGCGCCCATCTTCCACGTCAACGGCGACGACCCCGAGGCCGCGTCGTGGGTGGCGCGGCTCGCCGTCGACTTCCGGCAGAAGTTCAACAAGGACGTCATCATCGACATGCTGTGCTACCGCCGCCGCGGGCACAACGAGGGCGACGACCCATCGATGACGCAGCCGGAGATGTACGACGTCATCGACACCAAGCGCGGTGTCCGCAAGACCTACACCGAGGCGCTCATCGGTCGTGGCGACATCTCGATGAAGGAGGCCGAGGACGCCCTGCGCGACTACCAAGGCCAACTCGAGCGCGTCTTCAACGAGGTCCGAGACCTCGAGAAGCATGCCATCGAGCCCAGTGAGTCCGTCGAGTCCGATCAGCAGCTGCCCACGAAACTCAGTACGGCCGTGGACAAGTCGCTGCTCGCCAGGATCGGTGACGCGCACCTCGCCGTCCCGGAGGGCTTCACCGTGCACCCCCGCGTCAAGCCAGTGCTCGAGAAGCGTCGCGAGATGGCCTACGAGGGCAAGATCGACTGGGCGTTCGGCGAACTGCTCGCGCTGGGCAGCCTGCTCTCGGAGGGCAAGCTGATCCGCCTGACCGGTCAGGACACCCGCCGCGGCACGTTCACCCAGCGGCACTCGGTGATCATCGACCGCAAGACCGGAGCGGAGTTCACCCCGCTCGAACTGCTGACGCTCGACGAGGAGGGCGCCCCGACCGGCGGCCGGTTCATGGTCTACGACTCGGCGCTCTCGGAGTACGCCGCGGTGGGCTTCGAGTACGGCTACTCCGTCGGCAACCCCGACGCAATGGTGTTGTGGGAGGCGCAGTTCGGCGACTTCGTCAACGGCGCCCAGTCGATCATCGACGAGTTCATCAGCTCCGGTGAGGCCAAGTGGGGTCAGCTCTCCGACGTCGTGCTGCTGCTGCCGCACGGCCACGAGGGCCAAGGCCCCGACCACACCTCGGGCCGCATCGAGCGGTTCCTGCAGGTGTGCGCCGAAGGCTCGATGACCGTGGCGATGCCGTCGACCCCGGCCAACTACTTCCACCTGTTGCGGCGGCATTCGCTCGACGGCATCCATCGGCCGCTGATCGTCTTCACCCCGAAGTCGATGCTGCGCAAGAAGGAAGCCGTCAGCGATATCCGCGACTTCACCGAGCAGAAGTTCCGCTCGGTGATGGAGGAGCCGACGTTCACCGACGGTGTCGGCGACCGCGCACAGGTCAAGCGGATCCTTTTGACCAGCGGCAAGATCTACTACGACTTGGCCGCCCGCAAGGCCAAGGACGGTCGCGACGACGTCGGCATCGTGCGCATCGAGCAGCTCTACCCGCTGGCCAAGCGCCGGCTGCGGGCCACGCTCGACGAGTACCCGAACGCCGAGGAGTTCTTCTGGGTGCAGGAGGAGCCGGCCAACCAGGGTGCGTGGCCGACGTTGGGCCTCGCACTGCCCGAGCAGGTGCCCGACAAGCTGACCGGGATCAAGCGCATCTCGCGTCGCGCGATGTCGGCTCCGTCGTCGGGTTCGTCGAAGGTGCACGCCGTCGAGCAGCAGGAGATCATCGACGAAGCCTTCGCCTGACCCCTTTAGTCGGGACCAGCGGTACCGGTTAGGCTTCACGCCGAAGGCACGCTCGTCGTCGAGTAGAGGGAGTGTTCATGGAGGGCTTCGCCGGTAAGGTCGCCGTCGTCACGGGCGCCGGGTCGGGCATCGGCCAGGCACTGGCCGTCGAGTTGGGACGCTCGGGGGCCAAGGTCGCGATCAGCGACGTCGACCTCGAGGGACTCGCCGTCACCGAGGCACGGCTGAAGGCCATCGGGGCCCCGGTCAAGGCCGACCGCCTCGACGTCACCGAGCGGGAGGCGTTCGAGTTGTACGCCGACGCCGTGAAGGCGCATTTCGGCAAGGTCAACCAGATCTACAACAACGCCGGCATCGCCTACACCGGAGACGTCGAGGTCAGCTCCTACAAGGACATCGAGCGCGTGATGGACGTCGACTTCTGGGGCGTCGTGAACGGCACGAAGGCCTTCCTGCCGCACCTCATCGAGTCCGGTGACGGGCACGTGGTCAACGTCTCGAGCCTGTTCGGCA
>Ga0209051_1002920_pt1 | contig 11721 bp, 10 predicted proteins | sample AraplaCvi_mMS_r2_2_FD_184286 | JGI IMG/M metagenome (GOLD analysis project Ga0209051, IMG submission 184286) | Arabidopsis root microbial communities from North Carolina, USA - plate scrape MF_Cvi_mMS_r2 (SPAdes) (version 2) | ecosystem: Host-associated > Plants > Roots > Endosphere | place...
TGATCGGCAACGGCCCGGATGCGATGAAGCGCGTCTCGATGGTCGGCAACGACATGAAACTCGACACCGGCATCGGCAATTGCGGCAAAGGCGGCCAATGGGTCCCCGTCGGCGTCGGCCAGCCGCACCTGCGGATGGATCAGGTGACGGTGGGCGGGACGAAGGCTTGATCTGAGCGGTTGCCTGGCGATGGAAACATACATATCGACCGCCGGCGCCGGCCTGCCGGCCTATGGCCTGAAACTTACTCTTCATCCGGCCTGAACAGCCATTTCCGCTCGATCGCCGATGCCAGATCGATCCGGTTCTTGTGCGCAAACAGCAGGACATGGCCGAGGAGATCGGCCGTCTCGTCGGCAAGATCACGATTCAGATCCTCGTCGCTCCTGCCCTTCTTCCGTCCGCGTCCGGTAGCGCGGTTCCAAGCCTGGGTCAGCTCGCCCATCTCCTCCTGGAGTTTCAGGAGAAACCAGTCGGGATCGCGCAGCATTCCATGGTTTTCCGCGTAGTCCGCGGACGCGGCCTCGAATTGGGCGACAAGTTTCTCCAGCATGACGTTCTCCTTTTGTATCCACAGGAGAATGCCGATTCTCGCCCCGTGTCCAGAGGGTTTGCCTGACACCTGCTTGACACGGTCACCCAAACCCCGGCAGGTGCGGGCCATCCGATCCTATCCGCGTCACGGCATTTTCCATGGACCCCGCCAATCCGATTTCCGCCTTCCTGGACGCATGGGTTCCGGGCCATGGGCCAGTGCAGCTCGGCTTTCTTTTCCTCTCGGCGCTGATTGCCGGGCTGGCGCGCGGGTTTTCCGGTTTCGGCGGGGCGCTGATCTTCGTGCCGCTCGCAGGCGCCGCCGTCGGTCCGAAGATCGCCCCTGCCCTGCTGCTCGTGATCGACGGGGTGACGACGCTCGGCATGCTGCCGGACGGCTGGAGGCGGGCGAACCGGCGCGAGGTGGGCACGATGCTGATCGGCACCCTGGTCGGCGTGCCGGCAGGCACGACACTCCTGGCGATGATCGATCCGACGGCGCTCAGGTGGCTGATCTCGGTCGTGGTGCTCTGCCTGCTGATCTTCCTGATTTCCGGCTGGCGTTACCATGGCAAGCCGAAGCCGACGCTGACCATCGGCGTCGGGGCGCTGGCCGGGCTGTTCGGCGGCGCGGCGCAGCTTTCCGGTCCGCCGGTCGTCGCCTACTGGCTCGGCGGCGCCATTCCGCCGCTCACCGTGCGCGCCAACCTCATCCTCTATTTCGCGCTTTCGACGGTGATTTCCGCGACCGCCTATATTGTCGGCGGTCTCCTGACCTTCGACGTCCTGACACTCGCGCTGATCGCCGGACCGGGTTACGGCCTCGGCCTTATCGCCGGTTCGCGATTGTTCGGTTTTGCCTCCGAGGGCACGTTCCGGCGGATCTGCTTCATGCTGATCGCCATGGCGGCGATCGTCGGCCTGCCGCTTTTCGATGCGCTGCGGCCCTGATCAAGATCAGGCCTCTCTTTCTTCAGCAAGGCTTAACCGGGCGGGAGTAGGGTCGCGCTCACCGAAGTAACGTGGGCGTGATCGCGGTGGGGAACACGAGGGACAGGTTTCAGGCGCTTTGGCGCCGGGATGTCAAACGACGGCTGGTCGCCGGCGGGCTCGACATGGCCGCAGCCCTTGCGCGCGCCGGGATGATGCCCAATGCCCGCGGCCACGGCGCCATCTTCACGCTTCATCACGTGCGACCGAAACAGAGCCGCCCGCTGCAGCCCAGCGGCCATCTGGAAGTGACGCCGGATTTCCTCGGCGAAGCGATCGAACGGCTTTCGGCGGAAGGCTACGAGTTCGTTCCCCTGAGCGACGTGCCGGCCCGGCTCGCCGCGCCGACCAAACAGCCTTTCGCGGCCTTCACCCTCGATGACGGCTATCGCAACAATGCCGAACATGCCTTGCCCGTCTTTGCCCGCCACAACGTGCCCTTCACCATTTTCGTAACCCGAGGATTTGCCGAACGCACCCATTCTCTCTGGTGGGAGACGATTGCCGAACTGCTCGGACGCGAACGGGAAGTGATCTTCGATTTCGGCGGCGGCTCCGAAGTCCTCGACCTTACCTCCGAGGCACGCAAGTTCGACGCCTTCGACCGGTTTTCCGCCTATGTGCTGGAGGTCGAGGAATCGACCGCCGTCTCGCGGCTCGATGCGCTGGCGAGGAAACACGGGGTCGATCCGCTGCAGATCACCGCCGACCTTACCATGAACGCCGAGGAGCTCCGCTCGGTCGCCGCCCATCCCCTGGCCTCGCTCGGCGCCCATACGATCAGCCACCGCGCCGTCGCCCGCCTTTCGGCGGAGGATGCCCGCGCGGAAATGCAAAAGTCGGCCGACTGGATCGAGGCGCTGACCGGCGAACGGCCGCGCACGATCGCCTATCCCTATGGCAGCCGCGCCGCGGTTTCCGAGCGCGATCAGGCCATCGCCAGGGAGATCGGCTTTACGGTTGCGGTGACGACGCAGCCGGGCACGCTCTGCGCCAAATACATGAACAGGCTCACCGGCCTACCACGCATCTCGCTCAACGGCTATTACCAGCAGCCGCGCTACGTGTCGGCGCTCGCATCGGGCATCCCGTTCGCTATCGGACGGTGAGCCCCTTCTCCCTTTACGGATACATCCGCACCTTTTCCCAGGGACCATCGGCGACGGTGCGGCGGAATTCGATGCGGTCGTGCAGGCGGAACTGGCGGTCGTGCCAGAATTCGATCGACAGCGGCCTGATCCGGAAGCCGGACCAGTAAGGCGGGCGCGGAATGTCGCCGATCGCGTATCTCGCGGTATATTCGGCCACCGACTTTTCGAGCGCGAAACGGGTCTCGAGCGGGCGCGACTGTTTCGAGGCCCAGGCGCCGATGCGGCTGCCGCGGGCGCGCGACGCGTAGTAGGCGTCCGCCTCCGCATCACTTACCACTTCCACCTCGCCACGCAGGCGAACCTGGCGGCGCAGCGACTTCCAGTGGAAACACATGGCCGCCTTTTTCTGGCCGAGGATCTCGCGGCCCTTCTGGCTTTCGAAATTCGTGTAGAAGACGAAACCCTTCTCGTCATAACCCTTCAGGAGGACCATGCGGACGTTCGGCATGCCGTTTTCGTCGACGGTTGCAACCGCCACGGCATTCGGATCGTTGGGTTCCGAGCTCTCGGCGTCCTTCAGCCAGGAGCCAAAAAGCGCGAAAGGCTCGTTCTGCGCGGTGAAGTCACCAGTTGTTAACCCGCTTTCAGACATATTGACTAAAATACTCCCAATCTTATGAAAAATGCCCGAGTTTTTCCGTCGGACAGGACGCACGGTGGTAGTGATAGCAAAGTCGAAGAGCTGCACAAAGAGGTCGTTTCTCCTCGGAAGGCGGGCAGCAGCCCTCTGCCTGACCGGGCTTTCGCTTGCCGGTTGCACCAGCAGTCTCGATCTCTTCGGGAGTTCGCAAAAGGTCGACCGCACGATCTCGACCGGGACCGTGCCGGGCACGCCGCAGCACACGGGCGCCGCGCTTTCCGACGAGGCGACGGTGCGCAACGCCGTCTCCTCGGCCGATCTTGCCAAGGTCGGCATGGCTTCTGTGCCGTGGGCCAATACGGCAACCGGCAGCGCCGGGGTCGTGTCGCAGATTCGCGAAGCCCGCAACGGCGAGCAGATCTGCCGCGCCTTTACCACCACACGCCATTCCTACGAGGGCATCGCGATGTTCTCCGGCCAGACCTGCCTCACCGGCAGCGGCGACTGGATGCTGACCGCCTTCGACCGCCAGTAGTCGCGGTCACCCCTCCTCCGCCCGGCGCGGCTGCGCGGGAATCGCGTCGGGCCGTCGCGCAAAACCGAGCCGGAAACGATTCGTTTACCTTAACCCGCGCGACTGACGGCTGCGTAACCACTGATTCACAAGTCCTAACATAGGCTCTGGTGGAACAAACAGCAGTCTGCCCGGAACATGAGGAACCGGCGGCTGGCTGTCGGAGTTGTGACGAGTATCGGGGGGCCAAGGATCAAGCGGGGGCTCGCCGTTTCAGGTAACCGGTGGTCCCACAATGCGTGATCCCTATTCTCTCCTCGGCGTGAAGCGCAATGCCGAGCCCGAAGAAATCAAGGCAGCCTGGCGCGCCAAGGCAAAGACAGTTCACCCCGACCAGAATCAGGACGATCCGTCTGCGACCAGCCGTTTCGCGGAAATCGGCCAGGCCTACGAGGTCCTGAAGGACCCCGAGCGCCGCAAGCGATACGACAGGGCCGCCGAGATGCACCAGACCATCATGCAGCAGCGAAACGCCGCCCGCGAAGCCGCCGAGCGTGCCAAGGCCGCAAAGGCCAACGCGGAAAAGGTCATGGAAGAACTCGCCAAGGCCAATGCGCAGAACGCCAAGGCGCAGGCACAGGCGCGCGGCCAGTCGCAGGCCCAATCCCAGGCGCAGCCCCAGAATCAGTCAGGCCCCGCAGGCGAAACGCCGGAGGACATGATCGAGCGCATATTCGGCGCCGCGGCCGCCGACCACGTCAAGGCCCAGGCGGCCGGTCAGGCGCAGGCCGCCGACGAACATGCCGAACCGGTAAGAAGCGACGCGGCCGGCGAACGACCGCCGCTGCCGGCACTCGCCATCGACCTGATCGCCTCCATCGTGCGCCGCTTCCGCGGCACGACGCCCACCCCGGAAAAGGCTCCGGATATTTCCGTCGAAGCGACGGTCACCGTCGAAGATCTCCTGAAGCTCAACACGATCACGCTGAAGGCGGCCGATGACCGTGAAGTGCGGCTGGCGCTGGAAAAAGGCATGACGGAAGGTCACGTGGCGCGGCTGAAGGGCCAGGGCCTCAAGCTCACCGGCATGAAATCCGGCGACCTCCTCGCCTCTCTCAAGATCGCCCGCGACAGCCGTTTCCGCGTCGAAGGTTTCGACCTCCACACGACCCTGTCGATTTCGCTGGAAGATGCCGTGCTTGGCGGCGACGCATCGGTAGAAACGCCGGACGGGAGCCGCAGCATCAGCATTCCGGCCTGGTCCGGCTCCGACCAGACGGTGCGGCTGGACGGTCTCGGCCTTTATAACGATGCCGGTGGCCGTGGCGATCTGGTCGTCGAACTGCGCGTCGTCCTGTGGGAAAAACCGAACGAAAAGGTCACCGATCTGATGCGGCACATGCGCCACGGGCTCTATGTCTGACAAACACCGCCGAATATGACCGTTTTGCGTCGGTATTCACCGCTGCGCACCCTTTGTTACGGCCACTAACACGAGATGATCCAAGCCAGCTTGAACCCTAGAGCTGCCTATGTCATAGGCAGCGTTCATCTAAGGTATCAGGGGACTATGTATGGTTCAGGCTTCCGGCCTCATGGCAGGCAAACGCGGTCTCATCATGGGCGTTGCCAACAACCGTTCGATCGCGTGGGGCATTGCCAAGGCCATCCACAGCCAAGGCGGGGAAGTTGCGTTCACCTACCAGGGCGATGCGCTAAAGAAGCGCGTTGAGCCGCTGGCCGCCGAATTGGGCGCCTACATGGCCGGCCATTGCGACGTCGGCGACGAATCGACCATCGACGAAGTCTTCGGCAACCTCGAAAAACACTGGGGCAAGATCGACTTCCTGGTGCATGCGATCGGCTTTTCCGACAAGGACGAGCTGACCGGCCGTTACGTCGACACCTCGGCGGACAATTTCGCCAAGACGATGCAAATCTCGGTCTATTCCTTCACGTCGGTCGCGCGGCGGGCGGAAAAGCTGATGACCGACGGCGGCTCGATGCTGACGCTGACCTATTACGGCGCCGAAAAGGTCATGCCGAACTATAACGTCATGGGCGTCGCCAAGGCGGCACTCGAAGCGAGCGTCAAATATCTCGCCGTCGATCTCGGCCCGAAGAACATCCGCGTCAACGCGATCTCGGCAGGCCCGATCAAGACGCTCGCGGCGTCGGGCATCGGCGACTTCCGCTACATTCTCAAATGGAACGAATACAACGCGCCGCTGCGCCGTACCGTCACCATCGAGGAAGTCGGCGATGTCGGCCTCTACATGCTGTCCGACCTGTCGCGTTCGGTGACCGGCGAAACCCATCACGCCGACAGCGGCTACCATGTCGTCGGCATGAAGGCCGTCGATGCGCCTGACATTTCGGTCATCAAGGACTGATGCTCTTCCAGGGACGTCTGCCGTGCTCATCTACATGATCCGCCACGGGCAGACGGACTGGAATGCCGAAGGCCGGCTCCAGGGCCAGCAGGATATCCCGCTCAATGCGCTTGGCCGCTCCCAGGCGACGCGCAACGGCGAGCGGCTGCGCGAGATGATCGGCGCGGCCGACGGTTTCCGCTTCATCGCCAGTCCCCTGTCGCGCACGCGCGAAACCATGGAACGGCTGCGGAGCGCCATGGGCCTCGATCCCCTCGCCTACTGTACCGACGAACGGCTGGTCGAGGTGTCCTTCGGTGACTGGGAGGGCCATACGCTCGACGAGATCCGCCAAATTTCCCCGGACCGTCTGATCGCGCGGGGCGAGCAGAAGTGGAGTTTCATACCGCCGGGCTCGTCTGCCGAAAGCTACGAAATCCTCTGCTGGCGGATCGGCGCCTGGCTGCAATCCCTCGATGGCCCGACCGTCTGCATCAGCCATGGCGGGGTGATCCGGTCGCTGTTCCGGCTGATCGGCAATCTCGACGAGGACGAAGCGGCCACCGTTCCGACCCCGCAGGACCGTATCCTCAAAGTCGAAACCGACAAGAACCGGATGGAATGGCTCTGACCGGACATGCAGGGGCGCCCGGCATTCCAGATTATACTTCGGTGATCCTGCAGTATTACTGGACGATCTCGAGGTCGTCGACCACCCGGTTGCCATCGACGACGGTGTAGAAGACGAGCACTTTCACGCCGGCCTTGAGGCCCTCGAAATTGAACTCCTCGGGCACCTTGTAGATCTTTCCGTCATCGAGCGTGAAGCTCAGCGCCTTTGCGTCCACGGCCTTGATCGTGGCTTCGACGTCGGCACTTTGGGCCCAGCTGTTGAGGGGCGAAAAGATGCTGGCCGTGGCAAGCAGTGCAGCAATCAGAATGCGCATGGTCGGAAGCCTTGATGAGGTCGATAATGTCTCGTTTCGACGCACAGATAGCCTCCTGATTGTGGCGAAAATCGCCCCTCACCATGACATTTTCGGTACAAGTAATGACCTGATTGTTAACGCTTTTCAAGAGCCGGACGCGCCGTGCGACCAAGGCGGACCGCCTCCGCTGAACCATTTAATGCATCTCCCCCACAATAAATGGCGCCAAAGTTTGTAGGGTGCGGGGAAAGCGTAAATTAACCCCCGTCCCATAGGCTGTTTCGTCATGCCACAAGGGTTAATGAAAAGGTTCGCGCGCGTGAAATTCTGGCCGTCGTCCGGTTCCAAATCACTGGGCCTCGTGCGAAGCACCAAGGCTCCGACGGCAATCGCGTTCGTTATAACCCTGACGGTGATCGCAATCGCCGTGATGGTCGATCACCGGTATACCGAAAGCTTCCGCAGCGATCTGCGAGCAACGACGGAAAGAGTCGGCGGCCTGTTGGCTCGACGCGTCGTTACACGCGTGGAAACCGACATCGCAACCGCGGACCATCTGGTTCATGCGCTGAGAGACGATGCCGAGGGCTCGGCGGATGCGTTCGAGCACTATGTCGACAAGGAACTCGGCGAGGCAGCGCATTTTTCCGGCGTGGCGATTGCGCCCGATTTCGAACTCGCCCAGTTCATCACGCGTGACGGCATTTCCGAGGGCGCTTCCGGCAAGGTCGGCAGGATCGATCTGTCGCGTCTCGCAAACGACCTTAAATCCGTCAGTGGCCGCAACCGCGTCTCTCTGTTGAGCGGCAGCCAGGAAGGCGACCTGACCCTGGTCCTGCCGGTGACGAAGCAAGAGGATGGCACCGACCTGTGGGGGGCGATGGCCGTGCTCATCGACAAGCAGGGCCTGATGGAGGCATCCGGCGTCACCTTTTCCCCTGCGACGGCAAAAAAACCGAACCTGATCAATCTCGACTGGCTGAACGTCGTGTTCCGGGACGTGGACAGGCCGGAATATTTCGCCTTCTTCGGCAACGATGCCATCGAGGACCAGTCTCCGATGAAATGGACGGTGCCGGTCAACGGCGCCCATTGGACGCTGCTTGCCGCCCCTCGTTCCGGCTGGGATATCGTGCCGCCCAACCAACTCGGATTTCGCCTCGCCATCATGTTCGCCGCGCTCGCGATCATCGTGCCGATCTTCGTCGCCACCTCGCTGATTTCCGAGCGCAACCGCAATATCGATGCGTTGAAGGCGCGCGAACTCAATCTCATCGAGCTGTCGCAGCGTTTCAACCTCGCCATGGAAGCGTCCAATATCGGCATCTGGGAGGTCACGGGCAGCAGCAACAGCCTGTTCTGGGACAGCCGGGCCGCCGGGCTGCACGACAAGCCCGCGGCAAGCGAAGGCAATCGTCTCTACGACTGGCTGGGTTCGATCTATCCCCCTGACCGGACGGCGGCGGAGGCGCATTTCGTCAACTGCGCCTCCAGCAACACGCCCTGCAGCGAGACCTATCGCGTGCAGTTGCCGGATGGCACGCTGCGATACCTGAGGTCGGCGGGCGCGAACTATCGCAACGCCGACGGCACCCTGCGCACCACCGGCATCGTCTGGGACGTGACCAGCGACGTGGTAATGACGCAGACGCTGCGCAACGCCAAGGAAAACACCGACATCAAAAATGCCGAGCTGGAGCTGGCTCTCGATGAGTTGTCGAACCGCGAGCAGGACCTGGAAGAACTGTCGCAGCGCCTCGACCTGGCGCTTGACTCCTACAACTGCGGCATCTGGGAGGCAGACCTGCGCGACAACAGCGCATTCTGGGACGAACGGATGCACCAGCTCTACGGGCTCGCCTATAGTGGCCGCCGCACGAGCCGGGAAGACTGGTTGCACTGTCTGCATCCTGACGACCGCGAAGCCGCCGTGAGCGCCGCGGACAAATCGGTCGCTGTCGGAGAAAAGCTCAATTCCGTCCATCGGATCGTGCTGGAAAACGGCCAGATCCGCTATATCCGCTCGGTTGGCCAGGTCCATATGGCGCGCAGCGGCATCGCCAAGATCGTCGGCATCGCCTTCGACATCACCGCCGACGTGCTGCTTGCCGAACAGCTCAAGAGCGCCAAGGACGAGGCCGACGCGAAAAATGCCGAGCTCGAGCTCGCCAAGAGCCGCATCGAGCACAATTCGCTGCACGACCCGCTGACCCTGCTCGCCAACCGCCGCAAGCTCGACATGGAGCTCGACCGGCTGTCGCGCTCCAGCCATAACGAGCGCCAGAAGTTCTCGATCCTGCATCTCGATCTCGACCGCTTCAAGCAGATCAACGACACGCTCGGCCATGCGGCGGGCGACGCGATGCTTGTGCACGCCTCGCGCATCCTGTCGCGCAACGTCCGCAGCAGCGACATCGTCGCGCGCATCGGCGGCGACGAATTCGTCATCCTCGCCACCAGCAATTCCGGCGCCGAACAGATCGCTCAGCTCGCCCAGCGCATCATCGCGGAATTTCACCAGCCGATCGATTTCGAAGGTTTTGCCTGCCGCTGCGGCGTCTCCATCGGCATCGCCCAGGCAAGCGGCACGAATGTCGATGCGCGCCGCACGCTCGTTAATGCCGATATCGCGCTCTACCGGGCGAAGGGCATGGGCCGCAACCGCTACGAATTCTTCACCCAGAACCTGCAGGCCGAGATCGTCAGCCACAAGCGCACCGCCGACGAGGTGCTGGCCGGCATCGACAACGACGAATTCATCACCTTCTATCAGCCGCAGTTCGATGCCCGCACCAACCAGTTCACGGGCGTCGAGGCGCTGATCCGCTGGAACCATCCGCATCACGGAATTCTTGCGCCGGACAGGTTCCTGAAGATCGCCGAGGACCTCAACGTATCCGCCACACTCGACCACATCGTGCTCGAGACCGTGCTGAAGGACAAGATGCGGTGGGCCGCGCTCGGCATCCGGGTGCCGAAGGTCTCCGTCAACGTCTCCTCGAAGAGGCTGCATGACGAAACGCTGATCGATACCCTGCAATCGCTGGCGATCACGCCCGGCGAGATTTCCTTCGAACTGGTGGAATCGATCTTTCTCGATGAAAGCGAAGCCTCGGCAGCCGGCAATCTCGAGCGGATCAAGGAACTCGGCATCGATATCGAGATCGACGATTTCGGCACCGGCCATACGTCGATCGTCAGCCTCCTAAAACTGAAGCCCAAGCGGCTGAAGATCGACCGCCAGCTGGTGATGCCGATCGTGACCTCGCCGCAGGAGCGGGCGCTGGTGCGCTCGATCATCGATATCGCCCGCTCCCTCGGGGTCGAAACGGTGGCGGAAGGGGTCGAGACCATGCAGCATGCAAGCCTGCTGCGTGAACTCGGCTGCGATCTGCTGCAGGGTTATGCCTTCTCGCGGCCGCTTTCCTTCAACGATTTCACCGCAGCCGCGCATGCGGGGTGGCGCAAGGCGGCCTGACCCCCGTATTGTTCACCCTTGCGGCGGGACCGTTCTCCCAAGAAAGACTTGTCGCCCGGCAACCTTTTCCATATGACAGCCGCGTCAGAAGTTGGCGGAAGGCCAACTCCGCCACAGCTGGTCTTGTCACGTCATGTCGCACAACACGTTCGGTCATCTTTTCCGCGTCACCACCTGGGGTGAAAGCCATGGCCCGGCACTCGGCTGCGTGGTCGACGGTTGCCCGCCCGGCATCCGTTTCACGCTCGCGGAAATCCAGGCCTGGATGGACAAGCGCAAGCCCGGCCAGTCCCGCTTCGTGACGCAGCGGCGCGAGGACGACATCGTCAAGGTGCTCTCCGGCGTGATGATGGAAACCGACGGCGAGACGATGATCTCGACCGGCACGCCGATCTCCATGCTGATCGAGAATACCGACCAGCGCTCCAAGGATTACGGCGAGATCGCCCGCCGCTACCGGCCCGGCCATGCCGACTATACCTATGACGTCAAATACGGAATTCGCGACTATCGCGGCGGCGGCCGTTCCTCGGCCCGCGAGACGGCCGCCCGCGTCGCCGCCGGTGCGCTGGCCCGCAAGGTCGTGCCGGGGTTGAATGTCCGCGCTGCACTGATCCAGATCGGCAAGCACAAGATCAACCGCGCCAACTGGGATTGGGATCAGGTCGGCCAGAACCCGTTCTTCTGCCCGGATGCGGCCATGGTGCCTGTCTGGGAAGAGTATCTGGACGGCATCCGCAAGGCCGGATCGTCGATCGGCGCCGTGGTGGAAGTGATCGCCGAAGGCGTTCCCGCCGGCCTCGGCGCACCGGTCTACGGCAAGCTCGACCAGGACATTGCGAGCCTGCTGATGTCGATCAACGCCGTCAAGGGCGTCGAGATCGGCGACGGATTCGGCGTCGCGGAACTTTCCGGCGAGGAAGATGCCGACGAAATGCGCATGGGCAATGACGGCAAACGCATCTTCCTTTCCAACCATGCGGGCGGTATCCTGGGCGGCATCTCCACCGGTGAGGCGGTCGTCGCCCGGTTCGCGATCAAGCCGACGTCCTCCATTCTCACCGAGCAGCGCTCGATCGATGCCGACGGCAACAATGTCGAGGTACGCACCAAGGGCCGCCACGACCCCTGCGTCGGCATCCGCGCCGTGCCGATCGGCGAGGCGATGGTTGC
>Ga0209051_1002921_pt1 | contig 11718 bp, 5 predicted proteins | sample AraplaCvi_mMS_r2_2_FD_184286 | JGI IMG/M metagenome (GOLD analysis project Ga0209051, IMG submission 184286) | Arabidopsis root microbial communities from North Carolina, USA - plate scrape MF_Cvi_mMS_r2 (SPAdes) (version 2) | ecosystem: Host-associated > Plants > Roots > Endosphere | place: USA...
TCTCGGCCGCGTCTTCGGCGGCGAGGCCTTCGGCGCGCAGAGCGACATGCGCGGCCACGACGGCCGCGTCGGGCACTTCTGGATCTACCGCCTGCCCGACGTCCGCGACGGCGAGATCCGCGGCTACTACTTCATCGCCACCGACATCACCGAGCTGCGCCGCAGCGAGCGCCGCCTGCAGGAGCTCAACGCCGCGCTGATCCGCGCCGAGTCGTTCACGCGCGGCATCGCCGACCACCTCCCCGCGCGCATCGCCTACTGGGACCAGGACGAGCGCTGCCGCTTCGCCAACCGCGCCTACTTCGAGTGGTACGGCAAGACGACCGAGCAGGTGCTGGGCATGACCGAGCGCGAGATCTTCGGCGACGCGCTGCCGCCCGAGCGGGAGACGCGCGCCCGCGCCGCCCTGCGCGGGGAGCCGCAGGAGTTCGAGAGCGACGAGACCGGCGCCGACGGCCGCCCCGCGACCTGGCACGTGCACTACCTGCCCGACCGCAGCGGCGGCGACGTGCGCGGCTTCTTCAAGCTCGCCTCGGACATCACGCCCGCCAAGCGCGCACAGGCGGAGCTGCGCTCGCTCAACGCGGAGCTGGTGCTCGCGCGCGACCGCGCGGAGGACGCGGCGCAGGCGAAGTCGGCGTTCATCGCCAACATGAGCCACGAGATCCGCACGCCGATGAACGTGATCATCGGCCTCACGCACCTGATGCAGCGCGATGCGCACGACCCGGTCACCTCCGACCGCCTCGGCAAGGTCGGCGACGCGGCGCAGCACCTGCTCGACATCATCAACGACATCCTCGACCTGTCGAAGATCGACGCGGGCAAGCTCGTGCTCGCCCCGGTCGACTTCCCCGTCGACGCCTTGCTCGAGCGCAGCGTCTCGATGGTCGCGGAGGGCGCGCGCCGCAAGGGCCTGGCCGTGAGCGTCGACCGCGGCGACCTGCCGACGGCCCTGCGCGGCGACGCGCTCAGGCTGTCGCAGGTGCTGGTCAACCTGCTGAGCAATGCCGTCAAGTTCACGGCGCGCGGCAGCGTCGCGCTGCGTTGCGAGGTGCTCGCGCGCGAGGGCGCGGAGTGGCACGTGCGCTTCGCCGTGCACGATACCGGAATGGGCATCTCGCCCGAGGCGCAGGCGCGCCTGTTCAGCCCCTTCGAGCAGGCCGACCGGTCGACCACCCGGCGCTTCGGCGGCACGGGACTCGGGCTGTCCATCGCGCGCGAGCTGGCGCAGCTGATGGGCGGCACGGTCGGCGTCGAGAGCGAGCTCGATCGCGGCAGCGTGTTCTGGTTCAGCGCGCGCCTGCAGGCGGCGCAGTCGCTCGACATGCCCGCCCCGGCGCCGCGCGCCGCGGCGCCCGGCACGCCCTCGGCCGAGGCCCTGCTGCGGCGGCGCCATGCCGGCGCGCGCGTGCTGATCGCGGACGACAACCGCATCAACCAGGAGCTCGCCATCGAGCTGCTGCGCCTGGTCGACCTGCAGGTCGAGGTCGCCGACAACGGCCGCGTCGCGGCCGAGATGGCCGAGGCGGGCGGCTACGACCTGATCCTGATGGACATGCAGATGCCCGAGATGGACGGCCTGGAGTCCACGCGCCGCATCCGCGCGCTGCCGCGGCTCGACGCGACGCCGGTGATCGCGATGACCGCGAGCGCGTTCGGCGCCGACCGCGACGCCTGCCTCGCCGCCGGCATGAACGACCACCTCGGCAAGCCGGTCAACCCCGTGACGCTCTACGAGACGCTGCTGCGCTGGCTGGACGAGACGCACGTCGCGCGGTCGCAGGCGGCGCCGGCCCCCGCCCCCGCCCCTGCGCCGGCGCCGGTCGCCGCCGCGCCGGCGGACCCCCTCGAGGCCGTCGAGGCCCTCGACCTGGTGCGCGGGCTGTCGCTGTTCGCGGGCCAGCGCGCGCTCTACCTGCAGGCGCTCGGCTACTTCGTCGACCTGTACGGCGCCGGCCTGCCCGGGGTCGAGCGCTACCTGGACGGCACGCCCGGCGCGACGCGCGAGGCCGTGCGGCGCGACGTGCATTCGATGGGCGGCGCGGCCGCCGCGCTGGGCGCCGTCGGCCTGGAGAACGCGGCCCACGACATCGAGGCCATGGCGCGCGCCGACCGCGGCGCGCCCGCGTCCGAGGCCGACCTGCGCACGGCCCTCGGCCGCCTGCGCGAGGATCTCGGCGCGCTGGTGCGCCAGCTGCGCGCGGTGCTCGGGGCGCTGCCCGCGGCGGCCGGCTAGCGCGTCACCTGACGGGGATGGGGACGGCGCGGTCGACCGGCACCGCGGTCACCGAGTTCTGCGGCGAGCCCTCGATCAGCCGGTCCGAGTAGGTCAGGTAGACCAGCGTGTTGCGCGCCTTGTCCACCATGCGGACGATGCGCAGGCGCTTGAAGACGATGCTCAGGCGCTCGTTGAACACCTCCTCCTGCTGCGGCAGCGGCTTGGCGATCGAGACGGGGCCGACCTGCCGGCAGGCGATGGAGGCCTCGGACTTGTCCTCGGCGAGGCCCAGCGCGCCCTTCACGCCGCCCGTCTTCGCGCGCGAGACGTAGCAGGTCACGCCGCCGACCTTGGGGTCGTCGTAGGCGTCGACCACGATCTTGTGGTCGGGGCCGATCAGCTTGAAGACCGTGTCGACCGAGCCGATGGGCTCGGCGCGAGCGGCGGCCGCGGCGGCGGCGAGCAGGAGGAAGATGATGGTGCGCATTCGCAGGATCCTAGCGGGTCGGGGACTGGCCTTCGGCCTTGTCCTCGTGTTCAGGACGCCGTTGCCGCGGACGCGGGGACAGGCCGGAGGCCAGGCCCCGCCTCCCCCAGGCGCCCATAGAGCTCGGCCAAGCGGCGCAGGTAGTCCGCCGGCGCGGGCCCGACATCGGCCCAGGTGAAGCGCCAGCCCCAGTTGCCGTTGGCCGTGCCGGGCAGGTTCATGCGGTGCTCGCCGCCGAGGCGCAGCGCGTCCTGCATGGGCACGATGGCGGTGTCGGCGACGCTCGCGCAGGCGGCGCGCACCAGCGTCCAGGCGATGTCGTGGCCGTCGGTCGCGAGGTAGTCGCGCACGTCGCGGCGCACCGCCTCGGACTGCGCCGCCCACCAGCCCACGCTGGTGTCGTTGTCGTGCGTGCCCGTCAGGCACACGGTGGCGTGATCGAGGTTGTGCGGCAGGTAGCGGTTGGCGCTGCCGTCGGGCTGGCCCCACGCGAAGTGCAGCACCGCCATGCCGGGGAAGCCGAGCGCGCGCCGCAGCGCGTCGACGTCGGGCGTGATGATGCCGAGATCCTCCGCGATGACGGGCAGCGGGCCGAGCGCGGCGCCCACGGCGTCGAACAGCGCCTCGCCGGGGCCGGGCACCCAGCGACCGTTGACGGCGGTCGCTTCGCCGGCGGGGATCTCCCAGTAGGCGGCGAAGCCGCGGAAGTGGTCGATGCGCGCGAGGTCGACCAGCTCGAAGGTGCGGCGGATGCGCGCCGTCCACCACGCGTACCCGTCGCGCGCGTGCGCGGGCCAGCGGTAGAGCGGATTGCCCCAGTGCTGGCCGGTGGCGCTGAAGAGGTCGGGCGGCACGCCGGCGACGGCGGTCTGGCGGCCGTCGGCGTCGAGTTCGAACAGGTGGGGCTGCGACCAGGCGTCGGCGCTGCGGTAGGAGACGAAGATCGGCACGTCGCCGACGAGCCGCACGTCGCGCGCGTTCGCGTAGGCGCGCAGCCGCGCCCACTGGCGGAAGAAGCACCACTGGACGAACTCGTGCGCCGCGACGCGCGGCCCGAGCGCGCGCGCGGCGTCGGCGAGCGCCCCCGGCTCGCGCACCGCGAGGCCGCGCTCCCACTCGCCCCAGGGGCGGCCGCCGAAGTGCTCGTCCAGCGCCATGAAGAGGGCGTAGTCGCGCAGCCAGGCGGACTCGCGTCGGCGGAAGGCGTCGAGCTCGGCGCGCTCCTGCGGGCTCGCGGTGTCGGCGAAGCGCGCGGCCGCGCGCGCGAGCCGGGCCGCGCGCCAGGGCGCGACGTCGGCGAACGCGACGCGGCGATCGGGGAAGCGCGGCGGGTCGGCGAGTTCCTCGGCCGCGAGCCAGCCGCGCTCGTGGAGCTCACCCAGGTCGACCAGCTGCGGGTTGCCCGCGAAGGCCGAGGGACTCATGTAGGGCGAGTGCCCCTCGCCGACCGGGCCGACCGGCAGCATCTGCCACAGCCGCTGGCCGCCCGCGACGAGCCAGTCGACGAAGTGGAAGGCCGAGGGGCCGAGGTCGCCCGAGCCGTGCGGGCCGGGCAGGGAGGTCGGGTGCAGCAGGATGCCCGCGGCGCGGGGAAGTCGCATGTCAGGATCCTTCACGAGGAAACGCCGGGCCGCCCCAAGTTTCCTTGACCCCCTCGGGGGGCGGCGGCAACGCGCCTTGGGGGCACTCAGAAGCGCAGCGCATGGCCCGCCGCCGCCATCGCCACCACGCTGCGCGCCGGCAGGGTGAACACCGTCTCGCCGACGACCCAGCGCCCGTGCGCGGCGGCATCGACCGTGTGCAGCACGATCTCCCACGAGCCGCCCGGCAGCGGGAAGGCCACGTCGCGCTCCTCGGCGTTGAACAGCAGCAGGATCGGCGCGCGCTCGCGCGCGGGCCGGCCGACCAGGCAGCCCAGCACGTGGCGGTTCTCCTGCGTCCAGTCCTCGGGCCGCATGGCGATGCCGTCGGCGCGCAGCCAGGTGAGGTCGGGCAGGCCGTGGCGGTCGGGCAGGCCGTCGTGCCAGCGCCAGGAGAACACGCCCGCCTGGCGCCGCAGCGCCAGCGCGCGCGCGGCGAGCGCCACCTGCGCCTCGTCGGCGCGCGACCAGTCGAGCCAGCTCGTCTCGTTGTCCTGGCAGTAGGGGTTGTTGTTGCCCCCCTGGGTCTGCCCGAACTCGTCGCCCGCGGCCAGCATGGGCGTGCCCTGCGAGAGCAGCAGGGTCGCCAGCAGCGCACGCCTCACGCGCAGGCGCGTCGCCGTGATCGCGGGGTCGGCGCTCGCGCCCTCCACGCCGAAGTTGGCGCTGTGGTTGGTGGCGTGGCCGTCCAGGTTGTTCTCGCCGTTGGCCTCGTTGTGGCGGCGCGCGTAGCTCACCAGGTCGGCGAGCGTGAAGCCGTCGTGCGAGACGATGTAGTTGACCGAGTCGCCCGGCATGCGTCCGGCGGCCTGGTAGAGGTCGGACGAGCCGCACAGGCGCAGCGCGAAGTCGCCGCGCGGGCGCTTGCTCTCGATCCAGAACACGCGCATGGCGTCGCGGAAGCGGTCGTTCCACTCCAGCCAGCCGCGCGGGAAGCCGCCCACCTGGTAGCCGCCGGGGCCGAGGTCCCAGGGCTCGGCGATCATCTTCAGCGTGGACAGCAGCGGATCCTGGGCGATCGCGATGAAGAACGGGTGGCGGCGGTCGAAGCCTTCGCCGCCGCGCCCGAGCACGGGCGCGAGGTCGAAGCGGAAGCCGTCGACGTGCATCTCGCCGGCCCACCAGCGCAGGCTGTCGAGCACCATCTGCAGCACGCGCGGGTGGCGCAGGTCGAGCGCGTTGCCCGTGCCCGTGATGTTCTCGTAGAGCGCGGGCGCCTCGGGCTGCAGGCGGTACCAGTTCGCGTTGTCGAGGCCGCGGAAGGACAGCGTCGGGCCGGTCTCGTCGTTCTCCGCCGTGTGGTTGTAGACCACGTCGAGGATCACCTCGATGCCCGCGGCGTGCAGGCGCCGCACCATCGACCGGAACTCGTCGCGCACGGCGCGGCCGACGGCCGCGCTGCCCGTCGAGGACTCGCGGCCGTCCGCCGCGGCGGCCAGCCGCGGCTCGGGGCAGAAGAAGCCGATCGTGTTGTAGCCCCAGTAGTTCACCAGGCCGCCTTGCACGAGGCGCTGTTCGTCGAGGTGCTGCTGCACCGGCAGCAGGCTCACCGCGGTGACGCCCAGGCGCTTCAGGTGCGCGATCGCGGCGTCGCTCGCCAGGCCCGCGTAGCGGCCGCGCAGCGCCGCCGGCACGCCGGGGTGGCGCTGCGTGAAGCCCTTGACGTGCAGTTCGTAGAGCACGGTCTGGTGCAGCGGCGTGTAGGGGTGGCGATCGTCCTGCCAGTCGAAGTCGTCCTGCACCACGCGCGCCTTGAGCGCGTGCGCCGCGTTGTCGGCCATGTCCATGTGGCCGGGCCAGCGCAGGTCGGCGCCGAAGTGCTCGTCGCGCCATTCGAAGGCGCCGACGATCTCGCGCGCCCACGGGTCGAGCAGCACCTTGTTCGGGTTGAAGCGGTGGCCGCGCTCGGGCCGCCACGGGCCCTGCGCGCGCAGCCCGTAGACCAGGCCCGGCTTCGCGCCGGGCAGGTAGCCGTGCCAGACGTCGTTGGTGCGCCCGGGCAGGGACGCACGCGCGACCTCGCGCGTGCCGGTGTCGTCGAACAGGCAGAGGTCGATGGCCTGGGCGTTCTCCGAGAACACCGCGAAGTTGACGCCGTGGCCGTCGAAGTGCGAGCCGAGCGGCCAGGCGCGGCCGGCCCTCAATCCGCTCAGGACGTCCATTCCAGGATGACGGTCGCGAGCGGCGGCAGGCTCATGACGATGGAGTACGGGCGGCCGTGGCTCTCGGCGGCCTCCGCGGTGATCTCGCCGAAGGGGGAGCCGACGTTGCTGCCGCCGTAGTGGGCGGAATCGGTGTTCAGGCGCTCGCGCCAGACGCCGGGCTGCGGCACGCCCAGGCGCAGGTCGCGCTGCACGACCGGCGTGAAGTTGCAGACCACGAGCACCGGACGCGCGCCCGCACGGTCACGCCGCACGAAGGCCAGCAGCGAGCGGCCGGCGTCCTCGTGCGAGATCCATTCGAAGCCGGCGGGCACGAAGTCGAGCTCGTGCAGCGCGGGCAGCTCGCGGTGCAGCCGGTTGAGGTCGCGCACCAGCGCCTGCACGCCACGGTGCGCGTCGTCCTCGAGCAGGTGCCAGTCGAGGCTGCGGTCGTGGTTCCACTCGCGGTCCTGCGCGAACTCCGAGCCCATGAACAGCAGCTTCTTGCCCGGATGGCCGTACATGAAGCCGAAGTAGGCGCGCAGGTTGGCGAACCGCTGCCAGCGGTCGCCGGGCATCTTGGCGAGCAGCGCGCCCTTGCCGTGCACCACCTCGTCGTGCGAGAGCGGCAGCACGAAGTTCTCGTTGAACGCGTAGACCAGCGAGAAGGTGATCTCGCCGTGGTGCCAGCGCCGGTGCACCGGATCGCGCGCCAGGTAGTGCAGCGTGTCGTGCATCCAGCCCATGTTCCACTTGTAGTGGAAGCCCAGGCCGCCGGCGTAGGTCGGGCGCGAGACCGCGGGGAAGGCCGTCGACTCCTCCGCGATCGTCACCGCCTGCGGCCGTTCGACGCCGACGACCTCGTTCAGGCGCTTCAGGAAGGCGATGGCCTCGAGGTTCTCGCGGCCGCCGTGCACGTTGGGCACCCACTCGCCCTCCTTGCGGCTGTAGTCGCGGTAGAGCATCGAGGCGACCGCGTCCACGCGCAGGCCGTCGACGCCGTAGCGCTCGAGCCAGAACAGCGCGTTGCCGACCAGGAAGTTGCGCACCTCGGCGCGGCCGAAGTTGTAGATCAGCGTGTTCCAGTCCTGGTGGAAGCCTTCGCGCGGGTCGGCGTGCTCGTAGAGCGACGTGCCGTCGAAGCGCGCCAGGCCGTGCGGGTCGGTCGGGAAGTGCGCCGGCACCCAGTCGAGCAGCACGCCGATGCCGGCATCGTGGCAGCGCTCGACGAAGCGGCGGAAGCCGTCGGCCGGCCCGAAGCGCGCCGTCGGCGCGTACAGCCCCACGGGCTGGTAGCCCCACGAGCCGTCGAACGGGAACTCGCTGACGGGCAGCAGCTCCAGGTGCGTGAAGCCCATGTCCCGCGCGTAGGCGACGAGCTGGTCGGCGAGCTCGTCCCACGACAGGAAGCGGTTGCCGTCGACGTGGCGCCGCCACGAGCCCAGGTGCACCTCGTAGACGCACATCGGCGCGTCGAGCCCGTTGGCGCGCTGGCGCGCCATCGAGGGCGGCACCGCGGGCGGCAGCTCGGCCACCACGCTGGCGGTCGCCGGCCGCAGTTCGGCCTGGCGCGCATAGGGGTCGGACTTCTGCGGGAGCAGCTCGCCGTCGGCGGCGCGGATCTCGAACTTGTAGGCCGTGCCCGGCCCGACGCCGGGCAGGAACAGCTCCCACACGCCGCATTCGCGGCGCAGGCGCATCGGATGGACGCGGCCGTCCCAGCCGTTGAAGTCGCCGACCACGCTCGCGCGCGAGGCGTTGGGCGCCCAGACCGAGAAGGCCGTGCCGGCCACGCCCAGCAGCTCGCGCGGGATCGCGCCCAGCACCTCGTAGGGGCGCAGGTGCGTGCCCTCCGACAGCAGCCAGGTGTCGGTCTCGCCCAGCACGGGCGGGAAGCGGTAAGGATCCTCGACGTCGACCGTCGAGCCGTCGTGGCGGTGCGCGCGCAGGCGGTAGGCGTCGGGGGCGACCGTCAGCGGGCCCTCGAAGAAGCCCTCGGCGTGGCGCAGCGCGAGTTCGCCGCGCACCTGGCCGTCGGCGCGCGCGACGACCTCGGCGCGCGCCGCCCACGGCAGGAAGGCGCGCAGCCAGGCGCGGCCGTCCGCGTCGACGTGCGGGCCGAGGACCGCGAACGGGTCGCCATGGCGCGCGGCGCGCAGGGCGTCGATGTCGGCGTCGTTGATCATGTCAGGTGATGACCGAAGGTTGGTCGCGGCCCAGGCGCCGGCGGATGTCGGCCACCTGGTCGGCGATGCGCGCCAGCGGCGCCAGCGCCTCCTGCGTGGGCAGGTCGTGTCGCGCCGGGTCGGCCTCGTAGCGCTCGAGGTAGAGGCGCAGCGTGGCGCCTTCCGTGCCGGTGCCCGACAGGCGCAGCACGATGCGGCTGCCGTCCTCGAACACCAGGCGCACCCCCTGGCGCTCGGCGACGGAGCCGTCGACCGGGTCGGTGTAGGCGAAGTCGTCGGCCAGCACGAGCCTGCGGCCGTCGAGCGACTCGCCGGCGAGCGTGGCGAGCTTGCCGCGCAGATCGTCCATCAGCGCGTTGGCGGCGGCGCTGTCGACGGCCTCGTAGTCGTGGCGCGAGTAGTAGTTGCGGCCGAAGCGGGCCCAGTGCTCGCGCACCAGCGCCTCGACCGACTTGCCCGTCGCGGCCAGCACGTTCAGCCAGAAGAGGATGGCCCACAGGCCGTCCTTCTCGCGCAGGTGGTCGGAGCCGGTGCCGTAGCTCTCCTCGCCGCACAGCGTGGCCTTGCCGGCATCGAGCAGGTTGCCGAAGAACTTCCAGCCGGTGGGCGTCTCCCAGGCCGGCACGCCGAGCGCCGCGGCGACGCGGTCGGCGGCGGTCGAGGTGGGCATCGAGCGCGCGATCCCGGCGAGGCCGCCGCGGTAGCGCGGGGCGATCGTGGCGTGCGCGGCGAGCAGCGCGAGGCTGTCCGACGGCGTGACGGGGAAGCCCGGGCCGACGATCATGTTGCGGTCGGCGTCGCCGTCGGTGGCCGCGCCCAGGTCGGGCGCGCCGGGGCGCGACATGTGGGCGATGAGGTCGTCGGCGTTGGCGGGGTTGGGGTCGGGGTGCAGGCCGCCGAAGTCCTCGAGCGGCGTGGCGTTGACCACGCTGCCGGCGAGCGCGCCCAGCTCGCCCTCGAGGATCGCCTTCGCGTAGGGCCCGCCGACCGCGTTCATCGAGTCGCAGCGGATGCGGAAGCCGGAGGCGAAGAGCCGGCGGATGGCGGGGAAGTTGAAGCACTCGCGCATGAGCGCGGCGTAGTCGGCCACCGGGTCGACCACGTGGACCTCCATCTCCTCGACACGCTGCACGCCCGGCCGGTCGAGGTCGACCGGCGCCGCGTCGCTGGTCTTGTATTCGCGCAGCGACTGGGTGCGGGCGTAGATGCCGTCGGTGACGGTCTCGGGGGCGGGCCCGCCGTTGCGCACGTTGTACTTGATGCCGAAGTCGCCGTCCGGGCCGCCGGGGTTGTGGCTGGCCGAGAGGATGATGCCGCCGTAGGCGCCGTGCTTGCGGATGAGGCAGCTCGCCGCCGGCGTGGAGAGGATGCCGCCGCGCCCGAGCAGCACCCGGCCGAAGCCCTTGGCCGCGGCCATGTGCACGATGACCTGGATCGCCGCCCGGTTGTGGAAGCGGCCGTCGCCGCCGACCACCAGCGTCTCGCCGGCGGTGTCGGCCAGGCCGTCGAACAGCGCCTGCACGAAGTTCTCGAGGTAGCGCGGCTGCTGGAAGACGCCGACCTTCTTGCGCAGGCCGGAGGTGCCGGGTTTCTGGCCGGCGAAGGGCGTCGTCGGGCAGGTGATGATGGTCATGGGGGAGGCTCCACGGTCATTCGTGCGCGAGCTTACGCCCGGCGGAGGCCCGCGCGGGCAGAAGTTGCCCGCCGCGAGGCGCGTACGCGACTTGCCCGGCAACGTACTTGCCCGATCCGGACTTCTCCGGTACGGTCACTCGGCGGGGGCCGCGGGAAACGGCACGCGCAACGCGGCGGCACGTCCGGCACACAAGGAGACATTTCCATGGAAGCACGTCCTGGCGAAGGCGCCGTCCAGCTCGCGCGCCGCTGCGCGGCGCTGGTGCTGGCGGGCGGGCGCGGTTCGCGCCTGATGCAGCTCACCGACCGGCGCGCCAAGCCGGCGGTGTATTTCGGCGGCAAGTTCCGCATCATCGACTTCGCGCTGTCCAACTGCGTCAACTCGGGCATCCGGCGCATCTCGGTGGCCACGCAGTACAAGTCGCACTCGCTGCTGCGCCACCTGCAGCGCGGCTGGAGCTTCATGCGCAGCGAGCTCAACGAGTCGGTCGACCTGCTGCCCGCCCAGCAGCGCGTCAACGACCAGTGGTACATGGGCACGGCCGACGCGGTCTACCAGAACCTCGACATCATCCAGAGCGGCGTGCCGCCCGACTTCATCCTCGTGCTCGCGGGCGACCACATCTACAAGATGGACTACTCCGTCATGCTCGAGGACCACATCGCGGGCGGCCGGGGCGTCACGGTCGGCTGCCTGGAGGTGCCCCGGGAGGAGGCGACCGCGTTCGGCGTGATGGCGATCGACGAGAACCGCAGCGTCACCGCCTTCGTCGAGAAGCCCAAGGATCCGCCCGCGATGCCCGGCCGCCCCGACCGGGCGCTCGGCAGCATGGGCATCTACGTCTTCTCGGCCGACTACCTCTACCGCCTGCTCGAGGAGGACGTGAAGGATCCTTCGTCCGAGCACGACTTCGGCAAGAACATCATCCCCAAGGCGGTCGCCGAGGGGCAGGCGTTCGCCCATCCGTTCTCGATGTCGTGCATCCCCAACCCGCCGCACACCGAGCCGTACTGGCGCGACGTCGGCACGGTCGACGCCTTCTGGGCCGCCAACCTCGACCTGGCCTCGCCCTCGCCGGCGCTCAACATGTACGACAAGCGCTGGCCGATCTGGACCTACCAGCAGCAGCTCGCGCCGGCCAAGTTCGTCGATGCCGACGGCAAGCACGGCTCGGCCTCCGACAGCCTGGTCTCCGGCGCCTGCATCGTCTCGGGGGCGACCGTCACCCGCTCGGTGCTGTTCTCGGGCGTGCACGTGCGCTCGGGCTCGCGCGTCGACCAGGCGGTCGTGCTGCCCGACGTCGAGATCGGCAAGGGCTGCCGCCTGAGCCGCGTGGTCATCGACCGCGGCTGCGAGATCCCCTCGGGCATGGCCATCGGCGAGGACGGCGAGCTCGACGGCCGCCGC
>Ga0209051_1002922_pt1 | contig 11716 bp, 5 predicted proteins | sample AraplaCvi_mMS_r2_2_FD_184286 | JGI IMG/M metagenome (GOLD analysis project Ga0209051, IMG submission 184286) | Arabidopsis root microbial communities from North Carolina, USA - plate scrape MF_Cvi_mMS_r2 (SPAdes) (version 2) | ecosystem: Host-associated > Plants > Roots > Endosphere | place: USA...
CAGAGCCAAACCCGTCGCGCGAACCGCCCGCTTCTCGATCGCCGCCCGCACCTCGTCGGCGGACCCCACCACCCGAACCTTTGACTTGGCTCGGGTCACGGCGGTGTAGAACAGCTCCCTGGTCAACAGCCGGGAGTCGACGGGCGGCATCAGCACCGTCACCTCCGCGGCCTGCGAGCCCTGACTCTTGTGGATCGTCATCGCGTACATCGTCTCCAAGTCGGGCAGTCGACTGGTGGCGAAGGCCCGCGGTTCGCCGGCGCCGGCGATCGCGGCCCGCAGCCCGTCGGGCCCGTTCACCGTCACCCCGGTGTCGCCGTTGTACAGGCCCAACCCGTAGTCGTTGGCCGTCACCAGCACCGGCCTGCCGGCGTACCAGTCCGACCAGATCGGCTCGCCGGTCGACTCGGTGAGCCAGCGCTCCACCTGGTGGTTCCAGTGCTGCACACCGTGGGGGCCGCGGCGGTGGGCGCACAGCAGCCGGTGTTCGTCGAGGATGTCCAGCGCCGTCTTGGCGTCACCGAGGATGGCGGCTTGTCGCAATGCAAGTGCCTGCGGCAGCACGACTTTCCGCAATCCCGCGGCGGGGTCGTCGTCGACGATCCACTCGACGTGGTCACCGCCCGCGGCGAGCACCTCGATCGCCGCATCGGCGTCACCGTCGCGGATCGCCGAGGCCAGCGCCCCGATCGATTCGCCGAAGCGGTGCGACGTCCGCAGCGCGACCACCGGTGACCCCGTGCCCGCGCCCAGACCGTCGACCAGGTCGGCGAGGACGGCCCCGGCGTCGACCGAGGCCAACTGGTCGGGGTCGCCCACCAACAACAGCCGGGACTGCGGACGCACGGCTTCCAGGAGCCGGGCCATCATCGTCAACGAGACCATCGACGTCTCGTCGACGACGATGACGTCGTGCGGCAGACGGTTGCCGCGGTGGTGCCGAAACCGCGACGAACTGTCGGGCCGGCTCCCAAGCAGGCGATGCAGCGTCGTCGCCTGCAGCCCCGAGAGCCGCCGCTGGTCGACGAGTTCCAACTTGTCGATCTCCTGGCGAACCGCCTGCTGAAGGCGGGCGGCCGCCTTTCCGGTCGGCGCGGCAAGGGCGATCCGCAGCCGCGCGCCGGACGCCGCCTGCCCGGCGAACAGCGCCAGCAGCCGCGCGACCGTGGTGGTCTTTCCGGTGCCCGGACCGCCGGTGAGCACCGTGACCCGTTGCGACAGCGCGATTTCGGCGGCGTCGCGCTGCTCCTCGTAACCGGCGGGAAAGAGGCGTTCGACGTCGGCTGCCGACACCGCCCCGCCGCGCGACACCATCGCCCGTAGGTCGTCGGCGACCTGCTCCTCCTCGCGCCAGTACCGGTCGAGGTACAGCAGGTGTTCCCGGCGGCGCAACACGTGCGGCGCCTCGAGCAGCGGGCTGGCCCACACCGCCGCCAACCAGCCGTCGACCGCCGGCCACGGCAGGTCCGCCATGTCGACCTGAGCCTCGACCGACCGCAGGTCCAGACACACCGACCCGGCGCGCAACCCGCGGACCACGAGGGCGAGGGCGAGCATCACGCGCTCGTCGTCCTCCTTGGCCAACGCGCTGAGCCGCTGGGCGACCAGCACGTCGGCGGCGTCGATCACCGCGGCCTCGTTGAACACCGCCAGGAGTCCGGTGGCGCCGACGGCCCGCCGCCAGGTGGCGGTGTCGTCGACCGGTTCGGCAGACGTCACGTCGTCACCGTCCCCTCGTCCAGTAACTCCGACATCGCCACCACGAGCGACGCCGGTGGCTGCCAGTCGAAGACCCCCGCCGGGTGCCCGTCGACGACCGGGGTGTCCGCGCCGCACATGCCGCGGACGAAGAGGTACAGCACTCCGCCGAGGTGCGTGTCCGGCGAGTAGCCGGGCTGCCGCCACCGCAGAAAGCGGTGCAGCACAACGCTGTACAGCAAGGCCTGCAGCGGATAGTCGGAGTGCAACATCGCCTCGACGAGTCGGGCGCGCTCGTAGTCCGCCGACGTCAACGAGCCGTCACCGTCGCCAAGCCAGTTCGACTTGTAGTCGACCACCACGTAGCGGTGACCTTCGCCGGAGGGAATGCGCAACACCGCGTCGACCGAGCCGTTCAGATATCCGCGCAGCGGTTGGTTGCCAAGGGCGTCACCGGTGAGCCGCTCGGCGTAGCCGGCCAGCGGGTCGTCGTCGGGAAGGTGCTCGGCGACAAGCAGACCGACGTCGCGGAGGTAGATCCGCGGCGCCGTCGCGCGCAGGTCACCGCCGGCCAGCGGGAACTCGAAGTCCAACTCCCGCAGGCGGTCTCGCAGACCGATCTGGCGCAGCGTCAGATTCCCGGCCAGCGGACCCAGCGGGGTGTCGTTCATCGGCACCAGGGCGGCCGCCAGGTCGGCGGCGGGCACGTCCACCGGCCACCACACCGAGTGCTCGACGATGTGGGTCTCCAGTTCGGCGGCGAGATCGGCCGCGAACGGATCCGCGGTCTCCAGCACCGCGTGCATCAGCGTGCCGAACTTCGCACCCTTGGGCAGCTCGGCCATCGGCGACGGCAACGCCGGTCCGGTCGAGGGCTGCAGCAACGGAAGGTCGCCGACCTCGTCGTCCAAGGCGACGACCTCCGGTTCGCTGCTGACGCCGGACGTCTCGGCCACCCGGATCAACCCGGAGTAGGACGTGCGACGCCACGTGGTGTCAATGGAACGGTGAAAGTGCCTGGCGCCAAGGCCCGTCGGCACCGGCTCGGCGGGAGGTCGCGGTGCCGGGGTGAGCACCGACTGCTCGAGCACCGGTCCGCCGACGGCCTCCCACTGGCGCAGCCGCGCGAGGGCGTCGTCGTCGGTGATCTTGCTCGGCACGCACCGGTTGGGCACCGCCGCCTCGCCGGGTTGCCTGCCGCGCAGCAGCCGCGACAGCCCACCGTTGGGTTCGTCGTTGGCAGGCGCCCACCACGCCACCACCTGGGACTGCGCCCTGGTCATCGCGACGTAGGTCAGCCGGCTGTCGTCGCCGGCGGACTCCTCGCGGCCCAGCCGCTCGACGTCCCGGTAGTCGGGGCTCTCCTTGCCGCCGATGTGGAGGCAGCGCGTTGGCCCGTCGTGGAACAGGATCAGGTCGCGCTCGGGCACCCAGCGGTTGAACGCGAACGGCAGGTACACGATTGGGTATTGCAGCCCCTTGCTCACCCACACCGTCATGATCTGGACGGCCGCGGCGTCGCTGTCCAGGCGGCGGTTGCGCTCCGCGGTTCCGCCGCGGTCGTCGCGCTCGGTGCGCAACCAGTCGCGAAGGGCGGGCAGCGAGTGGTGCTCGCGATGCGCCACGTCCTGCAGCAGCTGCGTCATGTGCGCCAGGTCGGTCATGTGGCGTTCGCCGTCGCGCCACGACAGCACGCGTTCGAGCATGCCACGCAGCTGGGCTGCTTCGAAGATCGCCGCGACCCCGCGTTCGCGAGCGTGTCCTGCCCACTCCCGCAACGTCTCCGCGATCTCGTCGGTGAGGTCGTCGCCACCGTTCACCAGGTCCTCGGCGGTCTTGCCGAAGAACATCGTCGCGGCGGCGGCGCGCACCACCCCGGCGCGGTGCGGCTGGTCGAACGCCTCCAACAGCGACAGCCAGTCGTCGGCGGCTTGGGAGGCGAAGATGTCCGAGTCGCCGGTGTAGACCGCCGGAATCCCGGCCCGGCCCAGCGCGAGCTGGCAGATCCTGGCGTCCTTGTGCGTCTCGACGATGATCGCGACGTCGCCCGCCTGCACCGGCCTGCCGTCGAACGTGGCGCCGCTGGCGAGCAGGGCCCCGATGTCTCCTGCGAGGTCCTTGCCGATGTGCTGGCGCAGGTCGTTGATCGACACGTTCTGGGTTCCCTTGCGCCCGAACGTGGTTCGTTCCACGACTCGCAGCCGGAACGGTTCGACGTTGGGTGCGCCGACCAGGCGGCATCCCTCGTGGTGGGCGTCGACGTCGTGCACGACGATCGCGGGGTCGCCGAGTTCGGCGCCCCTCAGCACGGCCTGCAACCGGTCGACCAGCGCACTGTCGCTGCGCCAGTTGGTGCCGAGGGTCTTCTTGGCTCCCGCGGTCTCGGCGGCACTGAGGTAGGTGACGATGTCACCGCCGCGGAAGGCGTAGATGGCCTGCTTGGGGTCACCGATGAGGACGACGGTCGACCGGCCGCTGAAGGCTCGGTCGATCACCTGCCACTGGACGGGGTCGGTGTCCTGGAATTCGTCGACCATCACGATTGGCCAGCGCCGGTGCATCCGTAGCCGGGCGGGGGAGTCCTCGGAGTCGAGTGCCACCGCGAGGCGGGTGAGCAGGTCGTCGTAACCCAGGATGCCCAGCCTGCGCTTGCGCGTCTCCAGTTCGGCGAGCACGTGATTGGCGAAGCTCGTGCAGACCGCGGCCCGCGACTCCGGCGGCGGGTCGAGCGGCCGCAACTCGGTGGCCGGGTTGTTGACGACCTCCCTCGCCAGCTTGAGCGCGTCGGGGTAGCTCAGCGCCGGGTCGTCGCGCTGCTGACCGAAGTGCGCAAGGTAGAGGTCGTCGACGACCTCGGTGACCAGGTCGGTGAGACTCTCCACCAGAGTGACCCGCGAATCGGAGTCGCCGGCGACGCCCAACGACTTCAGCACCAGTTGGCAGAACTGATGGGTGGTGGCGATCGTCGCGGCGTCGAAGTCCGCCAACGCATCTCGCAGGTTCTGCTTGCGGTCGGCGCGTTCACTCTCGGTGCCCGTTACCAGGTAGTCGACCAATTCGTTGGCACCGACCGGGGGCGGATCGTCGAATGCCGCTGCCGCGTCGGTAATCTGGCGGCGGACGCGATCGCGCAGCTCCTGGCTGGCCGCCCTGCCGAAGGTGATGAGCAGCATCTGGTCGAGCGTGGCCACCCCGTCGGCGACGTAGCGCGTCACCAGTCCGGCGAGGGCGAACGTCTTGCCCGTTCCCGCGCTCGCCTCGAGCACGGTGGTGGACGCCGCGGCGGGAAGGTCGCCAAGCAGGTCGAAACGCTCCATCAGACGGTCACTTCCGCGCGCAGCATCGGCAACCAGAGCCGGGACGAGTAGGCGCCGAGTCGATGCGTCTCGCCGTCGACCTCCTCGCCGGGCCGCAGGTCTTGCTTGAGGACGGAGAGCCAGGCATTCGGCCCCCAGGCCCGAACCTGGGCGGGGTCCTGGTCCTCGCCTGGATACATGCCCGACTTCCACCTGAAGGCGGCTTCCCGCTCTGGATCGCCGCCCTCGAGGCGGGCACTCGCCCACGCGTAGGACGTCTTCACGGGCAGCGGCAGCGGCTCGCGCCGGCCTGCGTCGTAGACGTCCACCAGGTCGCGAAGCAGGTCGACCGCCGGCTGCCGTGGTTGCCCGAGACCCCGCTGGCTTGGCCGGGTCGACCGCCGGGCCCGCCCGATGCAGATGGCCGTCCAGTCCCGGTCGGGATGTTGGGCGTACAACGCCAGCAACGGAATCCACGACGCGAGCAGATGCTTGCCGTCGAGCTTGGAATAGGTGACCGAGACCAGGTGGTCGCCGAAGACCGGTGACACGGTGCCCGTCAACCGGCGTCCGGCACCCAGGTCGACGTCCACGTCGTAGGCCTCCGGGTCGGCCGTGCGATGGGCCAATGCCGTGCTGGCCAGCACGGTCGCCTGCTCCCGCAGTTCCCCGGCCTTGCGCCATCCAAGCTGTCCCGGCGGCAGGGTGCCCCGGCGCCACTCGGCCTGCCGGGCGTCGTCGGGGCTCATGCCGCGCAGCATGTCGGTGAGCATCCGGTCGCCGACCGCCCACTGTTCGAGGGCGTCGATGTCGACCGAGATCTCGTCGGAGACGCCGTCGACGTCCCACGGCAGGGTGTATTCCAGCGCTCGGAAGAACCCCTTCACCGGATCCTTGAAGAAGCCGACCAGATCGGCCAGTGCGACGTCGTCGTGCGGCTGGGCGGGTAAGGGACCGGAGATGAACTTCGGCTGGTCGGAGCGCTCGCTGCTGCTGGCTCTGGCGGCGTTGAGCACCGTGGAGTCGAAGGTGAACGGCACGCCGGGCACCAGCTTGCCGGGAATCACGTTGCGAATGTCGAAGGGCTGCAACGGGTGATGGACCACGACCTGGTCGCGGACGCGTTGCGGCGTGGTGGCGTCCAGGGCGTCGAGCAGCTCGGCCAGCGGCACCGCGGGCGGCCGCGGTTGCCCGGAGTTGGCGTTGGCTCCGGTGTAGGTGACCACCAGCTTCTCGGTTGCCGCGCCGATGGCGTCGAGCAGCAGTTGCCGGTCCTCGGAGCGACTGTCCCGCTCACCGGTCAACGGATTGCGGGCCAACACGTCGTCGCCGTCGGTGACGCCCTGGCGGGGAAAGACGCCGTCGTCGAGGCCGACCAGACAGACCACCCGGTGCGGCACCGACCGCATCGGCACCATCGTGCACACCGTCAGCGTGCCGGTGCGGAAGTTGGCTCTGGTCGGCCGGCCCGCGAGGTGGCGTTCCAGCAGCGCCTTGACGTCGGGCAGGCGCAGCACGGTGTTCGCCCGCGGCCCGGCGTCGTCGAGCACCCGGCCGAATTCGCGCTGCATCTGGCTGGTCTGCCACGCGTCGGCGTCGTCGACCCGGGTCATCATGGTGATGCCCTCGGTCAGCGCACGCAGCCAGTGCTCGAGGGGGTGGTCGCCGGTGAGGGCGGCGACGGTGCGCTCCAACCGGTCCACGAACTCGGCGAGCTGCCCGGCGAGCTCAACGCGGTTGCTGCCGACGTCGTCCAGCGGCAGGGTGGCTCCGACCCAGGCGTGCGCGTCGTCGGACATGGCGACCCCGGCGAGCACCCTGTCGACGCCGAAACGCCATGTGTTGTGGACGAAGTCGACGCCGTAGGGTTGCCGGTGCTCCTGGTCGAACCCCCAGCGGACGTTTGCCTGGCGCACCCAGCGGGTGATGTCCTCCAGGTTGTCGTCGGTGAAGCCGAAGCGGGCCCGCACCGGCGCGGACTGGGCGAGGTTGAGCACCTCGCTGGCTGTCACCCGGCTGCCGGCCAGCGCGAGCAGTTGGGATGCAACGCCCAACAGCGGATTCGTTTGCACCAGTGACCGATCCGCGAGCCGCATCCGCAGCTGATGGGCCGGGTGGGCGCCGCGCAGCACGTCGCCGAGGCCGAAGTCGGCGTTGATCAGCGGCGCGTACGCCTCGACGTCGGGGCACATGACGAGGATGTCACGCGGTTCCAGCGTGGGGTCGTCGGCGAGCAGGCCGAGGAGCACTTCGCGCAGCACGTCGACCTGCCTGGCCTGACCATGGCACGCGTGTACCTGGACGGACCGGTCGTCTGCCGTCGCCGTCCGCCCCCGAGGCCGAACGGCATTCGCGGCGATGTCGGATTGCAGCCAGCCAAGCAGGGTGGCGGGGTGTTCACGGCCGCCGAGGCTCTCGTCGGTGGCGAGGTCGGTGGGCAGGATCATCTGCAGCTCGCGCAGGTCCCTGCCGAGGGTGGCGAGCAGCGGGTGGTGCACGGCGCGATGGCTGGCGTCGTCGCGCCGGGGGACGGGACCGCGGGTCCCCGCCAGCGCACGCCACATGTCGTCACTGGGGTGCGGCAGCCACAGGTGCACGTCGTGGTGGGTCGACAGCGCGTCGACGAGCTCTATCTCGGTGATCGGCAACCTGGTGTGGCCGAACAACGACAGCCGCGGCGGCAGGTCCGACGGCGACTTGCGAAGGCGGGCAACGGTTTCCCGATGGCGCACGTGCGGAGGGTCGGCGTCGACCCGGTCGACGAGCGCTTGCCACAGCGGAGGTTGCCAGCCGAGGTCGGCGTCGAGCTCGACGGTGCCGTCGCGCCAGGCGGCGAGCAGCTGCGGGCGCTGTCGGGCATACGACGCGAACAGCCCCGCGATCCGGCGGGCCACGGAATAGCGCCTGCCCTGCCGCAGCTCCTTCTCCTCGCCGGTGGCGAAGTGGCCGAGGTGCGTGGCCAGTGTCTTGCACCACGGCTGGTCGAGGCTCTCGTCGACGACCTCCAGCAGCGGCCACACCATGGCGTCCGGCGACCAGGGGTCGTCGTCGGCGGTGCCGGTGATCTCGGCGATGAGCGAGTGCGGGTTCCTGAACTGGACCCCGGCGCACACGCCGTCGGCACCCGTACCGCGGCCGAGGACGTGGGACAGGCGCTGGCTCAGCCACCTCTCGACGCCGCGGGCGGGCACCAGGACCAGCTCCGTCGCGAAGGGGTCGTCGAGGGGTCGGCTGAGGAGGGCGCCGAGACCGTCGGCGAGGAGGTCGGTCCGCTCGGCACGGTGGAGGTGAAGCGACATTTGACGCCAGCCTAGGGGGCGCCGCCGACACGGGTCGCGGCAATTCCCATCGATCCTGCCGTCGGTTCACAGTGAACGCGCAGTTACCGCGCCTACCGTAAGCGGCGGAGCTCCCCCCAGCTCCATAGATGGCTCGGCCCCGTCACGACCTCCCCCTGTGGTGACGGGGCCGAGATCGTCTATAGGGTCCAAGGCGATGGCCGACCAACCGCTCAGGGACCAGATCCGGCGACGAGCCGCTGCCGACGACGACCTCGGCGCACGCGCGCGGCTGGTGGTGTCCGCCGCCTGGAACGACCTGCCCGCCGACGCCCCGCTGACCGCGGCTACGGAGAGGGTCGACGCTCAGGCCGAGCTGCTGGAGCGACATCAGGCCGCGGCCAAGACCGCGCCGGCTGCCGACGACGTCGAACGAGCTTGTGCGGCAATGCGTTCGGCGGCCAGCGGGCAGGCGGACGCGGAACGCGTCGCGGACGCCCTCTCCGCCGACCGCATCCAGTTCCTCGAGACCAGCCTGGAGTTCCGCGACCGGCACGGGACGCAACCGTGCCCGGTGTGCGCCGCGATCGCGCTGGACGACGAGTGGGTGGGGCGGGCGCGTACCGCACTGGCCGCGGAGAAGGACGCCGCGAGCGCGTTGCGGGTCGCCAGGTCCGCGGCGCACCGCGCCCGCCAGGCGTTGACCGCACTGGTCCGCGCGGTGCAAGCACCCCCCGCCGAGGACGCCGGGTTGGCGGAGATCGTCGCCGCCCGCGTCGCGCACCAGTCCTTTACGACGGTGCCGACCGACGACGACGGGGCGCTGGCCGATCACGTCGCGAGGGCACTACCGGAGCTTGCGGCGGCCTACGACGCGCTCGGGACGGCCACTGCTGCCGAGCTGGCGGCCACCCGCGAAGCGCAGGCGTGGCTGCAGGGGCTCTCCGACCCCCGCGAGCAGACGTAAAGCTGCCCACAGCCGCGGCGTGTCGCGCACTTTTGCGCCTGCTCGCGGGGAGGGCTGGGCTAGCTGGCGGCGAATTCCTTGGGCAGCCCGTCGATGCCCGCCTGAATCGCCGCGATCGCGTCTGCGCGGGCCTTGAGCTTGCTGGCCCGGTGGGCCTTGGGGTGCAACCCGGCGGCGGCCTCGGCGGCCACGTCGTGCGCGCGGGCCAGCACGTTGCCGTCCTCGACGATCTCGTCCAGCCAGCCGGCGCGCACCGCATCCTCGCCGGTGAAGACCGCCGCCATGGACACCGCCCGCTGAAAGGCCGACCGCGTCAACCGGTTTCGCATGATCTCGATGGCCGAGATGGGCAGCACCATGCCGATGGCGACCTCGTTGGCCTGGCAGCGCGAGCTGGGCGACCCGACCCGGTGGTCACCGCTCAGCATCAGGAAGGACCCCATGGCGATGGCCGGACCCGTCGCCGCCATGATCACCGGAACCGGGAAGCTCAGCAGCCGGATCGACAGCTCGAACCCGCCGGAGAGCATGCCGAGTGCGGCCGCGGCGTCACCGGAGCTGAAGACGCTGAGGTCGAAGCCCGCGCTGAACACGCGCGAGTTGCCCGCGATGACGACGGCCTTGACCTCGCCGTCGCCGGCGGCCTTCTCCGCGCGGTCGAGCGCGGCGTTGACGTTCTGCTGCATCGTCGGCGACAGCGCGTTGACCTTGCCGTCGTCGAGCGTGATCGTGGCGACGGATTCGGTCTGCTCGTAGGCAACGGTGCTTGTCATGAGCCGATGGTACTTAGCGCGTCCGCGCCGAATGACGGCCAGCCGAGGCGTTCTTCTGAATCCACGGGAGGTCGAGCTCGGTGGTCTCGTCGAACTGCCGCGTGCGCCAGCGCTCCTGGGTTTCGGCCGCCGCCTTGTTCATCCGGTCGATCTCGGCGCGGAAGACGTCGGGCTGGGTTTCCTTGGACGCGTAGTGGAAGTACGACAGCACGCTGCGCAGCAGTTCGAGCTTCTGCTTCTCGCGCTTGGCCAGGTCATGGGTGGTCATCAGCTCGATGCGCTGCACCGGCTGCAGGGTGCCCCAGTCGAGACGGAACTTCGTCTCGAAGGTCTCCCTCTTGTTCCACGGCCCTGGCTTCTTCGCCTTGGACTTGGGGCGCGGTCGGTTCGAGTAGGTGAGCTTGCCGTCGAACCGGTCCTGGATCGCCCCACCGAGCTCCGCGCGACTGATGGCTGAGTCCCACACCGTGCGCCACTCCTGTCCAGGGGCCAAGTACAGCAGTTCGCTGGGCAGGTCGAGTTCGGCCACCTCGGGCGGGCCGTCGTGATGGGTGTCTTCGTAGGCGGCGACGGTCGGATGGTTGGCGAACTCGAGGGCGATGTCGTGGGCTGCGGTCTGGCCGAAATTGCGCACCACCAGCTCGATCACGTGCCAGTCGGAGGCGTGCGGTTCCATGTACATCGAGACCTGGGGGCGCATCTGTTCGGTCTTGAGCTGACGGTTGCGCTTGAGCTGCTGATTTGCCCAGACCAGTGCGACGATGCCGAGCGCCACGGCGACCCACGCGGCGATCGCGAGCCAACCCCCGGATCCGAGGTTGCTCAGATCGGTGAGCCGATCGTTGATCCAGTCCACTGCGCCCCTGCCTCATTGCATTGCGTTTGCCGAAGACTTTAGTGCGTTACTGAAGGTCACGTAAACTCGAGACGGCGAGCCTGTTAGCCGACTGTCAATTGTTGGAATCCTGCGACGCGTCCGGCCGGACGTTTGCCGCGCAATTTGCTCGGTGGGCCGGTCGGCGGAATGCGCCGGTGCTCATTTGCGCAAGGGTGACGTGGCCCCGGCCACGGCCGTCCCGGAACGCGTTGTGTGGCAGCCGATTTCGATTCCAGGCGCGGCGACGCGGCGACTTTGCGTTTTCGGCGGCGATTTACCCCCGTGCTGATAATATTGCTGTGCAAATGAGTATGGCCGATTCTGAACCCGATGACGGCGGGCCCGCGCCCTTGCGTCTGGCTTTCCTGACCGAGCTCTACCATCCACACGTCGGCGGTCAGGAAGTCTTCTTCCAGGAGCTTGCCGAGGCACTGGTCCGGCGCGGACATGCCGTTGACGTCTTTTGCATCACCCACGACGCGGCGCTGCCTGCCAGCGAATGGGTGAACGGCGTCCACGTCCACCGCACCCAGGGCAGTGGCGTCTATCCGCGGCCGGTCATTCCCGTTCTCCGTCGCAACTGGTCCGACATCTTCCGGTACAGCGCCGAGGTGCGACGGATCGCCGCACACGGCCGGTACGACTTTCACCTGTTGAACCAGTGGCCGCTGTTCCACGTGCCCGCGCTGAGCAAACGCGCGAGGGCGCGCAGCGCCATCCACTGGTGCGAAGTGCGCACCGCCGACCCCGTGATGGTCTTGCAACGGGTGTTCCCGCGGATGGTCGCGACCAACTTCGCCGTCGGAGAGGCCGTCGCCGCCGAGATC
>Ga0209051_1002925_pt1 | contig 11708 bp, 8 predicted proteins | sample AraplaCvi_mMS_r2_2_FD_184286 | JGI IMG/M metagenome (GOLD analysis project Ga0209051, IMG submission 184286) | Arabidopsis root microbial communities from North Carolina, USA - plate scrape MF_Cvi_mMS_r2 (SPAdes) (version 2) | ecosystem: Host-associated > Plants > Roots > Endosphere | place: USA...
AGGAAAGCCGCTCGCGCACAACCTTGCCGTCGAAACCGGAATTGGTCGGCCCGGCCATCAGATGCCGCATGAGCGCATCGCCATCATCGGGAATATCGGCGAGCGGATAACCAGCCTCCGCCATCGCCCGCATCACCTCGATCGTCCCGGCGGGCGTATCGAGCCCGACGCCATTGCCGAGCCGTCCGTCCCGGTTCGGATAGTTCGCCATGACCAGCGCGACACGCCGCTCTGAAACCGGTCGCTGCCGCAGCCGCGCCCAATTGGCGGCAAGGGCCGCGACATAGGCCATGCGTCCGGCATCCGGCTCGCTGGAAACGATATTAGCCTCGACCGCGGCATCGTAGCGAGCGGCAGCCTTGAAGGAGACGGCGCGCGACAGCACGCGGCCATCCACCTCCGGCAGCGCGACGTTCATCCCGAGATCGCGGGCCGACAAGCCTTGCGATGAGGCAGCCCAGGCCTCCCGCGACGAGGCGGAAAAGATCGCCTGCAGCACGATCGCGTCGTTGGCCTCCAGCACCGTCGGCTCGCGATCAGCGCCGGGTGCGGAGACGGCAAAACCTGTCGTGTTGATGACCACGTCGGGTTGGAGATCGGCGAAGATGGCTTCGAGGATACCTTTGGAGACGGGATCCTTGAGACTGTAGGCAAAGACCGGCAAAGGGCGAAGACCCTGCGCCTGCAGGGTTTCGATCAGTGCCTCGACAGGGCGGGTTTCGCCGCTCTGCACGAGTGCGCGGTAGAAGGCGATGGCAACGACGGGTGCTGCCTGTCCCTTCTCCCCAGCGGGGGTCCGGAGGACGGGTCGAGACCCGTGGCTCGACCCCGGTCGGTGGCCCGACGGGTCGGATGAGGGGGCCACCCCATAAACCTCGAAATCGTGCTCCTGTTGCTCGCTCTCTCCGTCGCTCGCCCCTCTCATCTGCCCTGCCGGGCATCTTCTCCCCGCTGGGGAGAAGACAGAACCGGTGAGCTTCCGCCACTCCTCGACCCCAACAAGCCCCCGCCCTGGCCACCAGATCCCGGCCTTCATCAGCGGCACAGCCGGCGCCGGCTTCTCCTCTCCAGAAAGCATCGCCGCCGCATAGGCGAGAAAGCCCCGCGCATTGGCATCGCCACCCTCGATCAGATAGGCCCAGAGCGCATTCAGATCATCCAGCGCCACATTGGAAAACGGCGTCAGCCCGGCATCCGGCTTGGAATCCCCCGGCAGAACCGCAATCAGCGCACCGCTGCGCGCCGCGACCGCATGCAGCGCCTCCAGCGCATAGTGGAAATAGCTCGCGCCACCGAGCGCCCGCACGATGATCAGCTTCGCATGCCGCGCCGTCCGCTCCACATAGGCATCGACCGACATCGGGTGCTTCAGGCTCATCAGGCTCGCAAGCCTCAGCGAATAGCCTCCTTCTCCGCCGCTATGGGCCGCGGCAATCGCCGCAAGCTCGGTATCGGCAGCAGTCAGGAACAGGATATCGCCCGGCGACTGGCCGAGGTCGATCGCCTCGTCCCCGTCGCTGATCGTCCCCTGTTGAGCGAGAAGCAGATGCATCGTTTACCCTCGGACGAGCGCTTCGATCGCCTTGCGCACTGCGTCCTGATCCATCTCGTGCAGACCGATGACGACGAGGCGCGTGTTGCGGGCCTCACCCGGCGCCCAGGCACGGTCGAAATACTGGTCGATGCGGGCACCCACGGCCTGCAGCTGCAGGCGCATCGGCTTGCCGGAGACATCGATGAAGCCCTTCAGGCGTAGCACGTCATGCTCGGCGATGATGCCCTTCAGCTTCTCGACGAAACCTGCCGTATCCGAGACAGCGCCGAGTTCGACGACGAAACTGTCGAATTCATCGTGGTCGTGCGGCTCGCCATCCTCATGCTCCAGCTCGTGATGGGACTTGCGGTTGACGATATCGTCTTCCGTGCCGATGCCGAGGCCGAGCAGTACGCTTGCCGGCACCTCGCCGTTCTTCGCTTCGATCATGACAGGCTTGCGGGCGATGCGCGAGGCGACTTCGCTCTTCACGCGGCCGAGCCCGTCAGCGTCGATCAGATCGGTCTTGTTGAGCACGATCAGGTCGGCGCAGGTCAGCTGATCCTCGAACAGTTCCTCGATCGGGCTTTCATGATCGAGCGATTCATCCTCGACACGGCGCGCATCGACGGCATCGTGGTCATCGGCAAAACGACCGGCAGCAACGGCCGCACTATCGACCACGGTGATGACGCCATCGACCGTCACTTCGCTCCGGATATCCGGCCAGTTGAAGGCGGCGACGAGCGGCTGCGGCAGGGCAAGGCCCGAGGTTTCGATGACGATATGGTCAGGGCGCTGCTCGCGCTCCAGAAGCTTGGTCATGGTCGGAATGAAATCGTCGGCAACGGTGCAGCAGATGCAGCCATTGGTGAGCTCGATGATGTCGTCCTCGGTGCAGTTTTCCGCTCCGCAGCCCTTCAGCACGTCGCCATCGACGCCGAGATCGCCGAACTCGTTGATGATGAGCGCGATCTTCTTGCCGCCGGCATTGGTGAGCAGGTTGCGGATCATCGTCGTCTTGCCGGCGCCGAGAAAGCCGGTGATGACGGTTGCGGGGATTTTCTGCTGCATGGAACTAACCCTTCATTTTCAGCGGCAGACCCGCTGCGACAAAATAAACATCCGCGGCCGAAGCCGCGATCATCTGGTGCAGCCGGCCTGCATGGTCGCGAAATTCCCGCGCCATGCGGTTCTCGGGCACGATGCCGAGGCCGACTTCATTGGAAACGATGACGAGCCGCGCCTTTGCGTGAGGCAGAAAGGCGGCAAGGGCGGCGGACTGGGCGGCGATATCGCGCCCCTCCATCATCAGATTGGTGAGCCACAGCGTCAGGCAATCGACGAGGATGGCCCTACCCTCCGCGTCGATGGCGGTCAGGCGCTCGGTGAGATCGAGCGGTTCCTCATGCGTGGTCCAGGAGGGGCCGCGATCGGCCCTGTGCTGGTCGATGCGCGCCTGCATCTCGTCGTCCCAGGCGCGGCCGGTGGCGATGTAGTGGCGCTCGAGACCGCTCGTGGCAATAAGATTTTCGGCGAAGCGGGATTTGCCGGAGCGAGCACCGCCGAGGATGAAGGTGGCGGTCATGACAACACCGTCCGTTGAGGATGGGCGCGGCCTTCGCCACACCCCTCATTCCTGTGCTTGTCAAAGGAATCCAGCCTGCCCCAGTCCGTGGGCAGGAGAGACTCATTCCGCGATAACGTTGATTCATTCACGGCGCAGACGCGCCGTGGCTGGTTTCCTGTGACAAGCACAGGAATGAGGGAAGAGAGAAAGACCTGCGCCTCATCGCAGAGGGGCGGCGGAACACCGCGCCCATATCGCACCACCAGAGGCAGCGCTGAATAACATCCTTCAGCCAAGACAACCTCCGTGCTGGCAGCGGGCAAAGCGCCCAAATTGGGCATTATGCCCGGCACGGATAGCAGGTCTCCTGGCTCGCAGTTATCGGCCGCGACAGGGGCGACCGCTCGGTCGCCCCTTATCGTGCCAGCGGATCCGCCTCGCCTTCCCGGCTGCATCTCGTGAAAAGGCGGACGATTCGTAGAATTAGAGGCGTCCTGCCCCGGCTGATCACGATGCATTTCCAGTGGCTTTTCCGGCACTTGTCCGCCTTGCCCGCTTGCAGAATGCAAGACCGTCGGCGCCGCAATCCAAATGCCGGATGGAAGACCCTGACTGCTCTACAGTCGCGGGGTCGGCTGTGATGAAGGCCCCCGGCTTGGGTCCGCCCCGTCACATTCCCTTTTAATCCGGAAGGCGTTTGCCGATCCGGAACCATCCATTATGTGGATTCATGGTTAGGCGCGTGCAACCCCCATGTCAATTGCCGCGCAGCGTCCCGCTCATGTTCATCTCGACTTACACTACCGATATTATCGTCTTTAATCAAAGGCTTACGTCACAAAAACTTTACGGCCCGGTCGGTTTTTTGCCGCAATTGCCGCTCATGCGGATGCCGGCTCCGCCCTTGACCCCTATTCTTGTCGCCTAATTTCCCCATGATGCTCTCCCGAATGCACATTCGCCGCCTCGGCCCTCTAGGCACCGCCTTCGATCCGGGGCGCCTGCGCGCGCTTATTCGCCACAGCGAAATGGGCATGGTCTTTGCCGGCGCGCTTGTCGGCATCGTATCGGGGCTTGCGGTCTCAGCCATGAGCTATGCCTCGGAAGAGATGCACAGCCTGATCTTCGGCATAGACGGCACGACGAGGCTCAGCGCCTCGCAGATCGACAGCAAGTTTCTGCTGATGTCGGCCCCGGTAGCCGGCGGCATGCTTCTCGGGCTCTTGCTCTTCATTCTCGCCAAATGGCGCAAAAAGCCGATGGTCGACCCGATCGAGGCCAATGCGCTGCATGGCGGCCGCCTGTCGCTGACGGACAGCATCCTTGTCGCGATCCAGAACCTCGTTTCCAATGGCTTCGGCGCATCCGTCGGCCTGGAAGCCGGTTATACGCAGCTTGCGGCCGGCATCGCCTCGAAATTCGGCCTGAAGCTGCAGCTGCGCCGCGCGGACCTGCGTGTGCTCGTCGGCTGCGGCGCAGCCGGCGCCATCGCCGCCGCCTTCAATGCGCCGCTGACCGGCGCCTTCTACGCCTTCGAGCTGATCATCGGCACCTACACCATTATGTCGCTGACGCCTGTCGTCGTCTCGGCGCTTGTCGCAACTCTTGTTGCGCGCCTTCTTGCCGGCAGCGATTTCATCATCGATGTCGGCAGTTTCGGCGCTGTACAGCCGGCCGATTACGTGCCGGCCATCGCGCTCGGCGCGTTCTGCGCCGGCGTCGGCATCCTCATCATGCAGGGCGTCTCCTTCGTAGAGGAACTGGCGCGCAAAAGCGCCATCGCACTGCCCTTCCGCCCGGCGCTCGGCGGCATCGTCGTCGGCCTGCTGGCGCTGGTATCGCCACAGGTGCTGGCCGCCGGCCACGGCGCACTGCATCTGAACCTCTCCCACGAGATCACGATCCCCGCGCTGATCGGTCTCTTCCTTCTGAAGTCGGTGGCGTCCGCCGTCTCCATCGGCTCCGGCTTCAGGGGCGGCCTGTTCTTCGCCTCGCTTTTCATGGGCGCGCTGCTCGGCAAGCTCTTTGCCTATTCCGCCCCCTATTTCGCCGATGCGACGCTGACGCCCGTGATCTATGCCGTGGTCGGCATGAGTTCGCTCGCCGTCGCCGTCATCGGCGGGCCGCTGACCATGACCTTCCTGGCGCTGGAGATCACCGGTGACTTTCCGATCACCGCACTGGTGCTCGCAGCCGTCATCACCTCCTCGCTCGTGGTGCGCACGACCTTCGGCTACTCCTTCGCCACATGGCGCTTTCACTTGCGCGGTGAAAGCATCCGCAGCGCCCATGATGTCGGCTGGATCCGCAATCTCACCGTCGACAAGCTGATGCGTTCAGACGTGAAGACCGCAAGACTCGGAATAACGCTGGACGCATTCAAGGAGGCTTTCCCCATCGGCTCGACGCAGCGTGTCATCCTCGTCGATGAGGGCGACAAATATGCCGGCCTCGTGCTCGTGCCGGAAATCTACGCAAACCCCACCAGCGCGCAGGACGAAGCCCAGAATCTCGGCGATTTCATCCGCTATAAAAACGATTTCCTGCAGCCGCAGATGAATGCCAAACAGGCGGCCGCGATCTTCGACAAGACGGAAAGCGAAGCGCTTGCCGTCGTCAACAACCTCATCGAGCGCAAGGTGATTGGCCAGCTCAGCGAAAGCCACACGCTGCGCCGCTACAGCGAAGAACTCGACCGCCGGCGCCGCGAGGTGTCAGGCGAGATCTGAGGCCTTTGCCGCCGATTTTCGAGCCGATGCCACAATCGGATCCGCAAGCTTGAACACGTCGGCCTTCCTCGAAACGCCGCGCAACTCGAACGATCCCAGGCGTTCGCAGGCGACACCGCAGGCAGCCGCGAAGCTTTCCGACATCAGAAGCGGCTGGCCAAGTTCGCCGCAGAGTTTCTCGATCCGCGAGGCCTCGTTGACGGCCCTGCCGATCACGGTGAAGTCGAGCCTGCCGCGGGCGCCGATATTTCCGTAAAACACTTCTCCGAGATGCAGGACGACGTCCACACCGATGTCAGGTCCACCCTTGCCTGCCCGCTCTCGGTTCAGCGCCTCGTTGGCCTTCAGCATGTTCCGGGCCGAGGCGAGTGCTGCGCGGCAGGCCTTTTCGGGATCATCCCCCTCTTCGCTGCCGGTCGGAAAGATCGCCAGCACGCTGTCGCCCATGAACTTGAGGATCTCCCCGGAATTTTCCTCGACATGCCTGCCGATCAGCTCGAAATGCGCATCCAGAAACCCGGCGATTTCACCCGGCTCATAGACGTCGGTCAATGCCGTGAAATTCCTGAGATCGGCCAGCAGGACCGCAGCATTGATGGATCCGCCCTTGCCTCTCTGGGCCTCGCCCGCAAGGATGCGTGCGCTTGTCCTGGCGCCCGTGTAGACAGCCAGAATATCGGCAGCGGTTTTCGATGCAGCCATGCGGTAGCAGGCAAGCCCCAGAGCCGGAATAAGCTCTGCGACGGTCGTCAGCTGCTCGTCGGAAAATCCACCCGATGCGTCGCTGGTCAGCGCCAGGCTGAAGCCGCGCAACGCGACTTCCTTCGGAAACTCGAAAATGCTGACCACGTGATCGGTGGCTCCGGCAAGGGCGAATTCCTTGAGCCGCGGGTACTCGAGACCCTCTCCCTTGGCTAAATTCCAGCGCCCCGCTCTCTCACCGCGGCTCAGCAGATGAAATGTCGGCGTTTTCTCGAAGTTGCGCTCGTCCACGCCGCCGTGTTCGGAATTTTCGAGTGTCGTTACCCCGCCTCGCACGAAATTGGCGGAGATGCCGCGGTACATCGGATGAAGGGATGGCATCATGATACTGGCACGCCAGATCGGAAACCCGTCGGCGACCAGCCGGTCGCACAGCCCCCCAACGAGGTCGCCGATATTGTCGCTCGCGATTCCCTGCTCTATAAGCCACTGAATATGATCGTTAATTTCGGAATCTCCAGATGGTTGAAACCGTTCTATGATCGGGAAATCCGGCGAATGGGCGGCAAGGCCGGACCGTGCCGCCACAAAATCCGGCAATCGTCGCGCCAGCCGGGGTTCCTAGCCATCGCGCCCGGCGACGACAACCGCCGGGCAGGCCCGGAGAGAGTGATACCTGGCATCATCGTCAATCGCCTGCTTCACCTCGTCATGCCATTCACGGGCAACCGATGCAGTGCGGAATTCGATGATGATCAGCCTGTTCATCTGCCGTTCTCCCTGAACCGGATGGACCGCGCCGCCACAGGATCGCACATTGCCTCCATGGAACGTCACGTCGGGCGATATGCATGCGAGATAATCATCGATCGTCTGATCTTCGATATCGGGATGGATTTCGAGAATGAAATAAGCGCTCATCGATCGCTGCCTCCGACAAGGACCGGGCAGCCATGCGAGAGTATCGACATGACGCCGACAGTTCCTTAGAATATCGAAACAATTATTAGTTCGGAGATCTAAACGTTTTGCCGCAAAAGTCAACCGGCCGCCTCGCGCGCTACATCCCGACGGTCCAGCTGTTTTCAGCCAGGCTCGTGCTGTTCCATCAGAAGATGGCCGAGAAAGTTGGTCTGACCGGCACCGAATTCAAGTGTTTCCGGCTGCTGGAGCAGCTCGGTCCGCTGTCGATGACGGCCCTGTCGCGCGAGGTCGGGTTGAAGGTCGGAACGGTCAGCGGATTGATCGACAAGCTGGAGGCCACCGGCTTCGTCGTCAGGCAGCGTGATGAGACGGACAAGCGCCGCCTTGTCCTGGTTGCCTGCCCCGAGGCCTCGGCACGCGCCAGCTCGCTCTACGAGGAGCATGGCGAGGCGATGGCCGCACTGCTGGAGACATACAGCGAGGCCGAGTTCAATCTGCTGCTGACCTTCCTGACCGATATCGGCAATGTCCTCGCCCGGACCTCGTCAACAGCACCGGAAGAACCGCTTCCCGAACGCACCTCCGCCCTTTGAGGAGCGGCGGGAGACGCCCGTCTGCGCTTACATCCTGACAGTCATGCCGCCGTCCACGGTCAGCACATGGCCATTGACGAAGGAGGCGGCACTGCTCGCAAGAAACAGCGCGGCACCAGCGATCTCATCCGGGCGGCCCCAGCGCTGGACCGGGATGCGCTGGCGCACGAAGGGCATCAACTCCTCGTTCGCAGCCATCGCCGCGTTCGTCTCGGTGGCAAACCAGCCGGGTGCAATCGCGTTGCTGGTGATGCCGTATGGGCCGAACTCGACCGCCATGCCGCGCATCAGGCCGGTCAGGCCCTGCTTGGCCGCCGGATAGACGCAATCGCCGGGCATGACGACATGGCCGCTGATCGAGGTGACCGCGATCAGGCGGCCATGATTATGCCGCTTCATCAACGCGGCGGCATCCCGCGAGAGCGTCACCGCGGCCGCCAGATCGGTGCGCAACAGCTCGATAATGGCATCGTCATCGAATTCGGCCAGCGGCCGCCTGTCGCGGGCGCCGACATTGTTGATCAGAATATCGAGACGGCCATGGATCTTTTCGATGTCGGCCATCAGCGCGCGCTGCGCCTCCCGGTCGACGATGTCGAAGGCGGCAGCCTGCGCCGTGCCGCCGCTACTGCGGATCGTCCCTACGGCATCTTCAAGCGTCGTCGCCGTACGCCCGGTGACGATGACATGCGCGCCGGCCTCGGCAAGTGCGCGCGCCATCTCGAAGCCGAGGCCACGGCCGCCGCCGGTTACGAGCGCCACCTGGCCCGTCAGGGAAAATCTATCCAGTATGGTCATGGTTTTCATTGCTCTCGACCGGGTGTATCGGAACAATTAATGGACTCAGTCAACTAATTTGGCAATAGCAAACGATGCCCTGATTGCGTCTGCCCACTCTGCGGGACCGTGAGGCAGGCAAGCGACATCCGGTCTAGCCGAACAGACCGACAAGCCAGCGCGGGTCGAGATACTGTTCCAGGCCGCCGGCGACCTCGTCGAGCGCTCGGTCGACGTTTTCGCGGTAGTTGCTCGCTTCGCCTGACAGGCCAAAGCTTTGAAGCAGCCGGGCGCGGTAGGCATCGCTGCTGAAGAGGCCGTGCAGATAGGTGCCCATGATGCGGCCGTCTGGCGAAAGCGCTCCGTCGGGTGCGCCGTCGACGATAGCAGAGGGCCTGACGCAATCCGGCCCGCGGGTAATGCCGAGATGGATCTGGTAGCCGGCAAGCGGCGCGTCGTATTCGGTCGAGCGGGCGGTGCTGTTGCACACGGTCTTCTCCGGCGCCATCTCGGTCTCGACATCGAGAAGCGAAAGCCCCTGCGTCTCGGCCGTCCCGCCTTCGATGCCGAGCGGATCATGCACCTTGCGGCCAAGCATCTGGTAACCGCCGCAGATGCCGATCACCCGGCCGCCGCGCCTGACATGCGCCAGGAGATCGCGATCCCAGCCGGCCGCACGCAGGTCCGCGAGATCCGATATCGTCGATTTCGAACCGGGAAGGATGACGAGCGCGGCATCGTCGGGCAGCCGCTCACCGGACCTGATGAAGACGAGTTCGACATCAGGCTCTGTCCGCAGCGGATCGAGATCGTCGAAATTGGCAATGCGCGGCAGCACCGGCACGGCAATCTTCAGCGCGCCCTGCCTGCCCCGCGCCAGCCGTTCGAGCACGACCGAATCCTCCGCCGGCAGGCGTGTGGCACCCGGCAGCCACGGCACGACGCCGAAGCACGGCCAGCCGGTGAAACCTTCGATGGCCCGGATACCGTCGTCGAACAGCGAGACATCGCCGCGGAACTTGTTGATGATGTAACCGGAAATCATGCCGCGATCCTCTTCGCTGAGGATCGCATGCGTGCCGACGAGCGAGGCGATGACGCCGCCGCGATCGATATCTCCAACGAGGACGACAGGGACGTTCGCCCGTGTCGCAAAGCCCATATTGGCGATATCGCCCGCCCTCAGGTTGATTTCGGCCGGCGAGCCCGCCCCCTCGACGATCACGAGGTCAGCCCCCTCGGACACCTTGGCGAAACTCTCCAGAACCGACGAAAGCAGCTGCGGCTTCAGCCGCTGGTAGTCGCGCCCCTTTGCCTGGCCGAATACCCTGCCCTGCACGATGATCTGGCTGCCGTTTTCCGATTGCGGCTTCAGGAGCACCGGGTTCATATGCACGGATGACGGCGCGCGCGCCGCGAGCGACTGCAGCCATTGCGCCCGGCCGATCTCGCCGCCGTCGTCGGAAACCGCGGCATTGTTCGACATATTTTGCGGCTTGAACGGTCGCACTTTCAGACCGCGATTGGCAGCCAGCCGGCAAAGCCCCGCCACCAGCACTGTCTTGCCGACATCGGAACCGGTTCCCTGCAGCATGATGGCTCTGGTCATTGGCACCTGCCCGTGAAGCGTTTCCGGCAGGCCTACAATGCGGGCAGACGTCAGGTCAACAGACGGTTGAAAAGCCGACAAAGGCCCAGAAATGCGAAAACCGCGATCGGGCCATGGACCCTACGCGGTTTGCCATAAAACGCTGACGCCATCATCATTACGCAATGAAGCTCGCTTTTTCCGGGACGCACTACCTGATCCGGAAAAGCAGCGGTTGTCCCCCGCCGCGTCACAACAGATAACGGCACATCCTTACCGGATGGTTATTGAAGACGGCTCTTGGAGGGAATTTTGACTTTTTTTGAACTTTTTCGAATTTTTCGATTTTGAAACCGCTTTTAGCCCTCTCTGCGCCCCCCGCAAGCCTGCTGATCGACGTCAAAGTTCCCGCTTTCGCGATTGGCCGCATAAATTCTTCGGATTCAATTATTTAGTAAGATTGCAACGCGCAAAAGAGAGTTGATTTCCTGCCGCAAATCCGTAGGTTTGCTCATAATGAGCCATCGATAGAAATGGCCAGCGACGAGCCGCCGGAAAACGAGACGAACGGCGCCGCAGACGGGAAAGCCTGGCGAAATCCTATTCCGGCCGGGCATTGGCACCCTGAAGCGGCGGAGAGATTTGTCGGCTAATGACCCGGCGCATGCGCGTTCGATCACATAAAGATCCGGGGAACTTTCATGAAGACATTTTTCACGTCATTCATTCTTGCCGTCTGTTTTTACGCGGGAATTGCGCAAGCCGCCGGCTGCGGCAAGGTCTCGATCGCCGAGATGAGATGGGGCTCTGCTGCAATCGCTGCGAGCTTCGACAAGTTCATCCTGGAAAAGGGCTACGGCTGCTCCGTCACCATTGTCGATGGTGACACGCTGCCGACCTTCGCTTCCATGGATAGCAGCGGCACGCCCGATATCGCCTCGGAATTCTGGGTGAAAGCGGTCAAACCGCAGCTCGATACCGCCATCAGCGCCGGTCGCCTGGTCAAGGGCGCCGAAATTCTGGCGGATGGGGCCGTCGAAGGCTGGTACATTCCGAAATTCATCGCCGATGCAAATCCGGATATCCTGTCCGTGCAGGATGCGCTGAAGCATCCGGAACTCTTTCCCGATACCTACCATCCCTCGCTTGCTGCGATCTATAATTGCCCCGAAGCCTGGGCCTGCGAAATCTCGACCAGCAATCTCTTCAAGGCGCTCGGTGCCGATAAGCTCGGCTTTGCGCTGATCGACAGCCCGACCCCGGCCGATTTCGACAATTCGATCGCCCGTGC
>Ga0209051_1002927_pt1 | contig 11701 bp, 12 predicted proteins | sample AraplaCvi_mMS_r2_2_FD_184286 | JGI IMG/M metagenome (GOLD analysis project Ga0209051, IMG submission 184286) | Arabidopsis root microbial communities from North Carolina, USA - plate scrape MF_Cvi_mMS_r2 (SPAdes) (version 2) | ecosystem: Host-associated > Plants > Roots > Endosphere | place...
TATCGACGTGAGGCGTGTAAATGGCCTTGTGTTTGCCGCGCAAACGGAGAGCAACTTCGCTGGCTACTCGTCCGAGGACCTTGTCGGTCGCGTCAATCACAAACCACTCGTGCGTCACGTCAGCGGGCTTGGCGCTGAACGTTTTGGTCATGAGTTTTTCTCTTGAAAGAGGGTTTGGCGAGCCCTTTTCCACGGTCGGCGTTCCTCTGATGGGAATCTCTTAGGTGGGTTTTCACGCCTTCCGCCCAATGAAAGGGCGGCTGGCATGCCTTCGCCGCGGGGCTACAAAAACGCTGCGAAGCCCGCGATTATATGAAGAAATGGCCAAACGGCCAATTTTCGGGCTTCCGGGGGCCTCAGCGCTGGATGCGGACCAGCTCCAGGGTCTCGCTGGTCACGGCGGCATAGCCGCGTCGGTACATGGCCTCGAAGTTGACGATCCGCCTCAGCTCGGGGCTGTAAAGAACGGCCGCCTTGAAGGGCGTGCCGACGGGCGCAGCGCCGGTGCCATAGGAGACGTAGATCCAGCCGTCATAAGCGATGCGCACCACATTGAGCTCCACGCCGTCCACGCGTGCCGTGTGCTCAGCGCCCACCGAGGCGTTGAGTTCATGCCGCAGCCGGTCCTCGGTGGTCGCCACATAGTCGAGGTGCCAGCGCATGCCCGGCTGGACGTCGTCCTTCGGCGCCCAGCCGCCCGGCGGCGATGCGCTGTCGAACAGACCGCCAACCGACGAAGTGAGGGTCACCACCTGCCCGTTCGTCTTTTCGATCCGGCTGCCCGCGTTGAACGACACCTCGTCGCCGTTGACCCGGTCCACCCGATAGATCACCGGCGTGCGGTTGCCCGTCAGCCGGTCGGTGCGCACGTACTCGAGCGCGTCGCCGGCGCGCAGCGGCTCCGCCAGCGCCACGCCGGCGCTGCGGCGGGCGCCGCCTTCGGGCTCACGCGCCCGCGCCGCCAGCTGCGCCTGGGCGCGGGCCGGCAGCTCCGCCAGGAACTCGGCCGGCATCGCGAAATTCAGGTTGCCGCCGTCGCGCGCGGCGAAGGTGGTGATGCCCAGCAGGCGGCCGTCGCTGTCGAACAGCCCGCCGCCGCTCGACCCGGGCGCAATCGCCGCCGTGGTCTGCAGCAGCCTGGCTTCGCCGTCGCCGCCGCGCAGGCCCGACAACAGGCCTTCGCTGAGCGTGTTTTCCAGCCCGCGCGGGTTGCCGATGGCGTACACGCGCTGCCCCACCCGCGCGGTGCCAGCAGGCGCCAGCGCCACCGGTGGCGCCGTGAAGTTGGCGACCTTGATCTGGCACAGGTCGCGCCCCGGGTCCGGGTATTCGAGCGTGGCGCCGTAGGTGACGTTGTCGCGCTTGACCACGAAATTGCTGGCCTTGGCGAGCACGTGGCAGTTGGTGACGAGGCGACCGGGCGCGATCACCACGGCGCTGCCGGCGCGCAGCGGGCGCTCCTGCGCATCGAAGGTGCGCACGGCCCAGACGCTGCCCGTCAGCTTGGCGAACAGGGCATCGGGCTCCAGCGCGGCGGCGGGGCCGGCGGCCAGCAAGGCGCCTGCGGCACACAGCCACGGCGCGGGGTTCGTCCAGACCGGCTTCACGGCTTGGCAGGCAGCAGGCCGCGCAGGTCGTCCATCGAGACGCGGGCGTCGGGCGCGGCGGGCGGCGCGGCTGGCGCGGGACGCACTGGAGCGGCCGGTGCGACCGCCACGGGAGGAGAAGGAGGAGGCGGAGACGCCACCACGGCCGGCGCGGGCGCAGGCACAGGCGCCGCAGCCGTCTTCGGCGCCGGCGCAGCCGCCATCTCGGTCGTGCCGATCTTCATGCCGACGGTCGCTTCATCGCCGGTCTGCGCGCTGCGGTCGAAGCTGCGCACCTCGCCGAAGATCAGCTGGATCCAGCTCGGGTAGTTGAAGCCCGCGCCGGTGCCGGTGTCGATCGCCACGCCGACCAGGCCGCCGATCATCACGTTGCCGACCAGGCCCACGTTGACGCGCGAAATCGCCTGGCCGCGGGCCGGCGGCAGGCCGGACTGGGTGCATTCGATGTTCAGGTTCTCGCCCGAGCGCCGCACCGGCAGGGTCAGGCCGGAGCGCACCACCGCATCATTGCGATCGTTCGAGACCCGGCAGCGGGCGCCATCGACCACCTTGCCCTCGGGCGACAGGGTCTCGACCTTCACGTTCTGCGTGGTGCCGTGGGTCACGGAGGCGCAGCCCGTCAAAATAGACAAAACACCCGCGCCGACGCACAGGCCCCAAAATCGCCATCCGGCTCCTCGCATTGCTGCCCCTCGTTGTGTTTTGTAAATCAATGTAGCGCCGCGCGAGTCTAGCGCTCCCCTTTCCACTTTTTCAGGCCTCATTCCATGTTCAGTTACCGCCACGCGTTCCATGCCGGCAACCACGCCGACGTGCTCAAGCACACGGTCCTGATTGCCACCCTCGACCACCTGCTTGAAAAAGACGCCGCGCTGACCGTCGTCGACACCCACGCCGGTGCCGGTCTGTACCGGCTCGACGGCGACTACGCCGGCACCAGCGGCGAAGCAGCCGACGGCGTGCTGCGCTTCTTCGCCGAACCGGAAAAAGCCCCCGACACGCCCGCCCCGGCCGCCAAGTCGACGGGCAAGAAGCCCGCAGCCCCCGCCGAAGAAAAGCCGGTCGCCGAAGCCATCGCCCGCTACCTGAGCGTGATCCACGACTTCAACCCCAAGGGCGGCGCCCGCGTCTACCCCGGCTCGCCGTTCATCGTGCAGCACCTGCTGCGCGACCACGACAAGCTCAAGCTGTTCGAGCTGCACCCGACCGACGCCCGCACGCTGGACGCCAACATCGCCCAGCTCGAGGCCGGCCGCCGCATCGCCGTGCTGCGCGACGACGGCTTCGGCAGCGCCACCAAGTTCCTGCCGCCGCCCTCGCGCCGCGCGCTGGTGCTGATGGACCCGAGCTACGAGATGAAGACCGACTACGGCCGCGTGCTCGACTTCGCGGCCGAGGCGCTCAAGCGTTTCGCCACCGGCACCTACGCCGTCTGGTACCCGATCATTCCGCGCCCCGAGGCGCACGACCTGCCGCGCCGCCTGAAGACGATGGCGACGAAAGCCGGCAAGCCGTGGCTGCACGCCACGCTGACGGTCAAGTCGAGCAAGATCACGAAGGACGCCGCCTCGGGAGAAACGCAGCGCCCGGGCCTGCCGGCGAGCGGGATGTTCCTGATCAACCCGCCCTACACGCTGAAGGCGCAACTGGCCGAGGCGCTGCCGCAGCTGGCCGAGCGCCTGGCCCAGGACCGCAACGCCGCCTACTCGCTCGAGAGCGGCGGCTGAGGCCGGCCGCTCAGCGGCGCTTGCGCGGCGGCACGATCACCCGCTTGCGCGCAGGTGCCGGCGCGCGCACGCGCGAGGTCGGCGCCTCCGGCAACAGCGCGGGCTGCAGATCTTCCGCCGCCACGGCCTGGCCGCCGCAGCGCATGCCCTCGCGGTCGATGACCGACAGCGCCACCTGCTTGATGCCCATGCTCGTGAGACCGATGCGGTCGGCCGCGGCGCGGCTCAGGTCGATGATGCGGCCCGGCGTGAAGGGCCCGCGGTCGTTGACGCGCACCAGCACCTCGCTGCCGTTGACCAGGCTGCGCACGCACACGCGCGTGTTGAAGGGCAGCGTCTTGTGGGCCGCCGTCATGGCGCCCATGTCGAAGCGCTCGCCGTTGGCGGTCTTGCGCTGGTGGAACTGGATGCCGTACCACGACGCGCCACCACGCTCGAAGATCTCGCGCGGTTCATCGCCGGGCACGCCGTCGTCGAGCGATTCGCCGGTGCCCGACACCGCGAGGTCGTAGCGCACCGACGGCACGGCCGAGCGCGGCGCGGCACCGGGCGGCACGGCCAGGCCGCGTCCCAGCGGCTGCAGCCGCTTGCCGGACGCCGCCGGCGCGGCGGCGGTGTCCGCGTCTTTGTCCTGCGTGGCAGGCGGCATGGTGCACCCTGCGAGCACGCAGGAGACCGCGACGGCGACCGCGCGCAGCCCTCTCAATCCAGGCGCTCCAGGATCGCCAGCGTGGCCGCCGACTGGTTCATCGTGTAGAAGTGGATCGCGGGTGCGCCGCCCGCTTGCAGGCGCGCGCACAGGTCGGTCACCACGTCCAGGCCGAAGGCCTTGATGGAGGCCGTGTCGTCGCCGAAGCCCTGCAGGCGCAGGCGGATCCAGCGCGGGATCTCGGCACCGCAGGCGTCCGAGAAACGCATGAGCTGCGTCGAGCTCGTGATGGGCATGATGCCCGGCACGATCGGCGTGTCGAGCCCCAGCTTGCGCGCGTCGTCCACGAAGCGAAAGTAGGCCTCGGGGCTGAAGAAATACTGCGTGATGGCCGAGTCGGCCCCGGCCTTCATCTTGGTCGCGAAGGCCTGCAGGTCGGCTTCGGGCGAGCGCGCCTGCGGATGCACTTCGGGGTAGCAGGCCACCTCGATGTGGAAGTCGCGGCCGGTCTCCTCGCGGATGAAGGCGACCAGGTCGCTCGCGTACTGGAACTCGCCGCCGATGCCGTAGCCGCTGGGCAGGTCGCCGCGCAGCGCCACCAGGCGCTTCACGCCCATGGCCTTCAGCTCGGCCAGCTGCTCGCGCACCGTGGCGCGCGTGGCGCCGATGCACGAGAAGTGGCTCGCGGCGTCCACGCCTTCGGCCAGGATCTCCTGCACCGCACCGAAGGTGCCCTGGTGCGTGGAGCCGCCCGCGCCGTAGGTGACGGAGCAGAACTGCGGCTTGCGCGCATACAGCTGCTGGCGCACGGCGCGCAGCTTGACCGCGCCTTCGGGCGTCTTGGTCGGGAAGAATTCGAAACTCAGCGGAAGGCGCACCTGCGTCTCCTTAGGAACCGTCGCCCGCCTTGGCAGCAGCACGAACGGCGTGAATGAAAAACTCGCGGTTGCCGTCGCCCCCGGCGATCGGGCTGTCGAACCAGCGCAGCACCTTCAGCTCGAGCGCCGCGCAGGCGTCGTGCAGGCGCTTCTCGACCACAGCGTACATCGACTCGTCGCGCACGATGCCGCCCTTGCCGACCTGGCCGGGCTGCAGCTCGAACTGCGGCTTGACCAGCATCAGCAACTGGCCGTCGTCGGCCAGGAACTGCACCACGGCCGGCAGTACCAGCGTGAGCGAGATGAAGGACAGGTCGCCGACGATGAGGTCGAAGCGCGGCTCGGCCGGGGCTTCGACAACTTCGACAGCCTCGCCCACCTCGTCGTCCTCGCCCTCGTCCACCTGCAGATCGGCCGGCGACAGCGCCCGCGCATTGACGCCTTCGATGGCGACCACGCGTTCGTCCTCGCGCATGCGCGCATGCAGCTGCCCATGGCCCACATCGACGCCCACCACCTTGGCGGCGCCATGCTGCAGCAGGCAGTCGGTGAAGCCGCCGGTCGACTGGCCGACGTCCAGGCAGAGCTTGCCGGTCGGGTCCACGCCGCTGGTCTTCAGCGCGCCTTCGAGCTTGAGGCCGCCGCGCGACACGTAGCGCGCCTCGGCGGCGTCGGCGAGCTCGAGCTCGGCCGACTCGGGCACTTCGTCCTTGTTCTTGGCGACGTTGCGCCACGCGTCGCCCGTGCCCGCGTCACGCCAGCGCATGCCGCCGGCGATGAGCCGGACCGCTTGCGAACGCGACGCGGCCAGGCCGCGCTCTACCAACAGTTGATCGGCGCGCACGCGGATCAATAGCGGTAGGTGTCCGGCTTGTAAGGGCCGTTCTTGTCCACGCCGATGTAGGCGGCTTGCGAGTCGGTCAGCTCGGTGAGCATGGCGCCGACCTTCTTCAGGTGCAGGCGCGCGACCTTCTCGTCCAGGTGCTTGGGCAGCACGTAGACCTTGCCAGCCTGGTAGGCGTCGGGCTTGGTGAACAGCTCGATCTGGGCGATGGTCTGGTTGGCGAACGACGACGACATCACGAAGCTCGGGTGGCCCGTGCCGCAGCCCAGGTTCACGAGGCGGCCCTTGGCCAGCAGGATGATCTTCTTGCCGTCCGGGAAGGTGATGTGGTCGACCTGCGGCTTGATCTCTTCCCACTCGTACTTCTCGATCGACGCGACGTCGATCTCGTTGTCGAAGTGGCCGATGTTGCAGACGATGGCCTGGTCCTTCATGGCGGCCATGTGCTCGTGGCGGATCACGTCGCGGTTGCCGGTGGTGGTCACGAAGATGTCGGCCTTGTCGGCGGCGTACTCCATGGTCACGACCTTGTAGCCTTCCATGGCGGCCTGCAGGGCGTTGATGGGGTCGATTTCAGTCACCCACACCTGCGCCGACAGTGCACGCAGGGCCTGGGCCGAGCCCTTGCCCACGTCGCCGTAGCCGGCCACGCAGGCCACCTTGCCGGCGATCATCACGTCGGTGGCGCGCTTGATGCCGTCGACCAGCGATTCGCGGCAGCCGTAGAGGTTGTCGAACTTGCTCTTGGTGACCGAGTCGTTCACGTTGATGGCGCGGAACAGCAGCGTGCCCTTGGCGCTCATCTCGTTCAGGCGGTGCACGCCGGTGGTGGTCTCTTCGGTCACGCCGATGATCTCGGCCGACTTGCGGGTGTACCAGGTGTCGTCCACAGCCAGCTTGGCCTTGATGGCGGCGTACAGAATGCGTTCTTCTTCGCTGGTCGGGTTGGCGAGCACGCCCAGGTCTTTTTCAGCGCGCTGGCCCAGGTGCATGAGCAGCGTGGCGTCGCCGCCGTCGTCCAGGATCATGTTCGGGCCTTCGCCCTTCGAGCCCTTGGGACCGAAGTCGAAGATGGCGTGGGTGTAGTCCCAGTAGTCCTTCAGCGACTCGCCCTTGATGGCGAACACCGGCGTGCCGGCGGCGGCGATGGCGGCGGCGGCGTGGTCCTGCGTCGAGAAGATGTTGCACGAGGCCCAGCGCACTTCGGCGCCCAGGGCTTGCAGCGTCTCGATCAGCACGGCCGTCTGGATGGTCATGTGCAGCGAGCCCGTGATGCGCGCGCCCTTCAGGGCCTGGCCCTTCGAGAACTCTTCACGGATGGCCATCAGGCCGGGCATCTCGGTTTCGGCGATCTTGATTTCCTTGCGGCCCCAGGCGGCAAGGGACAGGTCGGCAATCGCCTGGTCGGCGGTCGAGACGGGGGTGGGCTTGAGTACAGCGCTCATGTGAACTCCAAAACTGGTTTGAAAGATGCCACTGCGTACGGGGAAGAAAGACTCACCGCGAGAACAGCGGGTGAGCGTGGTTGCGATGTGGTCCGAGCCTCACGCCTGACGGCGCTGCAACGCTCCTCGGAGCGCCGGATTGTAGTCGCGGCCGCCCGGCCCGCCAATCGACCGGGGCATCCCACATCACGGAAAGCGCGGGCGCCCGCCAGGCCGGGCCGGGCGGCGCGGGCCACCCCGGGAAACTCCGCAGGCAAATCCGCGCTTGGAGCGCCCTGAGCCGCGCCGGCCCGGCGTATCGTGGCGGCGGGCCCCGGCCGCCCGGCCGCTGCCTGCATCCACCCGTTCGATTGTTTTCATCACCCGACACAGGAGATTCCGCACCATGGCCACTGCCAAGAAAGCCGCCGCGAAAAAAACCACCGCCAGCAGCGCCGGCGCGAAGCAGGCGGCGCCGTCCGCCGCGGACATGCTCGATCCGATGAAGAACCTCAAGGGCATGGCCGAGCGCCTGCAGAACCTGAACCTGACCGGCGGCGCCGGCAAGCTGCTCGACAGCGGCCGCAAGGACCTGCAGGCGCTGATGCAGGCCAACGAGAAGTCCTACCAGGGCCTGCAGACCGTGGTGCAGCGACAGACCGAGATGATCAAGACGGCCATCGCCGAATGGCAGACCGCCGCCAAGGCGATGCCGGGCAAGGACCCGAAGGAAAACCTCGCCAAGCTCGACGAGCTGGGCCGCCAGTCGTTCCAGCGCGCCGTCGACGACATCAAGGAGCTGGCCACCCTGGCCGCCAAGTCGCAGGCCGATGCCTTCGACGTGGTGCGCCAGCGCATCCAGGCCAACGTGGACGAGGTCACGAAACTGCTGCAGCGCAAGTAACAAGAAGAAAAGAAAGGCCCGCATGACCGCCGTCGCGCCCCGCACCGAACGGCGCACCCGCGCCAACGGCATCGAACTGGCCTGGGACAGCTTCGGCGACCCCGAGGCGCCGCCGCTGTTGCTGGTCATGGGCCTCGGCGCCCAGATGGTCGCCTGGGACGACGCGTTCTGCACCGCACTGGCGCAGGTCGGCGGCCACCATGTGATCCGCTTCGACAACCGCGACATCGGCCACTCGACCCACCTGCCGCACGCCGGCGTGCCCGACATCCAGGCGCTGATGCTGCAGGCCATGGCCGGGCGGCCGCTGCAGGTGCCCTACACGCTGCGCGACATGGCCGACGACTGCGCCGGCCTGCTCGACGCGCTGGGCATCGCGCGCGCCCATGTCGTGGGGGCGTCGATGGGCGGCGCGATCGGACAGGAGATGGCCATCCATCACCCGGGGCGGATGCGTTCGCTCACCAGCATCATGTCGAGCACCGGCGACCCGGCCCTGCCGCCGCCCACACCCGAGGCGCTGGCGGTGCTGTTCGCGCCCGCGCCGACCAGCTTCGAGGCCTACCTGCCGCACCACGCCAAGCTGTGGCGCGTGCTGCGCGGGCCCGACGCCTTTCCGCTCGACGAGGCGCGCGACGCCGGGCGCGCGCAACTGGCCTTCCTGCGCGGCCTCAACCCGGGCGGCGTGGCGCGCCAGCTGGCGGCCGTGTTCGCGTCGGGCAACCGCAAGCCGGCATTGCGCGCGGTGCAGGTGCCCACGCTGGTGATCCATGGCGACGTCGATCCGCTGGTGCCCGTGGCCTGCGGCATCGACGTGGCCGAGGCCATTCCCGGCGCGACGCTGCTGCGCATTCCGCGCATGGGCCATGCGCTGCCGATCGCGATGTGGCCGCAGATCATCGAGGCCATCGCCGCGCACACCGCACGGGCGGCGCGGCGCGACGATCACTGAAAGAAAAAAAGAGACAACGACAAACCCAGACGGAGGTGTTTTCATGAGCCAGTTTCCGTCCCTCGATCCCATGGCCCTGTGGCGCGAGCTCACGGCCCAGTGGGAAAAAAGCACCAACGAATTCGCCAACGAAGCCATGGCCTCGGACCCGTTCCGCCAGGGCATGCACGGCGGCATGAACGCCTCGCTCACCGCGCAGAAGGCGGTGGGCGACCTGATGGCGCGCTACCTCACGCTGCTGAACCTGCCCACGCGCGCCGACCTGCAGGCGCTGGGCGAGCAGCTGCACCGCATCGACGACCACCTGGCGGGCATCCGCCGCGCGCTGGAAGGCGGAGCCGGCCCTGCCGCGCGAACCGCCGATACGGCCACTGCGCCGCCCCGGCCGCGTCGGACCAAGCAACCGCCCGCAGCGGCGGCGGCGCCTGCACCGGCCGCCAAGACCGTCGCCGCAAAGAAACGCCCCGCTGGAAAGCGCCGCTCATGAGCGCGCCGCCCGACACCTTCCAGCTGCCCGACATCCGCGGCGAGATCGAGCGCACGATCCAGCGCAACATCAAGGGGCTGGACTTCCTGACCTCGACCGCGCCTGCCGTCGGCCTCACGCCCAAGGACGAGATCCACCGGCGCGGCACGCTGAGCCTGTACCACTACCGCCCGATGGTCGACGAGATCTACCGCGTGCCGGTGCTGATGGTGATGGCCACCACCAACCGCGCCTACATCTTCGACCTCGCGCCGGGCCAGAGCATGGTCGAGTACCTGCTGCTCAAGGGCTACGACGTCTACGTGATGGACTGGAACGCGCCGCGCCCCGACGAGAAGCGCCTGCGCATCGAGGACTACGTGCTCGACTTCATTCCCGATTCGATCCGCCGCGTGCAGGAGGACTCGGGCGAAGAAGACGTGACCATCGCCGGCTACTGCATGGGCGGCGTGCTCTCCACGCTGTACGCGGCGCTGCACCCCGGCGGGCCGATGAAGAACCTGGCGCTCTTCACCACACCGATCGACTTCAGCCGCATGAAGCTCTTTCATGCGTGGTCCGACCGGCGCTACTTCGACGTCGACCGCCTCATCGACACCGTGGGCAACGTGCCGCCCGAGATGCTGTTCGCCTCCTTCGACATGCTGCGCCCCGCCGGGCGCGGTGCCGGGCTGGTGCAGCTGTGGGACAACATGGCCAACGACGAGTTCGTCAAGTCGTACCGCATGTTCGACCGCTGGGGCGCCGAGATGCTGCCGCTGGCCGGCGAGTACTTCCGCCAGACGGTGAAGGAACTCATGTGGGACAACAAGCTGCACAAGGGCGAGCTGGTGCTCGGCGGGCGCCCCGTGCTGCTGAAGAACATCACCGTGCCGGTGCTGCACGCGCTCGCGCAACACGACCACATCGTGCCCTACGAGGCGGGCCAGCCGCTGATCGCCGGCATCGGCTCCACCGACAAGGAAGAGGTGGTGCTCAAGGGCGGCCACGTGAGCCTGGCGGCCGGCACCAACGCCGTGCGGCGGCTGTGGCCCAAGCTCGACGAGTGGCTGGGCGTGCGCTCCACCTGACGAAGACAACCATCGAACACCCTCCCATGACCGCATCTTCTTCCCGCACCTACCCGCGCACCGTCGCCCACGCGGACGGCGACATCGCCCTGCGCCTGATGACCGGCGCCGACGCCCCCGCCGTGCTGGCCTTCGCCCAGGCGCTGCCGGCGCACGACCTGCTCTTTCTGCCGCGCGACATCACCGAGCCCAAGGTGATGGCCGCCTGGGTCCGCGCCATCGAGCGCGGCGACATCGACAGCGTGCTCGCCGTGCGCGACGGCGCCGTGCTGGGCTGCGCCGCCGTCATCCGCGACCCGCATTCGTGGTCGGGCCACGTGGCCGAGCTGCGCGTGCTGGTGTCGCCCGCGCTGCGCGGCGGCGGCCTGGGCCAGCAGCTGGCGCAGGAGGGCTGCGCGCTAGCCTTCGCCCACGGGCAGGAAAAGATCGTCGCCCAGATGACCGTCGACCAGCGCGGCGCCATCGCCGTCTTCCAGGCCCTGGGCTTCCGGCCCGAGGCCCTGCTCACGCGCCACGTGAAGGACCGCGAGGGCAAGGCGCACGACCTCGTGGTGCTGAGCCAGGACGCGGCGCAGGTCGAGGCGCAGATGCGGGCGTACGGGGTGACGGAGGCGTTTTAGGCCCATCGGCGGGGGATTGAGGGGGTTGGCGGGGCGGCCTCCTAAAATCGGGGGATTCCCCTGCAGATTGCCCACCTTGTCTTTTCTCGCCGAAACCCGCCGCCGTCGCACCTTCGCGATCATTTCCCACCCTGACGCCGGCAAGACCACGCTGACCGAAAAACTGCTGCTGTTCTCGGGCGCGATCCAGATCGCCGGCTCGGTGAAGGCCCGCAAGGCCTCGCGCCACGCCACCTCCGACTGGATGGAAATCGAGAAGCAGCGCGGCATCTCGGTGGCCTCGTCGGTGATGCAGATGGTGTACCGCGAGCACGTCATCAACCTGCTCGACACGCCCGGCCACAAGGACTTCTCGGAAGACACCTACCGCGTGCTCACCGCCGTCGACTCGGCGCTGATGGTGATCGACGCCGCCAACGGCGTGGAAGCGCAGACGCGCCGGCTGATCGAGGTCTGCCGCCAGCGCGACACGCCCATCATCACCTTCGTCAACAAGATGGACCGTGAAGTGCGCGAGCCGCTGGACATCCTGGACGAGG
>Ga0209051_1002929_pt1 | contig 11693 bp, 6 predicted proteins | sample AraplaCvi_mMS_r2_2_FD_184286 | JGI IMG/M metagenome (GOLD analysis project Ga0209051, IMG submission 184286) | Arabidopsis root microbial communities from North Carolina, USA - plate scrape MF_Cvi_mMS_r2 (SPAdes) (version 2) | ecosystem: Host-associated > Plants > Roots > Endosphere | place: USA...
AGTACGCCAGCGAGATCGACTGCTGCTGCGAGCCCTGCAGCCCCTGCAGGCAGCGGTGCACCGCGCCGGCCTGGGACTGCGCCTCGAAGGCGCCCGCCGGCCCGGGGCCGGGGTCGGGCAGGCGCGACGTGGGATCGTCGTCGGGATCGTCGGTGGCGCCCGCGTGCAGGTCGGCGACGGCGACCTCCGGGCGCGACTCGCGCGAGCGCAGGTGATCGATCGCCCGGTAGCGGGCCGCGGCGGCCAGCCAGGCCATGGGCGAGCCGGCGCCGGGACGGAACTGGCCGGCCGCTTTCCAGACGCGGACGTAGACGTCCTGCAGCAGGTCCTCGGCGAGCGCGCCGCGCCCGACGAGGCGTGCGATCACGCCCAGGAGGCGCGGGGCCGTCGCCTCGTAGAGGCTGCGGAAGGCCTGCCTGTCGCCGATCGCGCAGCGCGCGAGCCAGTCGGACAGGCGGGCGTCGGCGTCCTCGGGAAGTCTGGCGCTCATGGCGATCTCGCTTTCACGGGCGAACGTCCTTTCATTGCGCTCGGGCACGATGGCCGCGCGCAGTTTGCCGCCGACGGCCGGCTTCCCGCAATCCTCGATTGCGAGCGGCCGGCCGCCGGTCCCTACCTTTCCCTACGTGGGCCACTTCCATCCGGATTCGGGATGGCGCACCCACCGTGTCATTTGGCACAACGATTGCCTGAGTGCCAACTGGGCGCCGCTTGCCGGCCTGTTCCGCGCCACGTTGAACCGGCGGGTCTGCTGCAATGGACACACGGGGAAAGCCTGAGTCGGAGGTTCACTTGTCGACATCGAACGAAACGCCCCTGGTCGGGGCCGACTGCCCGGGTGCGATGCATCGGATCCCGATCGCGTGCATGCGCCCGCTCTACCACCTCGACGCGGTGAGCCAGCGGCTCGGGAAGCTGCCGCCGCAGGAGCACGAGGGCCTGCGCAACACCTATGAGCGCATGCTCGAGCGCGGGCCGGAACGCTTCCAGGTCAAGCCCTCGGGGCTGCCGGCGATGGACCGGCTCTACGACGAGCTGCCCAACTTCCACGCGGCCCTCGACGACGTGAAGCGGCAGATCGCGCTGTGCCAGGACAGCCGCGACGCCCTCGAGATCATGCCCATCCTGCTGCTCGGCCCGCCTGGGGTCGGCAAGACGCATTTCGCGCGCGAGGTCGCGAGCCTGCTCGGCACCGGGATGGGCTTCGTCTCGATGAGCGCGCTCACGGCCGGCTGGGTGCTGAGCGGTTCGTCGAGCCAGTGGAAGGGGGCGCGGCCCGGCAAGGTGTTCGAGACCCTGGTCGACGGCCAGTACGCGAACCCCGTGATGGTGGTCGACGAGATCGACAAGGCGCGCGCCGAGCACGCCTACGATCCGCTCGGCTCGCTCTACAGCCTGATGGAGCACGACACTGCCGCCACCTTCATCGACGAGTTCGCCGAGGTGCCGATCGACGCGAGCCAGGTGATCTGGATCGCGACGGCGAACGATGCGCGCACCATCCCCGAGCCGATCCTGAACCGGATGAACGTCTACGAGGTGCAGGCCCCCGACCACGACGCCGCGCGCACCATCGCCCGCCGCCTCTACGACGAGATCCGTGGCGACCACGACTGGGGCCAGCGCTTCGCGCCCGCGGCGCGCGACGACGTGCTCGACCGACTCGCCGAGCTGCCGCCGCGCGAGATGCGGCGCGCGTGGATGACGGGCTTCGGCAATGCCCGCCTCGCTTGCCGCGACGAGGTGCGGCAGGACGACCTGCCCGCCCTCGGCGCGCGCCGGGCGCGCATCGGGTTCACGCACTAGGCCCGCGCGGCTACGCGGTGGCGGGCCCTCCGCGCGGCACCCTGGCCTGCGCGCGCGCGTGCAGCCGCGCCTTGCGCTTGCGCGCCCAGAGCAGCACGCCCGTGACCGAGAACGTCGCGACCGCCAGTCCCATCAGCGACATCAGCACGCGCCCGCCGAAGCCCAGGATGCGCCCCGAATGCAGCGGGAACATCGCCTGCATGAAGATGTCGCCCGCGCTGCCTTCGCCCGGCACGACCGCCTGCGCCACGATGCCGGTGCTCGCGTCGAGATAGATCCAGGGGTTGCCGAGACCGCCGTCGCCGTGATCGTGCCCCGGCTCGAAGAAGCCGACGCCGTAGCGACCCGTCAGCGACGAATACAGCAGCCCGCCCGCCGGCGCGTGCAGCCCGCGGCGCACGGCCTCCTCCCGGGCGACCGCGATGGCCTGGGTGGTCGAGATCGCGGGATCGCCGCTCGCGGGCGCGCTCGCGCCTTCGGGCAAGGCATAGGGCGAGGGCGCGAGCGGCGAGAACAGGGAGACGACGGGCCGCATCACCTGCTGCTCGAGGTTCATCGAGACCGAGGTCACCGCGATCATCAGCACCAGGAGGAACAGCCACACGCCGCCCGAGCGATGCAGGTCGAACACGAACCTGTGCCCGCCCGAGCGCCAGCGGAACGCGAACGACCGGCGCCACGCGGACATGTTGGGGAAGGAGATCCAGAGCGCGATCAGGGTGTCGAACACCCATGCGATCGCGATGATGCCCATCAGGAGCATGCCCGTGTCGTACGCCCCGATGGCGGGCAGGTGCATGCTGTAGTGAAGGCGGTAGAGGAAGGGCAGCAGGTCCTGGCGGGCGAGCGAGACCGCGCCCCAGAACCTGCGGCCCTGGATCGCGCCCGTGGCCGGATCGACCGCGACCTGGTTGTAGTCGACGTCGTGCGGCTTGCCCGTGGCGGCATCGACGCGCGGCTCGACGAACACGCCGAATGCCTCGCCCGGCTCGGTGGCGAGCGGCATGTAGGTCACTCGCACGCGCGGATCCGCGGCCTCGACGCGCCGCGCGAGCTCGAGCGCCGGCAGCGCGGGGCCTTGCGTGCGCGCCACGTGGAGCTCGGGGTTCAGCCAGGCGTCGATCTCGTGATCCCACGAGATGATCGCGCCGGTGAGGCCCGACACGAACAGGAACGCGGCCGCCCCGAGGCCGAACCAGCGGTGGATGGCGACGAAGAGGCGGCGCAGCATGACGTCGATCCCGGTGATGGCGTGGCGTCAGTACGTCCAGCGCAGCGACGCCATGGCGTTCACCGGCGCCGCGTAGAAGGACTGCGTCCAGTAGAGGCTGGCGTAGTGCTTGTCGTTCGTCACGTTGTCGACGTTCAGCGTGGCGACCAGGTGCGACGTGATGTCGTAGCTCGCCATCAGCCCCAGGACGGCGTAGGCGGACTGGCGGACCACTGCGGCGTTGTCGTCGATCGTGTAGATGTCGTCCTGCCAGCGCAGCGTGCCGCCGATCTTCAGCGCCGGCAGCCTCGGCAGGCGCCAGGCGGTCGCCACGCGCAGCGTGCGGCGGGGCACGTAGGTGTTGGCGGGCGTGCCGTCGGGATGCTTCAGCGAGGTGATCTGCGTGTAGCCCGCGCTCAGGTCCCAGCCGTGGGCGAGGCGTCCCGTCGCTTCGGCCTCGAAGCCCTTGGAGGTCGCGTCCTCCGGGTGGTAGGTGGCCGGGAACGAGCCGGGATCCTGCACCGCGGTGTTGTCCTGGCTCGTGCGGAACAGCGCGAACGAGGTCTGGAGCTGCTTGCCGAGCCACTCGCTCTTCACGCCGATTTCCGCGTTGCTGCCCTCGATCGGGGCGAGCTGACGGTGATTCTTGTCGAACTCCGCCTGCGGGTTGAAGATGCTCGTGTAGCTCGCATACGCGGACGTGTTGCCGGCGATGTCGAGGATCGCGCCGACGTAGGGAGTCAGCTTGCTCGGCGCGTAGTCATGCGCCACGCCATAGTTGAAGCCGCTGCTTTCGATCGCGGTCGCGTTCAGGCCGAGCACCAGGCTGAACGGGTCGGCGATGTTCAGGTGCGCCGCGGCGAACATCGTCCGGCGCGTCGTGTGCCACTTGCTCCCGTCGTGGCTCACGTCGAAGTCGGGCTTCGGGAAGCTGCCGTCCCAGGAATCGAGCGGCGGCAGGACGACGCCGATCGACTCGGCCGGTCCGTAGCCCGAGGCTTCGAATGCGGTCTCGCGGGCCCAGTTCGTCCCGAAGCTGACGCTGTGATTGCGGCCGAAGAGCGAAAAGGGGCCGCCCATGCGAAGGTCGACCAGGGTCTGGTCGTACTCGCCGGCGAAGGACGACGGGTAGCTCGCGGGGCCGACCTGAGTCACGGGATCGGGATGCCCGAAGACATAGAACAGCTCGGAGTTCCCGGCGCGCGTGCGGCGGGTGACGTTCGCGCTGGCCAGCCACCGGTTGCCCAGGTCCACCTTGAGCTCGGCGAAGCCGACGCGGTCGGTGTTGTTCCAGTAGGCCCAGTCGGCGGCCGTCGAGGTGGACTGGTCGTAATGGGTCGGCGTGCCGTCCGTATAGCTGAGGGGCAGTGCGCCCCACATGGGGCTGTCGGCGTCGCTCGCCTGCTGCTGGTAGCCGAACGTGAGGGTCGCGTGGGGGGCGATGTCGATGTCGACCAGGGCAGCGATGCCTTTCTTGTCCAGCGAGTAGCGATCGATGTACGAGTCCCTCTTCTGCCCGAAGGCCATGGCCCGGAAGCGCACGTTGCCGCTGGTGGTCAGCGCGCCGCCGACATCACCTTCGAGGCGGATGTCGTTCCACGAGCCGACCGAGAGCGCGGCCGACGACTCGAACTCCCGCGTCGGGCGCTTGCGGACGAAATTCACGGTGGCCGATGGATTGCCCGTCGACGATTGCAGCCCGTTGGCGCCGCGCAGGACGTCGATGCGATCGTAGAAGTAGGTGTCGAGGTCGCCCCATTGCGCGCCGTTCGCGAAGGGCATGCCGATGCCATCGAGCTGGAAGTTCGTGATGTCGAAGCCGCGCGAGCTGTAGTAGGTGCGGTCGGTCTCGACGGATTCGACGGTGACGCCGGCCGTGAGCGCGAGGACGTCGTTGATCGACTGGAGCGCGAAGTCGTCCATTTGCTCGCGCGAGATGACGGTGATCGACTGCGGCGTCTCGCGCAGGCTCAGGTCGAGGCCGGTCGCGGAGCTGCTGTCCTGGGCGCCATAGCCCTCGTCCGCGCTGCCGGTGATCGTGACCCGCTGGACTTCGGCGGCCGCGAAGAGCTCTTCGCGCGGGGCCGCTGCGGCCGGCCCGGTCGATGCAGCGGCGATCGTCGCCGGTGCGCCCGCGGCCGATGCCGCGGCGGATTGCGGCGCGGCGGCCCGCGGGGATTGCGCCAGGGCCGGAGCGGCGATGGCGGCCAGCGCAGCCGCGGCGACGAGGTGGCGACGAGCGGATGGGAACGTTCTCATCTGGAGGAGCCCAGCGCGCTCCACGCCCGGGTCGCGCCCCTCCGGCGCGCCCCGGAGCCGCGCACCGGTTGCAGTTATTGATCTTGGATGCTCCAAGTTTAACGCGAATCATTCGCATTTAGATTGATTTTCCACAAAGGTGCCTCAGGTGATCCCGCTCACGCGCCCGCCGCCCTGCCGCGGCGGCCGAATATCATCGAGCGATGCCTGCCACCCTCGACGGCCGCCTGGTGGTCGCCATTTCCTCGCGCGCCCTGTTCGACTTCGAAGAGGAGAACCGTGTCTTCGAGGCCGGGGACGACCGCGCCTACATGAAGCTGCAGCTCGCGCGGCTCGACGTGCCCGCGCGCCCCGGCGTCGCCTACTCGCTCGTGCGCAAGCTCCTGCAGTTCCGCGATCCCGAGCCGCTCGTGGAGGTCGTGATCCTGTCGCGCAACGACCCGGTCTCGGGCATGCGCGTCTTCCGCTCGGCGCGCCAGGACGCGCTGCCCATCGAGCGCGGCGTCTTCACGCGCGGGCAGAGCCCGTGGCGCTACCTGCGGCCGCTGGGCGCCCAGCTGTTCCTCTCGGCCAACGAGGCGGACGTGCGCTCGGCACTCGAATGCGGCGTGCCCGCGGCGCGCGTGTTTCCCCATTCGGCCCGCGCCTCGGGCGCGCATCCGAACGAGGTGCGCATCGCCTTCGACGGCGACGCGGTGCTCTTCTCGGACGAAGCTGAGCGGGTCTTCCAGCGCGAGGGCCTCGACGCGTTCCAGCTGCACGAGACTTCGCAGGCCACCACGCCGCTCGCCCCGGGCCCGTTCAAGCCCCTCTTGTCGGCGCTGCAGAAGCTCCAGCGCGGCGACGGCGTCAACGGCATGCGGGTGCGCACGGCGCTCGTCACCGCTCGCAGCGCGCCCGCGCACGAGCGCGCCATCCGCACGCTGATGGACTGGCAGATCGAGATCGACGAAGCGATGTTCCTCGGCGGCCTGCCGAAGGGTGAGTTCCTGCGCGAGTTCGAGCCCGACTTCTTCTTCGACGACCAGACCCGCCACGTCGAGGGCGCCGCGAGCCACGTGCCCTCGGGGCACGTCGCGGCGGGCATCTCGAACGTGCTGCCCGGCGCGGCCTGAGGCTCGGCCTGATCAGGCGACCGCGGTCGACGTGGCGTCCGGTCCGGAGACCACGGCCACGCTCGCGCGCAACGCGTCGATCGTGAGCGGCTCGGGCCGGTGGTAGTGGTAGCCCTGCGCCCAGTCGACGCCCAGCGTGTGCAGCATCGTCGCGACTGCCGCCGTCTCGACGCATTCCGCGACGACCGGCTTCTTCAGCAGGTGGGCCATCTCCACCATCGAGCGCACCATGCCGCCGTGCACGGCCTCGCTGTCCATGTCGCGCACGAAGCCGCCGTCGATCTTGATGGAATCGAAGGGCAGCTGGCGCAGGTATGTGAAGGTGGCGAAGCCGGTTCCGAAGTCGTCCAGCGCGAAGCTGCATCCCAGGCCGTGCAACGCCTGCATGAACTCCCCGGCGCTCTGCAGGTTCACGATCGCCTCGGTCTCGGTGATCTCGAAGCACAGCAGCCGCCCCGGCACGGCCGCGCCCTGCAGCGCCTCGGCGACGACCTGCGCGAGCCCCGGCTCGCGGATCGACTGCGCGGACAGGTTGACGGCCACCTGGGCGATGCGGTCGTGCCACTCCGGCACCTGGCCCAGCAGGCCGATGACCTCGCGCACCATCCACCGATCGATCTCGCCGATCAGGTGGAAGCGCTCGGCGGGCGCGATGAACTGCCCCGGCGACACGAGCCGCTCGCGCTTCGCGTCCCACAGGCGGATCAGCGTCTCCACGCGCAGCCCGCCGCCGCCCTGCGCGTGGGCGAGCGGATGCAGGCGCTGGAACCAGACCTGGAACTGCCGCTGCTTCAACGCATCGACGAGCACGAGCGCCCAGTTGATGGATTCGCGATGCCCGCTTTCGAGCGCCGACGTCTCGTGCACCCGGATCGTCCCGCGGCCCTCGCGCTTGGCCAGGTAGGAGGCCTCGTCCGCGGCGAGCATCAACTGGTCGAACGAGACGATCTCGCCGCCGATGTGCACGACGGCGACGGAGGCGGCCATCCTGAAGGTGCGCTCTTCCCAGTCGAACGTGAAGCTCGCGAGCTGCGCCAGGATGCGGCGCGCGAGCGTCGGCCCGGCCTCGGGCCCCGGGCGCTCGGCGACGACGCCGAACTTGTCGCCCCCGAGCCGCGCGAGGAAATCCGTGCGATCGAGCTGCGCCGCCACGACCTCGGAGAACTGCCGCAGGAGCTCGTCGCCCGCGATGATCCCGCAGGTCTCGTTGACGAGGCGGAACTGGTCGATGTCGATCAGCAGGAACACCGCCTCCGTCTCGCCGCGCTGGATGCCGGCGAGCAGCCCGGAGACGTGCGCATCGAGCGCGCCACGGTTGTACAGGCGCGTGACGAAGTCGTGCGTCGCCAGGTAGTTCAAGCGATCCTGCATGTAGCGCCGCTCGTTGATCTCCTGGCGCAGGTGGCGGTTGGCGAGCGTGAGCTCCGAGGTGCGCTCGCGCACCTTCTCCTCGAGGTGCTGGTTCAGCTCCCGGAGCTGCTCCAGCAGCGCGCGGCGCTCGAGCTGGTAGCGCACGCGGGCGCGCACCTCGTCGGCATTGATCGGCTTGGAGATGTAGTCGCTGCCTCCGCTGGCGAAGCCCGTGCTGACGTCCTCCGTGCGCGCGGTGACGAAGATCACCGGGATGTCGGCCGTCGCCGGATCGCCCTTCAGGCGGCGACAGACTTCGAAGCCGTCCATGCCCGGCATCATCACGTCGAGCAGCACGAGGTCGGGGGCGTCGCGCGCGGCGAGTTCGAGTGCGCGCGCCCCGGAAGTGGCGGCCATCAGCTCGCACGCCTGGTCGCCGAGCGTGGCGCTCAGCAGGTCGATGTTCGTGGGCGTGTCATCGACGATCAGGATCTTCGGGAGTCGGGAAACCACCTCGCTCACTCCAGATGTCTCGTTGCTCGGAGCCTCGCTGCGCCAAAGTGTAATCACATGTTCCCGGACGCCAGGAGCGCGGTTTCCCGCCGATTCGTGGAATGCGCCACGAACCGTCGCCTCCCCCGCGTCGCGGGCACGTGCCCAGCCGGAACGTAGCAAGGCGCGGACCCAGGATGCGAGAACCTCTCCCCGGGGGGCCGGGATTGGGGTATCCCCTCTCGTGGCCCCTATACCGTATCCCGGTATAGGAATGCGCGCACGCGCGCCTCGAGCGCCGCGAAGTCGTAGGCGCGCAGGTCGGCCTCGAGCTGCGCGCGCAGCTCCGCGGGCAGCGCGCGCGGGCCCAGCGCCGCGAGCGTCGCCAGGCCCTGCCGGACGGGCTGCACCGCGCCGCGCGCCGCGTCGTCGGCCATCGCGCGCAGGTGGTCCTGCACGGCGGCTGCCAGCGCGCCGGTCTCGGCGGCCGGCTCGCCGGCGACGGGGGTGCCCTCCGGGGCCGGCGGCGCGTGCGCGGCGTCCGCCATGGCCGTGACGGCCTGCGCCGCGGCGGCTTGCGCGGCCGGCGCCTGCACCGGCAGGAGCCGGCAGCCGCCGTGTTCCGCGAGCGCCGCATAGATGGACTCGAAGTCGTAGGGCTTGCTGACGAAGTCCTGGAAGCCCTGGCTGATGTAGAACCGCCGCTCGTGCTCGAGGCTCGACGCCGAGACGGCGATCATCGGCAGCCGGCGCAGCCGTGCATCCTCGCGCACCGCCCGCAGCATCTGCAGGCCGTCGAGACGGGGCATGCGGATGTCGCTGAAGACGATGTCGAAGGGTGCGTGGGGCGGCATCGACTTGCAGGCGTCGAGGCCCTCCGCGCCATCCTCGGCCTCCTGCACCTCGCAGCCCGAGCGGCGCAGGAGCGTGACGAGCACGTCGCGGCTGTGCTCGTCGTCCTCGACGACGAGCACGCGGCACTGCGTGCCGGGCGCCAGCCGCTGCCGGCCGCGGAAGACGGGCGTCGTCGCCGCGGCGTCCTCCGCCTCGCGCATCGGCAGGCGCAGCCGCACGTTGGTACCCTGCCCCGGCACGCTCGAGACGACGATGTCGCCGCCGAGCGCCTGCGCAAGGTTGCGCGAGAGGGCCAGCCCGAGCCCGGTGCCGCCCTTTTCGCGCCCGGCGCTGCCCTGGCGGAACGGCGTGAAGATCTCGCGCACCTCGGCCTCGCCCATGCCCGGGCCCGTGTCCTCGACCTCGATCACCGTCTCCCCGCCCACGCGCCGCGCGCGCAGGGTGATGCCGTCGTGGTCGGTGAACTTCAGCGCGTTGCCGAGGAGGTTGAGCACGATCTGCCCGAACTTCGCGCGGTCGACCAGCAGCGCGGCCTGCCCGTCAAGCTCGATCTCGGTGCGCAGCCGCAGGCCCTTCTCCTCCGCGCGCGGGGTGAACAGCGCCCCGATCTCCTCGATCTCGCGGCGCAGGTCGACCGCCTCGAGGTGCACCTGCACGCCGCCCGCCTCGATCTTGGCGAGGTCGAGCACGTCGTTGATCAGGCCGAGCAGCCGGTTGCCGGCGGCGAGGATGATGCGCAGCCGCTCGCGTGCCTCGGCGCCCTGCCGGCGATCCTCGATGAGGAGCTGCGCATACCCGAGCACCGCATTCAGCGGCGTGCGGATCTCGTGGCTCATGTTGGCGAGGAACTGCGATTTCGCCCGGCTGCCGGCCTCGGCGCGCTCATGGGACTCCTGCAGCAGCGCCTCGGTGCGGCGATGGCCCTCGATCTCCTCGACGAGGCGCAGGTTCGTGCTGGCGAGGTCCTGCGTGCGGGCCAGCACTTCTTCCTCGAGGTGGCGGCGCGCGTCGTGCAGGACCTCGTCGCGGCGCCTGCGCACGACGAGGAAGCCGGTCAGCAGGCCCGTGAACGCGAGGCCGCTGCCCAGCACCGCGAGCTGGAGCCAGCTCGGCTGCGGCATCGTGCTGGCCCAGGCCGGCTGCGAAAGCACCGTCCACTGGCGGTCGGCGATGCTGAGCCAGTGCCGCCGGGAGACGCCGCCGGACAGGCGCGCGACGAACTCGTCGCGCACGCGCGGCTCGACGACCTGCATCTCGTCCGCCGGTGTCCACACCAGCGCCGGGCTGGCGGGGGCCTCGGGGTCGAAGAGCAGCACCGTCTCGTCCTGGATGCCCATCTGCTCCAGCGCGATCTGGAACAGCGCGGCGACGTCCATCGTCGCGGCCACGATGCCGCGGACGCTCCCGGGATCGTAGGGCTGGCCGGCGGCGCGGGACTTGTCGTTGATGGGCGCATAGAGCGTCTGCACGACGCGCGCCTCGGGGCTGACCGCGACCGAGGCGATGGGCGGGGCGGCGGTCACCTTCCCGCTCGTGCGCGCCCGGGTGAGGGCGGGGCCGCGCACCGGGTCGGTCAGGTGGTCGATGCCGAGGAGCGCCTCGCGGCCCGCCTCCGGGTCCGTCCACGCGACCGGGAAGTACTCGTCGCGCGGCGGCGCGCGCACGACCGCGCCGTCGTCGGTGAGTTGCCGTATCGACATGCCGCCGAGCCCGTCCGCCGAAATCTCGAACTCGTTGCGCTGCTGCCTCGAGACACGCGGCAGCCACGCGAACGTCGACTGCCAGGGACTGCGCGCGAGCAGCGGCCGGGACACGGCACGGAACTCGTCCACGTCGATGTCGACGCCGTAGAAGTATTGCTGCAGCGTCTCGAGGTCGCGATCGGCGAGGGCGATGTGGTTCTGCAGCGCCATCGACAGGCGGCTGGCATCGGCCCCGAAGCGCTCGCTGTGGGCATCGCGCTCGACGATGCTGACGGCGAAGGTCGAGAACAGCGTGAGGCCGAGCCCCAGGCACAGCAGCGGAAAGGCCTGCAGCGCGAGGCGGTCGACGCGCAGGCGGCGGTGCAGCAGCAGGAGCAGGGGCGGGGTGACGACCAGCACGCCCGTCACGTCGCCCAGCCACCAGGTGACCCAGCCGAAGAAGAGCTCCGAGGTCTTCGCCACGTGCAACACGCGCAGCGTCGCCTCGCCCACCGTAGCGCCGACGAGGCAGCAGACGATCACGATGCGCACGAAGCGCAGGGTCTGCCGCACCGGCGCGTCGCGCAGGCGATCCGGCCATTCGGCGAGCCAGCGCGCCGCGAGGCTGGCCTGTCCGAGGCTGCCCGCCGTGATCACGAGCGACGCCAGCGCGCTGCGGGCGTCGAAGCCGACGAACGCGCCGATGAACAGGAACCAGTTCGCGCAGAACATGCCGAGCGCGAGGCCGGCGACCGCGCGCTGCCCCACGATCATCAGCAGCGCGAGCGCGAGGCCGGACGCGGGCCACGCCGAGGAGACACGGCTGGGCCCGATCGCCAGCGCGAGCCCGAGCTGCGCGGCGAGGTAGACGACCAGCGCCAGCGCGAGGGTGACCAGCAGCTTCTGTCGGAACAGCTTCAGCAT
>Ga0209051_1002930_pt1 | contig 11690 bp, 9 predicted proteins | sample AraplaCvi_mMS_r2_2_FD_184286 | JGI IMG/M metagenome (GOLD analysis project Ga0209051, IMG submission 184286) | Arabidopsis root microbial communities from North Carolina, USA - plate scrape MF_Cvi_mMS_r2 (SPAdes) (version 2) | ecosystem: Host-associated > Plants > Roots > Endosphere | place: USA...
CACGATCGAGATGCTGGTCGACGCCGCCGAGCCGTCCCAACTGCCGGTGTTCGAGCACGCGAGCGGCGACGAGGGCGTCGGCCATGTCGCCGTGCAGGGCCGTCGGGTGCTGGTGGTCGACGACCATCCTGTCAACCGTCGGGTCATCCGCCTGTTCCTGGAGCCGTTCGAGTGCGACCTGGTCGAGGCGGAGAACGGCCAGCAAGCCCTGGACGCGCTGGAGGGGCAGCCGGTCGACCTGGTGCTGATGGACGTCAACATGCCGGTGATGGACGGGTTGGAAGCCACCCGCCGTCTGCGCAGCGACCCGCGCTTCGCCCGCCTGCCGGTGATCGCCCTGACCGCCGACGTGATGTCGGCCCAGATCAAGACCTGCCTGGAGGCGGGCTGCGACGCCCACGTGGCCAAGCCGATCGACCTGCGCAACCTGCTGTCGGCCATGGACCGCTGCCTGGCGCGCGGCGTGGCGCGGGAACTGATGGCGGGACTGCGGGCGCTGTGATTTTCCTTCTCCCCTTGCGGGAGAAGGTGTCGGCGTAGCCGACGGATGAGGGGTTGATCGTCCTGTCGGCTGCGTATCGGCGGTGACGCCCGTTGCGTCGGATCTCGCTTTCAACCCCTCACCCGACCCGCTTCGCGGGCCACCCTCTCCCGCAAGGGGAGAGGGACTAGCTGAAGGAGGCCCGCGCCTCCGCCAGCCGCTTCACCGCCTCGTCCAGCGTCGCGTCGGCCTTGGCGAAGCACAGGCGCACGACCTTCCGCACCGGATCCTCCGCGAAGAAGGCCGACACCGGAATCGCCGCCACGCCGTGCTCGACCACGCTGCGCTCGCAGAAGGTCACGTCGTCCACCGTAATCCCCGAGGCGGCCAGGTCGACATTGAGGAAATAGGTTCCTTGGCTCTCCAGCACGACATAGCCGGCCGCCCCCAGGCCAGCGGTCAGGCGGTCGCGGGAGCGCTGCAGGGCGGCCGGCATCTCGTCGAACCAGGCGCGGTGGTTGTCCAGGCCCCAGGCCACGCCGGCCTGCAGGTTGGGCGGCGTGGTGAAGGTCAGGAACTGATGGGCGGCGGCCAGGGCCTTGGCCAGGGCGGGGGCGGCCATCAGGAAGCCGACCTTCCAGCCGGTCATGCCGAACAGCTTGCCAGCCGAGCCGATCTTCACCGTCCGCTCGCGCATGCCGGGGAAGGTCATCAAGGGGTGATGCCGGCGACCGTCGAAGACCACGGCCTCCCAGACCTCGTCACACACCGCGAGGACGTCGTGCTTGACGCAGAACTCGGCCAGCAGCCCTAGGTCCTCGTCGGGCGTGACGACGCCGGCCGGGTTCAAGGGGCTGTTCAGCACCACCATGCGGGTCCTGTCGCTGAAGACGGCCTCCAGCATCTGGCGCGTGAACCGCCAGTGCGGCGGGGCCAGGCGGACCAGTTTCGGAACCCCGCCGGCGCGGCGCACCAGCGGCAGATAGGCGTCGTACAGCGGCTGGAACAGCACCACCTCGTCGCCCGGCGAAATCAGCGCGGTGAAGGCCGCCGCCAGGGCCTCGGTGGCGCCGGAGGTGACGACGATCTCGGTGTCGGGGTCCAGCTGGAGGTCCTGCGTCCGGCCATAGTGTCCGGCCACGGCGGCGCGCAGCTCGGGCAGGCCGCGCATCGGCGGATACTGGTTGGAGCCCTCGATCAGCGCGCGCGCCGCCGCCTCGCGGACGGGCAGGGGGCCCTGGTCGTCGGGAAAACCCTGACCCAGGTTGATCGCGCCGTGCTGGCGGGCCAGGCCGCTCATGCGCTCGAAGATCGTGGTCGGCAGGTTGTCGAAGACGGGATGGACCATGACGGCTTGCTAGCATTGAACCCGAAGCCTCGCTCACGCATTTCTACGGCGCAGCTTCAATCGAGGAGACGAGCAGCATGCACGGCGTAGGCTTCATCGGAGCCATCATCATCGGGATCTTCGCCGGCTGGATCGCCGAGAAGATCATGAACCGCGACCACGGCCTGCTGACCAATCTGATCGTCGGCCTGGTCGGCGCCCTGGTCGGCGCGTTCCTGGCCGGGATGCTGGGCATCCACTTCTTCGGCTGGATCGGCAGCCTGGTCATCTCGACCCTGGGCGCGATCCTGCTGCTGTGGTTGCTGGGATTGGTGAAGCGGTAGGGCGCTTAGCCCGCTGCCGCTTCCGCCGCCGCATCGCCCTCGCCATCCCGCCGCATCTGCCGCGCCAGATTGGACAGCAGGAAGCTGGGAATATCGCTGACCGGCATCGGGCGGCCGTACAGGAAGCCCTGGAAGGTGTCGCAGCGCATGTCGGCCAGCAGGCGGGCCTGGGCGGTGGTCTCGACGCCCTCGGCCGTGACCTCCAGGTTCAGGGTCTGGCCCAGCAGGGCGATGGTGCGCAGGATGTCGGCGATGGCCGTGTTGTCCTGCATCTCGGCCACGAACGAGCGGTCGATCTTGATCTTGTCGAACGGGAACCGCCACAGATAGGCTAGGCTGGAATAGCCGGTGCCGAAGTCGTCCATGGCGATCTTCACGCCCAGGGCCTTCAGGGCCGCCAGCTGGTCCAGGGTCTTGGCGCTGTCGTGCAGCAGCAGGCCCTCGGTGATCTCCAGCTCCAGCCGTTCCGGGTCGAGGTGCGAGGCCAGCAGGGCGTTGCGGACCTGGGCCACCAGGTCGCCCGACGCGAACTGGTTGGGCGACAGGTTGACGGCCACGGTCAGGTGCGAGGGCCAGGTGGCGGCCACGCGGCAGGCCTCCTGCAGCACCCACTCGCCGATGGCGCCGATCAGGCCCCACTGCTCGGCGCATTCGATGAAGTCGGCCGGCGGCACCAGGCCCCGGCGCGGATGTTGCCAGCGCAGCAGGGCCTCGAAGCCCGTCGTCTCGTTGTCGCGACCGATCAGCGGCTGGAAGAACAGCTTCAGCTCTTGGTTGGCGAGGGCGTCGCGCAGGTCCAGCTCGAGGGCGCGGCGCTCCTGGGCCCAGATGTCCATGGCGGTCTCGAAGAAGCGGTAGGCGCCGCGGCCATCGCCCTTGGCGCGGTAGAGGGCCAGGTCGGCATTCTTCAGCAGGCCGTCGGGATCGTCGGCGTCGAACGGGGCCACGGCGATGCCGATGCTGGCGCCGATCAGCACGTGGTGGCCGCGCACGTCGTAGGGTTCCGACAGCGCCTGGACGATGGCCCGGGCCAGGTCGCTCAGGGCCTCGTGGCCGGGCGAGGGCGCGACGACGACGGCGAATTCGTCGCCGCCCAGCCGGGCCACCAGGCCTTCATCGCCCATCAGTCGGCCGACGCAGTCGCGCAGGCGGGCTGAGGCCTGGATCAGCAGATCATCGCCGATCGGATGGCCCAGGCTGTCGTTGACGCCCTTGAAGTGGTCGAGGTCGAGGCACAGCACGGCGCAGCCCGCGCCGGAGCCGCCCTTGGCGACGGGCTTGCCGTGGTCGCTCCAGGCCTTGGACAGGGTCTGCAGGAACGACAGGCGGTTGGGCAGCTGGGTCAGGACGTCGAAATGAGCCAGGCGCGAGATACGGGCCTGGTCTTCGCGAGCCTGGGTGATGTCGGCGCCCACGCCCCGGAAGCCGGTGAAGTCGCCGTTCAGGTCGTGCACCGGCTTGGCCGACAGCGACCACCAGTGGGTCTGGGAGGCGACGCCGATCGAGACGATCACGTCGCGGAATGCCTTCTGCTCGGCAAACAGGGCCGAGAGGGCGGCGACAGGACCCATCGGGCCTTCGGCCGCGCCGCACAGTTCCGACATCGGACGGCCGATCAGCTGGTCCTTGTCGGTTCCCGCCGCGGCGGCCATGCGGTCGGAGACATAGGTCATGGCGCCGGTGGCGTCGACTTCCCACAGCCAGTCGCTGGCGCCTTCCTCGAAGTCGGAGAGCAGCAGCGAGACGACCTGCTTCTGCTTCTCCAGCTCCTCGGCGGCGACCAGACGGTCGGCGAAGATCTTGGCGTGCGACAGGCACGAGACGCTGACCACCAGGTGGCAGAAGATCAGCAGGCAGCCCAAGGCGTACAGGACCGGGTCGTGGCTGGTGGCCAGCACCCACAGCGAGCCCAGGACCATCGGCGTCGAATAGGCGATGGCGGCGGCCGGCAGGGTCAGCATGGCGAAGCCGCCGCAGCCGATCATCCCGGCGATCACCGAAGCGATCAGCATCGGCATGGCGCCGCCGAAGCCCTTCTCGGGCGACATGGCCAGCACCGGCAGGACGCCCCACAGGCAGCCCAGCACGCCGGCCTGCAAGGTGATGCGGTTGACGCCGCGCGCCGAGACCGTCTGCTTGCCGCCCTTGCGGCGGCGGGCGGCGAACCAGCCGCGCAGGCCCAGCAGGGCGTAGCTCATGACCAGGGTCGACCAGATCGTCAGGGGCGCGGTATGCGGGCCGTTCATGCCGGCCAGACCGACCAGCAGCGCTATGACGATGTTGGCGCTCATCATCACGGGCGTCATGCGCAGGATGCTCTGCACCTGCTCCATCCGCACCCGGCCGGCCATGGCCTCGGGCACTTGTGGCGCGAGACGGACGTACAGGGCGGACAGGCCGCGATCGATCAACGTGCTGGCGGCTGTGCGCACGGCGCGTGCCTCTGGTCTAAGCGGAGTGAAATTCCCCGCGCAGACCATCGTTCGGCCGGGTAAACCTGCGGTTAAGTTCGCGATTTCGCGGAGTAAACGGGATAGGGAAATGAGTAAGGGCAGCGTATTGGCAGGGCTGGGCGCAGTTGATGCCGAACGATTCTCGTCATCCCGGCCGTAGCGAAGCGCGCAGAGCCGGGACCCAGGGGCGGCCTCACTGCGCGTGGCCCCTGGGTCCCGGGCCGGCTACGCCGCCCGGGATGACGAGGTTTAAGCAGCCAAAAGAAAAGGGCCGCGGTCCTTTCGAACCGCGGCCCCCAATCCTGAAAACCCGAAAGACCTAGTCTTCCTTCGTGCGCTTCTTGCGGAACGAGGGGTTCAGCTGCTGCTTGCGCAGGCGGATGTTCTTCGGGGTCACTTCCACCAGCTCGTCGTCCTCGATGTAGGCGATGGCCTGCTCGAGAGTCATGCGGCGCGGCGGGGTCAGGCGGATCGACTCGTCCTTGCCCGAGGCGCGGACGTTGGTCAGCTGCTTGGCCTTCATCGGGTTGACGTCCAGGTCGTCCGAGCGGCTGTTCTCGCCGATGATCATGCCCTGGTAGGTCTTCTCGCCGGCGCCGACGAACATCACGCCGCGCTCTTCCAGGTTCCACAGGGCGTAGGCCGCGGTTTCACCGTCCGAGTTCGAGACGAGCACACCCTTGCGCTGCTGGTCGATCGGGCCTTTGTGCGGCTCGTAGTGGCTGAACACGCGGTTCAGCACGCCCGAACCGCGCGTATCGGTCAGGAATTCGCCCTGGTAGCCGATCAGCGAGCGCGACGGCGACAGCAAGGTGATGCGGGTCTTGCCCGCGCCCGACGGACCCATGTCCTTCAGCTCGGCCTTACGGGCCGACAGCTTTTCGATGACGATGCCGGTGAACTCGTCGTCCACGTCGATCATCACGTCTTCCATCGGCTCCAGGCGCTGCCCGGTCTCCGGATCCTGCTGGAACACCACGCGCGGACGGCTGATCGACACTTCGAAGCCTTCGCGGCGCATGTTCTCGATCAGCACGCCCAGCTGCAGTTCGCCGCGACCGGCGACTTCATAGGCGTCTTTCTCCGAGGTCTCGGTGATGCGGATGGCGACGTTCGATTCCGCTTCCTTCAGCAGGCGGTCGCGGATGACGCGCGACTGGACCTTGTCGCCTTCGCGGCCCGCCAGCGGCGAGTCGTTGACCGAGACGGTCATCGAGATCGTCGGCGGGTCGATCGGCTGGGCGGGCAGGGCCTCGGTCACTTCCATGGCGCACAGGGTGTCGGCGACGGTGGCCTTGCTCATGCCGGCGATGGCGACGATGTCGCCGGCCTCGGCGCCTTCATCGACGGGCTGACGCTTCAGGCCGCGGAAGGCCAGCACCTTGGTGATGCGGCCGCGCTCGATCTCGTTGCCGTTGCGGTCCAGGGCGTGGATGGCCATGCCGGGGACGGCCTTGCCGCTCTCGATGCGGCCGGTCAGCAGGCGGCCCAGGAAGGGGTCGCTCTCGATCAGCACGTTCAGGATCTGGAACGGCTTGTCCTTGTTCTCGGCGACCTTGGGCGGCGGCACGTGGCGCACGATCAGGTCGAACAGCGGGGCCAGGTTGTCGCTGGGCTGGTTCAGGTCCAGCGTGGCCCAGCCGGCGCGGCCCGAAGCGTAGATGTGCGGGAAGTCCAGCTGCTCGTCCGTCGCGCCGATGGCCGCGAACAGGTCGAAGGCGGCGTTGTGGACGCGGTCCGGATCGGCGTGGGCGCGGTCGACCTTGTTGATGCAGAGGATCGGGCGCAGGCCCATCTTCAGCGCCTTGGTCAGCACGAACTTGGTCTGCGGCATGACGCCTTCCTCGGCGTCGACCAGCAGGACGCAGCCGTCCACCATGCCCAGGATGCGCTCGACTTCGCCGCCGAAGTCGGCGTGGCCGGGCGTGTCGATGATGTTGATGCGGGTTTCGCCGGCCTCGCCGTTCCACAGCACGCTGGTGCACTTCGCCAGGATGGTGATCCCGCGCTCGCGCTCCTGGTCGTTGGAGTCCATCGCCCGTTCGGTCGTGGCTTCGTTGGCGCGGAAGACGCCCGACTGGGCCAGCAGCTGGTCGACGAGGGTGGTCTTGCCATGATCGACGTGCGCGATGATGGCGATATTTCGCATGTTCATGGGAACGGACGGACTTTCGGGAGGAATAGGGGATGACGCTGTCGCGTCAGGCGCGCGGCTTTTACGCGACTGCGGCCGATTTATCTAGTCCCGACAGGGAGAAACACTTGTCGCAGGAAACCGGTGTCATGGTCAAAGCCTTGCCGCGCCTGGCTTTGGGCGGTGTTCTCATGAGAGACGGTTTCAAACGCAACAAATTGTGCATTGCAACATGAGTAAAATATAGGCAATCTCAAATAGCAATGTTACGTAATCCTTGTGGCGCAACGGGTTGCCTTAAACCCCTCTCGAAAAATCGACATTAAAGCCGAATTTTCTGCTTGCCTAATTTTGCGCCGCACCCTATAAACAATCCTGTGAGGCGGCGCTGCCGCTTCTGCCCTTCCTGGGCGTTTCCTCCCTAATGAACTGGCCCGGCGGTTTCGCCGGGCTTTTTTTTGGCTTTCAGGGCCGGGAGGCAACGTCAACGGCGCTTTTCCGGTTCCGACCATAGTTCCGGACGGGCCTCGATATAGCCGATGAGGCCGTCGGCGATCGCCCGGTGATCCTTCAGGCCGCCATGCTGGCCACAGCCCGTGCGCTCCAGTGGACCGCGATAAGGCGGCGCGAACAGAATCGTCCTTATGCCTGCATGCCGACCCGCCTGGATCACCGCCGCGCGGAGATCGGCGAAGGTCTTGCGGTATTCCGGCGGCTGGATATCCGCCTCCTCGGGCCACTCGATCAGCACCGCGCTTCCAGGCGAGCGGCGGCCGATCTGGCCCAGCAGGTCCGCCAAAGCCCGGGTCCAGTCGGGGATCAGGTCCAGCGGATCCTTCCAGCGCTCGTCCGGCCGCAGGGCGATCATGAAGTCCGTCAGGGCGGCGATCACGACAATCCCCGGCCGCCAGGCCGGATCGTTGTACGGCCCGGTCAGGTCCGAGAAGACGTAGGGATAGAGAGCGACCAGGCCGGGATCGTCGCGAATCTCGGTGACGTTGCGGATCAGGCCGCGCCCCGAACTAGCGTTGATCTGGTTAGTCGGCTCCGAAATGCTTGGCGACCAACGCGGGATAGGCCTGTTGGGTGTCCGTCGTGGCGTGCTCGTCCTCGAACGTGCAGGTCGTCGTGGTCGAACGGTCGCCGAAGCCGGTCATGCTGGACGGACCGATGAACTCCATCTGCCGCGACTTGGCGGGAATCGGAAGCGACCGGGCGTCGCGCGGCGCGTAGAAGCCGGCAAAAGTTCCGCGCACCTTGAAGCTTTCCGACACCGTCTCCAGCTGGATGCGGTGCGGGCCGCGCGCCAGGCCGCCGATCACGACATCGGCCTTGCCCGGGCGGACCACGGCCAGCGGCGGCTCGTCGTCCACGAACAGGCGGTACTCGTGCCAGCCGTCGTCGAACCGCAACACCAGGCGATCGCCGACGAAGGCGGCCTCGAAATAGACGCCAGGCCATTCGTGCGCATAGGCCGCGGCGCCCTTCGGCATGGGAGCGGGCAGGGGCGTGGCCTTGGTTCGGCCGACGACCCGGACAGGCAGGGTCCGCATGTCCGGCGTGATGCTGTGGCCGGCGGGATCGCGCGTCACCGTCGCGGCGCTCCACCCAAGGCCCGGAATGGCGGTCAGGGCGACCAGCGCCGCCAGCATCGTCCGCGACAGCATCCGTCGTCCCTCCGCCCCTTTTCTGCCGTTCTAGTTGAGGTGAAGGAGCGGCGGGAGGGGTTTCCGCGGCGGGCGACGCCCTGAGGGTGTTTGACAGGCTCGCGCTCAAGGTTCCCACTGGAGCGACGACGAAGCGAACCGGGGGGAGAGCTTTGGGTCGAGAAGTTCCGATAGCCGTCGCGGCGATGGCGGCCTTGGGCCTGGCTAGCCTCGCGGACGCCCAGGCCCCGCCCGCGCGCCTGCCGCCGCTCCAGATCCTGAAGTCGCCATCGCCCGAGGTGCTGGCCCGGCTGTTCCCGGCCACCGCCCGCCGCATGGGCGTCGAGGGCGCGGCGACCCTGTCCTGCGTGATCCGTCGCGACGGCACGATGGGCGAGTGCGCGGTGACCGGCGAGAACCCGCAAGGCCTGGGCTTCGGCGGCGCGGCCCTCATCGCCATGACCTACTACCAGGTCGACGTGGACGGCCCGAACGCCGCGCAGATCTCGCGCCGCCTGCCGGCGATCACGATCCGCTTCGCCCTGCCGCCAGCGGGGACGCGGTAGGGCCGATCTTGCAGGTGTTCGCGTAGACGGCTCATATCGCGCCATGCTTCGACGCGAACTGGGCAAGGACCTGCGGCGCGCGCTGTCGCGTCTACGGCCGGTCGGCCCGAGGCGCCTGAGCACGGGCGTCAAGGCGGGCGACGACTGGCGGCGCGACTTCGTCCATTTCGGTCCCTTGGCGGATTTGCCAGCGTCCGACCGTGATAGGATCATCGGAAAGGTCGCCCGGGACGCGCGGAAGCGCTTCGATCGGAGCGCGGCGAAGATCGCCGCCATTTTCGCCGCCGGCGATCCATCCGGGATCTTGGCCGGACTGGCGCTGCAATGCCTGTCCGTTCGCGGCGACGAGGCGAATCGACACCTCGAGATTCATCATCTGGAACTGGCTCAAGCCATGGCCTTGCGGGCGCCGGCCACGAGGCGGCGAAAACGCCCGCTTGAGCCCGCGGTATCGGCCTTGGGGCCGTTGTTGCGGGAGAACGCCGCCGCCTTCCAGGAAAGGATGCTCGACAGGTCGCAGCCGTTAGCGGGGGCTCAGCTGGCGATCACGCAATACCAGATGAGGCGAACGACCCAGACCGTGCGTGGCGATGTTCTCCCCGAGCAGACCAAGCGATATCTGCGTGCGCTTCTAGGACGGATCGACGATCCGTTTCGCGCGGCCTACGGCGTGTCCGGCGTTGACGCCGTGGAGGTCCTGTGGAGCTTGCTGGCCCGCGTCGAGCTCGGGATCAACGCTTGGGCGCGGAACCCCGCCAGAGGCGATCTCGAGGTCGTCTGGCGTTTCGACGCCTCGGACGTCCGAGCGGTCTTGCCGGACGGCGCGGACGAAGGGGCCGTGCTCGCGCTTCTTAGGCGCTGGTCGTTGGCCTATGGCGACTTGGCCGATCTGTCCGTCGATCTTATCCACCTGGCCAATCCGGTCTGGACCAAGCCCTTCATTCGGATCGAGGAGGGCGTGTTCCAATGGCCCAACCCCGGCATGACGATGGCGTTCGCGCTGCGGATGTTCGAGACGCTGAGCCGCCCGCCCAAGCCCCGTCGGCCGCGAACGGATTTGTGGGTGCGGATACTGTCCGATTTGGCGGAGCACCGCCCGGGCGGCTGGCTCGACCACTCGCATCGCCTTCTGGGTGTCGATCACGAGACCCAGGCCAACCTGCAGGGGCAGCTCCTACGCATGCTCGTGCAGGTGCGATTGTCGGAAAGGCCAGACGACGCCCAGTGGGCGCTGATCCACGATCCGGACAACGCCCAGGGCGGCTTCGTGGCGGTGATCGTCCACGCGGCGTCGAGCCCGCCGGTGCGCGACGATATGATCGCCCGAGCGCGGGCGCGGCTCTTCGAAGAAACCGGCGCGCCGGACGGTCTGGTGGTGGCGATCGACGCGAGGCGCTGGCCTGAGGTCGGCGCCGATATCAGACTTGTCGCGGCGTCCTAGGCCCTACTTCAGCTCCGCCAGATCCAGCCCCGCCAGCACCCGGGTCAGGGTCTCGGCGTCGGCGGTCAGCTTCGCCAGGCCCTCGGTCGGCTCGCGCGTCGCTTCGTTCATATAGAGCGCGCGGTTGATCTCGATCTGCAGGGCGTGGGTGCGGCGGGCCGGGCGGCCGTAGTGCTCGGTGGTGTAGCCGCCGGCATAGGGGGCGTTGCGGGTGACGCGATAGCCCAGGGCCTCCAGCTCCCGTTCGACCAGGCCGGTCAGCCTGGGCGAGCAGGCCGCGCCGAAGCGGTCGCCCAGCACGATGTCGCATGGCCCGCCACCCTTGGCCCTCTGGCCGCGCGCGGCGGCGGCCGGCATCGAGTGCCAGTCGATCAGGATTGCGATTCCGTGCGCCGCCCGGGCGGCCGCGAGCTGGCGGTCCAGGGCGTCGTGATAGGGGGCGTGGGCCAGCTCGACCCTGGCCTTGGCCTCGGCGAAGGTCAGCTTGCGGGCGTAGATCGGCCGGCCCTCGCCGGCGACGCGGGGGATGGTGCCCAGGCCCGCCGCGACCCGGGCCGTGCGGCCGCGGGCGTATTCGGGCAGGTCGCCTTCGAACATCGCAGGATCCAGCTCCCATGGCTCGCGGTTCAGGTCGACATAGGCGCGGGCGAAGCGGGCGCGGATCAGGGTCGCGCCCAGGGCGGGCGCGCCGGCCACGATCCGGTCGATCACTTCGACGCCGCGCACCGAACCGACCCGGCACGGTGTGCACTTGCCGCACGACTCCGCGGCGCAGAACTCCATCGCGAAGCGGGCCTGCGCCGCCATGTCGACGGTGTCGTCGAAGACCACGACACCGCCGTGGCCGAGCATGGCGCCCGCCGCGGCGAACGCCTCGTAGTCCATGGGCAGATCGAACTGGGACGTCGGCAGGTAGGCGCCCAGCGGCCCGCCCACCTGCACCGTGCGCACCGGCCGTCCGCTGAGCGTCCCGCCGCCGTAGTCCTCGATCAGCTCGCGGAGGGTGACGCCGAACGCCGTCTCGACGATGCCGCCGTGTGCGATGTTGCCGCCGAGCTGGAAGACCTGTGTGCCGCGCGAGCGTTCCACGCCGAGTTCCTGGTACGCCTTCGCCCCGTCGGCGAGGATCACCGGAACCGTGGCCAGGGTCAGGACGTTGTTGACGACGGTCGGCTTGCCGAACAGCCCCTCGATGGCGGGGATGGGCGGCTTGGCGCGGACGACGCCGCGCTTGCCCTCCAGGCTCTCCAGCATGGAGGTCTCCTCACCGCAGATGTACGCGCCGGCGCCGACCCGCA
>Ga0209051_1002932_pt1 | contig 11685 bp, 13 predicted proteins | sample AraplaCvi_mMS_r2_2_FD_184286 | JGI IMG/M metagenome (GOLD analysis project Ga0209051, IMG submission 184286) | Arabidopsis root microbial communities from North Carolina, USA - plate scrape MF_Cvi_mMS_r2 (SPAdes) (version 2) | ecosystem: Host-associated > Plants > Roots > Endosphere | place...
TGGTCGCGGTCATGGAGGGGAAATAATCATGGCAGGACAACTCGCAGCGGTGCTCGGCACCGGGCAGACGAAGTACGTCGCCAAGCGCAAGGACGTGTCGATGAACGGCCTCGTGCGCGAGGCGATCGACAAGGCGCTGGAGGACTCCGGTTCCACGTTCGACGACATCGACGCCGTCGTGGTCGGCAAGGCGCCGGACTTCTTCGAGGGCGTCATGATGCCCGAGTTGTTCATGGCCGACGCCGTCGGGGCGACGGGCAAGCCGCTCATCCGAGTGCATACCGCGGGTTCGGTCGGCGGGTCGACCGCGGTCGTCGCGGCCAGCCTGGTGCAATCGGGCAAGTACAAGCGCGTGTTGACGATGGCGTGGGAGAAGCAGTCGGAATCGAATGCCATGTGGGCGTTGAGCATTCCGGTGCCGTTCACCAAGCCGGTTGGCGCGGGCGCCGGTGGCTACTTCGCACCGCACATCCGGTCCTACATCCGCCGTTCCGGAGCGCCGACGCACATCGGCGCAATGGTGGCGGTGAAGGATCGGCTCAACGGAGCGAAGAACCCGTTGGCACACCTGCATCAGCCCGACATCACGTTGGAGAAGGTGATGGCGTCCCAAATGCTCTGGGATCCGATCCGTTTCGACGAGACCTGCCCGTCGTCGGACGGTGCGTGCGCACTGGTCATCGGCAACGAGGAAACCGCGGATCAGCGCGTGGCGGACGGCCATCCCGTGGCGTGGATCCACGCCACCGCGCTGCGCACCGAGCCGCTCGCCTACTCCGGTCGCGACCAGGTCAACCCGCAGGCCGGCCGGGACGCGTCCGCGGCGTTGTGGCGCGATGCGGGCATCACCTCACCCATCGACGAGATCGACGTCGCCGAGGTCTACGTCCCGTTCTCCTGGTTCGAGCCGATGTGGCTGGAGAACCTCGGGTTCGCGGCGGAGGGCGAGGGCTGGAAGCTCACCGAAGCCGGCGAGACGGCGATCGGTGGCCGCATCCCCTTCAACCCGTCCGGCGGCGTGCTGTCGAGCAACCCCATTGGGGCGTCGGGCATGATCCGGTTCGCCGAGTCGGCGATCCAGGTGATGGGCAAGGCGGGTGACCATCAGGTCGAGGGTGCCCGCAAGGCGATGGGGCACGCCTACGGCGGCGGTTCGCAGTACTACTCGATGTGGGTGGTGTCGGCGGACAAGCGGTAGACCGTCGTAGGGCAACCCGTCGCGTACGTTGGAGGGGAATCTCAACCCCAACCCCTCTTGACAATTGATGACACTTAAATACGTAACGCCCAAAGCCCTCGTTGCCACCCTGTCGACCGTGCTCGTAGTCGGAATCAGCGGTTGCACACCGCCCAGCGGCGGCGGTGACACCACCGCTCAGAGCAGTTCGGCACCGACATTGCCCACCGTCCCCTATGCGCCGACCACGACGACGAAGCCCGGCGGGTCGGCACCGGTCGACTACCGCCGACTGCTACTCAACGCCGCCGATCTCACCGACGCCGACGACACCTTCGTCGAGCGCTCGAGGGAGTCGGACCCCAACGGCAGTCCTGGGGCCAGCGCGTTCTTCGTCAACGGCGAGGACAGCCGGGCGATCATCGACACGTTTCTGATCTACCCGGATGCCGCCACGGCGACGGCCACCTTGAAGCAGGCGGCCGGCACCCTTCCGACGCTAATTGCAGGCGGCACTCCGCAGCCCTTGGCCGTCGGAACGGGCGGGGTGGTGGTGTCGGGAACGGCCCCCGACGAGGACAAGGCGGTCACGCTGGTCTTCTTCTCCGAGGGCAAGGCGTTGGTCCGACTGGAGTTTCAAAGCGCGGTGGGAGACGCCACGACGGACGATTTCGTGGCCGACGTGGCGAAGATGCAGCAGATCGCACTGCGGGTTGGGCTCGAGGCCGCCCAGTAGGCCTCCGGCGCTCGCATTGCGCACGGGGTGGGAAAAACTGTAACGTGTTCTAGTTAGTGAGCAACGGAACGGGAGGCCCACCGTGAGCAGCGAGACGACCGCGGTATCCGCGAACATTCGGGAGATCGACACCGGAGCACTGCCGGACCGCTATGCGCGAGGCTGGCACTGCATCGGCCCCGTGGTGAACTTCGACGACGGCAAGCCGCACTCCGTGGAGATCTTCGGCACCAAGCTGGTGGTCTTCGCCGACTCCCACGGTGACCTGAAGATCCTCGACGGCTATTGCAGGCACATGGGCGGCGACCTGTCACAGGGCACCGTCAAGGGTGACGAGGTCGCCTGCCCGTTCCACGACTGGCGCTGGGGCGGCGACGGCAAGTGCAAGCTGGTGCCGTACGCCAAGCGCACGCCGCGGCTGGCCCGCACCCGGGCCTGGGAGACGGACGTCCGCAACGGTCTGTTGTACGTGTGGCACGACCACGAGGGCAACCCGCCGCCGCCGGAGCTCCGCATTCCGGAGTTGCCCGAGTACGGCAGCGACGACTGGACCGAGTGGCGCTGGAACTCGATGCTCATCGAGGGCTCCAACTGCCGCGAGATCATCGACAACGTCACCGACATGGCGCACTTCTTCTACATCCACTTCGGCTTGCCGACGTACTTCAAGAACGTCTTCGAGGGCCACGTCGCGTCGCAGTACCTGCACAACGTGGGCAGGCCCGACGTCAACGACCTCGGCACCGCATACGGCGAGGCGCACCTCGACTCCGAGGCGTCGTACTTCGGTCCGTCGTTCATGATCAATTGGCTGCACAACAACTATGGCGGCTTCAAGGCCGAGTCGATCCTGATCAACTGCCACTACCCGGTGTCGCAGGATTCGTTCGTGCTGCAGTGGGGCGTCATCGTCGAGAAGCCCAAGGGCATGGACGAGAAGATGACCGAGAAGCTGTCCAAGGCGTTCACCGAAGGCGTCAGCAAGGGCTTCCTGCAGGACGTCGAGATCTGGAAGCACAAGACGCGCATCGACAACCCGCTCTTGGTCGAGGAAGACGGCGCGGTGTACCAGATGCGTCGCTGGTACCAGCAGTTCTACGTCGACGTCGCCGACGTCACCCCGGACATGACCGACCGGTTCGAGATCGAGGTGGACACGACGGCGGCCAACGAGAAGTGGCATGTCGAGGTGGAGGAGAACCTCCGCAAGCGTGCCGAGGAACAGCCGGCGACATGAGTAACGCGCCAGATGCCGACCGGCTGGCGCGCTCCATGCTGGCCCTTCTCGGTCACGACGACGACGAACACCCCACCGCGACCCGGGAGGCCACCGGAACGTGGTCCAAGGCACCGGACTTCGCCTCCGACCCCGAGCGGGCGGCGGCGGTCAAGGAGGCGTCCGCGAGGGATCGCGAGCGCTATCTGACGGCTGGACTGACCCCAGTCGACTGCCGGTTCTGCCACGTCACCGTCGCGGTCAAGAAGCTCGGCGCGGGACACACTGCGGTGCAGTGGAGTTCGGATGCCACCCAGCGCTGCGCGACGTTCGCCGAGGTGCGCGCCAACGGCGGTGACAGCAGCAGGAGCAAGTCGTGCCCTCGGCTCTCCGACAGCATCCGGCATGCCGTCGCCGAGGGTTGCCTGGAGGAGCAGTCGAGTGCACCGTCACCCGGTGACGGTTAGCTGAATCCTGCGCGCCGCCGACAGCACCTCGTCGAGCGCCGTGCGCAACGCACCACCGTCGGGGGCCGCGATCCGCACTGCCCACCCCGCCCCGTTCGGCAACTCGGTCGACGCGCCGTACACGTCGTCCGGCACATGGGGCCGCGCGTCGCCAAGCCCGATCAGGTAGACCGTGCCGAACGCCGACGGCGCACGTCTGGCCGTCGGCATCGCGTCGAGCGACTGGGCGTCCACGGCGAGCACATCCTGCTCCGGTCCGCGCACCTCCACAGTCGACGCGTACCAACCGAAGTCCGCGTTGCCGCACTCCGGATGTAGCACCACCGCGTCGACGACGACCGCCCGCCCACCCGGTGCCACGCACACCCGTAGCTCTTGGCGATACCGCGCGTGCGGTGTCACGATCCGCGGGGCGGGCGCGTACCAAAGTTCGCCGGTCGCGTCCACCGTCAGCTGGGTTTCCTCAAAAGCCTCTGCGCCGCTGACGGTTCCGCTGATCGTCGTCGCACCCTGGCCCCGCACGGTCGTAACGCCGCCGTCCACCACCTCGATCGACTGCCGTATGACGTCCCCCGGGATGAGCGTGCCTGCGGAGTTCTGCACCGTCAGCACACCACCCCGTTCGTCGTCGAACACCCGGCCCACCAGCAACGGCCACCGATACCGGCGTCGCGTCAACACGGTCCGGCCACCGACCCGGGCGAGCACCAGGTCGAGGGCCGGCGTCATCGAAACAGCACCTCGCGATCGAGGACGTCGGCGACGGCGTCGACGCCGGACCCACCGCGTGCGCTGATCGCGACGACCGGTCTGCCCCCGCGTACGTCGTCGGCCTCCTTGCGCATCAGCTCCATGTCGACGCCGACGTGCGGCGCGAGGTCGACCTTGTTGATGACCAGCAGATCGCATCGCACGACGCCGGGCCCGCGCTTGCGGGGAATGTCGTCCCCGCCAGCGACGTCGATGACGAACAGCCAGTAGTCCACCAGGTCGCGCGAGAACGTCGACGCGAGGTTGTCCCCGCCGGACTCCAACAGGATCACCTCGGTGTCGGGAAACCGGGCCTCCAGGTCGTCGGCTGCGGCCATGTTCAGCGACGGGTCCTCGCGGATGACGGTGTGCGGACAACCACCCGCTTCCACGGCCCTGACCCGGAGCGGGTCGATCAAACCCGACCGTCGAACCCGTTCGGCGTCCTCGTCGGTGACGAGGTCGTTGGTGATCACCGACACGACGCGCCCCCGACGGGCGAACTCGCCGAGCAGTGCCTCGACGAGCGCGGTCTTTCCCGACCCGACCGGGCCGCCGATTCCGACGCGGGCGGCCCTCATCGCAGCAGGTACTTCCGCGAGAAGGGCACGCTGACTGCGGGATCGGCGGTGAGCAGCACGCCGTTGGCGCGCACGTCGAAGGTACGCGGGTCGACCTCGACGTGCGGGAGCGCGGCGTTGCGGACCATGTCGGACTTGCGCAGGCCCCGCACCGACGCGATGGGCAGTACGCGCTTGCGCAGTCCGAGCGACTCCGGCACGCCGGCGTCCACGGCGAGCGACGACATGAACACGAAGCCAGCGTCAGCCGCCGCGTCTCCGAGTGCCGCCCAATTGGGCCGCGCCACTACCGGTTCCGACGACGACACCGATCCTGCGGCGTCTCCGAGTGCCGCCCAGGCGATGTATCCGTTCTTGAGGACCACCTTGGGCTTCACGCCGAAGAAGGCGGGGTGCCAGATCACCAGATCGGCGACCCTGCCGACCTGAACCGACCCGATGTGCGCTTCGGCGCCGATCGAGATCGCCGGGTTGACGGTCAATTTCGCGATGTAGCGCTTCACGCGTTCGTTGTCGGAAGCCGCCGTCGTCTCCTCCGGCAGCCGTCCGACGCGTTGCTTCATCACCGCTGCGAGTTGCCAGCAGTTGGCGATGTTCTCGGCGACGCGTCCCATGCCCTGGGTGTCGCTGCCAAAGATGGAGATCGCGCCCATGTCGTGCAGGAAGTCCTCGGCCACCATCGTCTGGGGTCGGATGCGGGCCTCGGCGAACGCCACGTCCTCTGGCGCCTGCCAGTTCATCAGGTGGGCCAGCATCGTCATGGGCACGCCCTCGTCGAGACCGCCGAGCGTGTACGGATTCGTCGGGTTCGTGGTGCCGGGGATGACGTTGTCGTAACTGACACAACGGATCAGGTCTGGTGCGTGGCCGCCGCCGGCACCTTCGACGTGGTAGAGGTGGATCGTCCGGTCCCCGATCGTCGCCATCGTCGTCTCGGAGAACCCGAATTCGTTGATCGAGTCGGTGTGTAGGTGCACGGCGAAGTCGGCGGAGTCGGCGGCAACGAGCGTCTTGTCGACGATCTCCGGTGAGGCTCCGAAGTCCTCGTGGATCTTCACCGCACCCGCCCCCGCCGCGACCATCTCCAGTACCGCAGCGGAATCCGACGAGCCCCGGCCAAAGGGGACGTAGTTCATCGGCGAGTATTCCCCCGCCTTGAGGAACATCGCCAGGTTGCGCGGCCCACCCGTGGCGACCTCGAACGAGGGGCCAAGCGACCCGCCGATCAACGTGGTCGTGCCGGTCGACAGCGCGTGCTCGGTCTGCTGCGGGGAGATCAGGTGCGCGTGCGTCTCGATGGCACCCGCGGTGACGATCATCCCCTCGGCGGGGATCGGGGTCGTGGACGTCCCGACGACCATGCCAGGGGTTACGCCCGGCATGACGTCCGGGTTGCCCGCCTTCCCGATGCCGACGATCCGCCCGTCACGAATGCCGATGTCGGCCTTGACGATTCCCGTCACCGCATCGACGATGACCGCGTTGACGATGACGTAGTCCAGTGCGCCGTCGGCATGCGTAGTGCCCGGCCGATAGCCTTCACCGTCGCGCACGGACTTCCCTGCGCCGCCCAGCAACTCGTAGCCCGGCACGGCGTGGTCGTATTCCACCTCGACGAACAGGTCGGAGTCGGCCAGCCGGATGCGGTCGCCGGTGGTGGGTCCGAACATGCGCGCGTAGGACGCCCGGTCGATGGTCGTCATCGGGTCCACTGCCCCACTGCCATTGCGGCGTCGAGTGCGCCGGCGGCGTCGAGCGATCCGTTCACCAATCCCGAGAAGCCCTGAGCCACGCGCTCCCCCGCCATCGGCACCAAGGTCACCTCGACGGGGATGCCCGGCTCGAAGCGCACCCCCGCCCCCGACGCGACGGCGAGCTTGCTTCCCCAGGCGGCGCGACGGTCGAACTCGAGCGCCGGATTGGACTCGAAGAAGTGGGTCTGGCTGCGAACCTGCACGTCGCGGTCGCCACGGTTGACGACGGTGATCGTGACGTGCGGCTGGTCGACGAAGACGGCAACGGGAGTCTCGCCGACGATCACTTCGCCCGGCCGCACGTCACCCTCGCCCCTGGCGATGGGGTCGATCAGGGTGACGAGTTTCGTTCCGTCGCAGAACAGCGCGTCCACCGCGACGATGCCGATCATGTCGGGGACGCCGGGCTCACACTGCGCGCTGCCCAGTACCGATCCCGCGTGGTCGACGACCTCGTCGTAGGTCATGTCCTTGCGAGCCGCGAGCATCACCTCGTCGACCAGCAGTGCCACGGCCTCCGGGTGCGACAGCCGGATCCCCTCGCGGAGGTTGCGGCGGGCCAGCTCGGCTGCGGTGAAGACCGACAGCCGTTCGATCTCCGTGGGCGTCAGGTGCATTCGATCTCCTTTGGTGGTCAACTCGCGAACATGCGCACGCCGGAGGTGCGGCGTTGCGCGGCGATGTCGGCGAACGCCGTGAACGGTGCCGGCGTCGAGGGCGGTTCGCGCCGAAGGACGTCCACGAGCACCGGCGCGAGGCCGGCGTGGATGCGTTGCGCGCCGAGGTGTCCGCAGATGCCCAGCCGCAAGGCGGCCCCGGTGATTCCCGCGACCACCTGCCATGCGGTGACGGCCTCTGCGGTGTCACGCGTCAGCCCCGAGGCGCGCAGGCAGAGCGCCTGGGCCACCGGCAGATGTCCCGGCAACTCTCCGGTCAGCACCCGGTCGCGATAGCCTGCGACGCCGTCGGTGAACGCCGCGAACGTGGCCAGGGTCGCCGCGCCAGCGCGCCGCGACGCCTCTCGCAGCACCGACATGGTCGCCGAGGCTTCGGCCAGTCGGTCGGCGTCGGCCGGATCCGCGGCCGCCCAGGCCCGCCGCAGGATCACGCGGTCGCCGCGGTGCCACCGGCCGTCGAGCTGCTCGGCCACGAACGCGGTGACGTCGGCGTCGTCGAGCACCAGGCCGTCGCGATGGGCACCCTCCAGACCCGACGAAAACGCGAACCCACCCGAGGGAAAGGCGCTGTCCGCGAATCGGATTGCGGCGATCAACTGCGAACTATCCATCGTCGCAACGCTCGACGCGTCCACTGGCGAGCAGATCGGCAATGCGCGCGGTGTACTCGGCCTCCGGACCTTGCAGGTGCACCAGCAGCCGGTCGCCGAGCTGGTCGACCTTCCAGTGCAGGTGGCCGGCGAGGAAGCCCAGGCGCAGCGCCGCGGCGACGTCGACGGCCCGCAGTGCGAGCGTCCGTGCGGTGCCGGCCCGGACGACCACCGCACGGTCGTCGTCGAGGACGAGGACCGCGCCGTCGGCCAGACCCGTCCCGCGAGGCAACGCCACGGCGTACTCGACGCCGGCGTCGGACGTCACGCGCAACCGGCTGCGGTCCAGGTCCGTGATCGCCAGGTGGACGTACTCGACGGCGTGCCGGTGCTCCAACGCGTGCAACCGCGCCGCAATCGCGGGGTCGTCGTCCCACCCCGTGATCTCCTCGACGACGAGCGGAACCGGCACTACGCGGCCCTGGACGTGACCGCCGCAATCTTGCCGACGACGTCGGTGTTGGCCTCCAGTGAGCGGCCTACCCGCAGGATCTCGCTCTCCGCGAACGGCTTTCCGATGATCTGCACGCCCAGCGGAAGGCCCGATTCGGTGAACCCGGCGGGCACCGACAGCGAGGGCAGGCCCGTGACGTTGGCTGGCGCCGAGTAGCGCACGTAGGCGGCCGTCGCGGCTTCGACCTCGCCGTCGGGCCAGGTGACGAACGGGTCGGACCGCAGTGCCGCGGGTGCGACGAGCGTCGGTGCGAGCAGGACGTCGACCGACGAGAACATGTCCCTCCACGCCGCCTGGATCAGGGTGCGCAGACGCAGGGCGTTGACGTAGTCGGTGGCGAGCTGCGCGGCGCCGATCTCGAGCAGGGTACGCACCTCGTCGGTGAACTTCTCCGGCGAATTACGCAGGTAATCCTGGTGATACGCGGCTGCCTCGGGCATCATGATGGCCCACTCGGTGGGGATGATGTGCTCCGGCATCGGAACGTCCACCTCGACGAGCGTGGCGCCCAGACCCTCGAGGGTTGCGGCTGCCGACGCTGCCGCCGCGGCGGCCTCGGGGTCGAGTCGCTCGGTGTAGTAGTTGGTGGGGATGCCGATGCGGGTCCCCGCGACACCGGCGTCGATGCCGGAGACCATGTCCGGAACCGGAACGTTCACCGTGCCAGGGTCGCGGCGGTCGTACCCGGACATCGCCGCCATCGTCAACGCGGCGTCGACCACGTTGCGGCTCAACGGTCCAACGTGGTCGAGCGACCACGACAGCGAGGCGACGCCAACGCGGGAGGCCCGTCCGAAGGTCGGCTTGAGTCCGACGGTGCCGCACAGGGCCGCGGGGATGCGGATCGATCCGCCGGTGTCGCTGCCGAGTGCGACGTGGACGACACCGGCTCCCACGGCGGCGCCCGATCCACCGCTGGAACCACCGGGAGTCCGGTCGGGCGCCCAGGGGTTGCCGGTCGTGGGCGTGGTTGCACCATAGGCGAATTCGTGAGTGTGCGTCTTGCCGATCAGAATCATGCCCGCGTCGTACAACTTGGCAACGGCGGCGCAGTCGACGGAGGGGACGAAGTCGGTCCGCTGTCCCGAGCTCGACGTCGTCGCGACTCCCGCGGTGTCGTAGAGATCCTTGACTCCCAAGGGAATACCGTGCAGCGGGCCGCGATACACGCCGCCAACGATCTCCTTCTCGGCGGCCCTGGCCTGTTCGAGGGCGAGATCGCCGGTGACGGTGACGAACGCCCCCAGCAGCGGTTCGACCTCGTCGAGGCGGTCCAACGCCGATTGGGTGACCTCCACCGGCGACACCTCACGGGAGCGGATCTTCTCGGCAACGTCGAGCAACGGCAGTTCGTAGAGTTCCATGTGTCTCCTGTGGTTGGGTTGCTGGTCAGTCCCAGTTGGCCGAGAAGGCCACGGCGGGCACCGTCTCGCCGAGTCCGGGTGGGGACGCCTGCCGAATCAACGCGAGGGTGGTCGCGTACGTCTCGTAGTGCTCGGCCATCCGCTCGGGTGGCACCGTCAGTCCGGCGAACGCGAACACCGCGGCGACGTCGTCCTGGGTTGGCGCGTGATCGGTCATGCGAATCTCCTCATCTGTCAGAGCGGAAGGGGTAGGTCGACGACTCCGGCGAGTCGCTCGAAGGCGTGCCCGGCGCCGAGCACGGTCGCATCAGCGCCCGGCCTGCCCATCAGTTGCAGACCGATCGGCAGCCCGTCGGCGCCAAACCCGGCGGGCACCGTGAGCGCGGGCATCCCCGTGACGTTGGCCGGCACCGTGAGTGCGTTGACGGCCCAGAGGATCGGGGTCGTCTCACCGCCGAACGACACCTCGGTGGCGCCGTAGTCGGGCGCGGTCATCGGGATGGTCGGCGAGACCAGAACGTCGATCCCAGAGGCGAACAACGCGTTCATGCCGGCGATCACCGCGGCTCGGGCGCGGAGGGCGGCGAGGTAGTCGACGCCGCTGTACGCCCGTCCAACCGCCAGCGCGTCGACGACGTCGGGTCCGAACGCGTCGGGGTTCGTCCCGACCTGCATGTCATGCCAGGCAGTCGCCTCCACTCCGCACACGACCTTGACGACGTCCGAACTCAGGTCGACGTCGGCGAACTCGACGCGCCGGATGGTCGCGCCGGCGCCTTCGAGCATCCGTACCGCCGACTCGAACACCGTCGCCACGTCGTCGGCGAGTCGGTCGCAGAAGAACTTCTCGGCGACCCCGATCGTCAGACCGGCCAGCTCCCTGCCGAATTCGGCACGCAGGTCACCGACCGGCGCGGTGCTGCTGAAGGGATCCTGCGGGTCGTGACCCGCGATGACCTCCAGCAGTGCGACGGCGTCGGTGACCGTGCGCCCGAGTGGTCCGGTGTGGTCGAGCGTAGAACTCAGCGCGCTCACCCCACGTCTGCTCACCATGCCAAACGTGGGCTTGTGCCCGGTGACTCCGCACAGGGCGGCGGGGATCCGGATCGATCCACCCGTGTCGGTACCGAGTCCGGCCACGACCACGCCCGCGGCGATCGCGGCGCCGGTGCCTCCGCTGGAGCCACCAGGGATGCGGTCGGTTGACCAGGGATTGCGCGTCGGCGGGGTGTTCACGCCGTAGGCGTACTCGTGCGTGGTGGTCTTGCCGACGACGATCGCCCCTGCGGCCCGCAGCCTGCGCACGGCTTCGGCGTCGACCGCGGCGACGTGCTCGGGCGCGCCGAGCGAGCCGTTGCCGGTACGGTAGCCGCCGACGTCGTAGATGTCCTTTACCACCAACGGGATTCCCGTCAGCGCACCGGCGGGCCCGCCGGATTGGTCCTGCTGCTGGGCCACTGCGAGTGCCTCGTCGGCGAACACCGCGGCGAACGCCTGGACCCGCTCCTCGGTCGCGGTGATTCTGGCCAGCGCGGCGCGCACCAGCCCGACGGCGTCGACGTCACCGCGGTCGACGCCCGCCCGCAGCCGAGGGATGGTGGCGTGAGTCAGCATTTCGGTCACTAGTGCTCCTATCCGTGTGCTGCCGAGAGTTCGGGTTCGAGCACCGCGTCGACGAGCTTGCGGGTGATGTCCGTTGCCGGATTGGTCAGCAGGTCGTCGACTGGGCCGGATTCGACGAGCTTCCCGTGGTCGAGCACGCCTGCGTGCTCGCACATGTGCTCGACCAGCGCGAGGTTGTGCGTGATCAGCAGCATCGTCAGATCGCGCTCACGCTGTAAGTCCTTGAGCAGGTTTAG
>Ga0209051_1002934_pt1 | contig 11679 bp, 11 predicted proteins | sample AraplaCvi_mMS_r2_2_FD_184286 | JGI IMG/M metagenome (GOLD analysis project Ga0209051, IMG submission 184286) | Arabidopsis root microbial communities from North Carolina, USA - plate scrape MF_Cvi_mMS_r2 (SPAdes) (version 2) | ecosystem: Host-associated > Plants > Roots > Endosphere | place...
GGCTACGGTCTTGCCGTCGTCGTTCAGGCGCATGTAGAAGGCCTTGATCTCTTCCGGGTAGTTCATGACGACCACGGGACGGCCCACATGTTCCTCGGCGAGGAAGCGCTCGTGCTCGGTCTGCAGGTCGACACCCCAGGCCACCGGATGCTCGAACTTCTTGCCGGACTTCTGCAGGATCGTGATCGCATCGGTGTAATCGATGCGCTCGAAGGGCTTCGCGATGAAATCCTCGAGGCGCTTCACGGCGCCCGGCATCACGCGCTCGTCGAAGAACGCCATGTCGTCGGCGCGCTCATCGAGCACGGCCTTGAAGATGCCCTTCAGGAACACCTCGGCCAGGTCGGCGATGTCGCTGAGCGTGGCGAACGCCACTTCCGGCTCGACCATCCAGAACTCGGCCAGGTGGCGCGTGGTGTTGGAGTTCTCGGCGCGGAAGGTGGGGCCGAAGGTGTACACCTTGCTCATCGCCATGGCGTAGCCCTCGACGTTGAGCTGGCCCGACACGGTGAGGAAGGCTTCGCGGCCGAAGAAATCCTTCTTCCAGTCGATGCCGCCCTTGTCGTCGCGGGGCAGGTTGGCGAGGTCGAGCGTGGACAGGCGGAACATGTCGCCCGCGCCTTCGGCATCGGACGTGGTGATGATCGGGGTGTTGATCCAGAAGAAGCCCTGCTCCGTGAGGATGCGGTGGATCGCCATCATCATGGTGTGGCGCACGCGGGTCACGGCGCCGAACAGGTTGGTGCGCGGGCGCAGGTGCGCCACTTCGCGCAGGAACTCCATGGAGTGCTGCTTGGGCTGGATCGGGTAGGTGAGCGGGTTCTCGACGAAGCCGGTGACCTCGATCTGCGTGGCCTGGATCTCGAAGGCCTGGCCCTTGCCCTGCGAGGGCACGAGCTTGCCGGTGGCGATGACGCCCGCGCCGGCCGAGAGACTCTTCACGTCAGTCTCGTAATTGGCGAGATCGGCCGTGGCCACCACCTGGATGGGGGCGAAGCAGGAGCCATCGCTCACGTTAACGAAGGAAAGGCCGCCCTTGGATTCGCGCAGGGTGCGTACCCAGCCGCGGACCGTGACTTCATGTTCCGCCGCGGACGTGCCGCCGGCGAGGGCCTGCTTGACGCTTACCACCGTCATATCGATTGAAACTCCAGAAAGGGCGCCGCATATCGGGCGGATAGGAACATGACCCTGTATAATAAAGTAACGGTCGCGTGAACGGCACCGTCCCCCGGGTATACCACGGCAAGAAAGCGTTTTGATGAGCATCCAGATCACTCCCGCCGCGTCCGATCGCATGCGCGCCTTCCTCGCGAAGGCGCCCGAGGCCGCGGGCGTCCGTTTCGCCGTGAAGCGCATGGGCTGCTCGGGTTTCGGCTACGTGGTCGACCTGGCAGGGGCCATCACCCCGGAGGACCAGGTGCTGGATATCGACGGCATCCGGGTCGTGGTCGACCCGAAGAGCCTCCCGCTCGTCGATGGCACCCTCATCGATTTCCAGCGCCAGGGGCTGAACGCCTCCTTCGTCTTCCACAACCCCAATGCCACCGGGGAATGTGGGTGTGGCGAGAGCTTTACCGTCTCCTGAGGCGCCCACCAGGTCGCGGTATCCCTGTGGGAGCGCGCTTGCGCGCGATAGGCATCCCCCCTCTGTTGACCTAACCCCCCGTTTCTCCTTAAAATGCGCGGCTACCTCTCCGTCCGGAGGGGTTTCTTGCCTCACCGGTTCGCCCGGGAGGCTGCCATCCCCGCAAGGGGTGCATCCACAAGGAGCCACCATGCGTCATTATGAAGTTGTGTTCCTGGTCCACCCGGACCAGAGCGAACAGGTGCCCGCCATGATCGAGCGTTACAAGACGCTCATCGAAGGCGACAACGGCAAGATCCACCGTCTCGAAGACTGGGGCCGCCGCCAGCTGGCTTACCCGATCGAGAACCTCGCCAAGGCTCACTACGTGATGCTGAACATCGAGGTTTCCCAGAACGCGCTGAACGAGCTCGAGACGGGTTTCCGTTTCAACGACGCCGTCCTGCGCCACCTGGTCATCCGCCGTGACGAAGCCGACACCGAACAGTCGTTCATCCTGAAGAGCAAGGAAAAGGATGAGCAGAAGGGTTCGCGTGGCCGCCGTGACGACGACAGCGACGACCGTGGCGTCAACGACAACGATCGCGACAGCGACGATTAATCGGGGAATTCAGACATGTCCAAGTTTTTCCGCCGCCGTAAGTTCTGCCGTTTCACCGCCGAGGGCGTGAAAGAGATCGATTACAAGGATCTCAACACCCTGCGCCAGTACATCACTGAGAACGGCAAGATCGTCCCGAGCCGCATCACCGGCACGAAGGCCCGCTACCAGCGCCAGCTGGCGACCGCTATCAAGCGCGCCCGCTTCCTGTCGCTGCTGCCGTACACCGACAACCACGACGTCTGATCGTCCTGGCGCCTTGCTCCTTTAAAGGGCAGGGCGCCTGGTTCAGGCGAACATTTCGGACAACCGTCCTGGCTGCATGGGCCACACCCGTGCTAACGAAAAGGAAACTCCCATGGAACTCATCCTCCTCGAGAAGGTGAAGAACCTCGGTAACCTCGGCGACAAGGTCAACGTCAAGCCGGGTTACGGTCGTAACTTCCTCCTTCCGACCGGCAAGGCCGCTCGCGCGACCGCTGCCAACCTCGAAGCGTTCGAAGCACGTCGTGCCGAGTACGAAGCCAAGGCCAAGGACCAGCTGTCCGGTGCCGAGGGTCGTGCCGCCAAGCTCGACGGCGCCGAAGTCACCATCGAAGTCAACGCGTCGCCGGAAGGCAAGCTGTTCGGCTCGGTCACCCCGCGTGACGTGGCAGAGGCCCTGACCGCCAAGGGTCTGCCGGTCGACAAGAGCGAAGTGATCCAGGCCGAAGGCCCGTTCCGCAACACCGGCGAGTACGACGTCATCGTCGTCCTGCACGCCGACGTGCAGCAGACGGTCAAGGTCAAGGTCGTCGGCGCGTAAGCACCGCACCACCGCAAGATCCGGAGACGGGCGCCCATGTGGCGCCCGTTTTCGTTCTGGCCCTGCGCATCCCAGAAGCCCACCTCCGTGAGCGACATCTTGTGGGAGTGAGCTTGCGAGCGATGCTCTTCCGCGGCCCATCGCTCGCAAGCTCGCTCCCACAAGGTCACGAGGTGGGCTCCTACAATTCTCAGGCGCGCGCTGGGGCTCGTGGCGGTGGCGATATCCGTAAGCCATTGTCGTGCAGGTATTTTGTGCCGATCATCTTGGCGTGACGTTCCCTGCCTACCTACATTGCTGGATCAGGCAGCAAGCAGGATCAGGTAGTCGATGAAGCAGTGGTGGTGGCGGTCATGCATGGGCGTGGCCGGGAGTTCGATGGCGGGGATGTCGGCGTTCGCCGCGGAAGTGCCCCAGGAAAGCGCGCCGTACATCGAGGCGCGCTACCGATACAGCAACCTGCACTCCGATGGTAAGCCTCGACGTGGCCATGCCAACACGGCACGCCTGCAACTCGGCTATCACTGGGCCATCGACGATGGGTGGAGTGCCTACGGCGAAGGCATCCAGACCTGGTCCCTGTTCGGCCGGCAGTACGACGACGGCTCGGCGCGGATCACCCCGTATCCCACCGAGGCCGATCCTTCGTCCACCGGCATCACCAATGCCTGGGTCAACTACGCGGGCGACGATCTCGCCGTGCGTGCCGGCCGCCAGTACGTGCTGCTCGATAACGGCCGCTTCTTCAGCAGCAATGGCTGGCGGCAGAACCTGCAATCGTTCGACGGCGCGCGCGTCAGCTGGCGGCCGGCGGATGGCACGGTGCTCAGCTACTACTGGCTGGGCCGTGTGAACCGCACGGTAGGTGCCGATTTCCATGATCGCGACCAGCGCCGCTGGAAACTCGACGCGCACTTGTTGCATGCCGAGCAGGCCTTGCCCGTCGGCAAGCTCACCGGATACGGCTACTTCGTGCGCAACGACACGGCATCGACCAACTCCGTGAAGACCCTCGGGTTGCGTTATACCGGTAGCGAGACCCTCGGCCAGCGCGGGCCCGTGCTCGCCTGGACCGCCGAGTGGGCGCGCCAGTACGACTACGCCAACAACCCGTCCGACTTCAGCCTGGGCTATCACCTGGTCGACGCCACCATCGGCTACGCGCCGTTATCGGTGCGTTTTGGCGAGGAGAAGCTCGGTGGCAACGGGCGCAACGCGGTGAACGTGGCTTATGGCGCGGCACGGGCCTTCAATGGCTGGGTCGTGGCCTTCCGCATCCCCAACAGTGGGCTGAGCGAACGTTTCGTGGGTTTGCAGGGTGCGGTGGACGTGGGCCGCCCGGCGATGTGGCAGGTTACGTACCGCCACTTCCGGCCTGTGCAGGGCCGGGCGATGCTCGGCGACGAAGTGGATATCGGCCTGCTGGTCGACCTCGGGCGCGGTTTCTCGGTGGACCTGCAGTACGGCGACTACCGCGCGCATCGCCATGGCGTGGATGAACGGAAGTTCTGGCTGATTGGCGAGTACCGCTACGGAAAACCGCCGAAATAGCCCGCATCGTGGCTTTCCCACAACTTATCCACAGACTTATCCTCTCAACGCGTGCGACCCCGGCGCGTATCATGGCGGCACGGCAACCCGGGCCCGGGTCAGTGCCGGCTGCATGACGAGGTAATCCATGTCCTTCAATCCCGAGCGCGGCAACCGCGGCGAACGTGGTGAGCGCGGTGAGCGCCGCCGCCGCGAGCCCTCCGCCATCGATGCCCTTCGCGTCCCGCCCAATTCGATCGAGGCGGAGCAGGCGGTGCTGGGCGGCCTGATGCTCTCGCCGGATTCGCTGGACAAGGTGGCTGACAAGCTCACCGACGAGGATTTCTACCGCAAGGATCACCGGATGATCTGGCGGGCCATCAATGAGCTGGCCGGCAAGGGCATGCCCTGCGACGCCATCACGCTGGGCGAGTGGTTCCAGTCCAACGACATGGACGAGATGATGGGCGGCCCCGCCTATCTGCTCGAGCTCGCGAACTCGACGCCCAGCGCCGCGAATATCGCTGCGTATGGCGATATCGTCCGCGAGAAGTCCGTGCTGCGCAAACTGATCGATGCCGGTACCGCGATCACCGAGGATGGCTTCCGCCCCGAGGGCAAGAGCGTCCAGGAAGTGATGGAACTGGCCGAGCAGCGCGTGTTCCGTATCGCCGAATCCGGCGCGCGCGGCAAGAAAGACATCGTCTCCATGCGCGAAGCCGTGAGCGACGCATTCCGCCAGCTGACCGAGCGCTACGAGAACCGTGGCCAGCTCACCGGCCTGTCGACCGGCTTCACCGACCTGGATGAACTGACCGCGGGCCTGCAGCCATCCGACCTGATCATCGTCGCGGCGCGTCCCTCGATGGGTAAGACCGCGTTCGCGCTGAACCTGGCCGAAGCCGCCGCCATGCGCTCGAAGAAAGCGGTAGCGGTGTTCTCGATGGAAATGTCGGCCTCGCAGCTGGCGTTCCGTCTTATCTCCTCGCTTGGCCGCATCCACGCGCAGCACCTGCGCAACGGCGACCTGGCCGAGGAGGACTGGCCGCGGGTCACCTCGGCGATCACCATGCTTTCCGACGCCAAGATCTTCATCGACGACACCCCCGCGATGTCGCCGGTGGAAATGCGTTCGCGCTCGCGCCGCCTCCAGCGCGAGCACGGCCTGGGCCTGATCGTCATCGACTACCTGCAGCTCATGCAGATCCCTGGCCATAGCGAAAACCGCGCGACGGAAATCTCGGAGATCTCGCGCGGCCTGAAGGCACTGGCCAAGGAACTCAACGTTCCGGTCATCGCGCTCTCCCAGCTCAACCGCTCGCTGGAACAGCGCGCCGACAAGCGCCCCATGATGTCCGACCTTCGCGAATCCGGCGCTATCGAGCAGGATGCGGACGTCATCATGTTCATTTACCGCGACGACTACTACAACAAGGAATCGCCCGATAAGGGCCTGGCCGAGATCATCATCGGCAAGCAGCGTAACGGCCCCACCGATACGGTGAAGCTGGCCTTCCTTGGCCACTACACCAAATTCGAGAACTGGGCTCCGGATTCCTACGTAGGCACGTTCGACTGATCGGCGTACCCTCGTCCCATCGACGGGGGTACGCATGGCCAGCGACCACTACGACGTCCTGATCATCGGTGCCGGGCTCTCCGGAGTCGGCATGGCCTGCCGGCTGGCCATGGCCTGCCCGGGCAAGCGCGTGGGCATCCTGGAGCGGCGCCGCTCCATGGGGGGTACCTGGGACCTGTTCCGCTACCCGGGCGTGCGTTCCGATTCCGACATGTTCACCTTCGGCTTCGGCTTCCGGCCGTGGAACGAGCTGAAGGTCCTGGCGGACGGGCCGGCGATCCTCAAGTACATCCACGATACGGCTCGGGCCTGGTCCATCGAGCGGCTCGTCCGTTTCGGCATGCGCACCACGCATGCGTCGTGGTCCTCGGAGTCGTCGCAGTGGACCGTGACGGCACGGGACGAAGATGACGTCGAGCATCGGTTCACCACGGACTTCCTCGTGGGCTGCACGGGCTACTACGCCTACGAACAAGGCTACGTGCCTGATTACCCCGGCCGGGAACGGTTCCAGGGGCAGTTCGTGCACCCACAGCACTGGCCGGCGGATATGTCGTGGGAGGGCAAGCGCGTAGTGGTGATCGGTAGTGGCGCCACCGCGATCACGCTGGTACCGGCGCTTGCGCGCGAGGCGGCGCACGTCACGATGCTGCAGCGATCGCCCGGCTATGTCCTTTCCGTTCCATCGCGCGATGCGATTTCCTCGTTGCTGCTGCACGTGTTGCCGGAGCGCACCGTGTACCGCTGGGCGCGGGGCCGCAACATCGCATTGCAGCGGTTGCTATACCGCGCCGCGATGCGCTGGCCCAGGCGCATGCGTTCCCTGTTGCTGGCTGGCGTACGGCACCGGCTGGATGGCGCCGCTTCGCTCGCCGACTTCTCACCGTCGTACGCTCCGTGGACGCAGCGACTGTGCGTCGTGCCCGATAACGACCTGTTCGATGCGTTGCGCGCGGGGAAGGCCTCGGTATGGACCGACACGGTGGCCTCGTTCACGCCGACCGGCCTCCAGCTCACATCAGGCGCGACGCTCGATGCCGATATCGTCGTCAGCGCCACGGGCTTCCAGCTGCAGGTGCTTGGCGGCATGACGCTCGATGTCGATGGCGAGCCACGCGAACCCGGCAAGCTGCTGACCTACAAGGGCGTGCTTCTCGATGGCATCCCCAACGCCGCGGTGCTGTTCGGCTACATCAACGCCTCGTGGACGCTGAAGGTCGATCTTGCCGCGCAGTACGTCTGCCGCCTGCTGGCCTGGATGGAGGCCCGCGGCGTCAGGGCCGTCGCCCCGAAGTCGCCACCGGGCGAGGCCACCGAGTCCTGCATCATGGATGCCCTCCGCGCCGGCTACGTCATGCGCGGCGAATCACAACTGCCCAGGCAGGGCAGGGGGCGCCCCTGGCAAGTCACCCATCGCTACGAGATCGACCGCCAGGTCCTCCTGGAAGAACCGATCGACGACCCGGTTCTCGAAACCCGATAGCGCATTTAGGGCCTCTGTGGGTGCGCGCTTGCGCGCGATTTCTCACGCCAGCAGCTAGCTGCCCCGACGCAGATGCGGCCCCACCCGCCGCTCCAGCAGCATCACCAACTCCGGTTGCATGTAGTCAAAGTCATCCGGAATGTCGACGCAGAGCAATCGCGCCTTCCCGAGTCCCTTTCGGAACCCATTCCGCAACTTCGCCAGATGCGCCTTTTCCATGACGACAATCAGCTCCGCCCACTGCACCTGCTCCATGGTCAGGAGGCAATCCGCATCGTGGTTCACGCCCGCGGAGTCGGTCTCCACGCCTGGCCATGATGCGAAAACCTGCTCAGCGGTGGGGCTGCGCAGGCGGTTCTTGCCACAGAGAAAGAGGACACGGGTCATGGGCCTATCCTAGCCGGTATGTGACCGACTCCCGTTGCACTGGTCCACCGATTCATCGACTATCGGCGGTGGCCAAGAAGGCCGGGGGAGGGAATCCATGCGCTGTTTCGTGCACCACGATAGGGATGCTGTGGCCGTGTGCCGCAGTTGCTTGAGTCGCTAACGCACTCTTTTGAGGGATACAGCATGCTCCGTACCGTGCTCGTCGCTTTTCTTGCAGGTTCCACCCTGGCTGCCGCCGCCGCGGACCGCCAGGTACTCCCGGAACACCCCACGGCAGACCAGAAGACCGATATCGAGAACCGCCTCAACGACTGGCCGCAGCTGGGCCGCTACGCGAAGGAGAACGCTTCGGTTCCCGCGCCGAAGCCCGGTGAGAAGCGCGTGGTGTTCATGGGTGACTCGATCACCGATGGGTGGGGCCGGCAGGTCGGCGAATTCTTCCCGGGGAAGGGCTACATCAACCGCGGTATCAGTGGCCAGACCACGCCGCAGATGCTGGTGCGTTTTCGCGCCGACGTCATCGCCCTCAAGCCGTCGGTGGTCGTCATCCTCGCCGGCACCAATGACATCGCTGGCAACACGGGGCCTGAGTCGTTGCAGACGATTGAAAACAATCTCACTTCGATGGCTGAACTTGCCCGCGCGAACGGCATCCATGTCGTCATCGCGAATCTGCTGCCGATCAGTAATTACAACGATCCCACGTCCAGCCAGCGCAGGCCGCCGGCGGACATCAAGGCGCTCAACACGTGGATTCGTGACTACACCGCGCGCGAGCACCTTGGCTTCATTGACTATTTCAGCGCGACGGTCGACAAGACCGGCCAGTTGCGCGCGGATCTCAGTGGCGATGGCCTGCATCCGAACGCGGCGGGTTACGTGATCATGGCGCCGCTCGCGCAGAAGGCGATCGACGAGGCACTCGCTGACAAGCGGTCCTGATTTGTAGGCGATTGCCCACAACTGCGAGTGGGCAATTCGCACGCGATTTTAGGAGTTCTCCTAATCGAGTCCTTGCGCGGCGACCGATAGCATTCAACGGTCTCGCGACAGCCTGTCCGTCCACGCGCCCGAAGCCCGGGCAGGTTTTTCTTTCCGGGCGCGCAAGGACAGGGACCCCTCATGGAACTCCTCAACAAGCAGGCCGCCATCCTCGTGGCGGCCATTGGCAGCACGTTCGCGCTTTCCGCGTGCAATGCCAGCAATCCGCTGGTGACCAAGTCACAGCGTGAGCACGAGGCCAAGGTGCAGGCGATTCCTCACTGTACGAAGAAACTTGGCAGCATTTCGGTGATCGAGCCGGAAGGGAACGTGCACTGGTGGACCCAGCAGCAGCTTCCTTCACCCACGCGACTGATCAAGGTGTTCGTCCAGAAATCCGGCTGCTTCACGCTGGTCGATCGCGGCATGGGCATGGGTGCGGCCATGCGCGAGCGCGAACTCGCGGCGGGTGGTGACCTGCGTGGCGGCTCGAACCTTGGCAAGGGGCAGATCAAGGCAGCCGATTACGTGATGGTGCCCGACCTGATCTCGAGCAACCGCGACGCGGGCGGTGCAGGTATCGGCGCAATTGTCGGTGGCCTCATCGGCGGTACGGCGGGTCGTCTCGCCAGCAACGTCGTGATCAACTCGAAGACGGCCGACGTGGTGCTCACGGTGACCGACGTCCGCTCGTCGGAACAGGTGGCCATGACCGAGGGCCACGGCGAGAAGAATGATCTCGGGTTTGGCGCCGCCGGCGGCCTGTGGGGCTCGGAGATGAGTGGCAAGGCGTCGGTCGGCGCTTATGCGAGCACCACCCAGGGTCAGGTGATTACCGCCGCTTACCTCGATGCCTACACCAAGCTGGTCACCGAACTCGGCGGCCTGCCCGGCAACGCATCCGCGGCCAACACCCGCCAGTCCGGCACGGTCAACAAGCCCAGCACGCTGCGCACCAGCGCCGATGCCAAATCGAAGGTCGTGCGCAAACTCGACCCCGGCATGGCCGTGTACCCCACGGGCGACAAGATGGGCGTGAACTGGGAAGTGGAAGACGAGCACGGCAACCGCGGCTGGCTGTCGTCGGAAAACTTCGACCTGGCCCGCTAACGCCGTTGTGGGAGCGCGCTTGCGCGCGATGGGCCTGGCCGCGAGCACCCATCGCGTGCAAGCACGCTCCCACAGCGCGCTCCCACATGCCCCTGGCCCGGCCGCGCCATGCCCTCGCCACACGGTTGCCCGTTGGATCCCGCTAGACTGGGTGGCCTTCTTCCCCAGCATGGCCGCTTTCGATCCATGAGCCGTACCACCGTCGCCACCATCCATCTCGGTGCCCTGCGCCATAACCTGGCCCGCGTTCGCGCGATGGCCACCGGCGCGCGGGTCATGGCGGTGGTGAAGGCCGATGCGTACGGCCACGGCCTGGAGCGGGTGGCACGCGCGCTGGATGGAGAGGCCGAGGCGTTCGCCGTGGCCGCCATTGCCGATGGCCTGCGCCTGCGCGCGGCGGGGCACAAGCAGCGCATCGTCGTGCTTTCCGGGCCGGATACACCTGCGGATATCGCGGAAATGCAGCGCCTGAGGCTGGAGGCACTGATCCACCACGACGCGCAGTTGCCGTGGCTGGCGAAGGCCGATCCGGCGCGTGGCGCCCTGACGGTATGGATCAAGGTCGACACGGGCATGCATCGGCTGGGGTTTGCGCCTGGGCGCGCCCGCGAGGTCCACGCCTTGCTCAGGGCCATGCCGGCGATCGGGCCGGAGATCGGTCTCATGACGCATTTCGCGTCCTCCGAGGAATTCGAGGGGCGCGACACGGCTGCGCAGATCCAGCGCTTTCGTGAGGCTACCGAAGGGCTGGATGGTCCCCGCGCACTGTCGAATTCGGCCGCCGTGCTCGGCTGGCCCGATGCCCGTGGCGACTGGGTCCGCACCGGCGGCCTGCTTTATGGGCTTTCCGTCGTGGAGGGGCGCAGCGGTGCCGATTTCGGCTTCCGCCCGGCGATGACGCTGGCCACGCGCCTGGTCGCGATCAACCGGCTCACGAAGGGTGAGCGCGTTGGCTACAACGGCACCTACACCTGCCCGGAGGACATGGCTGTCGGCGTGGCCGCCATCGGTTACGGCGATGGCTACCCGCGCAGCGCGGCCCAGGGCACGCCGGTGCTGGTAAATGGCCAGCTTGCGCCGCTGGTCGGCCGGGTATCGATGGACCTGATCACGCTCGACCTGCGCGGGGTGCCTGACGCACGCGTCGGCGATCGCGTCACGCTGTGGGGCGCGGGCCTGCCGGTGGAAACGGTGGCCGCCGCCGCGGGGACGATCTCTTACGACCTCACCTGCGGCATGACCCGTCGCGTACTCTTCGTGGAAGACGAGGGCTGACGCCCGGTATCGCACCGTGCGACGCGGGTGCCTTATATAGCCCGCCTGCTTTTGAGGAAGACCGATCACATGGCCAAGGCCAAGACCGCCTACGTCTGCACCCAGTGCGGCGCAGAACACAGCAAGTGGCAGGGCCAGTGCGCCGAATGCGGCGAGTGGAACGTGCTCTCCGAGTTCGTGGTGCAGCCGGCCAAGCCGAATGCCGTGGCGACGCCAGGCGCACGGCGCGGTGGTTACGCGGGCGGCGCCTCGGGTGCCCCGCAGATCACGCCGCTTACCGAGGTGCTGCTCACCGCCGAAGCGCGGACCAACACCGGTATCGGTGAACTGGACCGCG
>Ga0209051_1002943_pt1 | contig 11629 bp, 11 predicted proteins | sample AraplaCvi_mMS_r2_2_FD_184286 | JGI IMG/M metagenome (GOLD analysis project Ga0209051, IMG submission 184286) | Arabidopsis root microbial communities from North Carolina, USA - plate scrape MF_Cvi_mMS_r2 (SPAdes) (version 2) | ecosystem: Host-associated > Plants > Roots > Endosphere | place...
TGATCCCAGACGAACCGCAGTCGGTGGCGTCCGTAGGCGATCAGCCTGCTCAGCGGGGGAGCGCCCGGTCCCAGTGGCGGGGGACCGAACATGAACGCCCGTTGTTCGGTCTTCTCGTCCTCGTCGAGGAGCACGATCATCAGACCGGCGCGGCTGCCGAAGCGGCGGAACAGGGTGCCCTTGCCGACGCCCGCGGCGGTGGCGACGTCGTCCATCGTGACGGTGTTCGCACCCCGTTCGTCGATCAGGCGGCGGGCGGCGGCCAGCAGCAGCGCGCGGTTGCGGGCGGCGTCACCGCGCTCGACGGGCACCGAATCGGTGACCGGTAGCCCGATCAGGCCGTCGCCAACACTCATCCCTGCACATTACTTCAGCCGGAATCAATCGGACTGCGGTCCAGTTGACCTATGAGAGGATCGTGGCGAATCAACCGAAAGGAGCTCTACGCAATGGCAGACGTGAAGGTCTTGGTACTCGTTGGCAGCCTGCGGGCGGCCTCGCTGAACCGGCAATTGGCCGAAGTGGCGAGTGAGACGGCTCCAGCGGGTGTGTCGCTGCAGCTGTTCGACCGGTTGGGGGAACTGCCGTTCTACAACGAGGACGTCGACGGCGACAACGTCGACGAGGTCGTGCAGGCACTCCGCCTGGCCGCGGCGGAAGCCGATGCCGCGCTGGTCGTGACGCCGGAGTACAACGGCAGCATCCCTGGTGTGCTGAAGAACGCGATCGACTGGTTGTCGCGGCCCTACGGCGCCGGGGCGCTCAACGGCAAGCCGTTGGCCGTCATCGGCACGGCACTCGGCCAGTACGGCGGCGTGTGGGCGCACGACGAGACGCGCAAGTCCTTTGGCGTGGCGGGACCCAAGGTCGTCGAGGACGTGAAGCTGTCGCTGCCGGCGGGGATCTTCGACGGCAAGCACCCGCGGGAGAACGCCGACGTGGTCCAGCAGGTCCGTGAAGTGGTGGAGAAGTTGACCGCCGAAGTCGGCTGACAGCGCTTCACCACCACCAGCCGCCGGCGAGCCCCGAGAGGGGTTCGCCGGCGGTTTCGTCGTCTACGGATGTCCCCGCGGTGTGCTCGCCTGGGGTTGGGGGCGGCCACTCACTTTGCATCCACTGACTCCCGTCACGGCCGTTCCTCGCGGTTTGCTCTCCGACCGAGGAACCATCCCCGTTCCCGGGCCGCTGAGGCAGGGCGTTCGCTTCGCGTCTACCGGGTGGCGTTCGACTAACAGGGCGGGGCGTTCCACTAACAGGAACAGGCGTGGGTGTGAATGACACGCCGGAAATTCCGCGACACACCGCAACGACCAGGCGAAATTTCATTTGTGTCATTAGGGCCATCTTGTATGTGCTCTACTAGTTGGACACAACATCTAGTGCCAAGCAACGAAGCATCACAGGCTCAATTCAGGACCAGTTCATCCGCACCAACCGGGAAGCCATCCCTTCGGTGAGGTGTTGAACATATCGATGAATGCGCCAAGATGGGGTCTTGTCGGTGCCGTGCGAGACGCTTGTGTAGGAGACACGCCACATGCTCGATCATCGTTTCGCTGAGGGGAGCCCACCAATGACCGTCACCGTCTACACCAAGCCCGCGTGCGTGCAGTGCAACGCCACTTACAAGGCGCTCGACAAGCAGGGCATCGCCTACGACGTCGTGGACATCACCGAGGTGCCAGAGGCGCGTGACTACGTCATGGCGCTGGGTTACCTGCAGGCCCCCGTCGTGGTCGCGGGCAACGACCACTGGTCGGGCTTCCGTCCGGACCGGATCAAGTCGCTGTCCGGCGCCGTCGCAGCCACGGCGTAAGAGAGAAGAACCCGGCGGGTAGGAGAGGAGGCGTGATGGGAAGTCTCGTCTACTTCTCCAGCGTCTCGGAGAACACGCACCGCTTCGTCGAGAAGCTGGAGCTGCCCGCGGTCCGCATCCCGCTCCGCGATCGCATCCAGGTGGACGAACCGTACGTACTGGTTCTGCCCACCTACGGCGGCGGACACGCCAACGGGCCCGATCCGGCCGCCGGTGGTTACGTCCCCAAGCAAGTCATCGCCTTTCTCAACGACGAACACAACCGGTCGCTGATCCGCGGCGTCATCGCCGCGGGCAACACGAACTTCGGTGCCGAATTCGGCTACGCCGGTGACGTCGTCTCACGCAAGTGCGGCGTCCCCTACCTCTATCGCTTCGAACTCATGGGCACCACGGACGACGTCTTCGCCGTTCGTGCGGGGCTTGCCGACTTCTGGAAGGACCAGACGTGTCACCAACCGTCACTGCAGAACCTGTAACCACCGGAGTCCACGCGCTCCCGGGTGAGACCGACTACCACGCGCTCAACGCGATGCTGAACTTGTACGACAAGGACGGCAAGATCCAGTTCGAAAAGGATCGCGAAGCCGCCAACCAGTACTTCTTGCAGCACGTCAACCAGAACACCGTCTTCTTCCACAACCAGGACGAGAAGCTCGACTACCTGGTCCAGAAGGAGTACTACGAGCGCGAGGTGCTCGACCAGTACTCGCGCAACTTCGTCAAGTCGCTGTTGGATCGCGCCTACGCCAAGAAGTTCCGCTTCCCGACGTTCCTTGGCGCATTCAAGTACTACACGTCCTACACGCTCAAGACGTTCGACGGTAAGCGCTACCTCGAGCGTTTCGAGGACCGCGTCGTCATGGTGTCGCTGACGCTGGCCGCCGGCGACACGACGTTGGCCGAGAAGCTCGTCGACGAGATCATCGACGGCCGGTTCCAGCCGGCCACCCCGACGTTCCTCAACTCCGGCAAGAAGCAGCGCGGCGAGCCCGTCAGCTGCTTCCTGCTGCGCATCGAGGACAACATGGAGTCCATCGGGCGTTCCATCAACTCGGCGCTGCAGTTGTCCAAGCGCGGTGGCGGAGTTGCCCTGCTGCTGAGCAACATTCGCGAGCACGGCGCCCCGATCAAGAACATCGAGAACCAGAGCTCGGGCGTCATCCCGATCATGAAGCTGCTGGAGGACTCGTTCTCCTACGCCAACCAGCTGGGCGCCCGCCAAGGTGCCGGCGCGGTGTACCTGCAGGCGCATCACCCCGACATCTACCGCTTCCTCGACACCAAGCGTGAGAACGCCGACGAGAAGATCCGCATCAAGACGCTGTCCCTCGGCGTCGTCATCCCGGACATCACGTTCGAGCTGGCGAAGAAGAACGAGGACATGTACCTCTTCTCGCCATACGACGTCGAGAAGGTCTACGGGCTGCCGTTCGCCGACATCTCCATCACCGAGAAGTACTACGAGATGGTCGACGACGCGCGCATCCGCAAGACGAAGATCAAGGCGCGGGAGTTCTTCCAGACCCTCGCCGAGCTGCAGTTCGAGTCCGGCTACCCGTACATCATGTACGAGGACACGGTGAACCGGGCCAACCCCATCGAGGGCCGGATCACCCACAGCAACCTGTGCTCGGAGATCCTGCAGGTGTCGACGCCGTCGCGGTTCAACGACGACCTGTCCTATGCCGAAGTGGGCAAGGACATTTCGTGCAACCTCGGTTCGCTCAACATCGCCAAGACGATGGACTCGCCGGACTTCGCCCAGACCATCGAGGTGGCCATCCGCGGACTCACCGCAGTCAGCGACCAGACCCACATCTGGTCGGTGCCATCGATCGAGCAGGGCAACAACGACTCTCACGCCATCGGGCTCGGGCAGATGAACCTGCACGGGTACCTGGCTCGCGAGCGGATCATGTACGGCTCCGAAGAGGGCATCGACTTCACCAACATCTACTTCTACGCGGTGCTGTACCACGCCCTGCGGGCCAGCAACCTCATCGCGATCGAACGCGGAACGCGGTTCGGTGGGTTCGAGAAGTCGAAGTACGCGTCGGGGGAGTTCTTCGACAAGTACACCGATCAGGTGTGGGAGCCGGCGACCGAGCGCGTGCGGGAGTTGTTCGCCAAGTCCGACATTCACATCCCAACCCAGGACGACTGGCGGCTGTTGAAGGAGTCGGTGCAGACGCACGGCATCTACAACCAGAACCTGCAGGCCGTGCCGCCGACGGGGTCGATCTCCTACATCAACTACTCGACGTCGTCCATCCACCCGGTGCCGAGCAAGATCGAAATCCGCAAGGAAGGCAAGATCGGGCGGGTCTACTACCCGGCGCCGTACCTCACCAACGACAACCTGGAGTACTACCAGGATGCGTACGAGATCGGCTACGAGAAAATCATCGACACCTACGCCGCGGCCACCCAGCACGTGGACCAGGGTCTGTCGCTGACGCTGTTCTTCAAGGACACCGCGACCACGCGTGACGTGAACAAGGCGCAGATCTACGCCTGGCGCAAGGGCATCAAGACGCTGTACTACATCCGCCTACGCCAGATGGCGTTGGAGGGGACTGAGGTCGAGGGCTGCGTCAGCTGCATGTTGTGACGCCCCACCGCCGAAAGTGAATCTGGCGACGCATCTCTCGCGAGTTGCGTCGCCATTTTCGCGTTCGGGGGGCGGCGCGAATCAGCCCTCGCGAGCTTGATCCTCATGTAGCGCCTTCACGCGTCGCTCCTCGCGCAGCACGGCCTGGAAGCTTTCGCGTTCGGCGACCAGCCAGTCGGGCTTGTCCTCGAGCAGCGCGGCGATCTGCTCGGTGGTGAGTGCTTCGGTCACGCCGCCACGCGCTAGCCCGGCGATCGAGACGCCCAGCTTCATGGCCACCAGGTTCTTGGGGTGCGGCCCGTTCTTCCGGAGATCCTTGAGCCACTGCGGCGGATCCTCCTGCAGAGCGGCGAGCTCGGAACGGGTGATCGCGTTCTCCTGGAACTCCGCTGGCGTCGCCGGCAGGTACACGTCGAGCTTCTTCGCCGCGGTGGCGGGTTTCATGGACTGCGCGTTCGGCCTGCTCATGACGCAGAGCCTATCGGTAGCCTGAGGCCGTGGCCTCATCCTCGGTGCCCTCGCTCACAGTGGGGTACGTCCCCGGCGTGACACCGGCGAAGTGGGCCCGCACCTGGGCGGACCGCCACCCCGACATTCGACTGCAGCTGCAGGCCATCGACGCGGCCGCCGCCGCCGACTCAGTGCGGTCCGGCGAGCTGGACGTGGCGTTGCTTCGGCCGCAGGCCGACACGTCGGGCGTCGCCCTCATCGCCCTATACGACGAGGCGACCGTCGTCGTGGTGCCGACCGATCACCTGCTCACCGCCGCGGACACGGTCACCGCCGCCGACCTCGACGGCGAGCCGGTGCTGCTCCCGCTCGACGACGTCGTCGCCTGGCCGACGGCACCCGGCGTCCGGGTGGAGCACCGACCCGAAACCGTAAAGGACGCAGTCGAACTGGTGGCGGCCGGCGTCGGAGTGCTGATCGTCCCGCAATCGCTGGCGCGGCTGCACCACCGCAAGGACCTCACCTACCGCCCGATCGCCGACGCGCCCACCTGTCCCGTGGCACTCGCCATCCCCGATGGTGAGCAGTCGGCACTGGTGGCGGAGTTCATCGGCATCGTTCGCGGCCGCAAACCCAGTTCGTCACGCGGGCAAGCCGAACCGGCGCCGAAGCGCACTGCGCGGGAGAAGACGCTCGCCAAGCAAGCCGCCCGCGCCGCCGCGGGCAAGATCGCCCGCAAGCCGGGCCCCACCAAGCGCGGACGACGCTGACGCGCCAATCTCGACGTCGAGTGTGGGGCTTCTGAATGCAAACTGCGGGTGTGGGTGTCCACGAGCCACACACTCGGTGACGCCAAACGGCCGATAAATCAGTGGAATTCGCGAGCCGAGTGCTTCACCCTCGTAGGCATGAACGTTCACCTGTACGCGACGCCAGACGGCTTCGGCCCAGTGGCCCGCTGGGTGTACCGCCGGGATCCGGTCCGGTTCACCACCGAGCTGACCACCCTGCGAACCACCGCGTGGCCGGCAGGTCACGTGCTGCTGGCCGCCTTCGACTGCGACGGTGCCGTTGGCGCCGCACTGCAGATGAGGGATTCGGTGCTGCTGGTCAACGGGCTGCCGCCCACCTTGGCCAAGGAGTCGGCCGCCGCGCTCGCACCCGTGCGCGGAGATCTGCCCGCGATCCGCGGAACACATAGCACTGCAGCGGCTTTCAGCCAAGCGTGGGCCGAGGCCACGGGTGCGACCGTGACGACCTCGTTGGAGGAAACGCTGTACCGCCTCGGTGACCTCGTCCCGCCGGTCGGTGTCACGGGTGAGCCGCGGGTTGCCGACGACGACGACGTCGACCTGCTCGCCGGGTGGTTCGACGCGTTCTTCACCGAGGCGTTCGGCTCGACGTCCAACCCGGCGGCAAGCCGCGGCGTGCTCGCCGCCGTCGCCGAGGCGGGCGGGCACGTGGTGCTGTGGACAGTCGACGGTGAGCCGGTCGCCATGGCTCGCGTGCATGGTTGCCTGCTGGGGATGTCGCGGATCGGTCCGGTGTACACCCCGCCGCAGCACCGGGGCCACGGCTACGGCGCCGCGGTGACCGCGCAGGCCGTGCGCCACGCCTGGAGCCGGGGCGCACGCGACGTGGTGTTGTTCGCCGACGACGGCAACCCGGTGTCCAACCGGATCTATCGGCGGTTGGGCTTCGTGCCCGTCGGGGAGAACGTGCAGTACGCGTTCACGGCGTGACCTCAGTCGCGCCGCGTCGGCCAAGATGGGTCCAATGAACTCGACTTTGGCAGGACGTGTGGCACTGGTGACCGGCGGCGGGCGCGGCCTCGGCCTGGCGATGGCCGAGGCCGTGGCCCGGGCGGGGGCCAAGGTCGCCCTCCTCGACGTGCGCGACGAGGTCCACGACGCGGCCGCCCAGCTGCGCGCCGCCTCCGGCACCGACGTCGTCGGGGTGACCGCCGACGTCACCGACGAGGCGTCGGTCGAGGCGGCCTTCGCCGAGGTCGCCGACCGCCTTGGGGTCGTCGACGCCTTGGTCAACGCCGCCGGGGTGGCGGACACCACCAGCGCCATGGACATCACCCCGGAGCGGTTCCGCTGGATCGTCGACGTCAACCTGACGGGGACGTTCCTGGTGTGCCGGGCCTTCGCACGGCGCCTGGTCGCCGCAGGCCAGACCGGCTCGGCCGTCACGATCGCCTCGATGTCGAGCCTGCGGGTGAACCGCCCGCAGGACCAGGCCGCCTACAACGCGTCCAAGGCCGGCGTCGCGATGCTGACCAAGAGCCTCGCGGTGGAGTGGCTGCCGCTGGGCATCCGGCTCAACTCGATCTCGCCGGGCTACTTCGCCTCGGAGCAGACGCTCGACGTGCCGCGGAACTCGCCGGCGCAATTCGCCGAGTGGATGGCGCACACGCCGGTGGGCCGAATGGGGGAGCCGCACGAGCTCGGTCCGCTGGCGGTCTACCTGCTGGGTGACGAGTCGGCGTACGTCGTCGGCCAGTCGATCGTCATCGACGGCGGCTACACCGCGCTCTGACGCGCAACGCGAACTCAGTCGAGCCGAACCGTCTCGATCCGTCCTTGCCGGACCTCGGTCTCGGACGGCTGCCAGCTGTTGGACGTCAGCAGGTACAGGGTCGTCCCAGCGCCGTCGGTCACGCAGTCGGTGGCGCACCGGCCGTCGTCGAGCTCGATCACGTCGGTGACGCGGCCCCCGGCTTCGACGCGAATGAACTGGGCGGTGGCGATCGACGACGCCCACACCTGGCCGGAGGCGTCGGCGCAGATTCCGTCGGGCGTCGACCCCTCGGGCAGTTCGGCCCACGTGCGCTTGTCGACGAGGTCGCCGGCATCGGTGACGTCGAAGGCCGTCAGGCGCGCCGCCCAGGTCTCGGCGACGACGAGGGTGTTGGTGCCGGGCAGGATCACCGAGCCGTTCGGGAAGACCATGTCGTCCTCCACGCACGTGACGGTTCCGTCGGCGTCGATGCGGAAGATGGGTCCGGGACGTTGCGGGGCGTCGCCGTAGAGGTCGTACCCGAAGCCGCCAAGGAACGTCCTACCGAGGCCGTCGACGACCAGGTCGTTGACGGGTGCGTCGGTGAGAGCGGAGAGATCGGCGTGGGTGCTGCGGGAGCCGTCCGGCCAGAGTCGGACGACCTTGCGGTCCAACATGCAACTGATCAGCATCGAGCCGTCGGGAAGCCAGCCGAGCCCCGAGGGTTGGTCGGGAACCGTCGTGACCTCGGTCAGCTCGTACGTGCGGGGATCGGTAGAAAAGACCTGTCCGGTGTGCATGTCGGAGAACCACAGCAGCCCGTCGCGCCAGCGGGCGCCTTCGGGAAAGCGGAGTCCGGAGAGGACGGTCTCGGTCTGAGTCATGACGCTCCTTCTCGACGGGTGTTCGACAGGAGGCCGCCGACGATCAGATCGACGACCTCGGCGGCCAGTGCACGGATCGCCTCCGGCGTTTGGTCAGGGCGTGGGCGGTACCACGCGTCGACCGCGTTGAGGCTGCTCAGCAGCGTGCGGGTGGCCAACGGTGCGTTCACCTCGCGGATGCTCCCGTCGGCGATCCCGTCGTCCACCACTGCCAGGAACATCCGTTCGTAGTCGCGACGCAAGTCGTTCAAGGCGCTGAGGGCGTCGCGCTGCCGCGGTTTGAGCGCCGTCGAGGTCTGCTCCCGAACCCCCAGATGCACCACCCAGTGGTACTTCAGGTCGCTCATCAGGTTGACCACGTGCTCGGTCGACATGGCGATCAGACGCTCCCGCCCCGAGCCGGCCCCGTGCCGTGCCGGCCCCACCTGCTGCTGGACTTGGCTCATCCCTCGTTCGTAGACGGCGAGGAGGATGTCGAACTTCGACCGAAAATGGTAGTAGACAAGGCCTTTCGTGGCACCGACTCGCTCGGCAACGTCGTCGATGGTGGTGACGCCGAATCCCTGGCTCATGAAGGCCTCGGCCGCGGCATCCAGGATTCGGCGCTTGACGATCTCGGCTTCGGTGCCCGTTACCACCGTCATCGGTGCCTCATCTCGCGTCGGAGGAACGTGTCAGCGACGTGCGCAGCACTGCCTTGGCGAACTTACCGGTGGCCGTCTTCGGGAGCGCGTCCAGGAAGACGACGTCCTCCGGAATCCACCACTTGGCCACCCTCCCTCGCAGGTGGGCCCGGACGTCGTCGGCGGTGACGTCGACTCCGTGGTGGGCGACGACGCAGGCAAGTGGTCGCTCACCCCATTCGACGCTGGGGGTCGCCACGACCGCAGCCTCGGCGATGCCTGCCATCGCCATGATCGCGTTCTCCAGTTCGACCGAGGAGATCCATTCACCTCCGGACTTGATCAGGTCCTTGGTGCGGTCGACGATGCGCATGAAACCTCGTGCGTCGACGGTGGCGACGTCCCCGGTGCGCAGCCAGCCGTCCTCGGTAAAGGCGGAATCGGTTGCGGCGGAGCCGAAGTACGCGCCGGCGATGGTCGGCCCGGCGACCTGGAGTTCGCCGGAGGACCGACCGTCGCGGGGGGCTTCGGCGCCGTCGTCGCCGATCAGCCGGAGGGCGCACAACGGAGTCGGGGGCCCGGGGATGGTCAACCCCACCAGACGTTCGTGCTCGCTGAGCCCCGCGTCGTCGCTCGGGATCCGCGCGCTGCACACCAGGGGACTGGTCTCGGTCATCCCCCACGAACTGGTGAGGGGCAGACCGAGCGCTTCCAGATACGTCTCGGACAGGCTCACCGGAAGCGCACCGCCGCCGCTGACGAGGCGCCGCAGGGCACCGAGATCGGCCCGGTCCAGGTACGGGACCGCGGTCTGCCAGATAGTGGGGACGGCCGCGGCGAAGGTGACACGGTGGGTCGCCATGGTGGCCACCAGTCGGTCGGGAGCCGTCGCGGGGCCCGGCATCACCAGGTTGGCTCCGGCCATCAGCGCGGCGTAGGGCAATCCCCATGCGTTGACGTGGAACATCGGCACGATTGGCATGACGGTGTCTGCCTCGCAGATGCCGAACGAGTCCACCAGCAGCAGCGACATGGCATGCAGGATCGTCGACCGGTGGTCGTACAGAACGCCTTTCGGTCGACCAGTGGTGCCGGAGGTGTAGCACAGCGCGGCCGCGTCACGCTCGTCGGCGACGGTGAACGACTCGACGGCCGTGGCCGACGCGAGCAGGGACTCGAAGTCGTGTATCCGCGGATCGTCGGGCAGCGGCGCCGCCGGCCCGTCGTCGTCGGCGACGACGACGTGACGGACGGTCGGGCATCGGTCGAGGAGGGGCCACACCACCCCGAAGATCGACCGGTCGACGAACACGACGTCGTCGGCGGCGTCGTTGATCAAGTAGACGACGTCGTCGGCGAACAGTCGGTGGTTGACCGTGTGCAGGATGCGGTTGGCGCACGGCACCGCCATGTACAGCTCGAGGTGACGCTGGGAATTCCACCCGAAACTGGCGACCCGCGCGCCCCGGGGAACCCCTAGGTCGTCGAGGACTCCGGCCAATTTCCGGACCCGTTGCGCCATTTCGCGATACGTCGCCGCCGTCGTGCGGTGGAGCTCGGTCGTGACGACGCTCTTGTGACCGAATCGATTCTCGATGCCGTCCATCAGCATTGTCAACGAGAGCGCGCGGTCCTGCATCAATCCGTGCATGGTGATTCCTCGAGGAGTCAGGGATGGCGGGCGGAGGACGTCTGGGGGGCGGGCGTGGGCGTCGTGGCGCGGTCCTCGTTGCGGAGTGCGCGGCCGAGCAGCGGCACCAGCGCAACCCCGATGACCGACGACACGATCACCACCAGGAAGCCGGAACCTGGGTCACCCGTGACGTTCTCGACCAGACCGAAGGCGTAGGGCCCGATGAAGCCGCCGATCAAGCCGACGGTGTTGATGAAGGCGAGCCCGGCGGCGGCCATCAGACCGGACATCCGGGCCATGGCGACCGACCAGAACAACGGCAGGGTGCCGAAGACGAACACCATGGACACTGCGATGAGGACGACCTTGCCGACGGGGTCCGACACCAGCACGAAGGCAATCGACGAAGCCAAGGTGGCCGCCGCGAGAATGCCGATGAACTGCGTCTCGTTGCGGAACCGGCGGTTGACGTAGGGGACGAGGAGAACGCCGACCGTGGCACCGATCCCGGCGCTGCCCGACACCAGACCGATGAGGAACGAACCGCGGACGTTCAGGTCTTCGACGATGGACGGGATGTTGAAGACGATGCCGACGTTGGTGATCTGGTTGAACAGGTAGATCAGCGCCACGATGACGATGAAGGGACGGCCGAAGGCCTTCTTCACGTTGCCGCGGATGCGCGTCTCGTGGTCGGTGCGGCCGGCCGATGCTGCGGCGCTGAGGCTTTCGGCTTCCTCGGCCGTCAGCCACTTTGCGTCCGCGGGTACCTCGGGCAGTCGGAAGAAGACCACGACGCCGACGAGCATGGTGACGAGGCCCTCGACGAGGAACATCCACTGCCATCCGTGCAGCCCGCCCAGCCCGTCGAGCTCCATCAGCGCGCCACCGATCGGGCCGCCGACGACGAGTGCGATGGTGGGCGCCAGGTAGATGAAACCCACTGCCGTCGCACGGTTCTTCTGCGAGAACCACATTGTGACCATGTACATCAGCGCCGGATAGAGGCCGGCTTCGGCGATGCCGAGCAGGAAGCGGAGCAGGTAGAAGGACAGGTCCCCCTGCACGAACATCATCGCCGCCGACAACGCACCCCAGGTGAGA
>Ga0209051_1002944_pt1 | contig 11628 bp, 10 predicted proteins | sample AraplaCvi_mMS_r2_2_FD_184286 | JGI IMG/M metagenome (GOLD analysis project Ga0209051, IMG submission 184286) | Arabidopsis root microbial communities from North Carolina, USA - plate scrape MF_Cvi_mMS_r2 (SPAdes) (version 2) | ecosystem: Host-associated > Plants > Roots > Endosphere | place...
GGCGTGACCGAAAGTGACGGCGGGGCAGTCGTTCTAACTTTGGGGTTTGATACCAGGGTTGGTGGCTGCGGTGTTGACGATCTCGAAGTTGAAGCGGTGGTCGATCGCCTACTACCTCGACACCGCCCACTCGGCTCAGCGCGCCACCACGGACTTCCAACGCGCCGGGGGTGGGTTGGGGGAGTACTACTCCGAGCACGACACCCGCACCCCGGTCTGGCTGTGCGCCGGTGACACCCGCACAGCGGCCGGGCTGGTCGGGCTTTCAGACACCCAGCGCGCGGGGGGTGAGGCCGACGCCGGGGTGGTGGCGCGCTGGCTCGACGACGGGGTCACCCCCGGTGGTGGGTCCGGACGCGGGTTCGGTGACCGTGGCGTCCACGGTTTCGATCTGACGTTCAGCGCACCCAAGAGTGTGTCGGTGATCCGCGCGCTGAAGGCCGATGACGTCGTGTCGAAAGGCATCGCCGACGCCCACACCACCGCGTTGGCCGAAGCGATGGAGTACCTGGCTGCCCACGCCGGCTACACAAGAGTGCACAACCCGGTAACCGAACAGAAGGACCTCGTGCACCTTCCCGGCCTGGTCGCGGTGGCCTATCAGCACGAGACGTCGCGGTGCGGTGACCCACACCTGCACACCCACGTCATCGTCCCCAACCGGCAAGCCCGCGCCGACGGCGTCCTGGTCTCGATCGACGGCACGTCGCTGTATCACGAAGCGAAGGCCGCCGGGGTGATCTACCAGGCCACCCTGCGCCGAGAGCTACACCGCTCGTTGGGGTTCGAGTGGGAACCGGTGGACCCGGAGACCGGGATGGCCGAACTCGCCGGGATCGACCGCACCTCGATTACCGCGTGGTCGCGGCGCTCGAGTCAGTTGCGGGAGTGGGCCGCGCGCCACCTCACCGTGGTGGATGAGCCGTTGAGCGCGGCGCAGCTCGCGGCGGCGCAGAAGGCCACTCGACCGTCCAAACCCGAGGAGCTTGCCTGGCCGGAACTGCTGCAGCAGTGGCGGGCCGATGCGCGCGGGGTGCGCCTGGACCACGCCTCCTTCGAGCAGGCACGCGCCGCGCGTCGTGCTGTCGGGCGCACCCCGTTCGACCGGGCGCGTCTCGCCGACGCCGCCGAACAAATCGACAAGGCCGCGTTCACTCGGGCGGACCTGGTGGAGATCATCGGCGCGCAGCTCCCCGTCGACGGGGAACGCTCACCGCGGGAGACGGTGGAAGCCGCGGTCGACGAGCTCGGCATGCGACTGACCGCACCCCGTCAACGCCATCAACGGGAGGGGCATGAGCGCTTCACGTTGAGTCGGATCCTGGCCGAGGAAGTCGCGGTGCTCGATCTGGTCGACGCCCGCGACGACCGCACACAGCTGTGGGTGAGGGAGGACGACACCCGCGGCCTGTCCCCGGATCAACGGACGGTGGTGGAGAACATCGGCCGCTCGCCGTGGTTGGTGCAGCCGCTGTCGGCGCCGGCGGGTGCGGGCAAGACCACCTCGCTGCGTGCGCTGCGTGCCGCGGCGCACCACCGTCCCGGAGCCCGCGTGCTGGTGCTCGCCCCCACCGGGCGGGCCGTGGACGTTGCCGTCCGCGAAGGCGCCGGCGATTATGGGTTCACCATCGCGAAGGCCCTGCAGGATCTCCGAAATGGCACCCTAACGTTCGAGCGTGGAACGCTGGTGGTCGTCGACGAGGCCGCGATGGTCGGCACCGACGAACTGCGCCAACTGCTTACCGCCACCACCGCCGCAGGGGTGAAGACGATCCTGGTCGGCGATCCCCACCAGCTCGCCCCGGTGAACGCCCGCGGAGGAATGTTCGCCCAACTCTGCACCGATCTGCCGTGGACGCAACACCTCTCGGAAGTCTGGCGGATGCGGGACCAGGAAGAACGCGCCGCGTCCCTTTTCCTTCGGAATGGTGAGCCGACGGCGGTCCGCGCGGCCGTCAACTGGTACCGGACCCACGACCGATTGCGGTGCGGAGATCAGATCGCCATGGCCACCGATGCCCTCGACGGGTACCGGAGGGACGTGGCGGTCGGGAAGGACGCGCTGCTGCTGTGCGACACCGTCGAGATGGCCGACGCCCTGAACCGTCGCATCCATGACGACGCCATCCCGACCGGCGCGCCGACCGTGACCGCAGCGCGTGGGCAGCGCATCGCCCGGGGCGATCTGATCCTGTCCCGCCGCAACGACCCCTCCATCGACGTCCGACAGCCGACGACCACGACGCGGCGGCGGAGCCGGTGCGCAACGGGAACCGCTGGCGGGTCGCCGCCATCGACCCAGCCACCAATCGCATTACCGCCGAACGACTGTCCGACCGCGCCGATGCCGTGTTCGAGGCCGACTACGTTCGCCAACACATCTCCCACGGATATGCGACCACGGTGCATTCCGCGCAGGGGGTGACCGCGGACACCACTCACGCCGTCCTCGGGGAGAACGCGGCGCGGTCCATGCTGTACGTGGCGATGACCCGCGGCCGCGACGCCAACACTGCCTATCTCTATGAGCGGACCACCGAAGCGGAATACGGTCCGGACACCGCCGCCGGGCCGCACGTCCTGCAGCGGGGAACCGCACACCAGGCCGCGCAACTCGCCCACGCCATCACCACCGTCCACGACGACTTTCCCGTCACTGCCCACCGGATCGCCACGGGGACACCGCGCCACCTGCTACCGCAGCGGGTGGCTAGCCTCCTCGCCGAATGGGACGCGGCACTCGGCGGACGCGCTGTCGCCCATTCCGCGTGGCGCAAAGCCGCTAAGGGTATGACCGCGGCGATGAGTCGAAGCCGCGCGACCGATCGTGCGCAAACTCGCGATCGTCGGGACGACCTTTCGCTCTAGTCATTTGCCACCTAGCGATTGATCGAGTAGCACTTGTGCGGAATCGTCCGGCAACGAATAAGGCCTCGGCCGGGCGGTGGGCAAGCGCCGCTACGAAACCGGCGACATTCAACGCTTGCGCTCAGCCGTTAATCGTGAGGCTCGAAATTCATTGCGCGCACGTTGGCGAGCTGTTATCACTGCTGGAGCGACTGCTGACGAATTGGGGATGCAAAGCCGCCGAAGGAAATCAGCCGCCGGTCGTACAAACGCTTAGTAGCGGTGCGAGTGGATCAGGACACCTATCGGAGAGAAACTTTCGCCATTTTTAATGGCATGGGTTCAATTTTTAACGCATTTGATCTTCGTCCATAGCCTTTCTCCGAAGCGGAGATGGACGCCTATTCCTGCCACGACGAAAGTGGATGTCAGGAGAGCGGGAAATGAGAGCAACCATAGCGACACCTTGTCGTCCATAATCTTATTGGTGAATAAGCTCGCAAAGCAAAAGACAATCGAGAACATGGTAGGCAGCAAAAGCCAAGGATGGAGCATGTCGCGAAGATGGAATCGGTCAGGCTTAGTGTTAGTGAACGATTTGGGATCGCGACCGTAGAGACGGCCCAAATTTCTAAGCAGCTCCAAGTCCTCGCCCGCGCCCACCCACACTTTGGCGAGAGACGAGGCCGCACCCCGAATTGCCGTATCTGCCCAGGTATTTGAGTAGACGCACGAAGCGTTACTAATTGCTCCGACAAGAAAGATGAGAATCAGGGCGCCGATTAGAAACGCGTGATTCGAAAATTTATTGCTGTTCGCGGAGAGGACGGCCGCGCCGCCTATGAGGAAGCTATTTAACGTCATCAACCACCCCATTCGATGACTGATCACGTCGTGCTCGAATTTTAGTCGGTCGGCGAACGCCTCAAGGACATTTTGGGCCCACTCGGGATCCGCCGGCTTCATCTTCCCACTTGAATCGTTGGGATCCTCAGAAGTTGTCATTTGACCCCTCGACGACACCTAGATCAGGAAGCAATTCAGGCATCGGCGGTGCCTCAATCGTCATGAACAAAACCCTTAAATCCGCGCGTTCTAGGTATCCAGCCATAATTCTGTGAGTGGCATCTAGCAACAAGAGTCGATCTCGAACCCTGTAAGCAGGAACAATTAGCACTTGCGGCTCGACCATTCCTCGAAGGCCATGTCTTAGCGATCGAACCCGTGCTGCCCGCTCGGGCGGCCAACGGTCCTGCAGTTCCCCCGCCTCATGAATTGTTAGTGGTTGCGCGCCCGCGGACCACCAGTCCACGGCGCGGCCTTCGCTATCCACATGCCAGACTGTGCGGAGATCGCACAAGTGACGCCAGTCAGCGGCAACTTCTTGGCTGACTGCAGCCTGCATCTGCATCAGCGCCGGCCAATTTAGCTGTGCCCGGATGCTCCCGTGAAACAGGGAGGCAAAGTCGTTTATGTCGGGCACCGATCTAGCCATCTCCTACGCCCGCCTTGAGTTGTGTTCGGTGGAATTCAGCTTAGTAGCCTGATGCCGTTCGTGCCCCACGAAGCCGTCTGCCGCTCAGTGACCGGTGAGTCGGTTGAGGACCTTAAGGACGCCCTCGGTTAAGGCCGTGGTCAGGTTGCGCTGGATCTGGGTAATCGTGGAGACCATGTCGCTGTTTGCCAGCACGGCCAGGACCTCGCCGTCCAACGTCGGCGTTGTCGTCGCCAATGTCGGTTCAATTTCTTCGTGGAAACCCCATCGTTTCCAGTTCAAGTCATAGCATTGCAATGACAATGGTTTTGGTCGTCGGCGCACGCCGTTCGCTCGGCTTCAGTCAGCGCACTACAGAGCTTCCAGACAGCGGTGTCCGCAGCGTTGTGTATTCACCAACAGCGCCGTTCCGGCAGGGCTCCGCTCTGTGCGGGCGATTGCCACCGCGGTCAACTGTCCTACCCCGGACCTAGAATCCGACAATGCTTCGTCGACTCGACGTCAAGGCCCCGTGGCGCTCCCTCACTACCGGATTTTGGGCAAGCGATTTACCCCTCGGTAAGCGCACGATCATCTACGGGCACAACGGAAGCGGCAAGTCGACGGTCTCCGAACTCCTGTTGAGCCTGGCTGAATCAAGCTCCGCTACCAGTGTCGTCTGGGAGGACGAGAAGGGGCGTAAGACAACAGTTCGCGCGGGCGGCTCCAGCCCGTCTCCTCACATGGCCGTCTACACCCGCAGATGGGTCGATGCGAATCTGTCCGCCTTCCTCGACGGGGCCAGCGCCGCCGCGATCGTCACCCTCGGGAAGGAGGCGATCGACGCCAAGGACGAAGAGCAGCGACTCATCGGGGAAGTTGATCGCCTACGGTCCGAAGAGCGCGATGCTGACAAGAATCGGGACAGCGCTGAGAAGAAGCTCAAAGCGCTCGCGAAGGAGGTGCAGGAGCGGATCATCTCTGAACTGCAGACCTTCGATTACCAGCACTTCACCCGAAGCCGCTACTCGATACCGAAGGTCGAGGAGAACCTCCGCGCCTACGAGGGAGAGTTCCCTGACGCGAGCGGCCACACCGAGGCCCTGCAGCGTCTCGGAGAAGGCGCACCGTCCGCGGTGGCGCAGGTGTCGGCGCCGCCCTCGGCGGTTGCGACAGACCTTGCGGTTTTGGCCCATCTTCTGCTCGAAACCCCTACACGGGTAGCGATCGAGGCGTTGGAGAACAGCTCCACGGCACAAGCATGGGCCGAGCAAGGACTCGACCTGCACGCCGAGAGCGATGAGTGCCTGTTCTGCGCTGGAGCGATCACCCTGGAACGCCGCACGCAACTGGCAGGCCACTTCGACGAGAGCTGGCTCGACATCCGAGGCAGGGCCAAGCAGCTTAAGGGAGCTGTCACGCAGGAGAAGGCACTGCTCAAGACGTGGTTTACCTCGATCCCCGACTCAACGGAGTTGGCGAGCGACCTCCAGGCGGCGTGCGGGTTGGCGATTGAACAGCTGTCAGTCGAAGTAGACGAACGCGTGACCGCGTGCGAGCGTGTCGAAGCGTCCCTCGAACTGAAGATCGCGGACCCGAGCAGCACACCTGAGCCGCCCGAATGGTCCGTGCTCGGTTCACCTCTTGCGACCACCGTTCTGACGCAGGCGGTCGCCGAGCACAACCAGCAGGTGCGCGACCACGCTGAACTCAGTGCGGAGCGCAAGAAGACCGTTCTCGACCACATCGTGGGTTCACAGGCCGAAGCGTTCCGCGACCTCGACGGGCAGGTAACCACACACGCTGCGAAGGCGTCTGCGAACGCCAAGGCTGCCCAGCTCGCCGAGAAGAAGCTCGACGAGGTGCGTCAGGCCAAGTTCACCACCAAAGACATGGCCGACACACTCACCAGCGACCTCGCCCGTGTTTACGGCAAGGACCACATCAGCGTAGCCGTCACCGAAGACGGCAAGTCGTACGCGTGTCGACGAGGCGATCAGCCGGGCACCGACCTCAGCGACGGCGAACGGACGACACTTTCTCTGCTCTATTTCCTACGGAACTTGGAGGACGAGCAGACCCCTGGCGTCGATAAGGCCCAGCGAATCGTCGTAATTGACGACCCGTCGAGTTCCCTCGACCGCGAGGCCCTGTTCGCCACGCATCAGTGGCTGTTCGACACCCTAGAAAATTTCGGCCAATACATCGTCCTAACCCACGACTTCGGCCTACTTCGGCTATTCCTCTTGTCCTACAAGGGAATGTGGGGGAAGTCGATGAAGGCGATCCGGGACCAAGACCCCGGCGAGCTGCTGTCTCCCAGGGTTTCCTTCCTGGAGGTCTACGCGTCCGCAACGGACGGCGAGCGAACCTCGAGGGTGGGGGCGCTGCCCCAAGTCATGGTGAAGAACACCTCCGAGTACACCTATCTGTTCTCGATGGTCATGGCGGGGGTCCTCAGTTCCGAGGACCACGACCGCTTATTCCTGTTGCCCAATGCGGCCCGACGGCTTCTTGAGATCTTCGCCAGCTACAAAGCGCCGCACCGCACAGACTTCGCGCAGCAGCTAGAAGTGCTGGTACAGGCGCAGCCAGGTGAGCCCTACCGCGACGTGTTCACGTTCTGCAACAAGCACTCCCACGGCGAGGGCAGCGAGAGCATTGACCTACTTGACGCACGAGCGGTGCACGGACAGATCCGCCGCTGCATGCAATTCTTGCGAGAGTCCGACCCAACGCACTTCGAACGCATGTGTACGGCCTCCGGTATCGATCCGGCCGGCTTGCCCTAGCAAGTGGCTGCGCACCTTGGCGGTTCCAACACCTTGAGCACCACAATGTTTTAGTCGTATGGGCAACCGCCTGAAATCTGGAAGGTCGGTTCCGAGTCTGGCGAGCGTTCCGGAGGGAGCCGGCGCTCGCGCCCCCGTCCGACGATTCGCTGAGGCGGCCATGTCTCTTAGGCAGTCGACGCTTATTCGGCGGATATGTCCAAGATTCGGCCGGAATCGCTAGGAATCGCTCATACTGAATTGGCGGCCAAATCTGTTGTGTTGCAACAGGTGACGAGGATTATTCGGACGTTCCAAGAACCGCAAATCATAACTTCGTTGGTCCTGGGTTCATGTCCCAGTCGCCCTACGAAAAAGGCGCTCAGCCGCGGTGACTGAGGGAACGTCGATTACTTGATGCGGTCATTGCCCATGTTCTTCTCCTTGCCCGGTGTGGCGACGCGCCCCGCGAGCATTTGCGGCAGCGTAAATTGCCGGTGTGACGTTGACGGAAGGTTCCCGCCGCCCGCTGACAGGAGACGTGCACGACGTCGAGGGGGCGGACGCTGCCGCTCGCGAGACTGGTACTGCACCGACCTCGGTGCAGTACGGCCTGACCCGGCGACCGACCCGGCCGGACACCATCACGCGCCGGTTCACGGAGGCTGATTACCTGCACGGGATGCAAAGGCTGGTCGACACCGTCCAAGAGCTGTCAATGGCACGGACCGTCTCCGAGATCCAACGCATCGTCGGTGTCACCGCCCGTCGGATCACCGGCTGTGACGGCGCGACATTCGTGCTGCGCGACGAGGACCACTGCTTCTATGCCGAGGAGGACGCAATAGCGCCCCTGTGGAAGGGCAAACGCTTTCCCATGCAGGACTGCATCAGCGGATGGGTGATGCAGACCAGGCAGTCCGCGACCGTTCCAGACATCTACGACGATCCGCGCATTCCCCAGGATGCTTACCGCCCGACGTTCGTCAAGAGCCTCGTCATGGTTCCCATCCGCCAGCGCAATCCCATCGGCGCCATCGGCAACTATTGGGCCCGACGACGAGAGCCAACCCACCTCGAGGTGGAGCTGTTGCAGGCGCTGGCCGACGTGACGTCGGTGGCCATGGACAACGCCCTGGTGCACGCCGCACTCGAGCGCCATGTCGGTGACAGGCCGGCCACGTTCGGCACTCCGATCGTCGCCGAACACGGTGCGGACCCGACATACGAAGCCGCGTTCACCAATGCGCCGATTGGCATGGCCGTCGTCGGGCTCGACGGTAGTTTCCGCCGAGTCAACCGTGAACTGTGCCGAATCACCGGTTATGACGAGCGCGAGTTGACGACGCTTACCTTCCAGGACATCACCCATCCTGACGATGTTCACACCGACGTCGGGGAAGCCTCACGCCTACTGGCCGGTGAGATCGCCAGCTATCAGCTCGACAAGCGCTACTACTCCAAGGACGGCCATGTCATCTGGGTTCGGCTCTCTGCCTTCCTGATAGACGATTTCGCCGGGCAGCCGGTGAGTTTCATCGCCCACGTCGAAGACATCTCCGCACGTCGACGCGACGAAGAATTGCTCAGACGACGCGCGACCCGTGACGCCCTGACCGGGGTGTACAACCGCAGCCACTTCGACGACGAGTTGGCTCGATATCAGATGCTCGCCACACGGCATGGCGACACCGACGAAGCGGCGGTGTTCATGATCGACCTCGACGAACTGAAGCAGGTCAACGATCGGCATGGCCACACTGCCGGCGACGTCTACCTCAAAACCGTCGCCGACATCCTCAGTCGTGGGCTGCGACTGTCGGACGTCATCGCGCGGGTCGGCGGCGACGAGTTCGCCGTCCTGCTGCCCCACACCTCGGCCCCGCAGGCGCGGCACCTCGCCCAAACCTTGGTCGAACAAGCAAAGACCAATTCGCCGGGCAGCATCAGCATCGGCATCGCGACGATGTCGCCCGGCACCCTCGACGGGGCACTCGATCGCGCCGACCAAGCCATGTACAAAGCCAAACGCAACGGTGGAAGTCACTGGTACGGACCCGAGTAGCGACGGCCTCGTCACACGACGGTCTAGTGGCTGCTGCGCCGGCGATCTTTGGCCGCGGATCGGTCAGGCAGACGCGGCGAGGGCTTTGCGATCTTCGTCGGCGAAGGTGTCCTCCAGCTGTAGCGGTGAGTAGTCGACGTCGATTTCAGCCAACGGTCGGCCGCGTGCGCTGCTGATGGTCCCGAATCGACGCATGCCCTTGTCCGCCGCGTAGTGCTGAAACTCTTCTTTCTGGAGATTGAACGGGACCTCGTCGTAGAGGTCGTACGCGTCGTCGGTGTTCTGCAACGCCAGCGGAATCAATTCGTTCATCCGGTGCTCGAACACCGCCCAGTTGTCGTCATCGGCCGCGACGTGCCGCCGGCAGGTGAACGTACCCCATGCCATGTGGCGGCGTTCGTCGTCGCCAATCCTTCGGACCAGCTCCTGCATGCCGGGAAGGATGTCGTTGTCTACGCAAATGCGATGCCAGGCATAGTATCCCGTCAACGCCATCATTCCTTCGATGACGTGGTTGTACGTCGCCGACGCACGCACTTGGGCGGCTGGCGACGGATCGTTGACGAGCGCGTCGAGTGAGGCGGGCAGCTCCTCGTAGAAGATCGTCCGGTAGGTCGGCAAGTCGTCGAGTAGGACCTGCAAGTCCTCGGTCACTCCGACGGCGTCGAGCCACAGCCGGAACACTTGCGTGTGCTTGGCCTCCTCGAAGGCGAACTGCGTCAGGTACATCTCGTCGCCGAGGCGGCCCTCGGCACGCATCGCCGTCATGAATGGCTGAATGTCCTGCGTTACCGCCTCTTCCCCGGCGATGAACTGGGCACACAGCCGGGCGGCCCATTCGCGTTCCAAGTCCGTCAGCTTCTCCCAATCGGCGCGATCGCGGGAGAAGTCGATGTCGGCCGGATTCCAGAATTTCGCGTTACCGCCGGCAAACAGCTTGAGCGGCAAACTGTCCCAGTTGAGGCCTCCGGCGGCCAGTGAATCCGAACGTGTCCTATTCATGTGGGTGGTTACCTCCGGTGGTGGTGGTGAGGACTTCGGGCAGAACCGATCCGAAAGCCGTTGCCAGCACGGCGACGTAGCGCCGCACGACGAGGGCGGGTTGCTCGGGTGTCTGCTCGTCGAGGCCCATCAGGGGGTCCATGCCCCGCACGTAAGGCGCCAGGGCCAAGTGCGGCAACAACATCAGCAGCAGCGACAACAGCGCGTCGACGTCGGCGTCGGCGCGCAGGTCGCCGCGCTCGCGCGCATGTTGCACCAGCGGTCGCAGCACCTCCAAGTAGTGCCTGTGCACGACGGCGCGCACACTCACCCGGGCGTCGGTGTCGACTTCAAAGCTGGCCGCCGCGTGCAGTGCCCGGTCACGCGGATGTTCGGCGAAGTAAGCCACCCACACGTCGAGCAGATCTGTCAGGAACACGAAGAACGGCCGGCTCTCGTCGAGAATGCGAATTTGGCCTTCCATATGGGACCGAACCCGTTGACTGCCCACATCGGTGATGTGGGCGTACAGATCGCGCTTGTCGGCGAAGTATTGGAACAAGCTGCCCTTGGCCACACCCGCTCGCCGGGCGATGACATTCAGGCTGCCGCCGGAGAAGCCGTGCGTGGCGAACTCCGATTCTGCGGCGGCCACCACTGCCGCCCGGCGCTCACCGCCGAGACGAGACCAAGTGACCGTCGGCATCGCAACCCCTAAGACATGACCAGTGGTCATATTAATGTGACGCAGGACACACGTCAATCCGTGGCTGGCTCCGTCGCGCTCCAGTTCGCCGCCGGAAGTCTCCGGGTGGCAATAGTGCTGAGGGCTCGGCCCGTGGTTGCTCAGCCCTGCGGCAAGGGTGTGTCGCACCGGTCGCGGAAGTCGGCGGCGGCTTGGCGCACGGCCTTGAGCTCATCGCGCACCTGCGGGTTGGCCGTCATGTATGTCTGGATTTCCGAACGCATCTGGTCCCTGTTCTTGCCCTTGAGACCAGTGAAGAACGCGTTCACGTCGGGATGAGTGAACAGGTAGGCCGACGTCCCAGCTGAGACGCCGGACATTACGCCCGCGAGGTCGGCCGCTGTGCAATTCGGCGGGTCGGCGGCGGCGGTCGCAGCGGTGCCGATGAGACTCGCGCCGACGATGATGCCGACTCCAATTGTGCTGCGGAACGACATGTGGGGCTCCTTCGTCGAAGTGGGGTTAGCTGGTGATGTTCAGCCACGGGGCCCGATGCCGCCGCCGCCGATGCCGCCGCCGGGTCGTCCGGGCCGTCCAATGTCCCCGCCGGGCGGACGAGGGTTCACGATCACGTCCATGTCCCACCCGTTGTCGCAATACCAAAGATCGGCGCAGTAGGAGGGATACGTGGGTCCTGCGATCGGAGCGTCGGGGCCGCCTCCTCGGACTTCGCCCTGGGCGCACACCGTGGCTGCCCCGGCACCCGTACAGTCCGCCGACGCCGGCGGAGTTCCCATGACGCCGA
>Ga0209051_1002946_pt1 | contig 11616 bp, 8 predicted proteins | sample AraplaCvi_mMS_r2_2_FD_184286 | JGI IMG/M metagenome (GOLD analysis project Ga0209051, IMG submission 184286) | Arabidopsis root microbial communities from North Carolina, USA - plate scrape MF_Cvi_mMS_r2 (SPAdes) (version 2) | ecosystem: Host-associated > Plants > Roots > Endosphere | place: USA...
GTGCAACACTTTCGGTCCATTCGCGACGTACTTGGTCCGCTGGCCTCGGGTGGCGAGCTCGGCGGTCTGGACGGGGCGACCAGGGTGGCGTTGCTGACCGGGTCGATGACGGCGTCGCACAAGCGCGAGGTGCGCGACGAGGTGGCCAGCGGCGCGGCGGGCATCGTCATCGGCACCCACGCGCTGCTGCAGGACGCCGTCGAATTCCACAACCTCGGCATGGTCGTCGTCGACGAGCAGCACCGGTTTGGCGTCGAGCAGCGAGACCGCCTGCGCGCCAAGGCAGTCGCGGGCATCACGCCGCATCTGCTGGTGATGACGGCGACGCCGATCCCGCGGACGGTCGCGCTCACCGTCTACGGCGACCTCGAGACGTCGGTGCTGCGCGAACTGCCGCGGGGCAGACAGCCGATCGCCACCAACACCATCTTCGTCGGCCAGAAGCCGGCGTGGCTGCAACGGGCGTGGCAGCGCATCATCGAAGAGGTCGAGGCGGGCCGGCAGGCCTACGTCGTCGCCTCTCGGATCGACGAGAATGACGGCGCGGCAAAGGAAGCCGGCAAGAAGAAGCCGCCGACCGGCGAGTCCGGCCCCCCGGCCACCTCCGTCGTCGAGCTGTTCGAGAAGCTTGGCCGCGGCCCGCTGAGCGGTCTGCGCCTCGGACTCATGCACGGCAGGCTCCCCGCCGAGGAGAAGGACGCCGTGATGATGGCGTTCCGCGCCGGTGAGGTCGACGTGCTGGTGTGCACGACCGTGATCGAGGTCGGGGTGGACGTGCCCAACTCCACGGTGATGGTGGTGATGGACGCCGACCGGTTCGGCATCAGCCAGCTGCACCAGTTGCGCGGCCGCATCGGACGCGGCGAGCACCCCAGCCTGTGCCTGCTGGCGACCAACCTCTCCGAGGAATCCAAGGCGGGCGCCCGGTTGAAGGCCGTGGCGTCCACCCAGGACGGCTTCCTGCTCGCCGACCTTGATCTGCAGGAGCGGCGCGAGGGTGACGTGCTGGGGCTGAGTCAGTCGGGCCGACCCATCACGTTGAAGATGCTCTCACTGGCCGAGCACCGCGAGATGATCGAAGCCGCACGGGCTTTCGCCGAGGAGGTCTACGACGCGGACCCGAAGCTGGTCGACCACCGCGGCATCGCAGTGCTGGCGGCCCCGTTCGCCGAAACCGAACGCGTCGAGTACTTGGACAAGGCGTGAAGTCGCCCGGTTGGCTGATCGCGGCGGTGGCGGTGGCCATCGTGGTCGCCGTCCAGGTCAGCACGGCCACCGCCCGGGAGGACCGCTTCGTCGCCGGCGCCGACGTCCCCGTCGTGGCGGTCGGCGTCGACGTCCTCGCCGGGATTGCGTCGATCCCGGCGCGGCTGCGCGGAGGTGACTACCGGCGAGCCGCCTTCGGTGAGGCCTGGACCGACGACACCACCGCCCCCGGCGGACACAACGGCTGCGACACCCGCAACGACATCCTCGACCGCGACCTGGTCGACAAGACCTTCACGGCGATCTCACGGTGCCCCACGGCGGTCGCCACCGGCACGTTGTACGACCCGTACACCAACGACGTCATCGCGTTCACGAGGGGCAATCAGGTGGGCGCCGCGGTGCAGATCGACCACATCTTATCCGCAGCTGTCACGCTTGCTCTTTCTGTCTGCCCAGTTCAACGCGTCTATGACATGCCGCTGACTGGTTCAGGTGCGCGGTCGTGACGAGGACGGTTCCCTTCGACAACAAGCGGTTGATGTGGCTGGCGTTAGCGACGTGCTTTGCGGTCGTCGTTGCCTACCAAACTGTGGAGATGTCGACTCAGCGATCGGCAACGTTCGTCGCGGAAGCGGACAACGTTCCTACCTTGGCACCAGGTGTCGATGTTCTGGCCGGCGTCGCAGAGGTGCCGGCACGCATCCGCGGACACGATTACCGCCGGGCGGCATTCGGCGAAAGCTGGACCGACGACAACGACGCTCCTGGCGGACACAACGGCTGCGACACCCGCAACGACATTCTTGATCGCGACTTGGTGGAAAAGACATATGTGTCAATTAGTCGGTGTCCCAACGCAGTTGCGACAGGTACCTTGCACGATCCATATAGCAGCGAAACCATTAACTTGATGCGCGGCAATCAGACTGGGGCTGCTGTCCAGATAGATCATCTTGTGCCATTAGCGTACGCGTGGGACCAAGGAGCTCGGAACTGGACCAATGGAATGCGCGTGCGATTCGCGAATGATCCAGCCAACCTGCTTGCCGTGGACGGACCGGCTAACGAAGATAAGAGCGATGGAGAACCCGCTGTTTGGATGCCGCCCAACCGCGCGTTCTGGTGCCAATACGCGGTGCAATTCGCTTCCGTAATGCGTGGCTACGGGTTGTCGATCGATGCGCCATCTGCCCATACTTTGCGGGAGGCTTCCGCCAGCTGTCCTCACGAATGAAGTTCGTCAACAATATAGGGTTTTGATAAATAGGGTTTTGAAAAACACCCTAAATGATTGTGTCAGGTTCGTTGCGATATAATATTGGCCGCGTGTGTGCGAATTTTTCGCGACGGATGGTTGCCCTTCAACCCGTTAATTACTTCGTAAACTGACGGCGGTATGTGATTCATGCGGGACGCGGCTGTTAAAGCGTTCTGCGGGACGCTAATGCCGTCCTCGAGCAGTAGCTCGACGAGTCTCCTGACTGCGATGCTCGATGTACTGGAACCTCGATCCGCAATCCTTGCGAGAGCATAGATGGTCTCAGTTCGGACGTGCGGATTTGAATCGTGACTTAGCTGTACTGCTAAAGTCTGAATCCAGCCCGCGTCCGATACCGTCGAAAAAGTCGCAATCGTGGCCGCAGCCTCCTCAGTCGCTGAACGGGCACCCTTGGATATGAGTCGTGCAGTGTAGGTGAATGCATCGTCATCAGTGATGAAAGCGTGCGCGAATCCAAAGCGTAGGGCAGCGGGATAAGGGCTGAATGTTGTGTCGGGAGCGATGAGACTAATGTCCTCGGATTCGATTGCCGCCATCACCCGCTCGCGGTATTTCGCTACTAAACCAGTCGGTATGGCAGGGGTTGGACGTCTTAATGCGTCAAACCCGAGAGTGCGGTCAGCACGTGGAATTCTTGTGTCAGTGAGAAAGTCTAATATGGTTGACCAAGTATCCTCGTCGACCTCTTTCATATATGTAATGGCATGTGCGGCGATTTCCGCAGCGGTGATCGAATAACCTGAATATGTTCCGATCGCAGCTCTTGCGGCGATTTCTCGCATGTCTTCGACTGCCAAATTGAAAATTTCAGATACGTCATCGTCGGACGGCTTAATGTCCTCGCGAATATAGGAATTTATTCTGTCCAATGCCCAGTCGAGGGAATGAACAGACGCGTCGTCGGTTGGGACACCGGGGATCTTTAGAGCGCTGCGTGCTGAGGCGATGGCGATGGAATCCGGCAACGCAACGTGGCGGATGAATCCTTTCCATCGATCCTGCACGGACGGCGAAACGTCCGGCCACGTGATCCTCCGGATTGTGCCTGCGACAACTCGGTCCCACAGCTCGTCTTCTAGTCCGTGGGCAAGCACTTCAAGAAGCAATCGGTCAGCCACGAGCGAAGACGCGCCGGCCGCACTGCCAAGTGCAGCCGCCGCAAACCATGCAGTTTCATGGCGCCGTGAGTCGAGGCGGTATGCGCCGGGAGCTGCACGGGGGCCCCCCTTCTCGATGAGGTCTAGGACTGGCGCGAGGGCAGCGTCGGCCTCTGTGCGCGACAGTAAGTCCGCGCCTGCCGATAGCATCGTTAGTTCAACGGCGCGAATGCTACTGTCACTCAACCTATTTGAGATAATTTGACGACAGTCGATCGCCAGAGCGTCGAGTGGACCGCCAGTAAGTACTCGGCGGACAAGCAGATCAAGCTCCTTCTCGGCTTCGGCGTGACGAAGCAGGCGCAGGCAGCCTGCCAAGTCCGGCCGCTGGAGACTTGGCAACGACCTCACCACGCGCATCAGAGCCAGTTGCCTACGATAGGAAAACACGCTCTTGTGGCCTAGCAACTCGAGCGCCAAAGCCTGGTAGTAGAGGTCGGGCTCCCTGCGACCCCATGTCGTCACCGCGGCCCGTTGTAATTCAGCGCTATATAGCTCGTCGAGCCAGCGGTCATACTGAGTGGCCACCTCGCTAGCGATTGTCAGTTCGTCGATCGTCCAACTGAACACGCGCTCATGAGGGGCAGTGGGGGCATGACCGTGGATGGCCTCATCGACAAACGGACCGCCAGGTACAAGGCTCCAGGCCGATCGGCGGAGCACCGCAATAATTCTCTCGACGACATCGAGCGGATTTGCTGTCGAAGTCTCGCTCAAGTCGAAGTCGGCGCACGCGCCCGGGTCGACCTGTAACAAGAGGTCAAGTGCCGCGGTCACGTCGTCCAGAAACACGACACCCCGGTCTCGGCGTCTAAGTCCTCGTTGAACGTGCAACGCTGCGAGTAACAGATTCCTCTTCGAACCTCGAGTGTCGATCTTGGCCATCGCGGCAGTCAGGACGGCTTCGCAGCGGGCATACTGGTCGTGCGATGCGATGAAAGGGGCAACGGTCAGCGCCAGTGCTGCTGTCTTGCATTGATCTTCGCGAGAATCGTCGCTCAACAGAGAATCAACCAGTCCGCGTATCCCTACGTCTTGGCTGTCGAGATGCATCAATTGCTCGACGAAGTGAAGCAGTTCATCGACGGCTGGGACATTCTGCTTCGATCGCGAGGTGCGTCTCCAAGACGGAGTGCGCCCAAGAAGAAGTGCTGCCAAGTCCACTTCTGGACGGTTTGACGCCCTGGGGTCGCCGTCGAATGCGGGTGCCAATGCCGCAGGGATAAGAACCGCCGCAAGCCATGCCATATTCATCAAAAATCACCTACTGACATTATTGCCTCGTTGTCGGCCATCCTTCTGCCGATGCTCCTATGACTTGCCCAGCGCATCTGCTGCTCGATAACACCCGTCATAAGGCTCAGGTATTCGTTTAATCGCTCCCGTAGTTGCTGAACGTCGTCCACGGCGTCAATGAATAGCCAAGGACGAGAACTAGCCGAACCGCTAGGGACAAGTTGGTCGAGCAGTAGTTTCTTTGCGTGTGCTTTAGGGCTGCCAATCGAGACGATGCGAATGTCGGCTTCACGATTGTCGTACAACCCTTTCGAGAGTTTCAGATTTGTTTCGCTCGCGGGAGCGTTGTTGACGATATCGACTGCGGCATGGACGGAGATCAACATGTCGGACCCTTGTTCCGCGTCGGCGATGTCCAGCACATCGACCAGTTGGGTTGAGGCGCTATCAACCACATCATGGTAGGCAACGCGCCACTCATGGACGGCAGGCGATGAGAGCATCTCGGTTACAAGTCGCCCCTTGCCCCGGCCCGCGACTGAATCATTCGCTCGCCTGTCGCGGTAGAGTTGTTCTCGTATTTTTGCGCGATGGAGTGAGACGTTATGTATTTTCTCCTCAAGCCAGGTTACTTGCTCAAACGCTTCTAGGGTGGGTTTGACAATTTTTGAATGACCCGCCCGGAACGAGTGTTGCTGCTTGTGGAAAATGCCGTCAGTTGCGCTCTCGAGGTTGACAACCCAGTCCTTATCTCCAAACCCTGCAAATATCGGAAGCATATAGTCGCGATTGCCGAACCGATCTAGGTCTGTGGTGTCGACGTTCTTGTTGAAGAACTCTTGGATAGAGGACTGGTATTCGGCGTTGCGCCGCAAGTATTTGATTTCTATCATTGCAGGCCAAGCGAATCGTATCGCCCATTTAGAGCCTTTTAACGGTGATGAAAAAAGAATAAGTCCAGCGAGTCGTTTGAGTTCTCGAGGGGACTGATCGAGATTCTGTAAATAGAAGCGTACTGCATCTCTCGAGATAAGGCCGCCCAAACTGTGTGCCACAACAAATACTTGATCGTAACTACCTGCTAGTTCTCCTATGCAGCGGGCTAGCGCCTCGGCTACCTGCGGCACCTGCGGTCGCGCGCGCAAGTAGCGGCGCTTGCCGCTGAAGTAGTCAAATATCGCGACGTCAGGTTTGATGCCTGCCGTTCCTTCAAAGATGCGGCGCGGAAATTCGCCCCAAGTTTTGTAACCTTCGCCATTCAAGCCGTGTACAAATATGACGACAGAGTCAGCACTGTGGCCTGCGCCGCGAATATGCAAGTTCATGCTAGACAGATGAAACGGTATAGGTGTGAAATCGATTTGTCTTTTCGGATTCACCCAAGTCATCCTCGACGGAGCGGTCACCTCGCAACAAATCCGGTCTGGCATCTCCTATGGAGCGCCTTGCAGCCGGTTTGGGGCCTGCATTTCGCCCTTGCGCAAGGGGCCACCGAGTACTCCATCCCGAGAGATGCTACATCTGGGCAGTTCAATAAGGGTGCGGGTGGTGGTGTGCGAACGTACGCGTTTCGACAGCTCGCAGTTGCCGCCAGGGAGTCGGTAGCGCCAATCGCTCTACTCGTATGTTGTGAGCTTCCTTCGCAGCGCTAGGTTCTCGCCCTGAGCGACCGCGAGTGCGTCCCGGAGCTGGGTCATTTCGTCATGGTGGCGTCGCCTGAGCTCCTTAATCTGTGCCGAGAGCGCCCTAACGGGAGCCGACCCGTTGCTGGCCTCCGGGGCAGGCGCGGAATCACGCCGAGTGCCGGTGGTTCGAAGCTCCTGGATACGCTGCCGAAGCTGAGGCTGGCGGTAGAGGAAGTCGGTCGAGACGCCCGCTTCGCGGGCGACGCTGGCGAAGCTGATCGCCGCTCCAGCAGCCGAGAGCCGCGCCAGAGCGGCGTTCGCTCGTTCCTTCGCTTGTGTGTGTCGGCGTTGTGCTGCGTCGCGAAGATGTTGTGGCACTCGTCCTCCTATGCGGGCTGGTCGGCGACGCCCGCACCGCGTACGGCGCGGTCGGTGACGTCGGTAAGTGACAGCAGGATGCGGCTCAGAGAACCGATCTCCTCTTGGCGGCCTTGCAGCCAGATGTTGTCGTCGCCCATGGGAGCGCCGTACTTGGCGCAAAAGGCATCCTGACGGCTTGCCACCAAGCGCTCGGTGTCCTCAAGTTGGCGGCGCAGTTCAGGGCCGTGCGTAACGTCGGTGACGAATTTCGCGCAGGTGAGGCAGGCATTACCTTTGTCGCACAGTTGTTTCGGTGGAAGTGTGCACCAGCCGTTAGGCAGGACCCGATCCGCGCGCTTGTCGAGTTGGATGAGGTCGTAGAGGTCGGTGCCATCTATCTCAGCGGTGCGGCCGTCGCGGGTGACCTTCTTGTATTTGAGGAACTCCTCTTCCATCGTCTGTGATCGCGTCATGGCGTAATGCAGGGTCATCTCGGGGCTGACGTGGCCGAAGTACCGCATTACGACGTGGAGGGGAACGCCCGCATTGATCAGATTGGTTGCGGCCGTGTGGCGGAAGCGATGTGTCTTGCTGATCGCCACGGGTCGACCGGCTGAGTCGGTGATGGCCAACGTCTCGGCCAGTTGTTTGAGGTGCATGTGCATCGTCGCCATGGAGTAAGGGGCGCTGCCGCGGCGGTTGATCCGCGTTCGCATGAACAGGTACTTGGGCTCGGTCCCCGGAGAGCCCATGGCCGTCATGAAGTCCCGGGCCACCTGCTGTTGCGCCCGAATGATGGTGACTACTTCGGCGTCGACGGGGATTGAGGCGGGCAAGTCCGACTCGATCTTGGTCTGTTGATATCGCATACGCGCCACGAACTCTTCTGACTGGCCGCTGTCATTGACGGGCTTCTCCGGCATTCGCTGCAGAGGTACGAGAGGGTCGAAGTCCATCATGAGGACCTCGTTCACACGACGGCCGGTGCGGATCAGCAGCATCAGTGCGTGGAAGGCTTGAATGTCCCCGCAGCCTCCCTCGCTTCGTGGCCGGGCCAGTAGTTCGCAACCCTCGGCGATGCGTTGGACGACGTCGTCGTCGAGGACCATGTCGTCGTTGTTCTTCTTGTTGGTTAGCCGGGGCTTGTCTTCGGGTCGGAAGAGCACGCAGTGCTCTGCACGCAGCTTCGCCCAATCGGCGTGGGCCGCGGTTGCCTCGTCGCGATGGTCGTACATCCATTGGTAGAACTGTTCGATGCCAACCATGATCTGGCGGCGCGGATTCTTGCCCAGTAACTCACCGGCATTGCGCTGCCCGTCTGAAATGCGGTGTGTCAGAAGCATCTCGCAGAAGCTTCTGATGAACGGACGGAGCTGGTGCGGGTCGGTGGCCAGACAAGGCCCTTCGTCGCCACGGCTATTGATGTGTCGTTGAAGCCATTTGAGATTGTCGACCCGAGCCTTGATCGAACTCCACGTCAAGGTGCCGTTGGACAGGCTCGCCGACAGCCACACCTTTGCGCCTTCACGCAGCCACTGGCTCGTCAAGTGGCTGAAGTTGACGACATTGCGCCCGCTCGGCTCATGCTCGCGTTGCGGGATGCGTGGATCGAGTTGAGGATTCCAGACGTTGAGTTCCCACCATTGGCCCCGGTGGTAGGGATACACGAGGACATCCTGTAGCTGGCGAAGTCGATGGAGGGCGTAGGTATCCAGATTGGCGCCGACCTCGATACCGCGCATTCGGGCTGCCTGAACTTCGCGGACCCACTCGTCGGGTGCCAGATGCAAGAGCGAGACCGCGTTACGCCCACGTGAGTTGCCGTGCTTGGTGGCGATCCTCAAGGCCCGTGTGGCGCTGTTGAACATGTTCGGCTTGATGAACCGGCCCAATTCGATTTCGCGATGGATGAGCCACGCGATTTCCTGAGTCATTGGCTCCGGCAGGTCGCGAAAATTGATGTAGACCGTCGTGTTTTGCTTGCCTGCGCTTTTTGGCGTAATCGCGCCGCGATAAACCGCGGGGATGTTCTTCTTGTCGATGTGATCGACCCGGCACTCCTCCGGCAGAGAGTCCCAAAGTGTTTGTGCAATAACCGGATCGAACATCTCGGCAAGTGGCAATCGCGGATCCCGTCGATCCATCCGGCGCGGCTTTTGGGTGTTGCCACTGCCTGCTGCTTCAGCGCTCATCCTGGTTTGCCTCCCATCCCGCGACGACATCACGCCAGTTTGCGAGCGCTTCGAGCTCGGCGTCCTCCGTGACGTGGCCGTACGTGTTGATCGTGGTCTGCACACTGCGGTGACCGAGTCTTCGGCTTACGACGTGCAGGGGCGTGTCGGCGAGCAGCAACGCAGTCGCATGCGTGTGACGGAACCAATGCGGCGTCATTGCCGCCGGCAGCTGCGGCAGACGTCGCTTCACCGACTTCAGATGGGCGTAAACCGATTCGCTTCGCAACGCGCCATACAGAGGCTCGCGGCGTGTGTTGCAGAAGATGTAACTGGTGTCCCAGTCATCGATCACAGAGTCGGCGCCTCGATCGCAGAGCCACCACACGTAGTCCCCATACAGCTGATCGAGGCGGCTACCGATGTGCACCCGCCTGCCGCCTGATTTCATCGCCAGTCCGTGGGGGTGGGGCCGCTCGACTACCGAGACCGTTGCAGTTGATGATCGTCCGGTATTCCAGTCGCGATGCTGTACCGACAGGGCTTCACCGATACGCATTCCGGTTTCGGCGAGCAGTGACCACAACAGTCGGTATCGAAGATCGCCGTGCCATTCGCCGTCGTCGCGGGAGTGGAGCGCCTCGGCGTTGAGCAAGTCTGTAATGAGGTCGGGAGTCAGTATTGGAATCTCTTTGCGGGGCAGTCTCACTCGCACCGAGGCTCTGCGCTGAGGCTTGCGACCGGCGACGTGTTCTAGGAACGAGAGGTACCTACCGGACCGGCCACGAACCTGGTCGTAGAGGAACGGCGCGACGTCATTTCCGCAGCCCGCCTGATAGCGGTAGAAACCCATGACCGCGCGGAGTCGAAGCTGGACGGTGGCCTCGCCGACTGCTGGTTCCGGTCGCAACGATTGGACGGTTGCATCGAACTCGTTGTGCCGGACGGCGGCGAGGAAGTTCCCGAAATCGTGGATTCGGACCGCATCCCAAGACTTCGAGCTCATTTCGAGGTAGGTCCACCACTGCGCGAGGCCGCGCGCGTATGCCTTGATGGTGTTGGCCGCGAATCCGGTCTGGCGGCCGAACTCGAGGTACTTCTCGGCGGGCTCGATTACGGAGAAGGACTCCGACACGACGGTCCACGTCGTCGTACCGGCGAGCACCACTCGCTGCGTTGTCGCCACCCTGACCCCTCTCGGCTGCGGTCAAGGTAACTCCAAGGTCTGACATATCGGCGGAATGGTCAGGTGCGGTACTGACGTCGGCGACACTGTTAGTCAGTTACGGATAATGGTGTCTTCAACGCGAAGAATTTGGGTAGTACTCAACAGTCGATGACGTCGTCGCCACCGGGAATCAGTTACGGATACCACATCGTGCCGCTGGCCCTGGCGTGGGATCTCGGCGCCAGGAACTGGACCGACGACATGCGCCGACGGTTCGCCAACGACCCCGCCAATCTGCTTGCGGTGCAAGGCAAGGCGAACCAGGACAAGGGTGACTCCGAGCCCGCCGACTGGATGCCGCCGAACCACGCGTTCTGGTGCCAGTACGCGGTGCAGTTCGCCGCGGTGCTTCGGGGTTACGCGCTACCGGTCGACGATCGGTCGGCGGTGGTGTTGCGTGAAGCCGCGAGCACCTGCCCCGCCGGATAGCGGCTGGCTCAGCTCCCGGTGTAGGTGGCCGGGTCGGGGCGAAAGCGCGTCCCGGCGTCGAGACCGTTGAGGGCGTCCATGTGCTCGGCCGCGAGTTCGAATTCGAACACGTCGGCGTTCTCGACGATGCGCTCCGGCGTTGCCGAGCGGGGGATCACCACGTTGCCGAGTTGCAGGCTCCAGCGGATCAGCACCTGGGCGGGGGACTTGCCGTACTCCCCGGCGATCGAGGTGACGGTCGGGTTGTCGAGCAGACGACCGACGCCCAGCGGCCCATAGGCCTCGGTGACGATGTCGTGCTCGGCGTTGGCCGCGCGCAGCGCCGCCTGGTTGAGCAGCGGATGCAGTTCGATCTGGTTGATCGCGGGCGCGACGTAGGACAGGTCGACGAGGTTGGACAGATCCTCGGCTGAGAAGTTGCAGACGCCGATCGACTTGGCGAGCCCGTCCTCGCGCAGCTTCAGCATCCCGCCCCAGCTGTGCAGGTAGACGCCGGGGTCGGTGCCCGGCCAGTGGATCAGATAGGCGTCGACGTACTCGGTGCCGAGGCGCTCGATACTGGCCCGGCACGCGTCCTGCGCCGCCCGGAAGCCCTGGTCGGTGGTCGCCAGCTTCGTCGTCAGGAAGATCTCCGCGCGCGGCACGCCCGACGCGGCGATGGCACGCCCTACCGCCTCCTCGTTGCCGTAGGCCGCCGCCGTGTCGATCAGCCGGACGCCGATCTCCAGCGCGGTGGTCACGGCGCGTTCGGTTTCGGCGTCGGACAGCTCGCCGACGCCGATCCCGAGAGACGGAATGCTGTTCTCGTCGTTGAGTGCCACCGCTGGAATTGCCGCCGAGGTCATGTCACCTACCCTGTGAAGTTGAAGGTCCGTGGATCGGGACCCAGTCGAGTCCCGTCTTCGAGCGATGCGATGGACGC
>Ga0209051_1002952_pt1 | contig 11595 bp, 9 predicted proteins | sample AraplaCvi_mMS_r2_2_FD_184286 | JGI IMG/M metagenome (GOLD analysis project Ga0209051, IMG submission 184286) | Arabidopsis root microbial communities from North Carolina, USA - plate scrape MF_Cvi_mMS_r2 (SPAdes) (version 2) | ecosystem: Host-associated > Plants > Roots > Endosphere | place: USA...
ACGGCACGCGGTATGCCGGCGCCGGTCGATGCCGCGGGCGAACCACCCGGCGGCGCCGGCGCCGTCGGCCTGCCGCCGCTCTCGCCTTCGAGCCCTTGAGCGTCCGCGTCTCGTCGTCACCCCGGCGTCTCACGCCCGCTTCCGGAAACGAAAGGAGGCCGCCATGACCTGTTCGATCCACCGCGCTCGCACGCCCGCGGCCGTCGCGCTGGCGATGGCGCTCTGCACCCCGCGGCTCGCGGTGGCGCAGGCAGCCGCGCCGGGCAACGTCGACACCGGCATCCGCTGGAACCAGTGCTATCGCAGCGGCAGCGACGCGCTCGCCGACTGCCGCACCACCGACTTCCCCGCGCAGGACGGCGCCGCCGGGCGGGACACCGACCCCCGCACGCGCGGCGGCGCCGACGGCTGGCTCGGCCTCTCGTTCCGGCGCCTCTGCGTGAGCGGCGAGTACGCGGGCAGGGGAACCTGCGCGATGCTCCCGTCGCCGGGGGATGACCAGGACGACTGGGGCTGCATCGAGGATCAGCTCACCGGCCTGATGATGGAGGTCAAGGCCACCACGGGAAAGCGGGCACGCGACCTGCGCTACACGAACTACAGCCGCGACTACGACCCCCTCGGGCAATACCGGTCGCCCACCGACGCGAGCGGCTACATCGACGGCATCAACGCGGCGCGCCTCTGCGGCTTCCACGATTGGGAGCTCGGCCATACCGACAAGATCCAGAGCGTGATGGACTACGGCGTGATGGTCGCCGGCGCGGCGCGCGTGGACGATCGCTTCCTTCCGACCACGAACGCCGACTGGTACTGGAACGCGTCGCTCAACCCGACGTCGCCGAGCACGGCCTTCGCCATGGATTTCGGCAGCGGTGCCGCATCCAACTCCGCGGAACGCGGGACGCTGCGCTACGTGCAGGCCGTGCGCAACGGCAAGCCCGGACACGGGCCCAAGGGGCGGTACGAGCCCTCGGAAGACGGCACCGAGATCCGCGACACGACCGCCAACGCGAAGCTGATCTGGCGGCGCTGCGTGGAAGGCATGGCCTGGGACGGCGTCACGTGCGCCGGCACGCCCGACGTGTTCACGCAGGAGGAGGCGCTCGCCCATGCGGCCCGGGAAGCCGCCAGCCTCGGCGTGCCTTGGCGGGTGCCCAGCGTGAAGGAACTGAACTGGCTCGTCCATCGCGAGTACGCCTCGCCGGCCATCGACCACCTCGCCTTCCCCGCGACGCCGCCCTTGCCGACCTGGACGTCCACGCCGGAGGTGCGCTCGCCCGCCACGGCCTGGGCCGTCGAGTTCGACGTCGGAGGGATCGGCACCTGGAGCCGCGACGGACTCCTCGTCCTGCGCCTGGCGCGCGATCCCGACTGGCGGGGCCGATGAATGCCGGGGAATCCTTCCGTCCGCATTGTGGAAGACCCGTATGCCCGCCGCCCGGCCCCCGCCCCCCGGAATGGCAACATCCGGGCTTCCCCATTGCCGGAAGCCTTCCGATGCATTCCAAGTCCCTTACCCTGCACGGCGGCCTCGCGGCCCTGCTCCTCGGCAGCGGTGCACTCGCACAGGCGGCCGCTCCGGCCGCGTCCGAGGCCGCGGCGAGCGCCACCGCGCCCGCGCCGGCAGCCGCCGCATCCGCCGCCGGCGATCCCTACCTCTGGCTCGAGAAGGTCGACAGCCCGCAGGCGCTCGACTGGGTGCGCGCCGAGAACCGGAAGACCCTGTCCACGCTCGAGAAGGATCCGCGCTTCGAGCGGTTCCACACCGAGGCCCTGGCGATCGCCGAGGCCAAGGATCGCATCCCCTCGCCCGCCCAGGTCGACGGCCGCATCTACAACTTCTGGCAGGACGCCCAGCACGTGCGCGGCCTGTGGCGCGTGACGACGCCGGCCGACTACGACGCCGGAGGCACGCCGCACTGGAAGGCCGTGCTCGATCTCGACAAGGTCGCCCAGGACGAGCACGCGAACTGGGTCTGGCAGGGCGCGGACTGCGAGCACCGCCAGCAGCGCCGCTGCATGATCTCGCTGTCGGACGGCGGCGAGGACGCCGTCACCGTGCGCGAGTTCGATCTCCAGAAGGCCGCGTTCGTGCCCAAGGGCTTCGAGCTGCCCAAGGGCAAGCAGCGCGTGACCTGGGTCGATGCCGACACGCTGCTCGTCGCGCGCGAGTGGAACGCCGGCGAGCTGACCACTTCGGGCTACCCCTACATCGTCAAGGAGCTGCGCCGCGGCCAGCCGCTCTCGGGCGCGAAGGAGATCTTCCGCGGACAGCCCGCCGACGGCGGCTACGGCGTCGAGCCCCACACCTTCGTCGACGCGGCCGGCCACCGCGCCACCACCATCGAGCGGCCGCTGAGCACGTTCGAGAGCGAGAAGTACCTGGCCACCCCCGCCGGCGTGCAGCGACTCGGGCTGCCGGCGAAGGCCGACGTGCTCGAGCTCTACGACGGCCAGCTCATGGTGCGCATCGGCCAGGCCTGGGAATCGGGCGGAGTCGCCGTGCGCGAGGGCACGCTCGTCGCGATCGACCTCGCGCAGGCCACGGCGCATCCCGATGCGCTCAAGCCCGTGATCGTCTACGCGCCGGCCGCGCGGCAGTCCCTCGCCGCGGTCTCCGGCACGAAGAAGGCGCTCGTCGTCACCACGCTCGACAACGTGCGCGGACGCGCTGCCCTGTACACGCGCGGCAAGGACGGCACGTGGCAGTCCGAGCCGGTCGCGCTGCCGGACAACGCCACGGTGCGCATCGTCGACACCGACCCGAACAGCGCCGCGGCCTACCTGTCGACGGCCGGCTACCTGGTGCCCTCCACGCTCTGGCGCGCCGACACGGCGACGGCGAAGCTCGCGCAGGTGCGCGCGCTGCCGGCGCAGTTCGACGCCTCGCGCAGCGAGGTCGAGCAGTACGAGGCCACGTCCAGCGACGGCACGAAGATCCCGTACTTCATCGTTCACCCGAAGTCGATGACGCTGGACGGCAACCGGCCCACCATCCTCTACGCCTACGGCGGCTTCGACGTCTCGCTCTCGCCGAACTACATCGCGACCACCGGCAAGCTGTGGCTGGAGCAGGGCGGGGTGTACGTCGTCGCCAACATCCGCGGCGGCGGCGAGTTCGGGCCCGCGTGGCACGAGGCGGGCCTGAAGACGAAGCGGCAGATCATCTACGACGATTTCGCGGCCGTCGCGCGCGACCTCATCGCGCGCAAGGTCACGACCCCGCGCCACCTGGGCATCATGGGGGGCTCCAACGGCGGCCTGCTGATGGGCGTGCAGATGACGCAGCACCCGGAGCTCTGGAACGCGGTGGACATCCAGGTGCCGCTGCTGGACATGCTGCGCTTCGAGCAGATCGCGGCCGGCACCTCGTGGGTGGGCGAGTACGGGTCGGTCTCGGTGCCCGAGGAGCGCGCCTTCCTCGCGAGGATCTCGCCCTACAACCAGCTCAAGCGCGACACGAAGTACCCCCGCGCCCTGATCTGGACAACCACCAAGGACGACCGTGTCGGCCCGCAGCACGCGCGCAAGTTCGCCGCGCGCCTCTCGGAGTACGACGTGCCGTACTACTACTACGAGGTGATCGAGGGCGGCCACGGCGCCGGCGCGAACCTGAAGGAGCGGGCGCACACGAGTGCGCTGGAGTACACCTACTTCGCGCGGCAGTTGATGGACTAGGTCGACGCTGGAATGCCGGGGTCAGGTCTCTGACCTGACCCCGGCATTCACTTCGAGGTCGTTCAGCTCTCGAAACGCTGCATGACCCACCGCGTCTCGTCGGGCGCCGCGCCCGCGACCATCTCCCACCGTCCCGCCTCGCGCAGCCCCAGCGCACCGAGCAGGGCCCGCACCGTGTCGGGCGCATGGTTCGCGAACAGCCGCCCGTCGCCGTCGCGCCCCTCGTGCAGCGACGCCCTCGACATCTCGGGCAGCGACACCAGCAGCCGCCCCCCCGGCCGCAGCAATCCCCGCAGCGTTTCCAGTGCTGCCGGCAGGTCCGCCGGCAGCACGTGCATGAGCACCGCGCTGCAGACCACCCCGTCGAACCCGCCGCCGAACGGCCGCCCGAGGGAAGGCAGCAGGCCATCGACGATCCGGCCGGCGAGGACGGGATGCCGGCTCACCGCCAGCGCGCGCATCGTCGCGTTGGGCTCGACGCCCCAGGCCTCCACACCCTGCGCCATCAGCACCGCCATGTCGCGCCCGGAGCCCGCGCCGACGTCGAGCACCCGCGCCCCCGGCTCGAATGCCGAGGCGAAGTGCGCGGACATCGCGCTGCGCGGCGATTCCTCGCGCGGCACGACGAGCGCGTGGCGGTCGTAGAAGTCGGAGGTCGGGCGATCCATGGCCGGCATCGTAGCGTCCGGCCCCACATCGCGGCGCAGGCCTGCTAGATTGCGCAGGGCGCCGCGCACGGCGGCGCCGCCGCGTTCCCCCTCCCGCTGCCATGCACCCCGCTTCCCCACCCTTCGTGCGACACGCGATGCTGGCCCTCGCGGCCCTGGCGCCGGCGCTCGCTGCGGCGGCGTCGCCGTCGTTCGATTGCCGCCAGGCGCGCGGCAGCGTGCAGGCCCTGATCTGCCGTGACGACGCGCTGGCCGCGCTCGACCGGCAACTCGTGCACACCTTCGCCGAGGCGCGCAGGCAGGCCGCCGACGAGAGTCGCCCGGCGCTGCGCGGCGAGCAGCGCGGCTGGCTCAAGGGCCGCGACGCGTGCTGGAAGGCCGACGACCAGCGTGCCTGCGTCGAGGCCTCCTACCGCCATCGCATCGCGGAGTTGCAGGCGCGTTACCGGCTCGTGCCCGCCGCCGGCTCGGCCCGCTATGCGTGCGACGACCGGCAGGGGGATGTCGTGACGGCGACGTACTTCAAGACCGAGCCGCCGACGCTCGTGGCACGGCGCGGCGACGAGACCGCGGTGATGTTCGTCGCGACCAGCGGCAGCGGGGCGCGGTACGAAGCGGGTGACCTGATGCTGTGGGAACACCAGGGGCAGGCGCGCATCCGCTGGGGGCGCGGTGCGGAGGAGATCGTCTGCGCGCGCAAGTGACGCTGGATGCCGGGGTCAGGTCGGAGACCTGACCCCGAAGGGCCGCGGTTCGGGGTCAGGTCTCCGACCTGACCACGGCATTCGCTACCATCGCCCGATGCCCGCGCCCTCCGTCGAAGAGATCCTCGCCCTCGCGATCCGCCACGTGAACGCCGGCCAGCCCGATCGCGCGCTCGTGTTGTGCGAGCACGCGCTGCTGCAGGGCCCCCACGCCGGCGCGCACCAGCTGATCGCCGTGCTGGCGCTCCAGCGGGGCGACGCGGCCGCGGCGCGGCACCACGCGACGCAAAGCCTCGCGCTGCGTCCCGACCACCCGCCGACGCTCGCCGTCGCGGGCGATGCGTCGCTCGCGCTGCGCGATGCCGCGGCCGCGATGCTTGCCTTCGAGCGCGTGACCGTGCTCGTGCCCGCGAACGCCGACGCCTGGTTCAAGCTCGCCCTCGCGCGCCAGGACGCGCGCGACTTCGACGGCGCCGCCGCGGCCCTGCGCGAGGCCCTGCGCCTGAAGCCCGACAGCCCCGAGGCCGAGGTCAACCTCGGCATCGTGCTCCAGGAGGCCGGCCGGATCGACGAGGCGATGGCCGCGTACGGCCGCGCGTATCGCCTTCGCAAGGAGACCTTCGGCCGCATCGCCCACGCGCTCGCGACGCCGAGCGTGGGCCGCCTCTACCTCGATCTCGAAGACCTGCGCACCGCCCTGGCGAGCGCGGGCCGCGTGGAGCGCCCCGGGTAGTTTCCCCGGGGCGTCGCCTCGGCGAGGTCGGCAAGAATCCGCCCCCACAGGGAGGAGAACACATGAAGTCGACCCGCGGTGCGATCGGCATGGCGATCGCCTTGGCAAGCCTCGTCCTGGGCGCCTGCGGAGGCGGCGGGAGCGGCGGCGGCAGTCCACCCACGTATCACGTCGGCGGCACGGTCAGCGGCCTGCGCGTCGGCGGGCTCGTCCTGAACGACGGCACGCGCAGCATCGCGGTCGACACCGGCGCGACGAGCTTCGCGTTCGACGCAGGCAAGGCCTCGGGCGCGTCGTACGCCGTCACCGTGGGCACGCAGCCCGCGGGCCAGACCTGCCGCGTCGTCGCAGGCACCGGCGCGGGCGTCGTCTCCGGCGCGGACGTCGCCACGGTGCAAGTCACCTGCCGCAACTACGTGGCCTACGTCGTGGACTTCGACACGGGGCGGCTGCTGGGCTTCCCCGTGGCCGACGACGGCTCGGTGGCGGCGACGCCATCGTCCGTGATCGAGGACACGCCCACGCGCGCGTGGGCGTTCGCGCCGGACGGCGCGCATGTCTATGTCGTCGGCCATCACATGCTGAAGGCCTTCTCCATCGACGCGGAGGGCAAGCTCGCGCCCGTGCCGGGCACCTTCCCCGAGATCGGGTTCAGCCAGGCCATCGCCATCTCGCCGGACGGACGATACGCGTACGTGGCCGACGCCGACGAAGAATCGATCCGCGAGTTCGCGATCCGTCCGGACGCGACGCTCGCGCCGCTCACCCCGTCTTCCGTGCCGGGCTTCGGCAATGCCGAGGGCATCGCGATGGCGCCGGACGGGAAATCCGCCTACGTGGTCGGCAATGGCGGGACAATGGCGCAATTCGCCGTCGGCGACTCCGGCCAGTTGACGCCCCTCCTGCCGCCGAGCGTCATGTTCCAGTCTGGCATCCACACGATGGCGATCGCGCCGGACGGTGGCGCGCTGTACGTCTCCAGCGGGATCGGCTCCGCATTCGGCACGGTCGACCAGTTCCGTATCCTTGCCGACGGCACGCTGCAGCCCTTCGCCGGCCCGACGATCGACACGGGCATCGACCTCGAGTCGATCGTGATCAGCCCCGATGGCCGGCATCTCTACGCCGCGGAATCCGAGGGGCGGCCCGGAACTGCCGGCCACATCGAGACCTTCGCGATCGGCGACGACGGCACGCTCTCGCACCCGGACGCCCGATATGTCCGGCTTGTCAACCTCATGCCGCAGCTCACCCTGTCCCCCGACGGCGCGATGCTCTACTGCATGCTGGACTATCAGATCAGTGCGTACTCGCGCGCCGTGGACGGTTCGCTGGCCGAGGCGAGCGTCACGGACCACACCGACGTGATGATGGGGCAGAAGATCGAGATCCGTTGAATCGCCGGCATCGCGGCGGAGCCCGCCGAGGTGCACGGGCGTTCCGCGCCTGTCGACGACACCGCTACCCGAAGGGGTACCGAACCACGCCATCGAGGGAGTGGCACAGTTCCTTTCGCGAGCACGATTCCAACAGCAGACTCGCCCGGTCCCCGATCATCCTCACCACGCTGGCGGGTTGCGGCGACGGTGGTGCGAGGCCCCAGGCGCAGGCGATCCCCGACGGCAGGAGATCCCTGCAATTTCACAGGGTTCATCGCTGTCGAAGGGGATGTGCCATGACTGCTACCCAGACGTCGCATGGGGTAGCCGATCGCCGCGCGCTCGCGGGCGGTCTCCTGCTCGGTACTGCAATCTTCCTGTCGCCGAACGCGACGGCAGTCGACTCTCGGATCGACTCCCAGGGAGTCGACCAGCCGCCGCCGAGAATGGGCGACCCGCTGGCCGGACTCACCGCGGCCGAGCTCCAGATCTTCTCGGAAGGCAAGGACGAGTTCCTCGATACCGAGACCGTCTCGGACGGCCTCGGCCCGGTGTTCAACAACACCTCCTGCGGGGCGTGCCACTCGAACCCCGCGACGGGCGGTGACAGCGTCCTCCTGGAGACCCGGTTCGGACACGCCGGTGGCAACGGCGTCTTCGACCCGCTCCCGGGCGACGGCGGCTCGCTGATCCAGATCAGCGGCACCGGCCCGGTGTCGCCCGAGTGCTTCGGCGAGACCGTGCCCGCGGACGCGAACGTCGTCGCCAGGCGCAGGACGACGCCGCTCTTCGGGTTGGGGCTCGTCGACAACGTCGCTGACCAGACCCTCCTGGACATCGCCGCCAGCCAGCCGGCCCAGGTGGCGGGCCGGGCGAACATGGTGACCGACGTCGCCTCCGGTCTCGCGCGCGTCGGCCGCTTCGGCTGGAAGTCGCAGGTGGCGACCCTGAAGACGTTCTCCGGCGACGCCTACCTCAACGAGATGGGCATCACGAATCCGTTGTTCCCGAGCGAGAACGCGCCCCAGGGAAGGGACGACCTCATCGCGGCCTGCGACGGCAGGCCGACGGAGCCCGCGGAACTCGAGGACGACGGCACGGCGCTCCAGGCCTTCACCGACTTCATGAGCCTGCTGGCGCCGCCGCCGCGCGGCACGATCAACGGCCCCGTCCAGCAGGGCGAGGCGCTCTTCGGCCAGATCGGCTGCGCGGACTGCCACGTGGCGGATCTCAGGACCGGCACGGGCTCCGTCTTCCCCAAGCTGAACAACGTGACCTTCCATCCGTACTCGGACTTCCTCCTCCACGACATGGGCGCGCTGGACGACCAGATCGCGCAGGGCACGGCCGGTTCGTTCGAGATGCGCACCGCTCCGCTGTGGGGCGTCTCGGCGCGCAAGACCTTCCTGCACGACGGCCGATCGACCAAGCTCGACGACGCGATCCTCAAGCACGACGGCCAGGGCAAGGCCGCGCGCGATGCGTTCTCGAAGCTGAGCACGGCCGACCAGCAGCGCGTGGTCAAGTTCCTGAACTCGCTCTGAGGCGAGAGTCGCGCGAGGGGATCAGCCGATCTTGCGCCGATACCCCTTGCGGTACACCCCCGGCCCGGACATGATCCGGGCCGCCAGCGCGTCGTAGCCCGCGACGCGCTGCGCGTCCATCGCCTCGCAACGAAGCGCCGGCGCCTCGCGCGGCACGACACAGCACTGCGCGATCGGCGTGCCCTTCGCGAGCACGCCGTCGAACTCCGGGTCGAGCCACACGGCCGGGAAGTTGATGCCGACCTCGTTGAAGCGGTCGGCGTCGACGAGGCCCGTGACGAGGCGGAACGGTAGGTCGTCGCGGTTCACCGGGTGCATCGCGAGCAGCGACCAGCCCTCCTCGAGCTCGATCGTCCAGAAGCTGTTGAACTTCAGCGCCGCCTGCGTGCCGTGCGCCAGGGGCGAGCCGGCGACCTGCTCGGGCACGTGGAAGCTCAGGGGCGCGCGCGGGTGCCCTTGCAGCGCGAGAGGCGGCAGCGCCCAATCCCAGCTGAAACGCATGCCGGGCTCCACGCGCACGTCGCAGGGCAGCGGCAGCACGAAGCCGTGCGACATGGCATCGACGAAAGGCGGGCACTGCTTGACCGTGCGGATCTCGCGTCCGTGCGCCTCGGAAGGCACGCGCGGCGCCATGCGCCGCAACCACTCGGGCAGCGCCGCCTTGGCCGGCACGGGGCGCGGCAGCAGGTCGATCAGGGCGGGATCGCAGCGGAAGACGATGTCCATGGCGCAAAGGATAGCGCCATGCCGCGACGCCTCGCCCGACCCGGCAACGGCATCCGGTCTTCGGTGCCAGGTCACCGACTTGGCAACGGCATTCGGGAATTACCCCGGGGAAACCGCCGCGCGAAATTCCGATCGCGCGCGCGCGATCGCCGCGCCCCGAGGAATCCGACACCCGCCCCTCCACCCCCACGGGCGGCAACGCCCCCGCCGCCCGCCTGCATTCACGGTCCCGGCCGAGGATGCCGCCGCGCGCGCCACGGCTTGCTCGCCCGAATTCCGACCACGGCGCGCGGAGGTTCCCATCATGACAAACCACCCGATCTCGTCACGCCTCCCCGCGCCTGTCGCCCGCCGCGCGCGCCCTGCCCTCGCCGGGCTCTCCGTCGCCCTCGCCCTCGGCGCCGCCGCGCCGGCCCAGGCGGAGGACTGGTCCCAGTTCCAGTTCAATCCCGGCCGCATCGGCCTCAACGCGGACGAAAGGGCCTTCACGCCCGACAACGTCGCAATGCTTCGCACCGCCTTCAAGGACCACTTCGGCACGAACCTCACGGCGGGCGGAACCGCCACGGCCGACGGCCGGCTGTTCATCGGCGCCTTCTCCCATCTCGCCGCGTTCGCCTTCGGCGGTTGCCTCGCGGACTCGTGCGAGCCCCTGTGGCTCGGCGATGGAGACGGCGCATTCACGGGCACGCCCGGCGTCTCGAACGACATCGCCGCCATCGCCAACACCGATGGCTTCCTGTACGCGTTCTCCGCGCGGGGCTGCGGCAAGGCGCACTGCCAGCCGCTGTGGCGCGGCCGGCTGAACGGCCCGTCGCTCGACTCCTCGGTGCTGATGGTGGGCGGCGAGATCGTCGTCGGCGACGGCGCGGGCCAGCTCTCGGTCTTCTCCCTCGGCGGCTGCGGCGACGAGGTCTGCGATCCGCTGTGGGTCGGCCGCACGAGCCTGCCGAACGAGCACGTCTTCGGCATACCGGTCATCGGAGACGGCTTCTTCTTCGTCCAGACCACCATCGACAAGCCGATCAAGGACAGCGGCCGCCTGCTCGCCTTTCCCTTGAGCGGCTGCGGCGAGGCGACCTGCAAGCCGGCCTGGGTGGCGGACCTCGGCGGCCCCGTGGGCAGCGTGTCCTCGCCGCTCGTCGTCGCGGGCGACAAGGTGATCGTCGGAACGATCCTGCATCCCCGGAGGGGAGCGTCGCCGGCCAAGGACGAGACGAGCCTGCTCGCGTTCAAGGCGACCGGATGCGGCACGTTCCGCTGCCAGCCGGTGCAGACCTTCGAGGGCCGACCCGACGGCTTCCAGGTCGCGTGGGCCACCAATGCCGACTCGTCGACGCTCTTCGTGAGCGCCAGCCCGCATTTCGGGGAAGGCACCGCCAGCGTGCTGGCCTACGACCTCGCGCACTGCGGCCCGCACTGCCAGCCGACGTGGAGATCGGACTTCCAGGGCGACATCACCTTCTCGCCACCGGCGCTGGCGGGCGGCGTCGTGCTCGTCGGCAAGGGGAACGCGTCGCCCGTCGACGGCAAGGCGGGCGTGCTGGCCTTCGACGCTCACGGCTGCGGCAAGGCGCACTGCGAGCCGCTGGCCTTCATCCGCTCCTCGCCGCGGGCGTCCTACTTCGGCCAGCCGCTCGCGATCGCGAACGGCAGGATCGCCTTCGTCGAGACCGACGACTCCGATTCCTCGTCGAACGTCGCGATCATGACCCTGCCCTGAGCGCGAGGCGAAGGCGGCATCGAATGCCGGGGTCAGGTCTTCAGACCTGACCCCGTGTTTCGACGGTCGGCGCGCTGAATGCGGGGTCAGGTCTGAAGACCTGACCCCCCAACCAACGTGATCTCAGGGGATCACTTGACGCGGCCGGCCTTCCAGGCGGCCAGCAGCGTCTCGTACGCGATGGTCTCGCCCTTCGGCTTCTCGTTGGCGAGCTTGGCCCACGGGGCGCCCTTGTCGCTCAGCCATTTCGAGGGCGCGCTCTTCGGGTTGAGCTTGGGCGCGCAGTGCGCCATGCCGGCGCGCTGCAGGCGAGCGAGCACGTCGTCCATCTCGCTCGCGAGGCTGTCCATCGCCTGCTGCGGCGTCTTCTCGCCCGTGACGGCGACGGCCACGTTCTTCCACCAGAGCTGCGCGAGCTTCGGGTAGTCGGGCACGTT
>Ga0209051_1002953_pt1 | contig 11594 bp, 11 predicted proteins | sample AraplaCvi_mMS_r2_2_FD_184286 | JGI IMG/M metagenome (GOLD analysis project Ga0209051, IMG submission 184286) | Arabidopsis root microbial communities from North Carolina, USA - plate scrape MF_Cvi_mMS_r2 (SPAdes) (version 2) | ecosystem: Host-associated > Plants > Roots > Endosphere | place...
CGTCGTCGACGTTGGGCATGGGGAACAACGACACGTGCGACGCCACGAACCCTCGGCTCTGTGCAGCCTCTGTCAGATAGTGCAGCACCGCCTTGTCGTCACCCATCGCCGTGGCGAGCAGACACATCCGCGGGGCCCGACCGTTGACCCCGGACAACTCGACGGCGAAGTCCGTGAGCGCGGTGAAGGTGAACCGGGTGTGCTGGCCGGGGCCAATTCCTCCGCTGGTGGCCAGAATGGTCCGCGCATCGGCAGGCATACCTGCGACCGTAAGCGCGCTCCTCCACGGAGACAATTGATTCCCGATCACAGATCGTCGCTACTGCGGAGTGAGCATGGCAACCGCCTCTGCAGCGCTCACCACGGAGTCGATCCGCAACGCGGACTCGCCCGCATAGAGCGCGGAGCGCTCGACCCATTGCTCGGGCATGCCACGTGCCGGTGCCGCCGGGGTGAAGAAGGGCAACCAAGGCCGCTGCAGTCGCACGATGTCGTTGGGGTCAGCATCCTCAGGAGCGAGACGAGCCAGGACCGCGCTACCGGCATTCAGCATCGCTGGTAGCGCCTTCGCGGACCCGTCGGGATGACACCAGCGGCGAGTCGCGCCGTTCGGAACCACGCGGTGAGGCGTAGCCCAGCCCAGCCCGAACAGACCTGTGCGAATCGATATGTCCGCCTGCAATATTCGCGCTTGATATGCCGGGTGCGCGGGGGACTCATGCGTCAGGAGAAATCGCGTTCCGGCAACGACTCCCGCCGCTCCCGCTGCGAGGGCAGCTCTGGTGTCGGCAGCGTCGGCAATGCCGCCTGCGACAAATACAGGGCGGTGCCTCCCTGCAACCGTGAGTGCAGTCGGCAGGATTTCGTGAGCCGGTTGAGAGCCCGTGAGATGACCACCGGCCTCGCCGCCCTGCGCAATGAGGCCGTCGGCATCCCACCCGTCCACCGCGGTGCGGGCCTTCGCCTCGGTGCCGACCATGGCGAAGGACATGATGCCTGCTTCGCGAAACCGGTCGAAGAGGTCGGCGTCGCCGCCGAACGCTACGACGACCACGTCGACCCTGTGTTGAATGCAGACCTCTACGTGCCGGGTGTTGACGAACGGCATCAGCAGATTGACCGCAACGGCGCGGCCGGGTGCCTCCTGCCGCACCTGGTCGATGCCCGCGGCCAGGGTCGATGGCGCACACGTCCCAATCGTCCCTAGACCGCCAGAACGCGCGACGGCGGCCGCCAGGGGTGCCGGCGACATGTTGCTCATGCCCGCTTGAACGATTGGATGATCGAGCCGCAGTCGGTCGACCAGGTCCACGGGCTCACTCTAGGAGCACTCGCGCCGGTTCAGTCGACGACAGGGTGCGGAACGGATTGGCCGATGTTGGCGCCTCGCCCGGAACTTGCTCGAACGCAATCTCGGTCCTCGCAGAGAGCCCTCGTCACGGGCGGTGAAGCCCCAGCGCGCTGTTCGCGAGCGGTAAGATTCGCGCGAGGACAATGACGTGGTGAGCCCGATCGGTCCAACAGACGGCCGCTGGGTCGGCCCTACGCGGGGCCGAGCTTCGCTGCTGCGCACCGACCGGCTGGTGCTGACGACTTGGACTAGTCACGACCTGCCCGATCTTGAGGCGCTCCACGGCGATCCGGTGGCGATGAAGTACGTGGCGAGTGGCGTGCTGAACCGAGACCAGACGCGGGCACGTCTTCTGAGTTGGCAGCGTGAGCACACGGCTCAAGGGTGGTCTAAATGGCGCGTCCAACACCAAGATGGGCGCTTCGTAGGCCGCGCAGGCTTCAGTCGTGCGCACGAAACATCATGTCGCTAGGTCGGATATCTGGTCGCGCCGCAGTTTTGGGGCGGCGGCTTAGCCACTGGTCCGAACCTCAACACCCCTGGTCGAACGACCGCCGCAAGTGGGTGTTGAAATGCATCTCCGTACTGACGACGTCGGTGAAGCCCGATGCGCCCTCAGCATCGAGGGCATCCGATGGCAGCACGTTCAGGTCATCGAGCGGACCGATGGCGTCGAGGGCCGCGAAGTTCTTCACCCAGCCCGTGAAGGTCGCTGCGTCGAGGGGCTTGGCGACGAAGAAGCCCTGGGCGGCATCGCAGCCGAGGTGTTCCAGCGCCTTCAGGGTCGCCTGGTCCTCGACGCCCTCGGCGACGACGGTGAGACCGAGGTTGTGGCCCAGCTGGATCGCTGACTTCACCAGCGTCCGGTCCGTTCCTCGCGTGACCATGTCCTTGACGAACGATCCGTCGACCTTGACCTCGTCGACGGGCAGGATCTTGAGGTAGGACATCGACGCGTAGCCGGTGCCGAAATCGTCAATCGACGCCCGGACGCCCAGGGTGCGAATCCGTCGCAGCACGTCGATGGTGACCTCGGGGTCGGCGAGGATCGTGCTTTCGGTGATCTCGATGCAGAGCAGTTCGCCGGGCACGCCCGCGCCCAGCAGGCACTGGGCGATCGTGTCGGGGAACGTCGTGTCCAGCAGGCAGCGGGTCGACACGTTGACCGCAACCGGGATAGGGCACAGATCGTCCATCCAGGTGCGAGCCTGCTTCAAGGCCTGGGTGAGCACGTGGGTGGTGAAGGGCTCGATGAGACTGGTCCGCTCCAGCGCCGGGATGAATTCGCTGGGCGGGAGCAGCCCACGGGTCGGGTGCTGCCAGCGGGCCAACGCCTCGGCCCCGATCAGCCGGCCGGTATCGACCGAGATCTTCGGCTGGAAGTGAAGAACGATCTGGTCGGTGTCGAGGGCGGTCCGCAGTGAACTGATGAGGGTGAGCCGGCTCGCGGCGTCGACCAACTGGTCCGGCTCGAACCGGCTGTAACCAAGGCGGTGCTCCTTGGCGACGTACATCGCCACGTCCGCGTCGCGGATCACGTCGGTCACCTGCTGGTCCGGCACGGCCGTGGCAATCCCCACGCTGGCCTCCACCTCCAGACTCAGGTGCTCGATCACGAACGGACGGGTGAGTATGCGGGCGATGCGCACGGCGGTGTCCTCACCGACCTGCGGATCTGCGTCGGTGAGGAGGAAGGCAAACTCGTCCCCCCCGAACCGGCAGACCACGTCCTGCCCACGGACGCATGCGCGGAATCGCTCGGCGACCTCGATCAGCAGTAGGTCGCCGACATGGTGCCCAAGGCTGTCGTTGACGTCCTTGAATCTGTCGAGGTCGACCATGAGCACCGTCGGCTGCAATCGGTTTCCGTCACGGGCGGCGCGCAGGGCAAGTTCGGCGTGCGCCGAGAAGGCGACGCGGTTCGGAAGCCCGGTGAGGGCATCCTCAGCCGCCATCCGCTCGATCAGGCGGCGGTCGTGCCGGCTCTTGCGGCCGGTGGCGACCAGCACGACCAGCCCGAGCAGGAACAGCGCCGTCATCGCGAACGAAAGCAACCTAGAGGCCTGCGTGATGCGTTCGATCTCGGCGGCGTTGGTCCGGGCGTGCTCGACCTCCTGCGCTCGCACGAACGTGCGGAGGTCGTACATGAGGCGTTCCTGGTCCTCGATGATGCCCACCGCGGCCGCGAAGCTGCCCCGATCAAGGTTGGCGAGGATCCGGGCGGTGGCTGCCTGCAGCTCCTGCTCCTTGCCCAGCATCGCGGTGAACCGGTCTGCCTCACCATCTTCACCGTCACCGTTCTTGACGAGACCGTCGAACGCCGCAACGACGCGGGGCTGGATGGCCTTCAGCTCGGCCAGTTCCTCTACTGAGGGGTCGGCCACCATCGCCTGCATCAGGTAGTGCTCTTCGGTCACGAGGGTGCTGGCCTCTTGGTACGAGCGAGTCTCCGAGGCGGCCGCGTTCGTCTTGCGCAACAGCTCCGACTGGCTCCAGGTGCCGAGAGTCGCCACCGAGATCAGCACGACCAGCGTGACGGTCAGGACGGTGCTCGCCCGGCGCGCGCGTGCAGGGTGCCCCAGGATCGGCGCTGAGCGTGACGGCACAGCGCCTCCTCGAAATGGAATTCTCCCGGGAGTCAACGACGGTCCCGGCCCGTTCTGGTCCGCGACGACCGACGTTGCACTCCGCCGCGCCACGCATAGGCGCCGCCGATTTGGTCATGGGGCTCGACCTCTTGAGCGACCGCGACGATGGTGTTCATGGGTCCGGCTCCCACGGCATCGGGGTGAACCCGCCACTGTCCCAGCTGACCGGCTTTTGCAACCCACGATACACCACAGCACCTGGTGTTTTCTCCGAACAGCAAACTTGCCGGATTCAGACATGTATGCCCATCCGCTGAGAAATGTCGTCACCCGTTGCGCTGTTGGCAGCGTCCTTCGCCTACGAACTCGCTGTGGGATGGACCGAACAATGTCCGTGCGGGGGCTCGACGCGATCGACGGAACACCGGTGATCGACATCAAGCCATACATGAACGAGTTTGGTGCCCGTGGCGCAGTGCACCAGCCGAAGTGGTCGCGGAACTGAGGGAAAGTTACTGGACCACCTGAGGCAGGACCTGATCACTTTCGCATCCTCGGTGACGCGACTCTTGAACCACCAATTTTGCCGTTTTACCCTGCCTTCAGGGGGTGTTGGTCCGTGTCGATTCGGTTGTCGGTCACCGCTTTCTTAGCCTGTGCGCTGGTTGCATGTACGACGAGCGGTCCGCAACCGTTGGGGGGAACGCCGCGACTTCTGCCAAGTCCGCCACCCGCCATGTCAGCAATTGACCACACGGTGTCCATCGGGTGGCTGTTGGCCGACTCCTTCGATGTATCTCCCGATGGAAGTTGCAGGGGGCGTTCCATTTTCAACGGCATGGGGGCTGGCCTGCGAGTCCAACTTCGAGGCCGGACAACCGGACTCACCGATGAGACGCGCGCGACGGCGCGGGTCGAAGATCACACCACGGGTAGATCGGCCCGCTTTGACGACGGCTTGTATTGCCTCATCCAAATCGTGTTTGTCCCCGCGGTGCCAGACCCCGACGGTTACTGGCTCCGATTCCCCGGCAGTCAACAACCCGACGTCGAACTGAGGGCGCTCAGCCGCGGTGTGGGACCCATCTTCTCCCGGGGCGAACCACTCGAGCAGCCGACTCTTCCTGCTGGTTATGGCCAGTTCACCTCAGGTTCCCAGTCGTGCCCGTCGCTTTTGGATCCGCCGGACAAAGAGTGCTCCACCGTGGTGGGATGACGTGAAAGCCGAGCCAGGATGCGCAAAGAACGCACACTCGCAGCTCACCCGGAACTCTGCCGGCGCCGGGCTCGTTGCGTCCCCATGGTCACCGTCGCCCCACCCTCGGTCAGCCTGACCGACCAAGCCGACCGGCTCGTCGAACTCGACGTCCACCGGCGCGCGGGCCTGTCCGCTTCCCGATTGCGCGCCATGGCCGCCGGGGCGGCCGGCCAATCTGGGCTGCTGGTCGTCCACCCGAGGCTCGTGCCCGCCTCATACCTCGCACCCCTGATCCGACATTCGGACAAGCCCGGTTTCGTCGTCGCGGACATGACCGACGTCGATGATTTCGAACCCGTTGTCGCGCTGCCGGATTCGCCGGTCTATCTACTTGAGGACGTTGATCGCGGCGACCATTATGCGAACTGGAGTCCCAACGAGGTGGACCTCGACCTGACTGCCGCCAGCCGAACGCCCATGACCCTGACGGAGGGGCTGACGTGGCTGCTCCAGCAGCCCGACGCACTGCAGCGCAACCACTGCTTCATGACGATCGGCTCGCGCAAGCGCAGGCCCGGAGGTGCGCTCGACACCCGCACTCCGGCAATTTGGATCAGCAACGGCACGGGCCGCGACGGTATCGCCAATCGGAACGCGCCGAAGATTGGATGGTGCTGGGCGGGCAACAGGCACACCTGGTTGGGCTTTGGGTCGGCATCGCGCCGGCGACCGCTCGAGGGCGAGATGGCGTAGACGGCCCACGCCCGGTTTCAGTAACCCGCCCCTTTGCGTATGGAGATGCGAAGGCCCGAGGTGGATTCGTCGACGACGACGCGGTCCATGATCTCCGTCCGCAGGTGATCGGGCAGCTGGGCGGCTTGCCACGCCCGCTCGTCGAACACGTCGTGCGGATCCCGGTCTGACGATCGCGCAGCGAGAGCGCGGAGCGCGTAATACGCGCCGCCGTAGGCGTGTTGAGCGACGTGGGCGGTCGCGACGGCCTGGCCCGCCGCATGAGCGGCAGCGACGGCAACCGGGTCCGTGGTCTCCTTGGCAGCGGCATGGGCGTCGAGCGAGGCCGTGCGAATCACCGCCATGCTGAACTCCCCGGTGCTCACCCACTCGCGTCCGATCTCGATTGCGCGTCGGGGGCGCGGGTCACCGGGCCGGATCTCTTCGAAGATCGGCAAGACACGCTCGGCACAGTCAAGTGCCCAGGTCGCCATCGTCCGTTGATCGTCACGCGAGTACTTCTTCATCTGCATCGTCTCCCATCACACCTGGCGGTTAGCGAGGAAGGGGACCGAATTCGGCCCAACGCCGCTGGGAGGCTTCGTACCAACCGACGATGGTCTCGCCCAGCTCGCGCAGGCAGTCGACGGGCTCGCCAGCGTCAGGAGCCCTGTCAAAGATGCGGTCGTCTTCGATCGTGCCGAGCAGTCGAGCGATGTCGGCGGCCGACGCTCGCGCCCTGAGTGCATCGACGACCACCGGCGCATAGTCGTCGTATTCGTCAGCGGCATAGGGGAATACGTTCGCGATACCGATCGGATCCCAACGCCAATGGAGGATCTGGCGCAGTTCGTATTCACCCGTTTCGTCCCACCACGGGGCGGGGCCGTTCAACTCCAGCGGCTCCGACGTCATCGCTTCAAAGTACGCGTCAGGCCGGCCCTCCCATGGCCGCTGGATGTAGCGGCGGCCACAGTGGGCAATGTCGCGAATGCCGCCACCGCGGTGCCCGTTTGCCCGATACTGCCAATGAGCACGGGGGAGGGCCGGCGCCAGAAGACCTGGACACGCGTCATCGACGGAATTGAAGCCCTCCGAGCGGGGCGGGATTACGTATGGCGGGGGCGCATGCAGATGTCGAAGTACGGGGCGAGCACGAGCCGCGAATCGTCTCCGGGGGTCTGTCCGAGACTTCCGGAACTACCGCGGTGAGCGCCACCGCGAGCCGGAGCCTGCTGGTCCAGTGGTGGAGGCAGCGAGACGAATACGAATGGCGCATCGACTTCTTGCGCAGCCGCGGTCTGCTCCCAGTGCTGCGCCACCTGATCGCCGGCATCGGCGCGACGATGGGCACGCTGTCAGCAGTCAACGTCTACGCCCCGCCCGGGGTTGACGACGCCATAGTTCGGATCGGCTGGGCCGTCGTTGCGGTTGGGTCCTTCGGTTGGGCCGCTCGCTGGGCCTTTCGGCCGTGGCCAACGGCACGGGCTTCCGCGGCGCTGCTCGTGTTCGTCGACGTCATCATGACGGTGTCGGCGTTGTTGTTCGGCGACCCGAACCTCGCGATGTCGGGTATTCCCATCCTCCTGTGCGCCGGCGGTTACGTGGTGTTCTTCCACGGCCCTCGGCTGCATGTCGCCCACATCGCTTGGTGCACAGTCTCGGTGGTGGGCATCGCCATCTGGCTGGCCTTGACTACACCCGGACACGGACTGCAACTGGCCGTGTCCCGCGCGGTCATCGCGCTGCTGGTCACCGTGTGCATCCTGCCCGCCCTGCAATTCGGATTCTGGCTGCTGCAAGGCAGTTCGATGCTATCGCTGACCGACCCCCTGACCGACCTGACGAATCGCCGCGGACTCGAGGTCGCGGTGAAGCGGCTCAACGTGGCCTCCGCCCCGGACACTCACCTGAGTGCGCTGCTGATCGACGTCGACGGGTTCAAGACGGTGAACGACACCCGAGGGCATGCCGTGGGCGACGAAGTCCTGATCCGGACGGCGCGCAGCATTCAGGACAACGCGCGCAGCTCGGCGGTGGTGGCACGGTGGGGCGGCGAAGAGTTCCTGGTGGTGGACCGGATGGCTACCGATCAAGCGACGATCGTTGCCGAGCGGATTCGCGCGGCGGTGTCTCTGACCGCCGATCCCATGGTCACCGTCAGTATCGGTGTCGCGACGTGCAGACCATCGGGATCAGTTTTGCGTGAGGTGATCGAGGCTGCCGACGCGGCCATGTACGACGCGAAGGCGACTGGCGGCGACCGCGTCGTCATTGCGGAGAGCATGCGCTGACGGCGGCGACCACTTCAGCACCGCACGGGATAGGATCTGTGACCGGTGGAGGATGACTGGGACGGCATCGCGGAGTGGTACGCCGAACTCGTTCGTGGCGGATCGGCGATGCATCGGTTCTCTCGCGACGTCCTCCTAAAAGCCTTGCCGGTGAGCGTCATTGGCCTCGACGTTCTCGACGTCGGGTGTGGGGAAGGCATAGTCACCCGAGGCCTGGCCGGCCTCGGAGCGCGCGTAGTCGGCGTAGACCCCACCCGCGCGCTCGTCGCGCATGCCGAGGCTGCCGAGCGCGCGAACCCCACCGGAGCGGTCTACCGCATTGACGACGGATCAGACTTGCACACGGTGCTCGATGATTCCGTCGACGGTGCGACGGCGGCGCTGTCGCTCAACAACATCGACGATCTCGACGCCGCACTGGGGTCGGTCCGGCGTGTGCTGCGTGCGGGTGGTTTTCTCGTGTTCACGGTGCCGCACCCCTGCTTCGACGCCCCCGCCACGGAGACGATCTCCACGCCGGACGGGATTCGCCGCGCCTTCGGCGACTACTTCGCCGAAGGGCACTGGCGGTCGACGCACCCGCACAGCGTCCGTCGGGCGGGCAACTACCACCGCACCATCTCCACCTACGTCACGGCGGTGTCGGGCCACGGCTTCGTTCTGCGCAGCCTCGACGAACCCGCCCCTTCTGACGAGATACGCGCCGAGGCGCCGCATCGACTCGGATTGCCTCCGTTCCTCGTGATCGGTGCGATGCTCCGATGAACGCGCCTGGACTCGGGGCGGCCACCGGCGACCCCGAGCTCATCGCACGGGTCGAACCGCTGCTGCGCGGCGCTGGCCTGGCCGACCGCGTCAGCGTCGTCCACATTCGGGACCACGTTCCCGCCTGCGCCCACTTCGGTGCCGGGCCTGACACGGTCTACGAGATCGGATCGGTCACGAAGACCATGACCTCGTTGCTCTTCGCCGACGCCGTCGAGTCCGGCGAGCTGGGGGCCGACGCCACGTTGGGCAGCCTGCTCTACGTCCACGGCCAGGTGGCTGGCGTGACGCTGGAGGAGCTGGCGAGTCACCGGTCGGGTTTGCCGCGAATGTCCGGGCGCCGCCGGGACCAAGTGAAGGTACTTTCCGCCGTGCTGCGGCATCGCAACCCCTACACCGCTGACGTCGGGACGCTGCTCGCGCAGGCCGACGCGGCGAAGATCGTTGGCAGAGGCACGTTTTCGTACTCCAACCTTGGCACCGCGCTCCTCGGTCAGGCGCTCGCCGCCCATGCCGGCATCGGGTATCCCGAACTGCTGGGTCGTCGGCTCTTCGACCGTCTTGGCATGACCAAGTCGTCGGTACCCCTGTCCGCCGACGACCTTCCGCCGGACGCGCCGACGGGGTGGAGTGCGGCAGGCAGGCACCAGCAGGCGTGGGCCATCAACGCGTATGCGCCGGCCGGCGGGGTGCGCTCGACACCGCACGACATGACTCGCTACGTAGGAGCCCTGCTCGACGGTGGGGCGCCGGGCTTGAGCGCACTGGAACCGCGGTGGGACGTCGGGGACGGTCACCGGGTGGGTTATGCGTGGCTCACCGATCACGCTGGCAGCACGGACATCGCGTGGCACAACGGCGCAACGGGCGGCTTCTCGAGCATTCTGGTTCTCGACCGCAGTCGTGCCGCAGCCGTGGTCATCCTCGCCAACACTGTGGCAACCCTCGACGAGATCGCGATTCGTGTTCTGGCAGAGGCGGATTAGGCCGCTGACGACCCACCTGAGAGGAGGACTTGACCCTCACGCGACGTGAGGCCCCAACATGGTCGACGTGACGCAGGAGTTTCGGGTGGAAGAACTCACCGTGGGCGAAGTTGCGCAGCGTTTTGGCATCACGGTCCGGACGCTGCACCACTACGACGACATCGGGTTGTTGACTCCCAGTCGACGTTCGGCCGCCGGCTATCGGGTCTACACGTCGGTAGACCTGACGCGCTTGTCGCAGGTCATCGTCTACCGCCGGCTCCGGCTGTCTCTCGACGAGGTTGCGAGCCTGCTGGAAGACGGCGACGAGGTCAGCCACCTGATTCGTCAGCGCGAACGCGTCACGTCCCGGCTCGACGAGATGAAGGCCCTCGTCGAGGCAATCGATCACGCATTGGAGAAGGCGATGACCAACACCCCCATGACCGACGACGACATGCGCGAACTCTTCGGTGACAGCTTCGACGACTACCAGGCAGAGGCCGAGCAGAAGTGGGGCGAGACCGAAGAGTGGAAGGAATCGCAGCGGCGAACGAAGTCCTACGGCAAGCAGGAATGGATCCAGATCAAGTCCGAGGGCGAAGCCGTCGAGAAGGCGTTGTCCGACGCCTTCCGCGCCGGACTTCCGGCCGACTCCGAGGAGGCGATGGACGCGGCCGAGCAGCACCGGCTCCACGTGAATCGCTGGTTCTACGACTGTCCGCCGGCCTTCCATCGAAACCTGGGCGACATGTACGTAAGCGACCCCAGATACGTTGCCAATTACGACGATTCATTCGGACTCCCGGGTCTCGCGGCTTACTGTCGCGAGGCGATCCACGCAAACGCGGACCGAACCGGCAACTGAGGCCCTGATCGGGCGCATCGTTGGCGCTACCCTTTTTGCATGCCTCTTGGCGGCGCGAAGAGGAGGGTTCAGTGGAGCGTCGAGGCCTTCGGAATTCGAGCCGCCGCTCGTGGTGGGTGCAGAATTGGCATAGCGAGTTCATAGCCGTAGCCGCGATCGTCGCTCTCTCGATCTTCTTACGTCAGCGCGGCCGCCGCGACCCGGCACCGCGAAGATAGAGAAGAAATCGGCGCGTGACTCTAAGGTCGTCGCGTGGAACAGAACACATCCGTGAGCCGTCTCGACCGGTTCTTCGAGATCACCGCGCGGCAGTCGACGATCAGCACCGAGATCCGCGGTGGACTGGTCACGTTCATCGCGATGGCCTACATCATCGTGTTGAACCCGATCATCCTGTCCAGCGCGCCGGACGTGGCCGGAAACAGCCTCGACTTCGCGCAGGTGTCGGCAACCACGTCTCTCGCGGCCGGCGTGATGACGATCCTGTTCGGCGTCATCGCGCGGCTGCCCTTCGCCTTCGCGGCCGGCCTCGGCATCAACTCGTTCCTCGCGACCACGGTGGTCGGCTCGGTCACCTGGCCCGAGGCGATGGGCCTGGTCGTGATCAACGGCGTCATCATCGTGATCCTGGCGGCGACCGGACTGCGCAGGTTGGTGTTCGACGCCGTGCCAATGGAACTCAAGCTCGCGATCACCGCGGGCATCGGCTTGTTCATCCTGTTCATCGGGCTGGTCGACGCGGGCTTCGTCGGAGCCACCGGCGTGCCGTCCCCACCCGTCGGGCTGGGCAGCGGTGGGGCCGGATCGATCAGCACCGTGCCCGTCCTGGTGTT
>Ga0209051_1002955_pt1 | contig 11587 bp, 9 predicted proteins | sample AraplaCvi_mMS_r2_2_FD_184286 | JGI IMG/M metagenome (GOLD analysis project Ga0209051, IMG submission 184286) | Arabidopsis root microbial communities from North Carolina, USA - plate scrape MF_Cvi_mMS_r2 (SPAdes) (version 2) | ecosystem: Host-associated > Plants > Roots > Endosphere | place: USA...
TGGTGTCGAGGCGCTCGGCGATCTGAACAAGCGTCTCATGCAGCGCCTGGAAGGTCTTGTGCGTGCGCTCCTCGCTGCTGCGGCTCAAATCTTCCAGTTGGCGCAGGTCTTCGGCAAGCGCATTCAGCGCCGACATGTCGGCGGCTGCCGGTGCACCGCCTTGCAGGGCGCCGCTTCTCGCATAGGCCTCGACCACTGCTTCCGCCGCCTGGCGGGCAGCCTCGATGATATATTCGTCGCTGGTCGCCATGTAGTCTTCGATGGCGCCCATCCGCCTGTCGAACTCCGCCGGCAGCTCGGCCGCAGGTCGTGGCTCGCTCATCAGCGCCGACAGGTTTGCGATCTGATCCTCAAGGCTCTTCAGCGCATGCGGGTCGGCCGCCGGTGCTGCAGTGCTCTCCTCGAGGCGCGCGGCGATATCGCCAAGCCTGCTTTCGATGCGGCGGAAGGCGCTGTCGTCCACTGGGGCCGCGACAGGTTGAAGCGGCTGGAAGTCCATCTCGTCGATACGACGGGCGAGATAGTCGAGGCGCTGCGCCAGCGCATCATTGACCGAACCGGTCTCGAGCGCATCGATCTTGCGCGAGATGTCGGCGAGTGCGCCTGTCAATTCCGGCTGCGGTGCAGCCTTGTGATTTCGCTCGAGCAGGTAGGACAAGTGCTCCAGACGTTCATCGAGGCGCGACGTTGCCTCGGCGTTGGCAAGTTCCTCGACGCGCAGCGTCAGGGTTTCGAGCCGATCCGCCAGGGCATCCGTCGGCGCGGCCCGACTGGCAACGCTGCGGCCCATCATGTCGATCTGGTCGCCAAGCGCATTCAGGCGGCCTTCGAGGCGATGCATCATGGCCGGATCGCCGCTTGCGGCCGCACGGCTGGTTGCGGCGATGGCGCGACTGATTTCGTCGAGGCGGCTGTCCATCGCCGCAAACTGCTCGGACATCGCCCGGTCGTGCGGTTGGATCATGCTGCCGAACTGCTCCATCGCCGTCGCGATGGAGATAAGCTTGTCTTCGAGAACCCGCACGGCCGGGCTATCGCCCATGCCGCCGATATGGCGCTTGATGTCATCGAGCCGGTAGGCGAGCGCGACAAGCTCCTCCTGCAGGCCTGCGGTGTCGAGCGCGTGCAGTTGGTTCTCGAATCCGTCCCAGCGGGTTTCCATGTGGCGGATCGAATCTTCGCGTGCGAGCCCGTCCATCAGCGAGCGCAGTTCTTCGAATTCGCCGCGCAAGCCTTGCGCCTCGGGCGCGTTGGAACGGCCGGCAAGCTGGTCGATGCTGCTGGCCAGCCGGCTCATATCGGCGCGGATGTCATCGGCGAAGCGGCGGTCTTCCGCTCCAACCTTGATGCTACGGATTTCGTCGCGCAGCGCATTCATTTCCCGGGTCACGCCGTCGGAGATGTCACGCTTCAGGTCCTGGCGAAGGTTGACCAGCGCTTGCGCGATCTCGGTCATCGTGTCTTCGGCGGCTCTGTTGCCCGGTTGCGGAACTGGGGCGCGCGGAGCGCGTTCGGCGACCGGAAGAGGTGCACGCGGAGCGGCCGCCGGCTGCTCGCGCGTGTAGGAGGCCGGCTCGCGCGCGGCCGGGCGTTCGCGGCTGGCTTCGAGGATGCGTTGGCGCTGGCGAATTTCGGCGAAAGGATCGGGTCGCGCTTCGGACGCATGGGGCGCGCGGGTGGCATAGGGATCGGCGTAGATCTCACGCTCCGGCGCCGGAGCACGCTGACGCTGATCGCGTGGATTGGTGCCGATCAAGCCCTCGATCCTCGCCTCCAGACCTTCGATGGTGCGGTTCAGCGCATCGAGCGACGCCCTGTCGGAATGCCGTGGGGAATTTGATCGCGATCCGTTCATCTTCTTGCTCGCTTCATCTGTCCGAACCCTCGTCAGGGCCGATCATTGGCTTCCGTCACCGCCGCACCGGAATGCGGACGAGAGCACCGTCCATGAAGGGATAATCAATTAGACTTTCCTCAACCTGTACGGCGTAGCGGCATTCCCATGAAACGCGAGACTGAAAAAAGGAATGCAAGTCGCCAATGCTCAGACAGCACCATTCACGAAACGTGGTAAACAACCCGTTAATCGGCGTGAGATTTTTTTAACTTTTGAGGATTTTCAACCGGTTTCCGTGTCAAAACCGACCTGCGCGTGCCACGCCCGCAACGTTAGGCGGTGTGCGCATGTTAGGCTGGTATCAGAACGATTCCGTCCACGGTCGTACCTCGATTTCCTGCGACCAGGCGCTCCTGTGCTGCAGCAGAACGTCGATGTAGGTTTGCGCGATGGCATCGGGGTCGAGCATCGCATCCGGCTTGGCCGGATCCTCCCGGCGCATCTCCGATCGGATTCCACCGTCGATGATGAAATGGGCGACGTGAATGCCCTTCGGCCCGAGTTCGCGAGCCGCGCTCTGGGCAAGACCGCGAAGCGCGAATTTGCCCATGGCGAACGCGGCCGACTGGGCATATCCCTTCACGCTAGCCGTCGCCCCGGTAAACAGGATCGCACCGCGTCCCTGCGGCAGCATCCGTCTTGCCGCCTGCTGGCTGACAAGAAAGCCACCATAGGCGCTAACGGCAATTGCCTGCTCGACCGCTGCCGGATCGAGTTCGGCCAAGGGGCCACGTAGCCGGCCGCTGGCGTTGTAGACGACAACCTCCGGATCGCCGATGGCTGCCGCGACCTCATCGAAAAGCGCCGCGACGGACGCCGGCTGGGCCGCATCCGCCGCAAACATCCTCGCCCCGGTCTCGTCAGCGAGCTTGCTCAGCTTGTCAACGTTGCGCGCCGCCAGCGCGACCTTGACGCCGCGCCGCGTCAATTGACGTGCAAGCGAGGCGCTGAGACCCGGGCCTGCACCGACGATCAAAGCGGAACGGTAGGGAAACTCGGTCATCGCTATCCTCCGGTCGTTTTGTCCGAAACCTGGGCGCAAGATCAAGCTCTCGCGGATATCACACCCGCCGCGCCTTGATCGTGTTCATCACGAAGCTGGTCTCGATAGTATCGACGCATTTCAGCCGGGCAATCTTTTCCTTGATGAAGCGCTCGTAATCCTCGAGACCCGAACTCATCACCTTCAGCACATAGTCCCGTGATCCGGTGACAAGATGGCACTCGAGCACCTCGTCCCATCCGCGAACCGCACTCTCGAACATCTGGATTTCATCCTCGTGCTGGCGGCTGAGCCGAACCGAAGCCAGCGCCGTCATCGTCCAGCCGTCGACCGCCGGATCGACGAGGGTCGTATAGCCCTGAATGATTTCCGCGTCCTCCAGCCGGCGCAGACGGCGAAGACAAGCGGATGCAGAGAGTCCGACTCGCTCGGCAAGTTCGTTGTTTGGAAGACGGGCGTCATTCATCAACTCCTTGAGGATCTTCCGATCCATCTCGTCAGCAATTTTCTGCGTCACAATGCTTCATTCTCCGCACTAAGTTGCTTCAGAGAGCATAACCGCGCGGCAAATAGCAAGAACAGCCGTCGCATTCTGATATAATTTGCGAGCATCACGGCATCGCGCGAGGAGACGACAATGACCGCACCGCACCCTTCCAAGACCCACATCGGCAACCACGCCCTGCATCCAGAAACGCAGATGCTGAACTACGGCTACGATCCGGAATTGTCGGAAGGGGCGGTCAAGCCGCCGGTGTTCCTGACGTCGACCTTCGTGTTCAAGTCCGCCGAGGATGGCCGCGACTTCTTCGATTATGTCTCCGGCCGCAAGGAGCCACCAGCCGGCAAGGGCGCCGGGCTGGTCTATTCGCGCTTCAATCACCCCAACAGCGAGATCGTCGAGGACCGGCTTGCGGTCTACGAACGGACCGAAAGCTGCGCCCTCTTTTCGTCAGGCATGTCGGCAATAGCGACGACACTGCTGGCCTTCGTCCGGCCGGGTGATGCCGTCCTGCATTCACAACCGCTCTATGGTGGAACGGAGACGCTGCTGGCAAAGACCTTCCTCAATCTCGGCGTTGCTGCCGTGGGCTTCGCCGACGGCGTCAGCGAAGCGTCGGTGCAATCGGCTGCGGAACAAGCCATGGCCAAGGGCCGGGTCTCAATGATCCTCGTCGAGACGCCAGCCAATCCGACCAACAGCCTCGTCGATGTCGCAATGATCCGCCGCGTCGCCGACGCGATCGGCAGGAAGCAGGGGCATACGCCTGTTATTGCCTGCGACAACACGCTGCTTGGTCCGGTCTTCCAGCGACCGATTGAGCACGGGGCGGACATTTCGCTCTATTCTTTGACCAAATATGTCGGCGGCCATTCGGATCTGATCGCTGGCGCAGCCCTTGGCTCGAAGGCAGTCATGAAGCAGGTCAAGGCGCTACGCGGCGCCATCGGTACCCAGCTCGACCCGCACTCCTGCTGGATGCTCGGTCGTTCGCTGGAAACGCTGCAGATCCGCATGGAGCGCGCTGACAACAATGCCCGCGTCGTTGCCGATTTCCTGCGCGAGCATCCGAAGGTCGAGAAGATTCACTACCTGCCCTATCACGATGCCAACTCACCGCTTGGAAAGACCTTTGCGGCGCAGTGCACCGGTGCCGGATCCACGTTCTCCTTCGACATCAAGGGCGGTCAGCCGGCATCCTTCAAATTCCTGAACGCCCTGCAGATCTTCAAGCTTGCGGTCAGCCTGGGCGGCACGGAATCGCTCGCCAGCCATCCGGCAACGATGACGCATTCCGGCGTGCCGGCCGACGTGCGCCAACGGATCGGCGTTTTGGAATCGACAATCCGCCTGTCGATCGGCATCGAGCATCCGGATGATCTCGTCGCCGATCTGCAACAGGCGCTGGACGCCGCGTGATTTGGGCGGCGGCCTAGGCGGCCGCCGTTTCCCTCACATCGTCGAGCAGGAAATGCACGACGACATATTTCGTCGTGTAGTGGCGGCCGCTGTCGGACACTTTGTCGACGCTTCCGCCATCGGCGGGATGCCAGCGATGATAGTGCGGGCTTGTCGTGATCAGGGTGATCGCCTTACCGGCCATCTTGCCGTCGAGACGGTAACGCATTTCGGCCAGCGGCCAGATGCGCTCGTAGTCCTCCATCGATATGCGGACCTTCAGGGCTTTGCGGCTCACCGCTTCGCTGCGTGAGCCGTCTTCGTGCTCAACAGCCGGCAGTTCCAGCGTGACTTCCTCGGCTCCATCGAGAATGGAATTGAACTCCTCCGGCCACATCCGTCTCATAAAATCGCTCCTCCAAAGCTCTTTCATCAGTCTGCCTGCGAAATCTAGCGTGTCTTCTCCCGGAAGCAAACAGTTCCGACAAAGGTTAGACGAAAGCCTCACACACAGGCATGGCAATCATTATCATTTCTGTGTCGCGCTATGGGCTTTGTCCGATTCAACACGCCGCCCCGACGCATCGATGGAACAGATGGACAGGCCAGGTCTGCCGGTCGCGACCGTTCGTGATCGCGTTCTCAGTGCCAGCGCACGGCCACATATGTGCCCGTCGACTTACCATCACGGCCGTAGGTGATCTCCGCACCGAGTGTCGTCGTCATGGCGTTGATCAGGCGTGTGCCGAGGCCGGTTCCCTTTGGCCCGATCGCCCGATCGAAACCGACGCCATCGTCCTCGACGGACAGCACATTGCCGCCGTCTTCGGTTCTTCGCAGGACAACGCGCACCTCGCCTTCCGCCTCGGGATAGGCGTACTTCATCGCGTTGGTTACCAACTCTGTCAGGATGACGCCGAGTGCAACGGCCCTGTCGGCGGTCGTTGATATGCGGCAAAGGTCGGATTGGACCGCTATACCGCGCGAAAAACTGCTTGTGCCGTGCAACTCTGCCAGCAGCGGCCGCAGATAGACGTCGAGCTGCACTTCGCCGACGTCACTTGACGTGTAGAGACTGCGGTGGACGCCGGCGATCGCCGTGATCCGGTTCTGCGTCTCGTCAAGCGCCGTCTTCGTTTCATCGCTGCGAGCGATCTGCATCTGCATGCGGATCATCGCTGAAACAAGCGACAGGCTGTTGGCGATACGATGATTCATTTCGGCGAGCAGCAGTTCCGCGCGCTCCTTGGCGACGACGAGCTGCCGATCCGCCTCTTCCTTCTCGCTGCGCAGGCGTGCATTTTCCAGCGCCTGCTCGAGCGCGCTGACGAGAAGCGGGAAGAAGTCGTCCGTCGCGGTCTTTACGACGTAGTCCGCAGCGCCACCCTTCAGCGCCTTGATCGCCACGTCGGCGTCGCTCGACCCTGTCACATAAAGAACCGGCGTTCGCCGATGGGTTTCGGCGATTGCCTCGAGGAAATGCAGGCCCGTCTGGTTCTCGAAATAGTGATCGAGAACGACCGCCTCGAATTCCTCGGCTTCGAACAGTTCGAGTCCGGTGGTGATCGACGGGGCATGAATGACTTCGAAATCACTGCGCGCAAGGACCCGTGTGGCAAGACGGGCTAGAGCCGGATCATCGTCGATGTAAAGAATGCGCACAGATATTGGCTACTCGTTAGGGGATCTGGATGACGGAGAAGAACAGGCCGAGATTGCGGATCGCGGTGGCGAAACCGTCATAGTCGACTGGCTTGGTGATGTAGACGTTTGCGCCGAGATCGTAGCACTTCTGGATTTCCTGCTCGTCGTCCGTGGTCGTCAACACGACGACGGGAAGGCGGCGGGTGTATTCGTTGCTCTTGATCTGCTCGAGAATGTCGAGGCCCGACATGTCGGGCAGGTTGAGATCGAGCAACACAAGCAGATAACGATCCTTGCTGACCACGCCATCGCGGCTCGGCCCGAGGATATAGTCGAGCGCGCTCTTGCCGAGGGTGAAGGGCACGATCTCGTTGTGCACGCCGGCGCGGCGCACGTTCTTTTCGATGAGACGGGCATGGCCCTCGTCATCCTCGATCATGACGATCGTTACTTCCTGACCCGTGGCTTTCATGATTCCATGCTCCGGACGATTTTCGTGAGGTCGGATGGCAGCGTCAGAATGAAGGTGCTGCCCTGGCCGAGTTCGGATTCGACCGTAATGTCTCCGCCCAAATTTCGTATTAACGAGCGCACATGCGCAAGGCCAATGCCTTCGCCGCGCTGATCCTGCTCTCCCGCCCGACGAAACAGCTCGAACACCCGTTCGAGGTCCTGAGGCCCGATGCCGCGTCCATTGTCCTTGAAGTCGATCCGTACCCGGCCCGGTCCATCCGGACGGGCGTCGATCTCAAGCGCCAGCGGCCGACCTTGCATCTGGTACTTCACAGCATTGTCGAAAAGATTGCCGAAAATCTGTTCAAGCGAAAAACGATCGGTGATGACCGCGCCAGCGCGGACGCGGATGTCCACCGCTCCGTCGGATTCGGACAGCTGGTGTTGAACGTTTGCGGCCGCCGTTTCCAGCAGGGATTTGAGGTCAATACGCTCCGGCTGAAGCTTCCTGCGGCCGTCACGGGAGATCTTCAGGATCGCGTTGATCAGCGAGTCCATCTTGCGCGTCGACGAGCGGATGAAACCGAGAGCTTCAGGCAGGTCCTCCTCGACCGCCTGCCGCGCTTCGCGAATTTCCTCCGCAGTCGGCGACTTGTCGTCTGCAAGAATGTAAGCCGTGACCGACTTCATCGCCGTGTCGAGCTCGCTGAGGAAGCCCATGATGTTGACGAGCGGCGCGCGCAGATCGTGGGTGACGATGTAGGCGAAACGCTGGATTTCCTGGTTGGCGCGGATGACCTCCTCCGTGCGCTCGCGCACGCGTGTCTCCAGCCCAACGTTGAGAAGTTCGACCTCGTCGGTTGCAGCCTGCAGATCGCGCACATGCTGCACGATAATCAGTATGGCACCGCCGAGCACGATCAGGATGGCGACCGCGCCGCCGATCGTCACCCATTGCAGATTGCCGGCGGCCGAGAGCTGCGCCTGCACGAGGACGCGCAGACGGTCGTCGGTCTGCTCGAGGAAATCGCCGAGGATCGTGCGCACCTTATCCATGTATTCGCGGCCGGCGTCATCGCGAACGATGGCCACGGCCTCGGGGAGCTTGCCTTCCTTGGCAAGCGCAACCGTGGTCGAAAGCTCCTGCAGCTTGCCGTCTATGGCCGTGCTCAGGGCATCGAGTTGCAGGGCGTAGTTTGGCAGCGGCGAGACGTTGTCGACCAGAGCCTTGCGGCGTTCAGGCAACGCCTGCAGCGCCTTGTCGTATGGCTCGAGATAGCTGAGGTCGCTCGACAGCAGAAAGCCTCGCTGGCCGGTTTCCGCGTCCTGCACCGTTGTCAGAAGGCCAACGATCGAACTCCGCACGCGACGAAGCGAGGCCGTCTCCTCGGAGTAATTGTTGTTGGCACGCACCAGCCAGATCGACGAGCCAACAATGCCAAGCAGGATCAGCACCCCGACGGCGAGCATGATCAAACTGGAACGGTAGAAGGCAGCGGTGGAAGTCATCAGGCATCCGCATTATCGGTGGGCGCCTTCTTGTATACACAGCCACCCGCGAAAGATAGCACCCTTATAGTATGCCGCTCCAACAGTTCTCCCGCAGCGACTGCGAGCCGTTGCGGGAGGGAGTCGCGAGCCGGGCGACTAGCGATACGCTGCCTCGAGCTTCGCGATATCGAGCTTGACCATTCCGAGCATGACCTCGGTGACGCGCTTGGCGCGTTCGCGGTCGGGATCTGCGACCATCTCCGACAGAACACGCGGAACGATCTGCCAGCACAAGCCCCAGCGATCCCTTAGCCAGCCGCACTGTTCTTCGACGCCGCCGTTCTCCAGGAAGGCGCGCCAAATCCTGTCGATCTCCTGTTGTGTCTCGCACTGTACCGAGACCGAGAAGGCGTGGTTGAACGCATCGAGCGGGCCGGCCTGCATCGCCACGAAATCCTGATGCCCGAGCTTGAACTCGATAATGATGACGCTGCCCGGAGGGCCACTCGGCGTTTCGGCCGGCAGGATGGTCGTGCGCCCCATGGACGAATTCGGGATGGTCGCCACATAAAATTCGACGGCCTCCCGGACGTCCTTCTCAAACCAGAGGTTCGAACTGACCTTGAGCATGGATTGTCCTCCTCGTTGCTGCTCCGATGATGGGTTCGACAGCCCTAGGACGTTCCTGGCCCGCCCTTCCCGACAGCGCACACACAATCGTCATCAGAAATTCGAGTCCGCGCAAAATTTGACGTTTACGCAAACGTCAATATTTTGTAAGAGACTCTCGAATGCCGGTGTCATCCGGCGTGCCGAATTGGAGGAATTCGAACGATGCCAGTCTACAAGGCCCCGGTTAACGACACGCTCTTCGTGCTGAACGACGTGCTCGGCCTGGAGCGCTACAACAATCTTCCGGGGTTTGCCGACGCCACGCCTGACATGATCGAGGCGATCCTCGGAGAGGCTGCGAAAGTTGCCGAGGAAGCGCTCTTCCCGCTCAACTATTCCGGCGATCAGCAAGGCTGCGTGCGCCACGAAGACGGCTCGGTTTCCGTGCCTGATGGTTTCAAGGGCGGCTACGACGCCTACTGCCAGGGCGGGTGGATTGGGCTTGCCGTTCCCGAGGAATTCGGCGGACAGGGCCTCCCCTACGCACTGCATGCAGCTGTCGGCGAATATACCTCTGCTGCCAACATGTCGCTGATGATGTATCCCGGGCTGACCCAGGGTGCGATCGCGGCGATCCTCGTCCATGGCTCGGAGGAGCAGAAGCACACCTATCTGCCGAAGATGGTCTCCGGCGAATGGTCGGGCACCATGAACCTCACCGAGCCGCATTGCGGCACCGATCTCGGCCTGCTGCGCACCAAGGCGGTGCCGCAGGCAGACGGCAGCTACAAACTATCAGGCCAGAAGATCTTTATTTCCGCCGGCGAGCACGACATGACGGACAATATCGTCCATCTGGTGCTGGCGCGCATCGAGGGCGCCCCCGAGGGCACCAAGGGCATTTCGCTGTTCATAGTGCCGAAATATCTCGTCACGGCAGATGGCACGGTTGGCAAGCGCAACCAGGTCTCCTGCGGCGCGATCGAACACAAGATGGGCATTCACGGCAATGCCACCTGCGTCATGAACTATGACGAGGCCACCGGCTTCCTCATCGGCGCCGAGAACAAGGGCCTCAGCGCCATGTTCGTGATGATGAACGAGGCGCGTCTCAGCGTCGGCCTGCAGGGACTGGCAATCTCCGAAATCGCCTACCAGAATGCCGTCAACTACGCCCGCGAGCGCATCCAGGGCCGTTCTCTCTCAGGCCCGAAGGCGCCGGAGAAGAAGGCCGACCCGATCATCGTGCATCCTGATATCAGGCGCTCGCTGATGACGATCCGTGCCTTCAACGAGGCCGGTCGCGCATTCCTGCTCTGGACGGCGCTGAAATCCGACATCGCCCACCGTTCGGCGGACGAGAAGGAACGCCAGACGGCTGACGATATCCTCGGCCTCGTCACCCCGATCCTCAAGGGCGTCCTGACCGACAAGGGCTTCGACCACGCCGTCATGGCCCAGCAGGTCTTCGGCGGGCACGGCTACATCGAAGAGCACGGCATGAGCCAGTATGTGCGCGATGCGCGCATCGCCATGATCTACGAGGGCGCCAACGGCATTCAGGCGCTCGATCTTGTCGGCCGCAAGCTCGGCCAGAACGGCGGCCGCGCCGTCATGGCGCTGTTCAAGGAAATCGGCGATTTCTGCGAAGAGAACCGCAACGACGAACAGATGACCTTCTTCACCAAGAACCTGAAGAAGGGGTTGAACGACGTGCAGGCGGCGACCATGTGGTTCATGCAGCACGCCATGGCCAAGCCAGACAATGCCGGTGCCGGCTCGACCGACTACATGCACCTCTTCGGCCTCGTCGTGCTCGGCTACATGTGGGCAAAGATGGCGAAGGCTGCCGAGGACGGCTTGGCTACGGGAGACGCGGATCGCGAGGCATTCCTTCGCAACAAGCTGATCACCGCGCGCTTCTTCATGGAGCGGATCATGCCGGAAACGGCGCTGCGCAAGGCCCGGATCGAAACCGGTGCGGAAACGATGATGACCTTGGCCGCCGAGGCCTTTTGAGTTCAACGGCGCTCGCGCCGATAGGGAGATAGAGGAATGACCGAGGTTTTCATTTACGACCACGTGCGCACGCCACGCGGTCGCGGCAAGAAGGACGGCTCGCTGCACGAGGTACCGTCGGTGCGCCTTGCCGCAAAGACGCTAGAGGCGATCCGCGACCGCAACGGGCTTGATACGGCCACTGTCGACGACATCGTCATGGGCTGCGTCGATCCTGTCATGGAAGCCGGCGCGGTGATCCCGCGCGGGGCCGCCTTCGAGGCAGGCTATTCCACCAAGGCACCCGGCATGCAGATCTCCCGCTTCTGCGCCTCCGGCCTCGACGCGGTGAATTTCGGTGCGGCGAAGATTGCTCAGGGCGCCGACGACATCGTCATCGCCGGTGGCGTCGAGAGCATGTCGCGCGTCGGTCTCGGCATGTCCGGCGGCGCATGGTTCATGGATCCCTCCGTGAACTTCCCGGCCTATTTCATGCCGCAGGGCGTCTCCGCCGACCTGATCGCCACCAAGTATGGCTTCTCGCGCGACGACGTCGACGCCTATGCGGTCGAAAGCCAGAAGCGCGCTG